>OGYY01000056.1_pt1 | contig 107625 bp, 95 predicted proteins | sample 1576671 | NCBI WGS metagenome assembly OGYY01 (sample SAMEA3541593, study PRJEB24748) | human gut metagenome | biome: human gut; feature: human-associated habitat; material: faeces | place: China | collected 2012 | reverse complement strand
CAGGGCGTGGATCAGTGGCAGAACGGCTATCCGGACAAGGACTGCTTAGAAAAGGACATAGAGAAAGAGATCGGATATCTGTGTATGCTTGACGGACGCCCGGCTGGTTATGTATGTATCGACTTCAACGGTGAGCCCGCCTACAATACTTTAAGCGGCTCCTGGCTCAGTTCCCAGCCCTATGTAGTCCTGCATCGCCTTGCCCTTTCCCCCTCCTTCCGGGGACGGGGCCTTGCCGCCTCTGTCTTCCAGGCCGCCGAAAAAATGGCTCGCTCAAAAGATGTGCACAGTTTTAAAGTGGAGACAGCCAGAACCTGATCATGCGGCATATTTTGGAAAAACAGGGGTTTGTGTACTGCGGTACGATCTGTTTTGACAACAGTGAGAAAATTGCATTCGAAAAACTGCTCCTGTAGACGATCCATCTGATATTAACAATAAATAAAAATCAAGCTGCAGGGGAAATCCCTGCAGCCCGGAATTATTTCTTTACAATTTTTACTTCTATGCTCTTTCCTTCTTCCAGCTCTGCGCTGACGCTCAGCTTGCCGCTTAAGTTTGTCGTCATATCACCGATATTCATATCATCCAGATAGACAGTGTACTCACTGTCCGCCTCCAGCTCAAGTGTAAACTGTGCATCTTTTGGTGCAGATACTTTAAAGGAAACAATGCCGTCTCCTGTCTTAAAATTCTCCACCGCTGTCCCGGGAACGGACTCGTATACAAACATGCCGTTTTTCTCCAGTTTGGTGATCTCGGCAAATGTCTTTACCTTGTAGATGTCTCCCTGGAACTCAAAGCCCTCCAGCTTTGTCTTAGAGCCGAGTGTGTAATCCCCAAAACTCAGTGTTCCATCGTTTTCTGCCCGCAACAGCTCTTTTACTACTGCCATCTCAAATGTCCTCCTAATGGTTCTTCTTTTGTATCTCACATTATATCTCAAAAAATTTTCAATTTGTAGTCTTTAAAATAAATTTTATTTCTTTTTTAGAGATACCGGCTTCCACAACATCGCCGCTTTTTATCTCCCCGTCCAACAGGGCCTCTGCCAGCTTATCTTCCAGCATATTCTGGACTGCCCGGCGAAGCGGCCGTGCTCCGTATTTCTGATCCGTTCCGGTCTCAACGATGTGCTTCTTCACAGACTCCCTGACATGAAGCGTAATACCAAGCTGGGACTTGGCTCTGTCGCACACCTCTTTGCACATCATTCCCACGATCTTTTTCATTTCGTTGGATGTCAGCGCATGGAAGACAATGATCTCATCAATACGATTTAAAAATTCCGGACGGAAGATCAGCTTGATCTCATTCATAACATTGGACTTCATCCTCTTATAATCTCCGGATGCGTCCTCCTTCGTGACAAATCCAAGACGTTTGGGATCTATGATCGCCTGGGCTCCGGCATTGGAAGTCATAATGATCACTGTATTCCGAAAATCCACCTTGCGCCCCTGGGAATCTGTAATATGTCCGTCATCCAGCACCTGCAGAAGGATGTTGAACACATCCGGGTGCGCCTTTTCGATCTCGTCAAAGAGCACGACCGAATAGGGATGCCTGCGCACCTGCTCGCTTAACTGTCCGCCGTCATCATGTCCCACATATCCCGGAGGAGAACCGATCATTTTTGACACACTGTGTTTTTCCATATACTCGGACATATCTACACGTATCATAGACTCTTCATTTCCAAACAGTGCCTCTGCCAGCGCTTTGGAAAGTTCTGTTTTCCCGACTCCGGTTGGTCCAAGGAACAGGAAGGAACCAATGGGACGTCCCGGATCTTTCAGCCCTACCCGGCCTCTTCTTACAGCCTTAGCAACCGCAGTGACTGCTTCTTCCTGCCCTACAACTCTTTTGTGAAGAGTCTGTTCCAGCTTTTTCAGTCTGGCGCTTTCTGACTCCGCCAGTTTCTGCACCGGGATCCTGGTCCACTGGGATACTACATCTGCAATGTCCTCTTCCTTTACTGTAATCTGTTTCTGACTGTTCCTTCTCTGCAGACGTTTTTTCTGCTGCTCCAGTTTCTTTCGCAGTTCTTCCTGCTCATGATGGAGCAAAGATGCGCCCTTCATATCGCCGTTTCGTATCGCATCCTCTTTCTCTGTTCCCAGATTTTCAATCAGCCTTTCCATTTTTTCCACATTTTCCGGCACTTTAAAGCCTCTAAGCCGCACTTTGGAGCAAGCCTCGTCCAGTACGTCAATGGCTTTATCCGGAAGGAATCTGTCGCTGATATATCTGCTGGACAGTTTAACTGCTGACTCCAAAGCTCCCTGCTCGATCGCAACCTTGTGGTGCTGTTCATATTTTTCCCGAAGTCCTTCCAGAATCTTCAGACACTCTTCCTCGCTTGGCTCTTCCACCATAACCGGCTGAAAACGCCGCTCCAGGGCAGCATCCTTCTCAATATATTTCCGATACTCCGCCAGAGTTGTAGCTCCAATGAGCTGCAGCTCTCCTCTGGCAAGAGAAGGTTTCAATATATTGGAAGCATCCATCGCACCTTCCGCGCCGCCTGCTCCGATAATCGTGTGCACCTCATCGAGAAATAAGATCACATTTCCCGAGGCCTTCACTTCCTGGATCAGCCGTTTCATCCGCTCTTCAAATTCTCCGCGATATTTTGATCCGGCGATCATTCCGGCAAGATCTACTGTGACGATCCTCCTGCCCTTCATGGTATCCGGCACTGTTCCTTTCGCCACACGGTCTGAAAGTCCTTCCAGCACGGCTGTCTTTCCAACTCCCGGTTCCCCCACCAGACAGGGATTGTTTTTCGTCCGACGGCTCAAGATCTGCATGAGTCTTTCAATCTCTTTTTCTCTGCCGATGACAGGATCCAGTTTTCCTTCCAAAGCCTGCATTGTCAGATCTGTTCCATACTGCTCCAACACAGAATTTTTCCTTTTGCCTTCATCCTGCATTTCTTCCATATATTCCTTGGGATCCACTCCCACTGTCAGAAAGACGTCCTGGCAGATCTTCTGAATATTAATATTCAGCGTCAGAAGAATCCTTGCCGCAACACAATCCACATCTTTCAGCAATGCCAGCAGCATATGCTCTGTCCCTGTTTTCTCTGACCGAAGAGACGCTGCCTCTGCTTCCGCCTCCTCCAGAATATACTCCAGTCTCGGACTGATTTCCGGATCCTTACAGATAGTGCTTCCCTCTCCGGGAGAGACAAGTTCATTCATGATCTTTAGAATATTTTCCTCGCTGACTCCATTCATAGCCAGAACCTGTCCCGCCACACCTGTATACACCTTCTTCAGTCCCACCAGAAGATGCTCTGTTCCAATATATGGATGCTTCAGCTCTTTTGCAGCTGCTTTTGCAATTTTTAACACTTCTTTTGCCTGTTCCGTATAATTCATGTTGTCTTTTCTTCCGGTATGCGCCCGGGCATACTCAGATTTTGCTCCTTTCCTTTTTCTGCGTCCGCCGGAAGCGTTCTAAGAGTACTCTTCAAAAATTTCATCTACCAGTGCGTGAACTTCCTCTCTGGAAATATTCTTACAGCATCCCCTCGCCAGTATAATGCGAAGTTGCTGACGCATTTCCTCCACCGCCTCGATCTTGTCGATGTCCAGCGCGATCACAGCTCCTTTTCTCCGATCCAGCTGGATAAAGCCCTCCTGCCTTAGAAGACTGTAGGCCTTATTTACAGTATGCATATTTATTCCCACCGCCTGGGCCAGCTGACGAACAGAGGGCAGCGCATCGCCTTCCCGGATTTCAGAAGTCGCAATCCCCATGATGATCTGGTTGCGCACCTGCATATAAATCGCTTCATCACTGTTGAAATCAATCTTTATCAACATAGTATCACCATTTCCTTTTCAGGTTTTCTTTTGTTATATATAACTTAGCACACATACCGCAGACTCTGCAAGAAAAAGAAATGCTATCTGATGACAACATTTCCCTGTTTCCTCGGGGCTGTCCTTTTATAAGACACTGCCGGATATCCGATCAGCATACAGCAGGCAACGGTCCGGCTGCCGATTCCCAGCCATTCCCGGAGCGTCTTGCTTGCGTCTATGACCGCTCTTGTGTATCCGCTGTACAGCACGCCGGCCCCTTCGGCTACAGCCATGTTCTCAATGTTCGCTGCCGCAAGACCTGCATCCAGCACATTTTTAGCCGTGATCACAAGAAAGGCAGGCGTATTAAAGAAAAAGCTGTCCTCTTTAGGATTCTCCTGATGTTTTTTATAGAAAGAACGGAACACCCTCGCATAGAGCGGAGCTTCCTCCTCCAGGACATCCAGGATTCCCGGCAGCTCTTTCCAGAAAAGTTCTTTAAATTCGGCAAGCTCTTTCTGGATCAGTGTAAACCTGCAGCCCTGTTCATTCTTGGCCGTGGCTGTATACCGTCCAGCGCTTAGTATACGCTCCAGTTTTTCCTGCTCTACCGGAGCGCCGCGGAACTGTCGGATACTTCTTCTGAATTTCACTGCGTGGAGATAGGTTCCGGGATCCAGAACAAAACTGTCTTTATCAAACTCTTCTACCTCTGCCATATCATAATCTGGAATGGACACCGCATTCACCGGACAGATGGCCACACAGTGCCCGCACTGGATACATTTACGGATATATTCCGCCTTCTTGTCCTTCAGCTCCAGAGCTTTTCCCGGGCAATCCTTTACACATGCTCCACAGCCGATACATTTTTCTTTGTTTATCTCTATCATATTTACAACCGCCTTTCTCTCCCGATATATTCCATCACAGATAAGATACACTCAAATTCATGTCTATCATACTTGCTTCCCGGCTTTTTTGCAAGAGCGGGCGTCCTGCTTTAACCCCGGACATGCATACATAACATATTTTTCTTAATATCAGAAAAAGGCTGCCACCCGGAGGAGATTCTTCGGGATAGCAGCCTTTTTTACAGGCAAACTACTTTATCATAGGACTCATGGCACTATTTGCAGATTTCTCTAACATCTACATATTCATAGCAGTCAAAGCTGTCTGCTACGTTCTTGCATGTCAGTTTTCCATCATAGGTATTGATTGCAGAGTAAATTACCTCATTGTCTGCACATGCTTTCTCCAGACCTTTGTTTGCAATCTGAAGACCATAATTTAAAGTAGCGTTTGTCAGTGCGATGGTTGATGTTCTCGGAACAGCACCTGGCATATTTCCTACACAGTAATGAACAACTCCGTCCTCAACAAAGATCGGGTCATCATGATAGGTTACTTTTGTTGTCTCGCCGCATCCGCCCTGGTCTACAGCAACGTCTACAAATACAGCGCCCGGTTTCATCTCTTTGAGATATTTCTTCTTAAAGATCTTCGGAGCAGCTTTTCCAGGAATCAGTACGCTTCCGATTACCAGGTCAGCTTCTTTTACTGCCTTTTCAATATTTGCATCATTGGATACCAGCGTCTGGATACGTGCTCCAAACAGATCATCCAGATAAGCCAGTCTTGGAAGACTGATATCAAGAATTGTTACGTTAGCTCCCATTCCGACAGCGATCTTACATGCATTTGTTCCTACATTACCTCCTCCGAGGATAACGATGTTTGCTTTTGGAGTTCCCGGTACGCCTGCAAGAAGAACGCCTTCTCCGCCAAATGTCTGCTCCAGATATTTAGCACCTTCCTGGATACTTAAACGTCCGGCAATCTGGCTCATAGGAGCAAGAAGCGGAAGTCCGCCCTGTTTTGGATCAAACAATGTTTCATAAGCAACGCCCTTTACTTTTCCGTTCAAAAGAGCATCTGTCTGCGGCTTGTCAGCTGCCAGGTGAAGATATGTATAAAGGATCAGCCCTTCATGGAATAAGGGATATTCTTCCGGAAGCGGCTCTTTTACTTTGATCATCATTTCAACAGTATCCCATACATCTTTTGCAGCATCGATCATTTTTGCGCCTGCTGCTTCATATTCATCATCTTTGAACCCTGAGCCTACACCAGCACCTTTTTCAATATAAACTTCATGTCCTGCTGCTACATAGCTCTTTACGTTGTCCGGTGTCATACCTACACGAAATTCATTGTTTTTGATTTCCTTTACGCATCCTACTTTCACTTTCAAACCCTCCTAAATCGTTATAAATAGTGCTTGTTTTTCCAAATCCGCCTGCACCGGATCCGGATGAAAAATATTTTTCAAAAAAAATATTTTTTGAAGAATATTATTCATTTGTCTTTAAAATAATCTTAGCACAATGTTTTATAATGTTCAATAAAAGTTATTTTTTTCACGATTTCTCTTAATTGTCGTTTAAAAACTTCAATTGTAAATACAATTTACTTGCATATTTCCCTGATTCATGTTTAAATACTATTATAAGATGAACAGAATAAGCGTGCAAAATAAGCGGAGGACGGATTTTATGAAAGAATTGCGGACAATGATCAATAATACTTCACTAACCAAAACTCAAAAGATGATCGCAAAATATGTTTTGGACAATTCTGCGGATGCCTGTTTTATGACTTCCACAGAAATCGCTATGAAACTTGGAGTAAGCGAATCCTCTGTGATCCGTTTCAGCCGTTCTCTGGGCTATGACGGATTCATGGATTTCCAGAAAAATCTGAGAAAAGATTATCAGGATAAGGTGCTTAGTATTTCCAGCTCTATCACCGTTCCTTCACAGCGCATTGCAAAACGGGCAAAGCTTACAAATACTGCCGATTACATCAACCGCCATTTTAAAAACGCCGCCAAAAATCTGGAAAACGCACTGACTTCCAACAGTAGTACCGCCTTTGAGGAAGCCGCCGATATCATCGTGGCAAGCAGGCATAAATACATCACCGCCTCCCGCGGGAACTCCTCTCTTGGGGACTATTTTCTTCTGTATCTGAAGCACATGGTTCCCAATGTGGAATCTACAAGTTCTGCCGCTATCAGCCCCATAGATCATCTGTGCAACATTTCCAAAGATGACTGTCTGATCGTATTCAGCTTTCCCCGGTATTCTTCAGAAGATAAGATCTGTGCTCAAATGGCGCGTGAAGCAGACGCCAAGATCATCGTTGTAGCCGATAAGCCCAGCGCCCTTCTGGCGGAATACGCCACCGTTCTTCTGACTGCCCCGGTAGACAGCAACGCCTTTTTCAACTGTATGACAGCTCCGCAGTTTGTAACAGAGGCGCTTCTGGAAACCGTCAGCCATAAGGCCAGAGGAATCGAGAAACGCCTCAAGAAAATTGACAAATATCTCGGAGAGCTTGGCAACTACTAGGAGACTCTCCGGCCAAAAATACCGGGATCCGTCCCTTATTATGCCATCCGCAGTTCGTCAATAATATTAAATTTTCGTATTTTCCTCATGGTGTAGATCATAGTCACAAGAACGATCGCCAGCACGCCTGCTGCCGCTGTCAGGAAATAACTCCACGGGAATATCAGTTCCTGTCCGCTGGCCTGGCTGGTAAATTTCCAGAATAGAATGCTGACAGCAGAAGAAAGGATACATCCGTATAAAACAGATCGCGTCCCATAGACCAGGCATTCGTAAAGCATCATTTTCCGGAATCCTTTTCCTGTCATGCCTACGGAACGCAGCATGGCAAATTCTTTTCGTCTGAGCATCAGATTGGTAGAGATCGTATTAAACACATTCGCCACTGCGATCATGGACAGCAGCACAATAAATCCATAGCACAGCACCCGGATCGCCGTCACCGCCTGCCTGCTCATTGCCGCATCCTCTGCCGGCGTGTAAAGGCTTCCCTGCTGTTCTTCCGGCATATTCTGAATCTCTTCTTCTAGGTTTTCCGCCGCTTCTATATAATTTTCCGCGTGGATCTGAAAATAAGCGATATACAACTCTTCTTCCGCTTCCCATCCCTCTTTTACCGGCTGATCGATATACTCTGCATACTGCTTTGCCTGTTCCTCTGAAAGGATCAAAACGGGTTTGAAAACATTTTCCGTTCCGCACTGCAGCGGAAGTTCTCTGGCCTCCTGCGCCAGTTCCACTTGAAAAAGCTGCTCATATTCTCCGGCGTCTCCTGTCTTTTCCTTTTCATCCTTCCTGTGTAAAACTCGCCCGGCTCCCAGTTCCCGGCGCTTTACATTCTCCGTCAGTGCCGGCACCTTATCATAACTCTGCGTTTCCTCATTATAACTTTGTACCTGATCATAATAAATGGTATAAATGACGCCGCTGCCGCTCTTTGGCTTTTCAAGTCTTTGCTCCTTCAGGTAAGTTTCATAATCCTTATCCTGCAAAACAACAGCGCTGCAGTGGAATGGTGTGCTTCCGTCCGCCAGCTCTTCCCAGTAATTTTCCGACCGGTAAGCCTCGCTTACATCTTCCTGCCGCATCGGGATCAAGATGGAAAATTCTTTATAACTTTCGTAGGAATCTACAAGTTCTTCCTCATCCAGCATGTCCTTAGTACGGATCAGAGCGTTTTTATCATCCTCGCTTTCGTTCCATCCTAATATTTTCTGGTACTGCAATTCATAGGAAGGAGGATTCAAAATCGTGCTCCCCGCCTCTTCCATGTACAGGAAAAACAAAGAAGCTGTCACAAACAGCACAATACTCATGGTAAGCGAGATCACGGTACTTCTGTATTTTTTCCGGTCCCTTCTGTAATTTTTCCCCGCGAGCATTCCCTCCAGTCCGAACAGACGACCGGTTAATTTTGCAGATTTGACTTCCCGAGGGCGAATCCGGATATCCTGCAGGGACCGTACAGCCTCCATAGGCGATACCTTCCCTGCCCGCGCTGCCGGTATCCACACCGACAAAAGCACCGTCAGAAACGCCAGCACAGCCGAGCCTGCCAACACTGCCGGAGGACAGGACATCTCTACAGTACCTTTCTCTCCATAGATAAAACTTGTCAGCCCTGCTCCGATAAAATGAAGTGTCACGGCACTTCCGGCTGCTCCTGCCAAAAGCCCAAGTGGAATCCCCACGACGCTGACAACAAATGCTTCAAATCTTAAAGACCGGCGAAGCTGCTTTTTCGTCGCCCCCACAGAAGCCAAAAGTCCAAACTGTACCGTTCTCTCTCTTAAGGAAATGGAGAAAGAATTGTAGATCAGAAGTACCGATCCCGCCATTATGACTGCCAGAAGTGTTCCCAGCGCTCCGCCTATCATGTACGTATATCTGTCGTTGCGGAAAACTCCCTGCCACCGAAGCAGGCTGTCGTGTCTGCTCCAGGAAACATAGGATCCATATTCTTTCCCCTCCAGCCAGTCCTCTATAAATGCATCTGCATCCTTTGGATTTTTCATCTCAATATAGACATCGCAATAACTGTGTTCCGGCAATGTTCCGTAAGGCCCTGCAATCAGCATATATCCGAAAAAGCCGGATGCCGCTCTGGCCTGCTGCACATCGTGATAGACGCCCACCACCTGATACGTACCGCTTTCATTTTCCTGAAATGAGACTGAACTGTTTTCCGCTCCCTCTGCCGCCTCTTCTTCCCCGTCAGCTGACAAAGAGGCAGCCTGATCGGATACCATATGTCTGCCGTCCATAAAAAACTGTCCTGATTTTAAGGTCACTGTGTCGCCCACAGACGCCTTCTTGCCTTCCAGCTCAATCCCTTCATAAGGGATCAGGATCTCCCTTTCATTTTCAGGAATCCGCCCTTTTTCAATCTCCAGGGGAAGATTCTTCCACGCACTGTTATCCCGGCTGAAAATCCTGATATAGTCCCCGTCCGCTTCAGATCTTCTCAGATAACCGATTTCTCTTTGTATGGATAGGGATTTGATCCGTTTGTCCTTTCTGATTTCCTGAAGTTCTTTTTCTGTAAATCCCTCTGCCGCTACATGCCAGCTTCCTTCTTTCTCCACCGTCTTTGTTTCAATATAATTCAGGACGCTGATGCCGAACACAGCAACTGCCATCAGCATTGCCGCCGAGAGAATAACGCCCAGTATGGTTACAATTGTTCTCGTCCGGTTCAGCCCCATTGTTCTTGCCGTGATCTTATAGAAAATATTTTTCATCCCCGGATCACCTCATCTCTGATGATTCTTCCATCTGCAAGCTCAATGAGCCGATCCGCCTGAAGCGCAATATCTTCATCGTGGGTGATCATGATCATAGTCTGATCATAAATCCTGTTGGAATACTTCAAAAGCTCTACAATCTCCCGACTGTTTCCCGAATCAAGATTCCCGGTGGGTTCGTCTGCAAGAACCACTGCCGGAGCATTCATAAGGGCGCGCCCAATAGATACTCTCTGCTGCTGGCCTCCTGAAAGCTGTCCGGGAAGATACCCTCTTCTGTCTTTCAGTTTCAGGATATCCAAAAGCTCTTCCACTCTTTTTTGATTGACTGACCGTCCGTCCATCAATACAGGAAGCGTCATATTTTCCTCCACTGTCAGCACCGGGATCAGATTGTAAAACTGATAGATCAGTCCCACCTGACGGCGGCGGAAAATAGCAAGCGCATCCTCCTTCTGACTGTAGACATCTGTGCCATTTACATATACTTTCCCTTCTGTAGGACGATCCACACCTCCGATCAGATGAAGCAGCGTAGATTTTCCCGATCCCGATGCTCCGATCACGGACACAAACTCCCCTTTCCGCACGGAAAAAGACACATGATCCAGCGCGCACACTTCATTTTCACCCTGTCCATATATTCTGGAAAGATTTTCTACCCGTAAAATATCCTCATGCATTTTCATAAGTCCCTCCTATCTTTTTCACAAGTATAGCATCTCCACATGACAGGGCCGTGACAGTGAGGTGACAGTTCTGTCACTATTTATAAAACCGCAGAATAAAACATCCTCCCCGGTCTTTGGAATTTTCTGCCAGTATCACGGCGCTTTCAAGAGAAAGGACAGCTCTTGAAAGGGAAAGGCCAATTCCAAAGCTGTCTTTTCCGGCAGTTTTTCCCCGGTAAAACCGCTCAAAAAGATGGGGGATATCTTCTTTGGGGATCCCCGGTCCGGAATCAATGACACTCATCTGTACATAAAGCACTGTATCTTTTATCTCAATCCATATTTTCCCGCCCTCCGGCGTATGCTCCAGCGCATTTTTCATCACATTCTGCAGCGCTTCCAATGTCCATGTGTAATCTCCTGAAATACAGATATCTTCCGACTCATCTGCAATGCAGGTCTGTCCATGAAGTTCCATGGAAACTGCAAACGTCCGCAGGGCGTCTTCTATCAGGCTGCTTACCGGAAATTCCTCTTGTTTCAATACCACAGTTCCTGCATCCAGCCGGGAAAGTTTCAAAAGGGTGTCCACAAGCCATCCGATACGCCCCAGCATATGAGACATTTCCCTAAGCAGCTTCCGCCATTCCTCCTCGGAAATGTCCGGCCTTCTCATCCGCTCTGCCATCAGATTCACAGAAGTTAACGGAGTGCGGATCTGATGAGAAATATCGGCAAGCGCTCTGGAAAGCTGTTCCTTATCATCCGCAAGTCTCCGGGACTGTTGATTTAATGTCCATGTCATTTTGGCAATTTCGTCCCGAAGGATTTCCAGATCTCCTTCCCGGAAATGTGAAATCTCAAGTCCTTCTTCGCCATGAAGGATCCGGTCCAATTCTTCCGAAAGCTTCCGTATGGACTTTTCCCTGAAAAACGCCGTCCCCATAAAGAGAGCAAAGAGACATATTCCCATAAATGCAGCAGCTCCTGCCGCTTCAGGAGAAATGATGACCGCTGCAGCCAGTGTCACTGCCAGTATGATTGCTGCGCTGACGGATGCCGGGATCCAGATATCCCTGTTTTTCCACATTCCCATACTCTCCTCCTTTTATTCCATTTTGTATCCCATCCCTCTGACGGTCTTTACGATCACAGGGTTTTGGGGATCCTTTTCTATCTTTTCCCGCAGCCTTTTGATATACACTGTAAGTGTATTGTCATTGACATACTCTCCGGTAATATCCCACAGTTCCTCCATCAGGGCAGAACGCGTCATGATTTTCCCCCTGTGGTTCAAAAAGACAAGAAGAAGCCGGTATTCCAAAGCAGAGAGGAAAATTTCCCTGCTATCTCTCTTCACCACTCCCTTTTCTACATCAACTGAAATATCCTGCACCGTCACGATCTGGCTGCTTCTTAAATATCGGCGCAGTACTGATTTCATTCTGGATACAAGCTCCCTTGGACGGAAGGGCTTGCTGATATAATCATCCGCCCCCATATCAAGTCCTGCCACCACAGAGTATTCATCGCTCATTGCCGTGAGAAAGATCACTGGAATCTGATATTCCGCTTTGATCCTGGCGCATATGCTGAACCCGCTTCCGGAAGCAAGCGTAATATCCAAAAGAGCCAGATCAAACTTCTGCTCCTCTAAGAGGCGCAGCGCTTCCTCCTGCCTCCCGGTACTTTTCACCGAAAATCCCTCTTCTTTTAAAAATCCTGTCAGATTTTCCACAATGGTTCTGTCGTCTTCCACAAGCAAAACAGATACTAAGTCCATACTCCATCCTCCACAAAAAATCCCCGCGCCGGATCTGCCCTGTTTTAAACAGACAGTCGGTGCGGGGACATGCAAAAATCCGTCTTTTTACGCCTCGTCTATGGCTTTTCCAATATCATGGCGCATATATTTGTTGTCAAATGACACCCACTCGGTAGCCGCATAGGCATTGGCTCTTGCTTCCTTCAAGTCTTTTCCCTTCGCTGTTATGCCAAGCACACGTCCGCCGCTTGTCACAATCTGATCGCCGTCAAATTTTGTGCCTGCATGGAAGCAGTAATATCCCTCATGCTTCTTAAACTCATCAAGTCCGTGGATCGGAAGCCCTTTCTCATAAGCCAGCGGATAGCCGTCTGATGCAAGGACAACACATACAGCGGCATTATCCTCAAACTGCAGATCGATCTGATCCAAAGTGCCGTCAATACATGCTTCCACTACTTCAATGATGTCATTTTTCATCCGGGGCAGCACCACCTGTGCCTCCGGATCCCCGAAACGGGCATTGTATTCCAATACTTTCGGTCCGTCCTCTGTCAGCATCAGTCCAAAGAAGATCACTCCCTTGAAAGGACGGCCTTCTGCCTTCATGGCGTCTACGGTAGCCTGATAGATATACTTCTCACAAAATTCTTCCACTTCTCTTGTATAGAAAGGACTTGGAGAGAAAGTTCCCATTCCTCCGGTGTTCAGTCCAGTATCGCCGTCTCCCGCTCTTTTGTGATCCTGAGCGCTTGTCATTGTGCGGATGGTATTTCCATCCACAAAGGACAGCACAGACACCTCACGGCCGGTCATAAACTCTTCGATCACCATTGTATTTCCGGAAGCGCCGAATTTTTTATCCAGCATAATGGTCTTTACGCCCTCTTTTGCTTCCTCCAGCGTATTGCAGATCAGCACGCCTTTTCCAAGGGCAAGCCCGTCCGCCTTCAAAACGATCGGAAACTTCGCTTCTGTTTCCAGATAATGAATTGCCTCATCCGCATCGCCAAAATTTTCATAAGCTGCAGTAGGAATATGATACTTTTTCATCAGATCTTTGGAAAAAGCTTTGGATCCTTCCAGGATCGCTGCATTTTTCTTTGGTCCGAACGCCCGGATACCAGCTGCTTCCAGTTCATCCACCAGACCGCCCACCAGCGGATCATCCATACCTACAATGACAAGGTCGATCTTCTTTTCTTTTGCAAATGCTGTGATCTTATCAAATTCCATAGGGCCGATGGGTTCGCATACCGCATACTCTGCAATTCCCGCATTTCCCGGCGTGCAGTAAATCTCATCCACTTTACTGCTCTTTGCCACGCAGTATGCGATGGCATGTTCTCTTCCTCCGCTTCCTACAATTAATACCTTCATTGGCTTCCTCCTACCTGCTGATCTTCACCTGATTTCCTTCCACTGTGATCCGGTTGTTTGCAATCAGATCAATGGCTTGGGGAAGGATCTTCCACTCTGCCTGCTCCATCACACGTCTCTGGAGCTTCTCCGGGGTATCATCTGCCTCCACTTCTACAGCCTTCTGCAAAATGATGGGCCCGGTATCTGTCCCCTCATCTACGAAATGCACCGTTGCTCCTGTCACTTTGACTCCTCTTGCAAGAGCCGCTTCATGCACCTTCAGTCCGTAAAAGCCGGTTCCGCAAAAAGAAGGGATCAATGAGGGATGGATATTGATGATCCGGTTCCGGTATCTCTCGATCATTTTTGCCGGGATCACCACAAGAAATCCCGCCAGTACGATCAGATCCGGCGTCAGGGCATCCACTGCCTCCAAAAACTTCTCGTTAAACTCTTCTCTTGTCTCATAATCCTTCGGAGAAATGCACTGTGCCGGTATACCGTGATCTTCCGCGCGTTTCAGGGCATAGGCATTTTTGTTGTTGCTGATGACGCCGCACACGCCGGCATTCGTGATCCTGCCCGCATCTATCGCGTCCAGAACAGCCTGCAGATTGGTACCCCCTCCGGAAACAAGCACTGCAACTTTTAACATAAAGTAACTCCTTTTTCTCCCGCTTTGATCTGTCCGATCACATAAGGCGTATCTCCAGCCTGACGCATTGCTTCCATGGCTTTGTCCACATCCCCCGCGTCTACTGCTACTATCATTCCGATTCCCATATTAAAAGTATTGTACATCATCTTTTCTTCCACCTGGCCTTCTCTTGCCAGCATGCCGAAAACAGGCGGGACCGGATAGCTGTCCTTCTCAATAACGGCATGGGTGTGTTCGCTTAACATTCTCGGAACATTCTCATAGAATCCGCCGCCTGTAATGTGGCTGCATGCTTTGATCTTCACACCGGCATTCTTCACATTTTTCAGCGCTTTTACATAGATTCTTGTAGGCGCTAAGAGAGCTTCTCCAAGTGTAGTTCCCAGTTCTTCATAATAAGTCTCCAAAGACTCTTTCGTCATTTCAAACACCTTGCGCACAAGGGAAAATCCATTGCTGTGCACACCGGTAGATGCCATTCCGATGAGGACATCTCCTTCTTTCAGATCCTCTCCGGTGATCATATCTTTTTTATCGCAGACACCTACTGCAAATCCGGCCAGATCGTACTCATCCTCCGGCATAAGTCCCGGATGCTCCGCTGTCTCGCCGCCCACTAAAGCAGCCTCTGACTGAAGGCATCCTTCTGCCACGCCGCTCACAATACTTGCGATCTTCTCCGGGTAGTTCTTACCGCAGGCAATATAATCCAGGAAAAACAGCGGTTCTCCGCCTGCGCACGCAATATCATTGACACACATTGCAACAGCGTCAATACCGATCGTATCGTGTTTGTCCAGGATCATGGCAAGCTTTACTTTTGTTCCGCATCCGTCTGTTCCGGACAGTAAAACCGGTTCTTCCATGTCTTTGATCTTACTTAAAGAAAATGCCCCTGAAAATCCTCCCAGGCCGCCCAGAACTTCCGGACGCATTGTCTTTTTCACATGTTCTTTCATCAGTTCCACTGACTTGTAACCTGCTTCAATATCTACACCAGCATTTTTATAATCCATACCGCATCTCCTTTATTACATCTGCTTCATGTATTCTTTATAGCCAAGTTCATCCAGCTTCTTTGCCTTTGCCTGAACAGTTTCCTTCATTTCCTGAGTATAGGCTTTCAGTCTCTTAAGAAGCTCCGGATCGGAAGTTGCAAGGATTCTGGCTGCAAGGATAGCTGCGTTCATTCCTCCATCGATGGCAACTGTTGCAACCGGGATTCCCGGCGGCATCTGTACGATAGAGTAAAGTGCGTCCTGTCCATCCAGATTCTTTCCGGACATAGGCACGCCGATAACCGGCATTGGGAAAATTGCTGCGCACATTCCCGGAAGGTGTGCAGCCATTCCCGCGCCTGCGATAATGACTTTATAATCCTTTTCTTCCGCTGATTTTGCGTATTCAAAAAATACATCCGGTTCTCTGTGGGCAGAGATGATCGTCATTTCATACTCAATTCCCAGTTTTTCCAACATGTCAGCAGCCTTGCTCATGACCTTCATGTCAGAGTCGCTTCCCATTACAATTCCTACTTTTGGCATAGTTTTCATCCTTTCTCACTTATTTATAAGCTTTGCAGATAAATAATAGCTTATTTATTCGTATTTTTCAATGGTTCATTTAAAATCTCTGTGCCCGGGAGGACAAATTTGCCCTGTTCCAAAATAACAATCTCCCTGCCGTCCCCGGTCACAACAGCAATTTTCTCCAGTTCTTCATAGGGGATGGTAATATCAGTATGGCAGTGAAAATATGCCTTGGACACATCCTCTTTTCTTTTTACAGACACGGAATTATCTCTTGCCACGATCTCTTTGCCGTTAGGGTTATAGACCTTAATATCCTCGCTCCAGCTGTAGCAGGTATCTCCCACCGCAAAATGAGGTCCCATCTTCTCCGCGATCAGAATCGGCAGCTTATCCTCGATTTTATATTTCTTTGCCGCTGCATAGGCAGTCGTGTTTGTTCCAATGGCAAACTCTCCCAGAGGAAGGGACGGATGTTTATGGAGAATATTATCGCGGATATAATTTTTTCCCTCTTCCTCATTCTCAAAGTTGCCACACCGGTAACCTGTGATCATTCCATCAGCAAAGGTAAATTCCAGATCCTGATACTGCAGTTCATTCAAGTATACTCTGCTGACATGAAGCGTTCCTTCTGTTCCTTCCAGTACAGGAGAGGTGAATACTTCTCCCACCGGAATATTTACATCAGCCACGCAGTTTTCAAAGATCGTTTCTTTTTCCGGATCCTTAAGCGGGAAAAGCTGCACCTTCATGTTCGTCCGGTTTCCGTTTCCTCCGATCACCCGGACGTATTTTCCCTGGTCAAGGGCGTCTATGATCGTCTGCTGTACTTTTGTATAAAGTTTCGCGTCCAGGGTATTGATCTTCACAACCTCGTCGAAGATCTCTTCATATTTCTCCCCGATCTCCGGAACAGGATAAGCAATGATCGTAAAGCTTCTCTCCTCCCCTTTGATATACTGATTGGTCAGCTGGCCTGATCTGGAGTCAAATAAAAGCTGCTGCTCCTCCTGCTTCTCTGTCAGAGATATGGCTTCCTCTTTCGGCTCCGGGCTAAAAGGCTTTTCTCCGAAGGTTTCCATGACAGCCGGTCCCGCCAGACCTGCTGCCAGATCCTTATGCCTTTCATAGACCGTCTTTATCACTTCTAATTTCCGCTCTGTAAAACGTTTATTCAAAAACAGGCCCTGATCATTTCTGTGGTCGTAATCATACTGTTTATTAGGATTGCCTCCACAGTAACCTACTTTCGCCGTTCCCCGCTTTGTCAGCCCACTGACAGCGGCCCGGTAGATGATCGGCCTTAGGCCCATTTTTGCAAAATTTTCTATCGCCGTTTTTATCACACGTTCAAATCCCAGCACATAGCGGATATTCACTGTACTCTTCTTGGACAGGTCTTTTCCGGTATTGACAAAACCGATCCGGTAACCTTCCGTGTACACATCCGCCATTTTCTGAATCTTTTCTTCCGGGAGGGACATAAGATGCTTTGCTGTACGGATCTCATTTTCGCTGATATATTCTCCGAAATAGTAAAGATATCTGTAATCGGAAAGATCGCTGTTCTCTATGATATCTACCGCAAACCGTTCCGATGGATCGATCTGCTCAAGAATCCGGTCCGCCACAAACACATCGCAGTAGTCGCTGGCATACCAGTAAATAATTTTCTTCAGCTCGCCTTCATCCGGAGATCCCTCATCCTCAAAGCAGTTATAAATCTCCACAAAAAGCTCATACAGAATATCCAGATATTCTGTGTGCTGCTCAAACACCCAGACGATTCCCCCTCGAAGTTCCGTATAGAGGAAACTTAATATCTGTCCGTACTCCTCTCCCAGCTTCTCTTGTGCATAATCCGGATTCGCATAGCTTGTCTCATAATGTTCCGGCAGAATATCCTCATACAGCTTTTGATTCCACTGCTCCAGATCTTCCAGAGACAGTTTCCTGTATGCTCCGGAATCTATATTTTCTTTTAACCGATCCAATAAAAGAATAAATTCCGCAGTCTTCCGAAAATACGGGCGAAACTTTTCCGCCGCCGTATTTTCACCCGGAATCTGCGAAATTCTCTCCATCACAAGTTGATATCGCTCTTCGATCATCTAAAAAAGCCCCCTTACAAAAATTCCAGCCATACCCAGAAGAAAGACTCCATTCAGTGCAATCCCCACTTTACAGGTAATATAATTTTTTTCCCGTTCTTTCAGTCCCTGTATTCCGGCCTTTAATCCAGATACCGCAAGGACGACCACAAGGATTCCGCAAAGCCCTATCAGGATGCCTACATCTCCTCTGGTTATGTAAGAAACTGAAAAGATCAAAACAAGAATAAAGAGGGCACATACAGCTAAAAAACAGGACTTTATTCCCCGGCGGGAATGTTTCAGCTGCGCCTGCCCGTATTTCCGGCTTCTCCTTTTCATTTTTTCTTTTTCTATCTTTCTTTTTTTTCGCTCTTCCGCCCTGTCATCCGCGGCTTCTTTCAGACTTCTTAGAAACATGCTTTCTCCTTATCGCTGCGCAGACAACAAATACAAGGTATCCTGCTGCGCCTCCTACTGTATTTAAAAGCAGATCATCCACATCAAAACTTCCTACCATAGTAAGAAGCTGGAATGTCTCCACGCATAAACTCAAACTGAAACTGTAAAAAACTGCCGAGAAAAAATTTCTGTATGTACTGGCCATAGGCAGAAAAAAGCCAAACGGAACAAAAATCAGGACATTTCCCAGCAGATTAGATGCAACTGCATAAAATCCCAGCTGTTCCCGATATTGCCAGAATCTCTTTATTTCCTTAAAAAGGACGAGGTTGTAACTATACTGTGTCCTTACCCCCGTCCTTCCATAGAGATCTGAAAACAGAAGAAAATATACAATAAATGCAATATACAGAATAAATAGGATTTTTCCAAATATACGCAGCCGCCTGTTTTTTTTATGACTCAATCCTTCACCTTCTGACACTTTTTAAAAAATCAATCCATTCTTTTCCTTCAGAAGGCGAGCGCCGCTTACGATAGAAATTACGCCGGCTGCAACACCGACAACGATCATGATCACGCCGATAACAATACTTCCAGCCCCGGCGCTTCCCATTGCTTTGTATGCCTTTTCACTCATAAAAATCCCTCCTGTTTATTTTACTCCGTAGGTTTCATAGTATGCATCGATCGCCGCTTTTAACGCATCGTCAATAATAACTTCTCCGTTGCACTCCTGATTATACAGGCATTCTACCACCTCGTCCATGGTAACGATCGCTGCCGTGTCAAATCCGTACAGATCCTTAATCTCTTCGAGAGCGCGCTTTTTGCCGCCTTTCCCTACTTCCATACGATCCAGAGACACCATAAGACCCACAATAGTCACATCTGCCGCTCCTCTGACTTTCGGTACTGTCTCCTCCATGGATTTACCGGATGTTGTCACATCCTCGATCATAATGACTCTGTCGCCGTCTTTCAAACTGCTGCCAAGGAAGCTTCCCTTGTCAGCGCCGTGATCCTTCTCTTCCTTGCGGTCGGAGCAGTAACGCACTTCTTTTCCATACAGTTCACTGTATGCGATCGCTGTCACAACTCCCAGCGGGATTCCCTTGTAAGCAGGTCCGAACAGTACGTCGAAATCATCACCATACCTGTCATGGATCGCTTTCGCATAATATTCACCAAGCTTCTTTAACTGTGAACCGGTTACATAGGCGCCTGCATTCATAAAAAACGGGGACTTCCTTCCGCTCTTCAATGTGAAATCTCCGAATTTGAGCACCTGACTTTCTACCATAAACTGTATAAATTCCTGTTTGTAGCTTTCCATCTTTCTTAAAACCTCCGCATTTATAGGGTTCAAATTCTTTACAATTTTACCATACCCTATAAATATTTTCAATTCAGGAAGTGACACAATACCAATTTTATAAATCCTTTTATTTTGAAAACAGTAAAAAGGAGACTGCCATATCTTCCAACAGTCTCCGGTAAAGTTTCTTAATATATTTTATTTCTTCCTATATAATCTCATCCTGGCAAAAACGGCTGCCCCGATCACTCCTTTTCCTACGAACTCCTGGGAATACAAATAATCGAATCCATAAGACATCACATCTTTTCCCGTATTCCTATTGACCTCGTTTTCAAATTCCTCTTTTGGAAAATCTGCCATTTCAGGTACTCCGCCGCCTACGATCACCGTATCCGGATTGAAAATGGTTGCCATTACTGCATACACATGTGCACAGGCTTTTATAAATTCTTTCAGAGGTCTTTCTTCTCTGTGCCTTGTAAACATTTCCTGGATCGGCGTGTCCGGATAATACTTCTTGCGTATCTGCTGAAGACGCCAGCCGGAAGCATAACATTCGCAGCACCCTCTCTTGCCGCAGCTGCAGACCTCATCGCCTCCAAAATATGGAATGTGGCCCAAATCCAGCTCTGCTCCGTTTTTTCCCTCCAGAGGCCTGCCGTCTATTACCACGGAAGCGCCCACGCCGGTGCCGATATAAATGCCTACGATCACCTTCTGATTCTCCAGATGGTTGCTGACAATATCATACATTAAAATATTGTTTACGTCATTATTGATATATACAGGAATCTGAAAGTGTTCCCTGATATCTTTCGCCAGATTTGTATGTGTGAAGACCGCCTCCCCGTTTTCATCACAAATATTTGTCGTACAGATAACGGTTTCCTTATCATTTTCCACAGAAGAAGGAACCCCTATGGAAATGGCCTCCACGTTTTCTATTTTATTTTCCTTTTTATATTCCTCTATAATTTCACAGATTTTTTCTATTGGCCTGGGTGCCTCTGCGTATTTCACAGTAAAAATGCGCCGCAGCTTTTCACAAAGTCTGCGGCGCTTCGCCTTTTTCATAAACTTATTCCACGATTCCGACCATCTCTTCTACTGTCGCAAATCCATATCGTTCCATATATTTTTCAATTCCATCGATCACTTCCATGGTAACAGCCGGATTATGGAAGTTTGCCGTTCCTACCGACACCGCCGATGCGCCTGCCAGAATAAATTCGATGGCGTCCTCTGCGCTCTGAATACCTCCCATTCCGATCACCGGGATCTTCACTGCATGAGATGCCTGATAAACCATGCGCACGGCAACAGGATGTACCGCCGGACCGGACATGCCTCCTGTCTTGTTAGCCAGAGCAAAGGCCCTCTTATGAATATCAATCTTCATTCCCGTCAGAGTGTTAATAAGAGAAATCGCATCTGCCCCTCCTGCCTCTGCCGCTTTTGCAATCTCTGTAATATCGGTCACATTGGGCGTCAGCTTCATAATAATGGGCTGTTTTGCCAATTTCTTAATCTGACCTGTCAGCTCTTCCACATGGCGGGCGTCCTGTCCGAACGCCAGAAATCCGGCATTGACGTTGGGACAGGAAATATTAATTTCCAGCATATCTGCCGGCTCATCGGCAAGACGCTCTACAACAGCCAGATATTCTTCGGGTGCGTGGCCGCACACATTGACAATGATCTTTGTATCATACTGTTTGAGATACGGAATATCTCTTTTGCAGAACAGTTCAATCCCCGGATTCTGCAGACCAATGGCATTTAACATGCCTCCATATACTTCCGCCACCCTTGGTGTGGGATTTCCTGTCCACGGCACATTGGCAACGCCTTTGGTCGTCACTGCTCCCAACTTATTTAAATCTACAAAATCAGCAAATTCTTCCCCGGATCCAAACGTTCCGGAGGCCACAGTAACCGGATTTTTCCATTCCACTCCTGCAATAGTTACTCTTGTATCAGCCATTATAACTCCACCTCCGTCGATAAGAATACCGGCCCGTCTTTGCAGACCCTTTTGTTATTGACGTTGCTGTGGGCATCCTTTTCTTTGGTTCGGCACACACAGCCAAGGCAGGCGCCGATACCGCAGGCCATTCTCTCTTCCAGAGAGATATAACACTCAATCCCCTTTTCTTCCGCATAGTTTTTAATGGCTCTCAGCATAGGTGTGGGGCCGCAGGCATAGATCACATCTGCTTCCAGTGCCTTTTCCTCCACTACATTCATCACGTTTCCCCTGGTTCCCACGCTTCCGTCTTCTGTAGAAATATAGACTTCGCCGCATGCTTCAAACTCTTTCTTCAGGAAAGTCTGCCTGTCTCTGTAACCTACAATGATCTGCTTCTTTTCACAGCTCATCTGCTTTGCCAGCTCCAGGATCGGCGGAACTCCGATTCCTCCGCCCATAAGAAATACTCTTTTCCCTTTTGCTCTCTCAAGGGGAAATCCATTGCCAAGGGGACCGATAATGGACAGCTGTTCTCCTGCCTGCATCCGTGAGAACTGTTCTGTCCCGGTATGCTCTCCGGTCACGCGGTATACCACCCGCAGAGCGGATTTTTCTTTATCAATCTCACAGATACTGATGGGACGGGGAAGCAGCTTCGTCCCGTCACTTGTATACATGGAAATAAACTGTCCCGGCCTTGCGCTTTTTGCCGCCTCTGTACGGATCCACATGCTGAAGATCCCATCTGCCAAAGAAGCCTGCGATATCACCTGAACCTGTTCTTTTTTCTTTGTCATTTTCTCTTTTCTCCTGCTTTTTATCAGCTTTGATTTTTGATTGTCAGCACAATAACGCCTTTCGGTTCCTAACGGTTCTCCAGCGCGCCCCTGATGTCGGCGATCATATCTTCTACTGCCGCCCTGGATGCGTCTCCAAACGCTTCCGGACCAAAGGAAGCATATTTTTCCTGCTTATAAGCTGCTATGATCCCTCTGGAGGAATTGACGATTGCGCCAAGTCCATCCTCGTTGAAGAAATGTACAAGATCTTTCCCCTGGCCTCCCTGAGCACCATATCCCGGAACAAGAATGTAGGCCTTCGGCATGATCTTACGAAGGACTTTTCCCATCTCCGGGTAAGTTGCACCTACAACAGCGCCGACATAGCTGTAAGAACATCCCATGCATTCCTGTCCCCACTCATTTACCTTTTCGCCTACCAGTTCATACAGCGGACGTCCGTCGATAAGACGGTCCTGGAACTCGCCGCTGGAAGGATTGGAGGTCTTCACCAGGATAAAGAGCCCCTTCTGCTCTTTCTTACATACATCGATAAAAGGCTTTACTCCATCAGAGCCAAGATAAGGATTGACCGTTACGAAATCCTCGTCAAAGGGCGCATAAGTCTTGCTGCCCACCTCAACCTTTCCGATATGCCCTGTTGCATAAGCCGCGGAAGTGGAGCCGATATCTCCCCGCTTAATATCTCCAATGACTACCAGACCTTTTTCTTTGCAGTAATCTACTGTCTTTTTAAAAGCCATCAATCCCGGAATACCGAACTGTTCATACATGGCAATCTGCGGCTTTACAGCCGGAATAAGATCCCATGTCTTGTCCACGATCTCTTTGTTAAACTGCCAGATCGCCTCTGCGGCGCCTTCCAGCGTCTCCCCAAATTCCGCGAAAGCTTTTGTTTTCACCTGTTCCGGAATATATCCAAGCATGGGATCCAAGCCTACTACAATAGGTGCTCCTGTTTCTTTTATTTTTCTTACCAATTCATTAATCAATGATTTTTCCTCCTTCGTATACGATTCTTCCACCGGCAATGGTACAAACAACCTCGCCTTTTACCTTGCGCCCGTGAAACGGCGTATTCTTTCCTTTTGACAAAAATGTATTTTTATCGATCGTATATTCTTTTTCCGGATCAAAGATCACGACATCCGCAATCTTTCCTTCCGACACGGAGCCCCGGTCATGAAGTCCCAGTATCTTCGCCGGATTCCAGCTCATTTTTTCCGCCATCTGCATAGGGGTAATAATTCCTGTTTCTACAAGTTCTGTGTACGTAAGAGCCGCTGAAGTTTCAAGTCCTACAATACCAAATGCAGCCAGCTTCATGGAACGGTTTTTTTCCGCCTCCGCATGGGGAGCGTGATCCGTTGCGATCACATCCACCGTACCATTCCTTAATCCTTCTTTGATAGCTTCCACATCTTCTTTGCTGCGAAGAGGAGGATTCATCTTATAGTTTCCGTTATCTTTCGTAATATCATCTGTTGACAAAATAAAATGATGCGGGCATACCTCTCCTGTAACATCCAGCCCTTCCTCTTTTGCAAGCCCCAGCATTTTAATACTGTCCTTGGTAGAACAATGGCAGAGATGAAGGCGCACGCCTGTCTCCTTAGCCAGCAGGATATCCCTTGCCACGATCACATCCTCCACAGCGTTGGTGATGCCTTTCAGCCCCAGTTTCTCCGCCTTTTTATCGGCATTCATCACGCCGCCTTCCACCATGGTGATATCCTCACAGTGTGCAAAGACAGCAAGACCTTCCTCTTTTGCCAGGTTCATCCCTTTTCGGTACAGGGAGGCATTCATAACAGACTTTCCGTCTTCGCTGATGGCGTGGCACCCGTTTTTCGCCATTCCCCGGATATCTGCCAGTTCTTTTCCCTCCTGACCGACTGTGACAGCGCCAAGCTGGATCACATTGGTGAGAGATTCCCTCTTGGCGCGCTCCATCACTTCTTTTACCTTCACGCCGTTATCGATCACCGGTTTTGTGTTGGGCATAGCACACACAGTAGTCACGCCGCCTTTTACCGCCGCCCGGCCTCCTGTCGTCAGTGTCTCCTTATACTCCAGCCCCGGATCTCTGAAATGTACATGCAGATCGATAAAACCAGGCATGACGTAGCACCCTTTTGCATCAATGATCCGCTCTGCTTCTGTCTCTATCCCGCTGTCTACTCTGGTAATTCTGTCGCCATCGATCAACACATCACAGATTTCATCCCTCTTTGTTTCCGGATCCAGGACACGCCCCTCTTTGATTAAGATTGTCATAGATTTCCTATCCTTTCTAAAAAGCTACATACTTATGATTAGTTTAACATATGCCCGGTGGAAATGGAATGACTAAATATTTTTCACTGTCTCTATCGCCTTTTCAAGTTGATTGTCTCTGTCGGGATTATTCTCATCGTACACATATTCAATCTCAACATCCGGTGTAATCCCTGTTCCGTTTATATTTCGTCCTTTAGGAGTAAAATATTCCGCAATCGTCAGTTTCACGCTTGTTCCGTCCTGCAGGTCGAAAATCTGCTGGACCAGGCCTTTTCCATAAGACTGTGTTCCTACGATCTCCCCTGTGCCGTAATCCTGAATAGCCCCTCCGAATATTTCCGAAGCGCTGGCGCTGTTTCCATTCATCAGGACAACAAGCGGCTTTTCAAAGACATGCTCTGCATCAGAAGTATATTCCTCTTTCTCTCCATTCTTATCCTCTGTATAGACGATCAGTCCTTCCGGCAGCATCAGATCCAGAATCTGACATACAGTCTTCAGATTCCCTCCCGGATTATTTCTAAGATCCACGATCAGTCTCTCCATACCCTGCTCTTCCAGCGAATCCATCGCCTCTTTATACTGATCGTAAGTAACAGAAGCAAATTCTGTGATGCGGATATAACCGATCCCCTCTTCTGCCATCTTACTTTCAACCGTCTGCTCTACTATGGTGTCTCTTTTAACAGCAAACTCTTTCTCTTCCCTGTTATCCCCTCGCAGCATAGTCAGCTGAACAGTTGTACCAATCTCTCCTTTGATTTTTTTCACAACCGCATTGATATCCTGCCCGGTGATATCTTCCCCCTCTATTTTGTAAAAGATATCGCCTTCTTTTATACCTGCATTATCAGCCGGGGAATCTTCGTATACCTGCATAACCCGGATCGTCTGTGTCTCCTTATCCTGAGTAACTACCACCCCGATCCCGCCAAATTCCCCTGTTGTCATTTCTGTCATTTTTGCTGTCTCGTCTTGATCATAATAAGCAGAATAAGGATCTTCCAGTCCTTCTATATAGCCCTTATAAATGCCTGTTTCCAGCTTCTCCTCATCTACCTCTCCCGTATAATACTCATCGATCAGAGCATTCAAAAGCTCCATTTTATCACTGTCTGCTTCCGCTGCATTCCCAGCTTTCCCGAGGCTGCAGGAAACCGCACTTATTCCTAATAATACAACGAGGGCGCCAAAAAGCGCCCCCTTAAAAAAACTTTTTTTATGTTTCATACAACAAAAACCAACCTTTTATGTTCCTGTCTACAAATAAAGTCTCGGATCAACCGGCGTACGGTTTACCCACACCTCAAAATGAAGATGCGGTCCGGTAGACGCTCCTGTCGAGCCTACCAACGCAATGTTCTGTCCTGTACTTACAGACTGACCGGAACTTACCAGAATACGGCTGCAGTGCTGATACAATGTAGCAAGATCGCCGTGATTGATGATCACGTAATTACCTCTTGCACCGTTATATCCCACTTCGATTACCGATCCAGATGCCGCCGCGTAAATCGGACTTCCCGTACTTGCCGCATAGTCGCGTCCCTTATGGTTCGTACTTCCGATACCTCCCGGTGACGCCCTGCCTCCAAACTCACTGCTGATATATGCGGATGGACACGGATTCTGAAGTCTGCCGCTGCCACCTCCGGTGTAAGGCGGTGTAGGAGTAACGGTTGTACCGCCGCCACCGCTTGTTCCTCCAGAGCTGCCGGACGCCGCTGCCTGTGCTTCCTGCTGCATCCTTGCCTGACGTTCCGCTTCTGCTTTCAACGAAGCGATCTTTTCATTTACTTCGCCAAGCTCACTGCTTAAGCTGCTGATCTCTTCGCTCTTGCTTTCGATCAGACTTTCCATCTCCGTCTGTTGTTCCTGAAGACTGGTCTGCATTTCTTCCAGTTTCTTGTTTTCTTCTTCCAGGTCTTTCTTCTGATCCTCTACCTCTGTAACAATATCCTGAAATTCCACCAGCATATTTCTATCATATTCAGAAATCTGTGCAATATACTCTGCATTACTTAAAAATTCCGCAATACTCTTTGATTCCAGCAGTGTTTCCAGAAATTGACCGTTTCCGTTCTCATACATGTACTGGATCCGGAGTTTCATGCTGTTATACTGGTTATTCTCATCAATCTGAGCAGCGATGAGTTCATCTGTCTTTGCAGCGATCTCTTCCTGTTTTTTCTCAATGTCTGATTTGGTCTTATCCATATCATCCACGATCTTTTCCAGCTGTGCAGCAAGATTATCCTTCTCTGCCTGCGCCGCTGCCTTCTTATCCTGCAGCTCACTGGCCTGATTCTGTGCATCCTGGAGATCATCTGCCTTTACCTGCACTGCACTTCCGAATGTAAGCGCCCCAACTAACAGCACACTGACTAATCTCTTTTTTTGCATTTCTTCTCTCCCTTTACTTTTAACCCCTTGTTTCTACTCCCTTACGGGTTTTTTCCTGCTATTTTTTATCATAGCACATTTTTTTTGGTTTTTCCAGTATAACAGGAAATTTTCCCTTCTATATCCTTACTTTCATTGCTTATACTTTCAAATGCTTACGGATTGTAAAGAAGCTTCCCAGGAAACCGATTCCAACACCGAGAGCCAATCCCACCGGAAGAAGAGTACGGTATACTTCTGTTACCGGGAGGAAATCCAGAATATTATTTAATAAATTAAATCTCTGAAGGATGTATGAAACTGCCTTGTCATACATAAAATATAACATTACCAAAGGTATCAACGCCCCAATGATACCGATAACAAGACCCTCTATAACAAACGGCGCCCGGACAAATCCGTCCTTCGCTCCAATATATTTCATGATTGCGATCTCCTCCCGCCGCACGGTAATACCCATGGTTACCGTATTGTTGATCAGGAAGATCGACACTGCGAGCAGAATAGCAATGATCGCAATGGAAACATAGGTAATGAGTCTGTTAACGCTGCCCAGCGTATCCGCCACTACGTCCGACTTATTTACCTTACGTACCCCATCCAGACCTTCCGCAAAAGCTACTACATCGTCCTGTTTGGTAACATCTTCCATATACACGGAGTAATTGTTGGAATTTGCCAGCGGATTATCATCCTTAAATCCTTCTGCAAGTGAGGAATCTTCTCCGAAATACTCGCTCTGGAAAGATTCCCATGCCTGATCTGCGGACACATATTCCACATCATGGACCCCTTCACAGCCTGCCAGCTGCTCTCCAATCTCGTCTATCTGGTCTTCTGTGATATCCTCTTCAAAAAATACTGTAATGGCCACACCCTCTTCGGCCTTCTGCACAATATAATTAAAATTCATTACGATCGCAAAAAACAGACCGAACACAAAGATACACGCTGCCATTGTAGCAATGGACGCAATGGAAAACATCTTATTTCGGCCAATATTTTTAAATCCCTGTTTCGTCGAATATCCGACTGTACTAATCCTCATTTTTATACCCACCTTTTTGCTCGTCGCTGACAATGACACCCTTTTTCATTGTAACGACACGTTTCTTCATCTCGTTTACAATTTCCTGATTATGCGTAACTACCAAAACGGTCGTACCCCTGTCATTCGCTTCTTCCAGAAGCTTCATGATCTCCCATGAATTAGTCGGGTCCAGGTTTCCTGTCGGCTCGTCCGCCAGAAGAATAGCTGGCTCATTGACAATAGCTCTCGCAATGGCCACTCTCTGCTGCTCTCCTCCGGACAACTCCTTTGGATAGGATTTATACTTCTGTGCAAGACCAACCAGAGACAGCGCAGCAGGAACCTTTTTCTTGATGATCCTGGTAGGTGTCTCTACAACACGCTGAGCAAAAGCGATATTTTCATATATATTCCGGTCCTTTAAAAGACGGAAATCCTGAAACACAACCCCAAGCCCTCTGCGGTACATGGGAATCTGTCTGTGTTTCAGCCTTTCCAGGTTCTGACCGTTTACAACGATCGTACCGGAAGTCGGCTCCAGTTCCTTCATGATCAAACGGATCAGCGTCGATTTTCCGGAACCGCTGTCGCCTACGATAAAGACAAATTCACCCTGATCGACTTTCAGGTTTACGCCGTTCAGAGCAGCAACCCCTTTTGAGTATTCTTTCGTTACCTCATTTAATTCAATCATACTTTCCTCCTAATTATCAATACTCCAATGACTCCATGTATTTCATATACTTGACTACCATCAGTGCAATCTTAAATGTGATGGCATCCTCAAACACACGAAGATCAAGCCCCGTACTTTTCTGGAGTTTATCCAGACGGTAAACGAGTGTATTACGATGGATGTAAAGCTGTCTTGATGTCTCTGACACATTCAGACTGTTCTCAAAGAACTTATTGATCGTCGTCAGTGTTTCCTCATCAAATTCGTCCGGGGATTTCCCCTCAAAAATCTCGCGGATAAACATTTTACACAACGGAATTGGGAGCTGATAGATCAGACGTCCGATTCCCAGAGTGCTGTAAGCAATCACTTTTCTGTCGTCAAAAAAGATTTTTCCCACATCCAGAGCGAGCTTAGCCTCTTTATAGGATTTCGAAACTTCTTTAATATCTCCTACTATGGTGCCGTATGCGATCCGTATATCCTCTTCTCCCTCTCCCTGAAGAAGCTCCAATATGGATTCCGCCATTTTTTCCAGCTCCGCGTGCCCATCGGAAGAACTTAGTTCTTTTACAATAATAATATCCTTTTCATCAACTGCCGTGACAAAATCTTTGGACTTATTTCCCAGCAGACTGCGGACATGATCTACCATACTGCTGTCTTTTTCATGGGCAGTCTCCACTATAAAGATAACACGTCTTACTTCAGTGTCAATATGTAATTTCTTTGCACGATTGTAAATATCTACCAGAAGCAGATTGTCAAGCAGCAGGTTCTTGATAAAATTGTCTTTGTCGAACCGCTCCTTGTATGCGATCAGAAGATTCTGTATCTGGAATGCCGCAATCTTTCCAACCATATACACATCATCGCTGCCGCCGTTAGCCAAAAGGATATATTCCAGCTGATGTTCATCAAAAATTTTGAAAAACTGATATCCCTGTATAACCTGGCTGTCTGCCGGTGAATCTACAAAAGACAGCACAGACGCCTCATAATTCTCCTGTTCGGCAAATGTGCTTGCAAGAGATTTGCCATCCGTGTCCATCACGCAAAGATCAATCCGGGTAATTCCCTTTAATCCATCGATGGTATTTTGTAGTATTTGATTAGATATCATATTCTATCTCCTCCACTAATTTCAATATGCATTTTCCACAATGTATTTTCTGCACATTTACCCATTTATACATATTACTTTTTTTATACTAATATAAATCCACAAAAAAAGAAAGAGGAAATCACAAATTTTTGTTAATTTCCTCAATTTTCTCCCGGTATTTTCCTGATTTTCGGCATATACATACTATACAAAATCACGTGCACTCTCAATGGGCATTCACAGCCGTTTCCATTTCTTTTTTCCGCTTTTTTTCAATCTCGCGTTTAAAAATTTTGTGGTTGATAAACTGCACCATTTTCTGCATACGGCTCCGACTGCGGTAAATGGGATTTTCACCCTTTCCGATCCCAAGCCAGACTCTTGCATTCAGAATACTTCTGTTTCTCACAATAAATTCCTGCTCTGCCGGAGCAGAAAGAGCTGCGAGCACACAGTCTGTCTCTGCACCGTTTACGGCATTTACAACAAGGTCATCCGCTGAATCGGTAGGCGATACTTTCGCCATTCCCGCCACCTGTATCCCGCTGTATCTCTCCTCCAGGTATTGATAGAAGGCTTCCGCCTCCTCCTCTGTCTCCACCAAAAGAAATACTCTGAAGTGGTTTTTGTGAAGATAGCGCAGAAACATTCTAAGATATGTGCGCTGCTCCACTTCCTGAAGATGCCGTTTCTCTGTTATATCTGCCCCTTCCAGAATCTCCTTCTCTCCCGGCAGCACAAGATCCACACACTCAATGCTCTCCCGAAGCTTCGGTTCCTCCGAGGCATACATTACAGTATCCACCGTAACAAGCTCTATCACGCTGACAGGCTCTGTACCCATATATTCTACTGTCTGCTTCATGGCTTCTTTGGCTGTACAGTCATCAATTCCAATATTCAGCACTTGAATCTTTTCGTTCATTACAATCACCCGCTATTCCTTCTAGCTGTTCGATTATAGCAAAACGACTTTTCCTTTTCAACCTTTGACACCAAATATTCATACTTCGTAATACTTTTGTTACAGTTCAGCCTTCAGCATATTCCCTGTTCTTTTTTCTTTTTGTTGATCAGACCTCCGATGCGTCCCGTCTCTTTTGAAGAGAGGGATTTCCACCCCTGCTCCATGACTTTGTCCAGCAGACCAAGCTCTTCCGCTATTTCGTATTTCATTTTTTCTTCTTTTGTCAGTTCGCTTAATACGATCGGTTTTTCTTTTTTCCTGCTCATGCTGATACCCCTTTCCTATATGCAAGTATTAACATGATGCAGGATTTTATACAGCCAAAACCAATTTATTCCTGACTGCTCCGGTCCTTAATTAGGGTCGTCCGGCATAACGATCGCCGCAATGATATATGCCAGCACTCCGCTTCCGGCGCAGAAAACAAACAAAAGGAAAGCAAGCCTTACTATCGTCGGATCGATATTAAAATATTCTGCCACTCCTCCGCATACTCCGCAGACCAGACGTTCTCTTCTTGATCTGTATAATCTTTTTGATTCCATATACACTCCTTCTTTCTGTAATTTCTGTTATCTTACTTCCGCTGCTCCTTCAAAAGAAACATTCACTGAACCGATACCGCACTGGATCTTCATATCCTTGCCGGCGTTGTTATCAATATTTTTATTTACTGCAACTCCGGAATAACTTTCATTTTCCAGATTCAGCTCACCGATTCCACATTCAATGAAATAATTGAAGTCTTCCTTCGTCCCTTCTGCAGTATAATTTAATTCTCCTACTCCGCATTCTATATCCACTTTTTTTCCAGCCTCGCCCACTGCAGTCAGACTTCCGGCGCCTACCATAAATTCCGCCGTGTCGGCTGTAAAAGAATTGATATTTCCTGCTCCTGCCCCAACTTCCAGATTCAGATCTTTGGCCTTTATCTCTTCTACGTCAAGTTCTCCATATCCCACCTGAAGATCTGCTTCTCCAAATTCCAAATAGTAAGGAACCTGTATCGTCACTTCTCCGGCTACTTCCTGATTCAAAAGTTTCCAGGGATAATGTTCGGCAGTGGTTTCCACTTTCAATTCTCCCTGTTCTTCCTTAATCTGAAGCTTCAGTCTGGAATTTACATTATAGGTTTCTACTCTGACGTTATTCTCTTCACACGGTACAATATTCACGAACAGTCCTTCTGTATCAACCTTCAGGTTTTTAACATTTGAAAAAAGTTCAACCTGATCGCTGTCCACACTGGTACTGCCTGATTTCCAGAAGAACTGCGGCATATAGTTATCAACTAATACACCTGTCGCTCCCATTGCTTTGCCCGTCACAGCGCATACACAGCCCACCGCTGCCGTAACTCCGCAGAACACCCAAAATCGTTTCCATCCTTTTTTCATTTATGCCACCGCCTTTCTCCTGTGAAACGGTCTTCGGATTAAGTTGATGATCCCCCGGAAGAATCCGGGAAGTACGATCATACATGCCCTCACCGACGCCACCGTCATAATAAGTCCGATCACAAATGTGATCAGGCCGCCGCCGATCAGCACAAGTCCTGCCGACGCTTCCGGTATCAGGCAGGCTATTCCTGCTCCCACGAGCGTCACACCAAGCAAAACTACCATCACGGAAGCAAAAGCCAGACCGGCAAACAACGCCACAACTGCCACAACTACCGCTACCGCCGCACAGATCAGCGCTATACCTGCCGGAACAATGACGGGAAGCCCCACCAGGATCACCAATATGATCAGCACTATTTTAAGTCCGGTATTTTTCTGTTTTGTCTCCTCACTTCCGGTGTCCCAGTTGTTGTTTGATCTCTGTTCTTCCCGGGTGTATTTCCCCTGCTGTTTTTCCGTTCCGCCGCCTGCCTCATCCGAATCTTTTTCCTGCCCCGGATACGCCGGCGCTTCTTTCTGCTCGAATCTCGTATCGGTATAACCGGTCTCCCGAAATTCGCCTGCATCCGACGAAGCCTCTCCAAGTCCTGCTTTCACCTCTGCTGCAACTTTTGCCGGACTTCCAAGTTCCCGAACGATCTCTTCTTCGTTCTCTTCTCCCGCTTCATCGAAATAATCATTATAATACTTCATCGCCTCTACACGTTCTTCCACGGATATATCCTGAAGAAGCGCTGCCAGTTCTGTCATAAACTGTATACGATTCATGAAATAGCACCTCCCTCAAATAATTCGCTGATCTTACTCGAATAGACTTTCCATTCGCCCCTGTATAAGTTAAGCTGCGCGGATCCTTTCGGCGTAATCTTATAGTATCTCCTGTTCCTTCCATCATACTGCATATCATAAACTTCCAGGCATTCGTCCTTTTGAAGTCTTCGCAGTACCGGATATAAAGTGGACTCTGATACTTCAATTGCTTTTCTTACATCCTGGGTGATCTTATATCCGTAAGTCCCTTCACTCTCCCGCGAAACAACCGCAAGGACGATCGCATCAAGAAGAGCTGCTCCGGTGTTAAATACCATCCAATCACTTCCTTTGTTATCATGTCTGCCTGCAGCCTCGGTGTACTCCGCCGCTGTTCTGCACACAGAATTAGCTGTAAAACAATATTATTTACCTATCTATATTATTTTTATGATTATATTATATGTCATATAATATTGTTTGTCAATATATGCAGAACAAGTTTCCTATTGAACAAAAAATCCATCGATGCTTTTTTCGCACCGATGGATCAATTCTCCAAACATCTTAGCGTCTGTGTACAAGGGGACAATACGCTCCGTGTTGCCCCTTGTACACAGACGCTATTATTACAGCAAGATCCGCTCCTGAAGCGTAAAGGAATAAATAATTTTTTCTTTCACCCGTTTCCCGGTGAGCTGTTCCAACGCCTTTGCATAATAGGCCAGCTGTGCATGATATTTTTCCGCAAGTTCCTCTGGTTTTCGCACTTTATCCGTCTTGTAGTCCAGCACCACAAGCTCTCCGTTCTCCTCAAAGAAAACGTCAATAATTCCCTGAACCAGTATGGTTTCCCCTTCTCCTGATCCGGGGTAGATTTCTTCTGCATCTACGCCCAGAACAAAAGGCTGTTCCTTCCAAAGCTTTCCTTTTTCTGCCGCTTCTTTCATCCGTCTTCCGTCCGCACCGGAAACAAATGCAAGAATTTCTTTCGTCCGAACACTCTGCGCCATATCTTTCCGGATCTTTCCGCTGTTTTTCATCTCTTCGACCGCCATAGCCATGGATTCCAGACTGTAATCTTCCTTAAAATCCAAAAGCTCCAGAACACGGTGGTAAGCGCTTCCCCGGGAAGCTCCCGTCAGTTCTTCTTCCTCCATACGGAAACGCGGGATCAGCGGAATGACCTCCGGCTCTTCATAGGCCATCTCTCCCAGTTCTGTTCCTTCCTCACCATACACTTCCTTCATATATTCTCGCTTCTTCAGCTCCGAGACCGTAAACTTTAGCTTCCGTCCAAACGTATCCGGCCAGGGATAAGAGTATCCAAACTGCTCTTTCAGTCTGTCTTTCATTTCTTTATCATATGTTTCTTGTGTATTCCAGTCTTTCAGCGCCTGCTTGGTAAATATTTTCTCTGTCTTTTCCTCTTCTTCTGCACGGACAAAATCTTCCAGTCTCTTTATCCATACCTGAAGAGGCATCTCTTTCCCTCCGCCTGCAATGGCCGGAAGGATCCAGCTCAAACAGGAGGAAGCCGATGACAGCACCCCAAAAGAGAGTTCTTCCCCGCCTTTTACCGCTCGCAGAGATTCCAGCTTCTCCCCGGGATTTTTCATGGTTCCTGTGAGGATCAATTTTTCTTTTGCCCTTGTAAGAGCTACGTATAAAACCCGAAGTTCCTCAGCCAGGTTCTCCAGGATTTCCTCCCTTTGCATCACCCTCTTAAAAAAGGATACACTTTTGGTGCCCTCGTCCAGATCAACAGCATCCAGACCTACTCCCAAAGAGGCATGAACGATCACACTGCTTCTGGCATCCTGCTGGTTAAACCGTTTTCCCATGCCGGCTGCGATCACCACCGGAAATTCCAGCCCCTTGCTCTTATGAATACTCATGATCCGCACCGTATCTGACTGTTCATCACTAAGACTTGCCTCTCCGTAATCCACATCATATTTCCGAAGCTGCTCGATATAGCGCACAAAATTAAACAGCCCTTTATAGCTGGTGCTTTCAAATGTCATGGCCTTTTCTGCCAGCATATCCAGATTTGCCTTCCGCTGCTCTCCTGCCGGAAGAGCGGCTGTGTAATCTCCATAGCCTGTCTCGTCCAGGATCTGCCAGAGCAGTTCATGGATCGCCGTATAGGGAACTCTCCGGCGGAAATGTTCCATCTGCCCCAGGCAGGATTCCAGTTTCCCCCGGATCTTTTCATCTTCTCCTTCCGTCCGGTAATGCTCCACCGCATCATAGAAGCGCTCCTTAGGATAAGCCGCCTTGATCCTGGCAAGCTCATCATCATTCATTTTTCCGAAATAGGAAGAAAGAACTGCTGCCAGCGGAATATCCTGTTTCCGATTATTTAAAACACGGAAGTAATCCAGAAGAGTTCCGATCTCCCGTGTCTCAAAATAGCCTTCCTTCGTCCCTGCATATGCCGGTATCCCTTCTTCCGACAACACTTCCAGGAACACATCGCTCCACCCTTTTATGCTTCGGGTCAGGATCACAATATCCGAATAGCGTACCGGGCGCAGTGTTCCGTCCTTTTTGTCTGTCACCACAGCCTGACTCATCAGCTCCCGGATCCGGCCTGCCACTGCCTTTGCCTCCAGGCGGCGGGCATTGAGGGTGTTTTCTCCCTCCCCGGCCATATCCAGGATTTCTTCCTCGATCTGTGATTCGATCAGCAGGATCTCCGGCTGATTTCCCGGCTGCTCCTCAAAGGAAGCGCCGGGATGAAGGGCCGCCCGGTCGTCATAGACAATTCCTCCAAGAGGCTCTGTCATGATCTGCCGGAACAGATAATTCACTCCCTCCAGCACTTCTTTTCTGCTTCGGAAATTGCGGTAAAGGTCAATCCTCTGCTTCTCGCTGTCGGCCCCCTCCCCTTCATAAAGACGGTACGTATTGAATTTCTCCATGAAAAGCTCAGGCCTTGACAGCCGGAACCGATAGATACTCTGCTTCACATCTCCTACCATGAAAACATTGTACCTTCCCCGGGAAATCCCGGAAACGCTGGTAAGGATCGCTTCCTGGATCAGATTGCTGTCCTGATATTCGTCGATCATAACCTCCCGGAACATTTCCTGGTATTCACGGGCTGCAGCAGAAGGTTTCCATCCATCCCCTTCTTTTTCTGTCAATATACGCAGGGCATACTGCTCCATATCGCTGAAGTCGATCATATTGCGGCTTCTTTTTCGTTCCTCAAAAGCTTTGGCAAAGGCGCCCGTCAGATCTGCAAGCACTTTCATCATAGGGAAACAAAGGGCTGCCTGGCGGAGCACTTCTTCGATATTATCTTTAAAATAATGACCGGCTGAATTTTTCAGGATCCCCTTCATTTCCTCCCGCAGTGCTTTTACCTGCTCTGCCTTTTCCTTTGACACTGTTTTATCCCGGTTAGCCGCCAGCTTCTTCCAGGAAATCTTCTGAAACGCCTCATAATAATCCGAATAAGTTGCAGCCTTCTCAAACCGTTCAATATTTTCCAGATCACTTTCCAGCGTTTCCCCGTACATATAAGGCCCGTCCGGCTCTAAGCACAGCTTTTCCGCTTGTCTTTGCAGTTTTGCAGCACTTTGGACATAGCAGTCCATCCGCTGTTTTGCCGCCTGAAAAGCAGAGGTCTTTAACAGTTCTTCTTCCGACGTCACCTGATAAAGGCGCACACAGGAGCCCAGCCATTCCTCCGGCGCCGGATAGCTTCTGGAAAATTCATAGAGCTTCAGGATCAGCTCTTCCATCTTGCGGTCATCCCTGCCCCGGGCATAACTCTCTGCAAATTCCAGGAACCGGGCATTACCCTCCTGATATTTTTTCTCGAGAAGCTCCTCCAGGACATCCTGGCGCATCAGCCGAAGCTCTCCCTCCTCTCCGATACGGAAAGACGGATCCAGGTCAATGCTGTGAAAATGTTCCCGTATAACAGAGAGACAAAAGCTATGGATGGTGGTAATCCTGGCGCTGTGTATCAGCGTAGCCTGCTGCTTCAGATGTTCATCATCCGGTCTCTCCGCCAGCTTCTTCTCAATGGCTCCCCGGATCCTCTCCTTCATCTCTGCCGCCGCTGCCTCTGTAAACGTCACGATCAAAAGCTGATCCACATCCACCGGATCTTCTTCTCTTGTCAGCATGGTGATGATCCGTTCCACAAGAACAGCGGTCTTTCCGGAGCCGGCTGCTGCCGACACAAGAATATTGCGGTCCTGCAGATCAATTACATTTTGCTGTTCTTTTGTCCATTTCACGCTCACAGATCATTCTCTCCTTTTCCCGTACTTTTTTCTGTACTTTCTTCTATCTGTTTTCCCATCCGCTCTATGGCTTCCTGTCTGTCGAGTTTTTCAATGTCACGGTAATGGTAGCCCGGAATCTTTGTATCGAATCCGCATATATGCCGGTAGGCACAGTAATCGCATCCGGTCCGGGTTCCCTGCCGGTAGGGACTGATCTTGGCCTCGCCGGACGCAATCCTTTCATGCAGCTCTTTTACCTTTTCCCCGGCGTATCTGGAAAGAACGGCAAAATCACTTCCATCTACTGCTTTTGATGAAGCAGCAAGACTTCCGTCCTTTTTGAATTTCACCGGCACAGCCAAAGATTCCCCTTCTCTTCCATGCTCCAGATGCGCAAGAGAATTTTTTTCCAGGCTGATCAGGCCGTCCGGGCGGAGTTCTTTCAATAGTTTTTCCTTTACTGTTTCCTTGTCATCCCCTTTCTCCACAAGGGGATCCTGGATGCGATAGTAAAAAATCCCGGACGGCACCGCCTCCTTGTCAGGATACCTCCGCTTTACCAGCCCCAGCGCCTGGTTCATATAAACCATCAGCTGAAGCTGCAGCCCATGATACAGCAGAGAAAAATCAAAAGCAGTGTGGCCGGTCTTGTAATCCACCACTTTTACATACACCGTATCATCTTCCAGACAGGTATCTACCCGGTCAATCTTTCCGCTTCCAAAACTCAGCTCACTGGCTTCCGGCTGGAAATCTCCCCGGCGGAGCTGCTCGGTCAAGGCCCACACCGTACGGTTCATCATATGTTTCATCCGTGTGACCATATACTGATTTCTCGATGTACTGTAAAGCACAGAATTTCCATAGTCTGTAACCGCTTCATCCACACATTGGTCTGAGAGTTCTTTTTGCTCTTCCAGAGTCAGAGAAATCCAGCTTCTTTTGCTCTCCGAAAGTTTTCCCGCGTATTTTTCCACTGCACTGTGGAAAACATTGCCCATATCCGCAGCCCGAAATTCATATTCCTGCCTTTCTTTTAAAGCCAGGCCATACGTAAGGAAATGAGAAAAAGCACAGGAAGAAAACCGTTCCATTCTCGTAATGCTGGCTCTGAAATCATCTCCGTAAATCTTTTTTGCCACCGCTTCGCTGACCGCATCCGACGGGCGGACATAATAAGCCGCGTCCAGAAGATCTGACAGCTTGCCCTGCCATTTTTCCTCTCCTTTATACCAGCTGTAAAGCTCCATCCAGGCGCTTCCGGAAGCATCATCCCTCCCCTGCAGCCCTTTTGTGAGTTCCGTGATTCCCGACTCCGGCGTCATCTCTTTTTCCTTCAGCGCCTTTTCTTCCTCATCCTCCACAGAAATTTCAGGAAAAAGACGGCGGATTTCCTGAATCAGATAAGACGGCCTGACGCTCTTTCCATCCGCTGACACCTTACTGTAAAATACGCAGAGTTTCTCTGTCGGTTTCGTCAGATTCAGGTACAGATAATATTTCTGCACATAGGCCTGTTCCTTTGCTCCAGGCGTCAAAGCAATCTTTTCCCGGGCAAATTTTGTCCTGTCTCCTTCTGAAAGAAGTCCTGCCTGCATCAGATTTCCCGGAAGGAAGCTGTCATTTGCCCCCAGAAAGAGCAGCGCCTTAATGTCTTTCAGTCTGGTTCTTTGCATGTCACCGATCACAACCTGGTCGATGCCGGGTGGAATCACACCTACTTTGGCCTCCGTCAGACCTGCATCCAAAAGGCTGCAGTACTCCTCCAAAGTGACGGTCTCATCCCCAAGCAGCTGCACAAACTTATCAAAAAGATCCAGAACAATCCCGTAAATCTGAGCATACTCTCTTGCAAGCGCCATCTCTCCTTCCGCCTGGAACTGCTCTTCCTGTTCTTTTAAAACGAGCTGCATTTTTTCCCGGACAAGAAAATCATAGAGCGCTTCTGTAATATCCCTCACTGTTTTCTTTTTCTGCTTCAGCACAAATACGAGATCATCCACCAGCTCCACCAGCATCACCCGTAAATGATTGACCCGCTCAAGTTCCTCCTCGGTCATATCCCTGGAGCGACGGATCCACCGCTCCTGCCATTTTGCAAATCCTTTTACGCCAAGGGCCAGGCAGTAATTTTCCAGCTCGTCTATCTCCTCCGCTTCAAATCCTGCATACCCCGTACGAAGGAAACGGAAGACACTCTCAAATGAAAAATTCTGCTCCGCCATGGTAAGGAGACTTCTTATATATTCCACAAAAGAGTTTAATAGGATACTCCTTTTCTGATCCATAAAGACCGGGATCTCATAGCGTCCAAAGGCCCTCTTAAGACTGTTTCCGTATGTGTCCATATCACTGACGATAATGCCGATCTCCCGATAGCGGTACCCTTCCGTCCGGATCATACGGCGCACTCTTTCCGCTGCCGCCCACGCCTCATCCATAGGATTTCTGGCTACATGAAGTTCCACTGCGCTTTGCTGCCCTGTATATGTTTTTCCTGAATAACGGAAGATTTCTCTTTCCAGGAACCCGATAGCAGGACAATTTTCAAACCTGGGAGCAGGCTGCCTTTTCAAAACAACGGGGGCCTTGACAGGAATCTGCATCTTCTTCGCTGTTTCCAAAAGAGAAGCGACTGTCTGTTTGCTCATGGCAAAAAGCTGGTAGGGGTGACGGAAGGTATAGGGATCTTCCCGTTCATCGATCGTTACCGTCACGATCACATCCCTGCATATTTTCATCAACTCTCCCAGAAGACGGCCCTGCACCGGGGTGAATCCGGTAAATCCATCCAGAACTACTGTGCTTTTTCTCAGAATCTCCGATTCACAGGCCACTCTGGACAGTACATCCAAAAGTTCTTCCTTGGTGATAAACTTTTCCCGGAGATAATCCTGGAAGCCCTGGTACAAAAGAGCAATATCCGACAGTTTATAATACAAATAAGAATCCTCCCCTGAGGATTCCATCACTTTGCGGATCTCATCCATCCCCACGTCGTACTGTATAAATTCCGACAGAACGGATTTCACTTCGCTGACATACCCCAGCTTCCGCATATTTCCTTTCAGCACCTTCAGGCGGGGCTCAAGCTCCCCTCCTATCTTCCTAAGCACCAGATTCTTCCCCTCATCGTCCAATACCGGGAAGCCTCCCTTGCCCGTCTCCTCAAAAATACGGTGAGCCAGGCGCACAAAGCTTAGGACATCAATATTCATGATTCCCTTCCTGCTGCCGTGCATAACAAGGTCTTTCTGAGTCTGCATGGTAAACTGCTCCGGTACAAGGACAAGGTAAGAAAGGGAGGGATTCTCCTCCGCTTCTTTTGTAATATTCTGATAAAGATAATGGGACTTCCCTGAACCGGAACCCCCAAAAACAAACTGCAGCGCCATATTTTTTCCTTTCTGTTGTCGTCACCTTTGCCTGATCAGCATATCCTGCCGTATATAAACGCCGGCACATACGCTTTCACATAAATGCCTTCCTCGCGGTACTCTTCTTTGGACAACTCCCCATACTGGCGTATGATCTGAATCTTTCCCGCCTCATTGTAAAGATAAAGCTTCTCCACCTCGATCTTCTGCTCCCGAAGAATATCTTCCACAGCGCTTAGAAGTTCTTCCGTCCCTTCTCCTGTCTTTGCGGAAATACAGACCGTTCTGTCCGCCTGGAAATCTCTTGGAACATATTCGCACCGGGCTGTATCGATTTTATTGAACGCTGTGATCACAGGCTTATCAAGCGCCTGAAGTTCCCTCAGCGTCTCATAGACAATATGCATCTGCTCATCCATCTGGGGACTGGACACATCTGCCACATGGATCAAAATATCTGCATACCGGGCTTCCTCCAAAGTACTTTTAAAAGCCTCGACCAAGTGATGGGGAAGCTTCCGTATAAATCCCACCGTATCCGTCAGGAGAATTTTCTGTCCTCCCGGCAGCTTTTTTACTCTCGTGGTCGGATCCAGTGTTGCAAATAATTTATCCTCCGCCAGGATCCCGGCATCTGTCAGATAATTAAGAAGCGTGGACTTTCCCGCATTGGTATAACCGACAATGGCAGCAACCGGAATATTTTCTCTGTTTCTGTGCTCCCTTGTCACTTCCCGATGTCTCTTGACCTCCTTAAGCTCCTGATTCAGTCTGGAAATTCTGCTCTTGATCAGCCTTCGGTCCATTTCCAGCTTTTTCTCTCCGGGTCCTCTTGTCCCGATTCCTCCTCCCAGTCTGGAAAGAGAAGTGCCAAGCCCTGTAAGGCGGGACTGCCGGTATTTCAGCTGTGCAAGCTCCACCTGGATCTTCCCTTCGCTTGTAGAAGCACGAGCCGCAAAGATGTCCAGGATCAAAAGGGTACGGTCCATGATCTTTGTGTCCAGCTCTGCCTTCAAATTGCTGATCTGCGCCGGGGACAGCTCATCATCGCATATGATCCCGTCAGCTTCTGTCTCCCACAAAAGGTCCTTAAGCTCCATGATCTTGCCTTTTCCCAGATAGGAAGTGGGATGGATCTGTTCCCTCTTCTGGATCAGGCGTCCCACGCACACCGCTCCGGCCGTCTTGGCAAGATCCTCCAGCTCATCTAAGGAAGACGATACATCGTCATAATCCGAAACACTCACCCCTACCAGGATGACTCTTTCTTTCCTTTCCTTCGTCTCAAACATGCTCTTTTCCCTTCTGCTTTTATCTTGTCTCCAGAAATTCCGCTTCTTTTGCAGCCCTCTCATCGTCAGGATAATCCTGAATATAGGACTTCAGCTTTGACTTGGCGCTCTCCATGTCTCCCGACATCTCATAGGCAGCGATCTCATTCAGCCGCATCTCCTGCTTCAGTTCATCGCTTGCATCCTCTTCTTCCAGTCCCAGGCGGTAGTAATTCAGCGCTTGTTTCGCCTGATCCAGTTTCATACAGCAGTTTCCCATCAGATTATAAATCTCTGCGGTCTTGTCCCCTCCGTTTTCCAGCGCACTTTCAAAGGCTGACAGCGCTCCTTCGTAATCCTCAAGTTCCCACTTGGCAATGCCAAGCCCTCTCTGTGCCTCTGCGTCTTCCTCATCCTTTTCTACAGCCTGCTCAAACAATTCCGCCGCTCCCTTGTAGTCCTGCTCTTCCAGAAGGCTTACCCCTTCCTCTACTGTTTTGTCGCCGCACCCTGTCAGCATGAATCCGGCCAGGGCCAGAGCCGCCAGTGTTCCTATATAACGTTTCATCCCAAATCTATCCTCCCGCTGTGTTTCAGGCAGTTTTACTGCCAATATTTTACCACTCCGGACGCATTGATAATAGACAGAATCATTACGCCCACATCAGTGAATACCGCTTCCCACATGGAAATGTACCCAACAGCTGCCAGAACCAGCACGATAAATTTCATTACAAGCGCAAAATTGATATTCTGCCCTACCACCCGCACGGTTTCTTTCGCTATGCTTACTGCATCCACGATCTTGGGAAGCTCATCTTCCATCAAAACAATATCTGCCGCCTCGATCGCCGCGTCAGCTCCCAGAGCGCCCATAGCGATTCCCACGTCCGCTCTGGCAAGAACAGGTGCATCATTGATGCCGTCACCGACACACACAACCCGTTCCGCCTCGTACTGACACTGCATAAATTCTTCCATCTGTTCCAGTTTATCTTCCGGCATCAGTTCTGTATAAGCATAATCCATATGCAGTTCTTTTGCAACGGCGTTTCCGGCTTCCCGGCTGTCTCCGGTCAGCATAACCAATACTGCATGGTATTTTTCGCGAAGCGTCCGCATGGTCCATTTGGCATCTTCCTTGAGCCGGTCTCCTACCACAATATATCCGCCGTATTCGCTTTCTACAAGAACGTAAATTACCGTGTCCTCTGTCTCTATTTCATCCACTTCCACACCGTAAAGCCCGGCCATTCGGCTGTTGCCGATATGGATATTCTTCCCTTCATACCTGGCGCTGATGCCATATCCGGGCTGCTCTTCTACCTGGGTTACCCTGGAAGCATCATATTCTCCGCCGTAGGCGTTCATAAGAGACTGCGCAATGGGATGGTTGGAGTAATTCTCCACATGAGCCGTAATCTCCAGAAGTTCACTCTCTGTCAAAGATTCCGCATAGACTTCAAGCACTTCAAACACGCCTTCCGTCAGAGTTCCGGTCTTATCGAAAACAAAGGTGTCCGCCTTAGCCAGCATTTCAAGATAATTTCCGCCCTTTACCACAATACCCTGACGGGCCGCCGCTGCAATCCCGCCAAGAAAAGCTACCGGCACCGACAGGATCAGTCCCGCCGGACAGGCGGCGATCAGCACGATCATAGCACGGTAAATCCAGGTACTCCACTGGGCTCCGGGTAAAAACACAGGCGGAACTACCATGATCAATATGGCCGCTGCTGTTACCGCTGGCGTATAAAACTTCGTAAACCGCTGAACAAAACTCTCCGTATCAGCCTTTCTTTTCTGTGCGTTCTCGACCAGCTCCATTACTCTGGATACGGTGGAGTCTTTGTACAATTTCTTTACCTCTGCCTCTACTACACCGGTTGTATTGATGCTCCCGCTGTAGATCCTGTCTCCTACCCCCACCGTCTGGGGAACGGTCTCTCCAGTGAGCGCCTTGGTATCCATAGCTGTGATGCCGCTTGTGACCACAGCATCCACCGGAACTCTTTCTCCGGGCTTTATGACAATAACATCCCCGATCTGCAGGCTGGATGGCTCCACCTGCACTTCCTGTTCCCCTTCTTTTCGTATTGCATACATGGGGCGGATATCTATATATTTCGCTATGGTACGCTTTGTCCTGTCCACAGAAACAGCCTCCAAAGATCCTCCGATCTGGAACAACAGCATAGCTGCCACACCCTCCTCATAATGTCCTACTGCAAGAGCCCCTACAGTAGCCGCGATCATCAGAAAGTGCTCATCTAAAATTTTTTTCTGCATGACATTTTCCTGAAATCCCCGGAAGGACTCAAATCCTGCCACCAAATATATAGCAAGAAAAATCCAAAACTTAACTTCATTGTCAAAGGCAGTGAGCCTGACCAGTGCCACTGCACCTGCATAAAGCGCGATTCCTGCCGCCAGAATTATCCACCTTATTTTCAGTTCTTTTGCCATCCTTTTATCCTCTTCATCCCATTTATATGAGCTCTATTCGCTAATATGCTCCATACCCTGGCTGATGATCGTCTGAATATGTCCATCCGCCAGGGAATAAAAAACGGTTTTTCCTTCTCTTCTGTTTTTTACCAGCTTCATCTGCTTCAGCACTCTGAGCTGATGGGAGATTGCCGACTGGGTCATTCCGAGTATCTCCGCCAGATCGCAGACACATACCTCTGCCTGGAGAAGAACGCACAAAATACGGATTCTCGTGGCATCTCCAAATACTTTATAAAAATCCGCCAGATCATGGATCATTCCATCTCCCGGCATCTTTTTCTTCACTTCTTCTACTGTACCTGTGTGGGTCATCACAACATCGCAGCATTCTGCTTCTGTTCTTTTCATGTTCTACCGTCCTTCCTGACTTTCCACAGCTATCATGTGAATACTGGTTCATTTGTTAATTATGCCAAAATACCCCCGATATTTCAACTATTTCGCTGAAATCCGGGGGAACTTAACAATTTTGTAATGTGTTTTTAAAATTTTCTATACAATATACGGATGGAATTGAGCACACAGAGCATCGCTACTCCTGTGTCGGCAAATACTGCCATCCACATATTGGCAGCTCCAAAAAATCCGAGAAGCATAACCAGCGCCTTGATCGCAAGGGCAAACACTACGTTCTGCATCGCAATCTTTCCGGTAACCCGAGCAATGCGGATGGAATCGGGGATTGCTTCTACGGAAGAGGTCATAAATACAACATCAGCCGCCTCAATAGCAGCGTCCGCTCCACTGCCCATGGCAGCGCCTACATCTGCTCCCGCAAGAACCGGCGCATCATTGATGCCGTCTCCGACAAACATCACCGGCCCATATTTCTTCCGGATCATCTGCAGATGTTCCAATTTCTCCTGCGGAAGCAGCTGCGCATAAATCTCCCGGAGCCCTACAGCATCTGCCACTGCCCTGGCACTGTCCCTGGCATCTCCTGTCAGCATTGCCGCCGCCAGATGTTCTTTTTTCAATGTTTCAACAGCTCTGACCGCTTCTTCCTTCAAGGCATCCGCAATCACAATATATCCGGAAAGCTCTCCGTTTACTGCAATCAAAACTTCCGTACCGTATTCTGTATATTCAAAACTCCTGGTATTAACCTGATACTTCTCCATCAGCGCCCGGTTTCCGCAAAGCACCTCCTGCTCTTCTATCACTGCACGAATGCCTTTTCCTGAAATTTCTTCCGCTTCTTTTGGCCGTACCAGGGTAAGACCTTTTTCTCTTGCCGCTTCCACAATGCTGGTTCCAATGGGATGCGTCGAACCCAGTTCACATTCAGCCGCTTTTCTTAGCAGCTCTTCCATCCCGATCCTTCCTTTTGGCACCACGCTCTGCACCTGAAACTCTCCCTTAGTGATCGTTCCCGTCTTATCCATAACAACAGCTTTCACATCTTTTAACGCCTCAATAGAAATGCCTCCCTTAAAGAGGATTCCTCTTTTAGATCCTGCTCCGATACCGGAAAAGAACGCCAGCGGAACACTCAGCACAAGCGCGCATGGGCAGCTGATAACAAGGAATGTGATAGCCGTATAAATCCAGTGGTTCCAGTCTCCAGTAATCATTGACGGGATAATCGCTGTCAAAACAGCTGCCAGAACAACGATGGGAGTGTAAACTCTCGCAAATCTGGTAATGAAGCGGTCCAGTTTTGGTTTACTTGCAGCTGCATTCTCTACCGAATCGAGAATTTTAGTGACCATAGATTCACTTAATTTTTTCTCAACTTTCATCTTCAGAACGCCCTGCTCGTTGACACATCCGGAGACAAGAGAAGATCCCGGTGACACCGCTACCGGCACCGGCTCTCCGGTTACCGGAGAGGTATCAATCCTGCTTGTTCCTTCTGCCACTGTTCCATCCAGAGGGATTCGATCTCCGGGACGGATAAGGAGAATATCTCCCACTTCCGCTGATTTTGCAGGAATCTCATAAACATTGCTGCCTTCCACCCTATTTACAACTTCCGGCCGCATATCCACTGCTTCCATGATCTGGGACCGGCTTCTGTCAACAGCAATATCTTCAAACAGTTCTCCTATCCGGTAAAAAAGCATAACTCCCACAGCTTCTGCGAAATCGCCAATGGCAAATGCCGCCAGTGTTGCTACGCTCATAAGAAAATTTTCGTCAAATACATGACCCTTCGTCAGATTTTTCAGCGCTGACCATACGATTTCCCAGCCAAGAAGTACATATGCCACTATAAATCCTATAGCGGGATACAGGGGAGTCATTCCCATATGCTCACTGATCGTTCCCGCCGCAAAAAGAATCGCACCTGCCGCAATTATCAAAATTTCCTTTTTGTTTTCTTCAAAAATACTTTTCTTCACTTTGGGAAGAGGCTTTTCCTCTTCTTTGGGTACAACAGTCACTTCACTTTCAATAGATGAGCATATCTCCTGTAATTTAGGAAGCAGTGCCTCCTGATGATTCGCCGCCACCTTAAGCTGTTTGGTAGCATAAGTAAGAACCGCCATCTCCACCTCCGGAAGCGCACAGATCTGCCGTTCCATTTTCGCTGCGCAGTTAGCGCATCCCAGCCCTTCCAGAATGTAGATTCTCTGCTCCGTCTTTTTATCTATATGGTCAAACTCATGTCCTGTGTGTATTACTTCTGTATGGTGATGATCTCCATGCTGATGGTCACCATGAGCATGGCTGTGTCCTTCATGGCTGCATTTTCCTTCACAATGGCAGTGTTCCTGTTCTGCCTGCATTTTTTCTTCCGACATGCGAATCCCTCCTCTGACTGACTTCAAATTTATCTTTATATGAATGATTGTTCATATGTTCATGCTTTAATATAAACATATTTTAGTCCGGATGTCAAGAGAAAAGACGATTCAAGTTTCAAAAAAACATGCCACACCAATCACTTGGTATGACATGTCTGAATATTTTACAATGTGTACATTTTAGGCTGCCATTTTCTTTTTCACCACTATGCTAACAATAACGATTACTGCCAGCCCTCCTGCCATTATTGGTAATGCTATTGAATTAGTATCTCCTGTCTTTGGCGCAGTCATTTTTTGCTCCTTTTGAACAGAAGTCTGTGTCGTCTGTTGCTTATCTCCAGGTAAGGTATTGCCATTTCCCGGCTTCATAGAATCTCCTTCTTTGTCCGCATATGCCAACGCAAACGGCGAAAAAGCATCTGTTTCAAAAGAAATGGTATCTCCCGTTACGGTAGAGTTTAGAATTTCAGCTTTTCCATTATGATAATGCAGCATCTTAAATGTTCTTCCCTCTTTCAGTATCTCAGAAGGTATTTTTAAGCTTATATTAATACTTTGACTCAATTCAGGTATGTTGATGTCTGTCAGCCCTTCAACATTTTTTCCATCTTTCAGCACATTTGCCATTAACTTAATATCATAGTATTTCCCGACTACAGCATCTTCCGCCACATCTGCAAAAGCTTCTCTAACACTCTGATCTATTTCTTCTGTTGCCTGTTCATCCACTTTCAATGTAGAAGTCACAGAGCATTCTCCAAGGCCTTCAATTGCTTCTTTATATGTACGATCAACATAATTTAATACATCTGCATTGATTGCCGCAGCATCCTTCTCTGACACTGTCACCGATGTATTATCAGATCCGGTGAACTCCCCGCTAATATCTTCCGTATCTTCCGGCTCACCAGGAGTGAACTTCGATATATCAATCTTCCATGCACAATCTGTATCAAAAAACTGATCAGGTCCTACATAATCTAAACGGTTTATATTTCCTATCACTTTATTTCCACTAAACAGACCGTTAGCATTCACTCCGGTTGTGTCTTCAAAAAAGACATATCCGTCTGCAAAATACTTATTTAACGCATTAGATAAAGCATCTTTATCAATGGTAACTGTCCCCTCTGTCATATTTACTGTATAGTCAGTTCCCTTATTTAAAGAAATGGACTCCATTGGAGTGTATATATGCATATAGGGAATATCTAACAGTTTATAATAATTAGTACCATTCTCAAAATGGAATACGACATCCTGTGTTCCGTCAAAATCTACATATTCATAAGAAACATCCCAAAGCTTGCTTGTGACAGGATTTACTAAAGTAAAGGTATCATCACAGATAAATTCCCCACTATTTTTATACTCAAACCGTATTGTTACCGGATAGTTTCCTGCTTCTGAAAGAGGCAATCCTTTATCACAGCTTGAAAAGTTATCCAAAATGTGTATAACCATTTTTTTATCATCATATTCATACCTACCGCCGAGATATTGTGAACCATCCGAGCTATCAATATCAATAGAAAGATCGGATGCCTTCAACCCAGCAAGATCAAGCGGTATTTCAATATCTCCGCCATTCCACACAACCTCATCAACTGCTACCTGTGGATATGCTTTCTCACCTTCCGGCTCTGCTGCCAGAGATACATCGGCATTGCCGAATGTAGAAATCGTCAGGAATAATACCCCTACTCCAGCCACAGCCTTTTTCCATACTGTCCCCTCTTTTTTCATTTTCGTTTTCTCCCTTTCATTTTTTAGATTTTTTCTGTGTCTGTAACTTCTATTCCGTTTCGAAAATCTTACCCCTTTTAAGGGGTCTTTTCAACCAGCAAAACACAATTTACAAATAAACTGCCAAAAACAGAATACTGCGCACGCAAAAACCTCCCAAGATAGCACCTGGACAGCTTTCTGCGTAGTAATGTAATAAATCAAACATTATTTTTTTCTGATTGTAGGTCTCGAAAAGCCTTATATTCACAGTATTCCTAACAAGAACAATCATATGTATTGTAATCCTATAAAAGAAGTCATAAAATATAAGCATCTTTAATTTTAAATATATGAAAATAAAGATTGGTCTGGTTCCACAGTTTCTAGATCTCCGGCATAACGATAAGATACTAGAAACTTTGATGGATATAGACGAGAGTCCATATTGCCCCGCTGGGATTATTCCAAACCTGACAAATTCTTACGGGTACAGGAGACTATAAAAAAGCCAGCGTTCAAAACTTAAGTAACCACCTCATCAGTCAATTAAGCGACAGACAGAAGAAAATGATATCAGTAGCAGCACAGCTTATCAGTTTTCAAAAAGTATTTATCTGTAACGAGCCGGATTCCGGGCTGGATGTAGCCTCTCGCCATCAACAGATGGAAATCGTAATGAAATTGCTGATAACGGAAAAATCGTCATGCTTATCTCTCATGAACCAGATGATTCCATCAACAGCATTACCGGAGAAAACTTATTTACAAAGGTTCTTGTAATTGCTAAAAGCCCAAAAGAACAATATGTGGAAATAGCCTTTTACAGAACAGTTTTGAAGGCACTGAATTTCTTCCAGGTGGAGAATCCGCTGGATATAATGCTAGATATCAATCCCGCCTATGAAGGCGGTGAAGGACGTGCTGACTATTATTTTCAGAAATATACATTAAAACTCGGGAAACGAGGGAGGACAGAGAGATGAAAAAATATTGCTTGAACTGCATGCGTGAAATTGCCACTGGAACACTCTGTGCAGACTGCGTAAACCGGAAAATTCCGGAAATCTTACCTCACCAGTTAAAGCCAGGAACCATGTTGAATGGAAAATACCTAGTTGGAAATGTGCTCGGTGAAGGCGGATTCGGAATCACTTACATTGGCCGAGACACAGTACTGAACACCAAAGTCGCGATTAAAGAATTTTATCCGATGGGCCGTATCAACCGTAACAATGAAATTTCCAACAATTTAACCATCTCAACAGAAGAACAAAGATGTTTTATCAAAAAAGGACGGGAGCGTTTCCTTGATGAGGCAAGAAATATTGCGCAGTTTTCATCAGAGTCCGGTATTGTAAATGTAAAGGATTTTTTTGAGGAAAACGAGACTGCATACATCATCATGGAATATCTGGAGGGGAAAACCCTGGCTACTCACATTAAAGAATATGGCCCCATGGATTCTGACAAAGTACAGGAACTTATGCTCCCACTCATAGCGACCCTCTCTAAGATTCATAAGCTGGGCGTGATTCACCGGGATATCAGTCCGGATAATATTATGTACCTGAATCAGGGAACTTGCAAACTGATGGACTTTGGCTCAGCGCGATATTTTATGCAGCAGGGGCAGGAACTTACCAGTACCGTCAAACGAGGATATGCACCGGAAGAACAGTATACCAGCACCGGGAAACAAGGTCCCTGGACAGATGTCTATGGCATGTGCGCCACCATATATAAGTGCATTACAGGCGTGACACCGGCTGATGCTATTGACCGAATGGCATGTGACAACCTAAAGAGACCTTCTGAACTAGGCATACGAATTTCCCCGGAATTTGAGCAGACTGTCATGCATGGTCTGACTCTTCACGCTGCAGACCGTTGCCAGAGCATGGACAATCTGCTTAAGTCTATATCAAGAGAAGCCCCGGGAAATACAGAACACACAGACACCGCCGACGCTGATGCCACCCTTTTTGCCGACCAGACTTACATCCTAAGTCAGACAACGGAAACTATACAACCCGAAATATACTCCCCAGATAATTGGGACAACAGGAAGGTGCCGCAGAAAGCAAAAAAGAAAAACTTCTTGATTCCGGCCATTTTGGGCGGGGTTGTATTTATTGCAACCGCGTTTTTTATAATCTGGAACGTCATTGGAAACGGCGACAAAAAAGTAGACACTTCCGGCGATTACTATGTGACGGGATGCAAAGAATCTCTGAAGCTCCATAAGACAGAAGATGTTGACAGCAAAGTCTTAACCAAGCTGAACAACAAAGAAAAGGTGGGCCTGATAGAGCGGACAGAAAATGACTTTTGGAAAGTTTACGTGGAAGCAGAAGACCTTGTCGGATATCTGGACTACCACTATCTGACTAACGAGCGCGATGCGGCTATGGAACCAATAGACAAATACGTAAACGTAAAAAGCGACGAGCAGTTGACAATTCTAAGCACTTCCGAAGAAAACGCCACTTCTATCGGCATCCTCAACCGTGCAAACCAGGTCACAGTGCTGGCAATGCCCGGTGATACTTATGCCTATATTTATGCACCGGATGCCAATGCCTACGGATATGTTGATCGCAAAAAACTTTCCGAGAAAGAGCCTACCGAGGAAAAAGGCTCTTCCGAGGATAATGATAACAAGGCAACAGAACAGCCGCAAGACACCGGCACCCCGCCTTCAGAAAAAACGGATGTTTCTGGTTCTATCAGTGTCCAGCAGAATATTTATGAACCGATTCTGGATATAGCGCCTGATTTTGAAGTGCTGATAAAAAATGTAGATTCTGGTCTGAATGTCCGTTCACAACCAACACATAATAGTGAACTTGTATGTACAATCAATGATAAAACGAATTTGCTATATTATGGAGAGTGGGCATATGGACTTGGTTCTGACAACAAGACACATATATGGTGTAAAGTGTATAATATTTCCACGCCTGGATGGGTGCGGAGTGATTATGTGATGAGATTAGAACTTTATTATCACAAGAACACGAGTTCTTCCTTAAATCTCAGAGCTATGCCGCAGCATAACAGCAATCTTGTTATTTCAGTCAGCGATAATCGTCCACTGTATTTTTACGGTGAGGTCAAACAAGGTTACGGTTCGGATGGGGTTATTCATGATTGGTATAAGGTATATCTGGGAGACGGCATTACTGGCTGGGCAAGAAGCGATCTTCTTGCCGAAGGAAATCAATATGGCTAAAAATCGAGCAGGGGAGATTTTCTCTCCCCTCTCACACTGCCGTACATGCCAATCGGCATACAGTGATTCAACACAACTTGTCACTAAATTCTTCAACCGTTCCCCCGTCTGCTCTTCCTGCACCTTTATTGGCCCATACTCTTTTGTACGCAGCATTCATGTTATCTTAAGACAGTATCTTTTCCAACAATTCTGATATTACCTTATATGCTTTTTCCTTTCTGTTCCCATGGATTCGCCCTAAGTTATGTAGTATCTGCTCATTTCCGTTTTGCTATTTCTGCTGTCGAACATTTTATGGAGCATATATTTGATTACACGTTTCCATTGTTCAGCTCTTTGACAATATCCATTTCAGGACTTTGCCTACTACGGTTTCTGCTGACTTCTCACGGTTTGTTGTTACTATGGTAAGTATTATTACCTGTGCAACCTCACGAAATAAACCTGCCAGTCTTTCCTCTTCTACCCGCCTGATTTATGCACTTGGGGCACGGTCGCCTTTAGGACTTCGTTATCGCGTGCCAGCTTATCCGCCATGTACTTCTTATATCATGTGCCTGTTCGTCAAGCTATAATTCGCTATCGTCTCTTCTCACCTGCACCTCATAATACAAACCTAGGGAGTAGCCCTAGGGGTCGTTGGCAACTACGTCTGTTGTGGACTCTTGCCACATACTAACAGCATACCCGTCATGCAGAAAACCGCTGCACCCGACTATCGGGTAACAGCGGCCTTTCTGCTGTCCTCCACAGCACATGAAATTGCCTCATTGAATGTAGGATGGGCACGCATTGCATACATAAGCTGGGAGCTTGTCAGACCGTTGGCAAGAGCCGTGGCAAGCTCTCCGATCATATCCGTTGCCCTGGGGCACATCATCTGCGCTCCCAAAAGCTCATCGCTGTCCGCTGCAAAGAGCACTTTGATAAATCCGCCCTCTCCGCCTGCAATAATAGACTGTCCGTTTCCATCCATGATATATTTCCCGCACCTTACCGGCACTCCCTTTCTCTTCGCTTCCTCTTCCGTCAGCCCCACAGAAGCGATTTCCGGGTCTGTATAAAGACAGCTTGGCACGATCGAAACTGAAGTAAACAAGCCACCCGGAACCATGGAAAGAATCACTGACGCTCTTTTATCATTCATTCTCTCCACTACATATGTAGCCTCTGCAGAAGCCACGTGGGCCAGCTGTATTCCTCCGGTCACATCACCTACCGCATAGACTCCCGGCATGCTGGTACGGTAAAATTCATCCACCACAACTTTCCCATTTTCCAGTTTGATAGGAACATCCGCTTCAAAAAGACCCTCTGTGGCCGGCGCGCGTCCCACAGACACAAGTACTACATCCACCGACTCTTCTTTGTTCTTTCCGTCATGCACAAATCGACATCCCAGAAGATCTCCCTTTTTTTCCACCCGCTCGAGAATGCTTTCTTTATAAATCCGGATTCCTCTTTTTGTCAAAATCTGTTCCAGCGCATCTGAAAATTCTCGGTCCATATTGGGGAGCAGCCGGTCGGAGATTTCTATTACAGTCACATTTGTGCCAAGCGCCTGGAATACAGTGGCAAGTTCCAGACCGATCACGCCCCCTCCCAGGATAAGCATATTTTCGTATTTATGGGCCTTGCTGACAAGAAGTTCTTCACTTGTAACCACTCCCGGAAGCTCCATCCCCGGGATATCTGCCAGCTTCGCTTTGGCCCCGGCAGCAATGAGGATCTTATCTCCGGCAAGGAGAAGGCTGCTTCCGCCCTCCCTGGCAACCTTCACAGTTTTATTCTTTTGAAGCACGGCATTTCCATAGATCATATCAATGCCCAGGCGTTCAAAATCCTTTTCCAGTTCTGACCGCATCTGTTCCGATGCCCAATCTTTATACTCATATATTTTCTGAAGATCAAAACTGATATTTTCCGCATGAAGTCCGAACTTCTCACACTCTCTCATTTCCCGGTACAAAGTTGCGGCATGAAGAAGTGCTTTTGCCGGAATACATCCTCTGTTCATGCAGGTTCCTCCTGCAGGCCCCCTGTCGATCACGGCTGTTTTCATTCCCAGTTCTGCCGCCTTTTTAGCGGCCACATATCCTCCAGGTCCTGCCCCAATAATTACCAGATCATATCTGTTCTCTTCCATATTTCCCCCTGTCCTGCCAGATATATCACTCTCTGGCATTTCTTTATTACTCTATCTGCCAGTCAATGGGCTCCATTCCGTTCTTTTCCAGAAAGGCATTAGTCTGACTGAACGGTCTGCTTCCAAAAAATCCTCTGTATGCAGACAACGGGCTGGGATGAGGCGCTTCCAGAATCAGATGCTTCGGATTGTGGAGCATTGCCTTTTTCCTCTGTGCCGGCGCCCCCCACAAGATGAACACAATAGGTCTGTCTTCCTGATCCAACACCCGGATCGCCGCATCTGTAAATTCCTCCCAACCGATTCCCCGATGAGAATTTGCCCGATGAGCCCGTACAGTCAAAACAGTATTCAGCATCAGCACCCCCTGCCTGGCCCACTTTTCAAGACAGCCATGATCCGGAATCGTGCAGCCCAGATCATCGTGAAGCTCCTGATAAATGTTCACAAGAGAAGGGGGAATATCCACACCTTTTTTCACCGAAAAACAAAGCCCATGGGCCTGCCCCACATTATGATAGGGATCCTGTCCCAGAATAACCGCTTTCACCTCTTTAAGCGGCGTCAAATGAAACGCATTAAAAATATCGTCAGATGGGGGAAAGATCAAATGAGTTGCATACTCCTTTTTTACAGTCTCGAATAATTGCCTGTAATAGGCTTTGCCAAATTCTCCTTTTAATGCTTCCAGCCAGTCGTTTGATATTGCAGCCATCGTATCCTCCTTCTCTTTCGTCCGTTTTGATGCCTTTACAGGCGCACCGAAATCCCTTCTTTTTTCAAATATTCTTTTACTTCCCGTATCTCCAGTTCTTTATAATGGAACAGGGAAGCCGCAAGCACCGCATCCGCGCCCCCTTCCGTCAGAGCTTCTTTGAAGTGCTCCAATGTACCGGCGCCGCCGGATGCGATCACCGGAATACGCACTGCGTCCGCAATAGCTCTTGTCAGCTCCAGGTCATATCCCGCTTTCGTCCCATCACAGTCCATACTGGTAAGGAGAATTTCTCCTGCCCCCAGTTTTTCCGCTTTCAAAGCCCATTCTACAGCGTCAATCCCCACATCAATACGCCCGCCGTTCTTGTAGATATTCCAGCCGCTGCCGTCCGCTCTCTTTTTGGCATCTATAGCGACAACAACGCATTGGCTGCCGAATTTATCTGCCGCTGCCGAGATCAGTTCCGGCGTCTGGATTGCCGAAGAATTGATAGAGATCTTATCCGCTCCCTCCCGCAGGATCGCGCGGAAGTCCTCCACAGTCCGGATCCCGCCTCCTACGGTAAAGGGGATAAATACTGTTTCTGCCACTTTGCGCACCATATCCACCACAGTAGCTCTTCGGTCTGAAGACGCGGTAATGTCAAGAAATACCAGTTCATCTGCCCCTGCCTGGTCGTAAGCTTTTCCAATCTCCACCGGATCCCCTGCGTCCTTCAGATCCACAAAATTCACACCTTTGACTACCCGCCCGCCATGAACATCCAGACAGGGAATGATTCGTTTTGTATGCATGCTTCTCTCCTCCGTTTTATAACTCTACAAAATTCTTCAAAATGGCAAGTCCTGTGCTGCTGCTTTTTTCCGGATGGAACTGACAGGCAAACACATTATTTTTTTCCACAAAAGCATGAATCCTGATACCGTAATCCGTTACTGCCGTTACGATCTCTTCTTCTGCCGCCTGCAGATAATAAGAATGGACAAAATAGACATAAGGATCCTCCGGAAGGCCTCGAAAAAGTCTGCCGTTTCCCTGGAGCTTCAGAGTATTCCATCCCATATGGGGAATCTTCAGCCCTTCCGTTTCCGGAATCTTCAGTATCCGCCCCTTCAGTATGCCAAGTCCCTGAACGCCGGGGCTTTCCTCGCTGCTCTCAAAAAGCAGCTGAAGTCCCAGGCAAATGCCGAGAAACGGAGTTCCGTTTTCTGCAACTTGACGGATCACTTTCTCCAGGCCATACTGACGTATTTTATCCATGGCATCACCGAAAGATCCTACGCCCGGCAAAATGACCTTATCTGCTCCCAGAATCTGCTCCTTCTTCCTCGTAACTATCGCTTCCTGTCCAAGGAAGTTCAGCGCTTTTTCCACACTTCTGATATTCCCCGCATCATAATCAATTATCGCTATCATTCTCTTTCCTGTCCTTTCTATTTCCGGCGCTGTATAAGCATGCTATGACTGCACCGGTTATTTTCTGTCCAGCTCAAACCAAAACTCCACGCCATTATCATAATTATTGACTCCGTATTCCTGATGAAAGGAATCCATGATCGCTTTTACAATAGAAAGCCCTATACCATTTCCGCCATATTCTCTTGTATGAGCCTTGTCCACTTTATAAAATTTCTCCCATATATGGGGAAGATCATCTTCCGGAATCGGAATGCCTGTATTGAATACCGTTACTTTTGCCTTCTCATCATGACAGAGAATTTTTATATCAATCACCTTATCCCCATCCAGGTGGTTGAGCGCATTATTGACGTAATTACGAAGCACCTGCTCCGCCTTAAATTCATCCGCCCATACATAGACCGGCTCCTTGGTTCTGAACTGGATCTTCGCATCCTTTTGCTGGATCAGTATTTCCATACTTTGCAGCACGCCTTTAATAAGCTCTGTCAGATCAAATCTCTCAAACTGGATATCCTGATCTCCAAACTCCAGCTGATTCAATGTCATGAGATTTTTTACCATCTGATTCATTTTGTCTGCTTCGTCTATGATTACATCACAATAAAACTGCATGCTCTCCGGATCATCACTGACCCCTTCCTTCAGCCCTTCCGCATATCCTTGTATAAGGGCAATCGGGGTTTTAAGCTCATGGGAAACATTTCCCATGAAATCTGTTCTCATTTTCTCCAGCTTTTCCTTTTTTTCGATATCCTGCTGCAGACGGTAATTGGCGCTTTTCAATTCAGAAACCGCCTCTTCCAGCTTCTGTGACATCACATTAAAATTCTCTCCCAGAACACCGATCTCATTTTTACCGCCGCTTGTATATTTGGCATCAAAATCAAGGTCCGCCATCCTGACCGACAGTGCAGTAAGTTCCATCAAGGGCTCTGTCAGCCTTCTCGAAAAGTACCACACAAATAGAATGCCTGCCACAATCACGCTTGTCCCCACTAAAAGAAGAAAACGGTCAAAGAGCATAATGCTTTCCCTGATACTTTCAATAGGGCTCCGGATGAAAATATTATATCCGTTTCCCATTTCTCCCCAGAGAGCCAGGTACTCTGAACCGCTGTCCACATCATTGAATCGTATAATCTGATAAGAGTCCGTCTTCTCCAGCATCTGGCTTCCCGGCTGATTCAGAAGAACTCCTGTCAGCTGCTGCAGCAGTTTTTCTGTATCCCTGACATTGGAATAGCCCTGACGCTCCGCAAAATTATATACCATATAGGAAAAATTATATCGTTCCGCTGTATAGGCCAATGTGTTCCTGACAGAATCATTCTGGATATTCCCATCGTCCATAACTTTTCCGATATCATCGTACATTTTAACAAAGCTTTCTTTTTTGTTTTCTACATAATAGGGCTGCAGGAAAAAAGCATTGATAATAAAAAGACCGATTATCATACAGACAATAAGGCCCACAAAAATCCCTATCATCTGCTTGCGAATTGAATATTTCATCTAGTCCACCTCGAATTTATATCCCATGCCCCACACAGTCTTAATATAATCTCCTTTGTCTCCCAGCTTGCTTCTAAGCTTCTTTACATGAGTATCTATGGTTCTGGCATCTCCAAAATAATCGTAATCCCAAACATTGTTCAAAATCTTTTCTCTGGAAAGAGCCACTCCTTTATTCTCCATGAAATAGGCAAGAAGCTCAAATTCCTTATAGCTTAAGTCCACATTCTCTCCATCTATGGTGACAATATGGGCTGTCTTATCAACCCGGATCCCGCCTGCTTCCAATGCATCTTCCTCTGCCGCGCTGCAGGTACGTCTAAGAATTGCTTCTACACGGGCAACCAGGATCTTCGGGCTGAAAGGTTTTGATATATACTCGTCTACTCCCAGATCAAAGCCCTGGAGTTCATCTCTTTCTTCAGAACGTGCCGTGAGCATAATGATCGGTACCTTAGAAGACTGCCGTATCTCTCTGCACACCTGCCAGCCATCCATCTTCGGCATCATAACATCCAAAATAATAAGACAGACATCCTTATTTTCATAAAATATATCCATAGCCTCTATACCGTCGCCTGCCTCCAGGACCTTATATCCTTCCCGCTCAAGGAAATCCCGGACAAGCTTGCGCATACGGCTTTCATCATCCACTACTAAAACTTTTATCTGATCCACAAAAGCCACCTCCTCTGTTATTATCTATTATCTGCAATATTTCAGGTAATTGCAACCGGATTTCTCTATTCACCGTATAGAAATCCAAAAGAGCCCACTTACCTTCAAGTACAGTATACCAGTAATTTATGTTTCTTTTGTGAAAATCTTTCCAACTTGTGCTATACTGTTTTCCGTGAGGAGGTTTTGAAAATGAATTGTCCAAAATGTGGAAATCCCTTAAGGATGAGCAAAAAGTCTCCAGGCTATGCTCTTTGCGATACATGCCGTAAAAAGTTCCGCCTGCCGGACTCTGCTCCTAAGCAGGAAAAAAACGAAGAGGAGGAAGAGCATTATCCCAAATATGCCAATATCCCTCCAAAACATGTCCGGGAAAAACGAGAACGGGAAATGCGCCGGGCGTACGACGAACTCCTGGCAATCGGTGAGGAAGAACGGCGGTCACGCTTTTCTTTTTTCAGGAAGAAAAAATAGATTTTCTCCCTTTTCCAATCCGTCCAGACGTGTTATAATATTCCTGCTGTTATGCCAGAGAATGCATTCCCTGACCTGACAGCATGAACGAGGAGACGTACCGAAGTGGCCGTAACGGGGCTGACTCGAAATCAGTTTATCGGTTTTATCGCCGGTACGAGGGTTCGAATCCCTCCGTCTCCGTTCTATTAGAGCATCAGGAGAAAACCCCTTAAAACAGAGGTTTTCTCCTGATTTATTTTGTTGCCAGACGGTAACTTCTGTCAATTCTGTTGTATATCTCCTCTTCCGGTACTGAACCGTCCAAAATTATGGTATACCAGCTTCTTTTATTCATATGCCAGCCGGGAAAATACTTTTTATTATCCACAGTCGCTTCCATCTGTTCCGGTTCAATCCGCAGATCGATGATCTCAGCCATTTCATCAGAAGGAAGTCCCAGCTTGCTGCGGGAAACTGTAAGGACTGCGGCATACCATTTCTGTGTATCTTTCCGACGCCAGATAGCATTATCAGGCGTTTTCGCCCAAAGAAATTCCAGTTCATCTCCATAAGTTTCTCGAACATAAGCGATTATCGCTTTTGTCTGTATGCCCTTAAAAACATCCGGCTCAAAGCAGTGTTCTGCAATATCAGTGAGCACCTGTTCATAGTCCATTTTCACTCCTGTGATAAAACTGCCCGATGCGCTGTCAGTAAGATGCAAAGTGTAGGGTTCATTTGTTTCTGCGTCAATTACGGTCGCTTTCACCAGACCTTTCCCGGTAATTTCCACCTCCATCGAAAACCCGCTGCCCGGCAGCACCGTATGATAGAAATATCTGCCCTTTTTTTCTGAAAATCCATAAGCAGGCAGCCTGGTCAGATTGACTTTCCTTCTCCTGAATATATTGTTTATGATATCCTTCATCGCTCCTCCTGCTTACTTTTGCCGCAGTAAAAGTTGTTTTGTATTTCTTATTTTCCATTTTCATTATAGCATAGAAGTCCGGGCGTAACCTCTATCTTTTCATGCGTATCTGAAACGCCTCCATTGCAAGCGCCTGCCCCACCGTTCCCAGTGTTGCAATACCATCTGCCAAAGTCCAGTCTGTCCAGCCGCTGTGAGCAAGATGCGCCCGCCATTCAAAGGGACCTTCAAAGCACAGACATTCCAGCCGCTTTTTCTCATTTACTGTACCGATCACTGTATTTTTGCTGATGATGCCATAATCCACCCAGCCCTCTGACTGAATATGGGCCTTCGCCCTGATTTCGTTCTCAAAAGGATCCAGCCGGAATGCTTCCAGCCGAAGGGATTTACCTGTAGTTCCCGTGATCTCACCATCCGGAACTTTCGGCAGCCAGCCTTCGCTTTGCACATGAGCCTCCAGGATCAGATGGGCAATCCGGATCCTCACTGCTTCCATCTGAAGAGATCCTCCTCTTTCTCCTGCCCATTCCCCATCAAATTTCCAGTCTGTCCACCCTTTACTTTTCTGGTGTACCTGATAGGCATAATGAAGCTCCTCCTCTTTTGTACTGCCTTCTATAGCAATGGCTTCTATCCGCCTTTTCTCTCCTGTTGTGCCAAGGATCGTATTTTTCGTAATATCCTGATACTCCCGATCTCCGATTCCTTTCATATGGATTTTTACATTGGTCTTTCCCGGAGGCGCGATACGAAGCGCTTCTATCCGCCTGTTCTGTCCGGTTGTCCCGGCCATTTCCCCGTCGCATTTCCAGGAAAGCCACCCTTGTCTCCTCACATGTACCTGGTAGGATACTTCGCCCTTCTGCGATTGATCTCCCTGCATTTCTCCTCCATTTCTTATCGCTCCATCCGGATCATTTATGACATTTGAAACTCCCGCATATTTGTCCCAGGATTCCCTGCTGCCGTAAAATACATTCAGGTCAAGATTGCCGCTCCACCCCGGCAGCCTTCCCGACGAAGTGTACTGATACATAGCACAGGTTTTCCACGCCCCCAGGCTGCCGTAAACAGGAGCATCCGGCGTATAGCCCATTGTCTGATCCCCCGCAAAATATCCGGCATTCCACAGACCATAATCTGCCTGTACAACCTTTGTCCAGTCATAACTGTTTACTACACTGTTGCTCATATAAATGAGCGGCTTTACTCCTGTCAATTCATAAATCCGGTCCAGAAACGCTTTGGCATACCCCGGACCTTTTTCTATTGCTTTTCCTTCCCAGTCAAGAACAAGTACCGACTGTTTGATATACCCCCGAATATTTTTATAAAAAAAATCCGCTTCTTCTTTTCCTGTACTTTTTCCTGTGGCATAATGGTAAACTCCTGTTTTTCTTCCAAGGTTTTTTGCCCTCTGAATAAATCCGTTACAGTATGGATCCACAAAACCGGTTCCTTCTGTAGCCTTACATATCACAAAGTCAGCAGAAACTTTCGCAAGGTCAAGCCCTGCCTGATGATTGCTGATATCAATGCCGTTTAAACTCATATTTCGCTGCCTCCTGTCATTTTTTGCAGAATTTCAATATTAACTTATGCGAAAATATCGAAATTGCCACTTGAGGCATATTCCATGAATGGATGAGTGATCATCCAGAAAGGCAGGACAGAAAATCAGGATTCTTTTTGATCTTTCACACAAAAATATGGGAATTTGTATTTGGGCAAAGAAGTGGTGCCGGAACTAAGCTCCCGCACCAACTTTGTCTACAGTCTGAGAGGATGTCGGTACCGACATCCCCTCTCTTAAAATTATGCAATCTTACTCCATCTGCAGCAGCCGATACAGTGCCTGCGCATATAGTCTTGCACACTGTACCAGCTCATCCAGATCAACAAATTCATCTGCCTCGTGAGCCAGCTCCGGTTCACCCGGAAATACCGGACCAAAAGAAACAAAGTTCTCTACATCACGGCAGTAGGTTCCGCCCCCGATAGTGATGGCCTCTTCTCTTGTCCCAGTCACATCTTCGTACACATCCAGCAGAATCTGCACAAGCTGTGCATCTTTAGGTACATAGAGCGGCGGCCGTTTCTGCCAGTATTCCGGTTGGAATCCATGTTTCTCACAGGTCAGACGGATTGTCTTCCAGACTGTGTCCAGATCAACATGGACAGGACAACGGATATCTACCTTCAGTTCACTGTGTTCTTTCTCCACATTCAGGATCCCCAGATTCATACTGAGTTTTCCTGAAAGCTGATCCTCACAGGCAATTCCCAGGCCTCTTCCTTCCCAGCCGTCTTCAAACAGAGCAGCCAGAGCTTTGAAATATTCCCTGGTCTTGTAATCCGCAAACGGCAGATCCTTTAGGAACCGGATCATGGACAGGATCGCATTTTCTCCCAGCCAAGGCTGCATAGCGTGGGCGCTGACTCCGGTAAACGCAAGATAAAGATTTCCCTCTCTTATCTGTGCAGTTCCCTTGGAAATCTTTTCCTGGAACTCCCTAAGAATCTCTTCCAGCTGCTCCTTTGGGCCGCCAATCCACACCTCCGCAATGTTAGGTACTGCATTTACAACTGTTCCCCCTTTGATCCGGATCACGCAAAGTTCCTTTGTGTTTGGAAGCTCTCGTTCCTTCTGGATCTGGAACCGCAGGATCCCTTTCTCCGCATGGATGACAGAAAACATACCATCTGGAGAAAATCCAAGATCCGGGCCTTTTTCCTTGGTCAGATAATACTTGATACAACGGTGGCCTGTCTCTTCATCACAGCCGATGATGTGCCGTACATGGTTCTTAATGGGCAGGCCGCTTTCCCTCACAGCTTTCATTGCATAAAGCGCGGCAACCAACGGTCCTTTGTCATCAATCGTGCCCCTTCCGTACATTTTCCCGTTCTCAATTTCCGGGACAAAGGGCTGCTTTGACCAGCCGTTCCCCGGCGGAACCACATCAATGTGGGACAAGATCCCTATCTCCCTGCCTTCTGCTCCAAAATCCACTGCAGCCGCGTAGCCGTCATAATCCCGCACTTCGAATCCAAGCGTCTTGGCCAGCTCCATAAGCGCATCCAGGGCGCTTCGGATTTCCTGACCAAACGGGGCGCCTTCTCCGGCGCTTTCCAGATTGATCACGCTGGGAATCTTAACCAGTTCTTCTAGAGACTGGATCATATCATTACGGTATGATTTCACAAGTTCATCGATTTTCTGTTCCATTTTACTGTCTTCCTTTCTGATTCTATGCATTTAGATAAACATTTTGATAAGACTCGAGAAAAAGCTGTATAATCCATCCCCTGCAATCAAACCAGCATCACGGCAGTTCATAAATTCATCCCCGATAATCTTTCGGATAATAACAGCTACAACAACACCTATTCCATAAATTGGATTATTGATCAAAAGCCCGGTCGCCAAAAGGACGCCAAACATATACTTTCTTCCGATTATCTGAATGATCGCTCCCGGAATCGCCCAGATGGCCAGCTCCTTCATAAGCGCCATATCGCTCCCCATCTCTACGGTAGTCGCAAATACTGTACTTGTAGCCGGAATCAATCCGTCTTTTAATGTCATGTCCGCAAAAAAGATGACAACAATAATTCCGATCAAAGCTCCCAGCATTTCTATCCAAACCTGTTGTTTTCTTCCATACAATTCATATTCCGGATTTTTTGCTTTTCCACGGATCAGCCAGCCTGTTTTTAAATCATATCCCATATCCGCAAAACATGGACCTACAGAGCTGATATAACCAGTCAAAACCGCAACAGCAAGAGGATGGAAGCCCATAACGACACCGATGGTCATGAAAATCGTAGTGACCGCAAATCCTGGAAACCACCCGGAATACATTGCAGCTTTCCCTATAATAATCATCGAAGCAACAGAGGCAAACGCAGTCCAGAGTACCCATAAGGCCATTTCACCAGCAGACATCCCAGTAAATATTCCACAGATCACTCCTACAAATACGCCGCCAGCCAAATGGGTGAGCAACGCAATGATCAGCGTCCACTTAGTCTTTCCCGCAGAAACAGTCAGTCCCTCTTCCACATCATCTCCCTCTGATTTCTTTGCTCTTTTTGCAGAGCCCTGATAGATTGATACAACCGACTGGATCAATGCGATAATACCTGCTCCAACCATAAAGCCCTGAGGGATACTCGTCGCCCCAAGATCAAACCCTGTCAGCGGGGCACAGTATCCCCGGATCAGCAGACCTATCCCCAACGCCAGCATAGATACAATGTTTGCAATGAATACGATACCTACGGCGCCTACCGGTAATTTTACGATACTTCCCAGGATTCCTACAACAATACCCTGGATAACACGTTTAGCTTTATCCCCGCCCTCATCTCCAGCCTCCAGGACCTCCGCAGTAGCCACTCCCGGCGCCCAGGCTTCTTTGGCAGGAAACAAAGGAGAATCAAACAACGCCCCTACCGTATAAACGGAAATCAATGTTCCGAAAATACATCCCAGCGCCATTGGCAAAATAGCGTCAAATTCACCCATCACAAACAGGATAGCTACTGCCACAAAGGCACAGTTTGCTGCGGAAAAACCTGCGCCAGACACAATCGTCTGGATATAATTCTGTCTTTCCACACTTTTAAATTTCCCAAATACTGTCATCGGAATCCTTGCGACAAGCATCGCAAAAATCGCGCCTAATATAGATGTATTAGCCGAAACTCCGACCTTTCCCATGATCTGCATACATATTATGCCTGACAATACCGCGAGAACCGATCCAAAAATAATCGTCATCGGCTCTGAACATCGTATTTTCTCAAATGTATCCGCTGCTTTAGATTTCTGATTATCTTGCATTCTTTTTTTCCTCCTCTCCTGTTCCTTTACATGACGGTATCAAAAAAGCGCCTGAGTCGCAGAAACGTTCAGGCGCCTATCCTCTTATGTTTCTTTAGTATCCTGCTGCACCCATTTTTTTACAGATTTCTATGAGTTCCGGATCAACGTATTTTCCATCTTCTTCCATAGTGACGCCATCCAAAATAATGGTTGGTTTGGAAACAACTCCATCTGTATGGGATGCCGCTGTCCAATAACTTCCGCGAATCATCTTTCCCTGACTTCCGATTCCAAACTCCATGCAGCCAAAAATTCTTTCGTCTTCTACAATCCGCCCTGTTGCCTCTGTAACACCCGGGTTAAATCCAAGTGAATAGTGAGCAAGGCGGAACATATTCGGATCGTCGAAGGATTCCAGCCATGCTTTAAATCTTTCTGCATCCTTTCCTCCTTCAATCTTTGTAACTCTGCCCTCTTCCAGAGTCAGCTCTACATTGCCCGAAAGGATTCCCATATCCGTCGGCGGGAAAATAGCCGCATCAAACACGAGTTTTCCATTAATGGTCTCTTCAATAGGACACCAGCTGATCTGTCCGCACATCATAAATGGGTAACCTTTAAAGGTAGCAAGCTGTCCGGAATGTCTTACAGGCCGTCCCTCATTTTTAGCTGTCAGATAGGTTCCATTTCCGTCTTTAATAATAATCTCATTTGCAGCTTCCATCTTAGCTTTCAATGTCTCTCCCAATTCTACAACGCTTGCGACATCTACTCTGCCGATACATTTTACAATCATCGTCACATCCATTCCTGTCAGATTGATATAACGACATCCAAAATCGATTGCTTTTCTCCATGACTCACAGAGCATGATAGACGAATAAGACAGCTCGATCCATACATCTGCAACCGCAACCGCATTACCAAGAGGTGCTATCGGTTCCGCATACGCCTTCTCATTCGTAGGAACATAGACCAGCACGGGGTTCGCTCCTACGATATATGCCGCGTTCATAATCGCGTCAAGTACTCTTTTATCTGTAGACGTATCTCCTGTAACAACTACATTTTCCCCCGGCTCGACAAGCATAACCTCTTTGACAAGCTTATAGGCAGCTTTACTTACCTCATAAGACAAATAATCTGGTGACATCTCAATTCCAATTGGGTATTCCATTTTCCTTCCTCCTTTAGTTTAATCTGCGGTTAATTCACCGTCCAACATTTCTCTTACAACACGTGCCATAGTGGTTCTGCAGAGCAGAACAGGTTTCCCGGTGATTGTTGCTACAATTCTTCTCGCTTCTCTGGTAAAACCGATACAATCCATCACGATAAGATCCGCTGTGGCATCCTTTGCCAATTCTGCCGCTTTGTACACCTCATTGATGTCTCCATACGGATTTGCCGGTATTGGCGTTACCTTTTTCATAATTGGCCCCCACTGCTCGTAGGCCTGCTGGATCTGCTGTTCGTCCGGAGTGATCACAATAATATTTGACTCCTTACTCAGAGCTTTTGCCAGCCCGTTTAAAATTTTTGCCGGATATACCAATGGCACGCGCGATTGAAAAACATCCGGGAAAGATCCTGCGCAGAAAATCATGATCAGTGAAACGCCCTGTTCTTCCAGCTTAGATATACAATTCTGCATTCTTTCCAGGATAAAACTTTCCCCAAATTTTGCAAAACTTCCATCATTCAGCCTGGAAACCAGCACGTAGTCCTCCGGACCCGGCGCCATGTCTTCTATCTCTTCCCGGCTCAATCCATCCAACGCTCCCGCCTGAAGCAACTCAATCTTATCACCCAAAATAGGCAAAATATCTGGCGTTACATCGACACGAGGAGACTGTCCTATAGTTACTGCTCCAATTTTCATTTGCAATCCTCCTCCCTCTTTTTTGATATCCGGAATATCTTTACCTTGATTCTATCACTAATAACTAGTAAAATGAAATTATATTATCTTATAGGCCGATAACTTGTCGTTATACCTAAATTTATCTGAATATTTACACAGGGAGGGATTTTATGTTAGACGTCAGAATAGATACTTTTCTTAGCCTTTGCGAAACCAGAAGTTATACCCAGACAGCCAGTCTCCTGAATATAACGCAGCCGGCCGTTACTCAACATATTAAACATCTGGAAAACCAATACTCCACAAAACTGTTCTATTATGATGAAAAACGCAGACTGCATCTGACTGAGCACGGCAAGCTTCTCCACCGCTTCGCACAGACTGTAAAGGCAGACTCCGTTCAAATCACAGAGTATCTGAAAACTCCTGAAAAAGAACCGGAAGAAATTAAAATCGGTTCTATCGTTACAATCGGAGAATCTCTGGTTCCACTAATCCTTGCTGAATATCTCCGAAAATACCCTGATAAAAAAGTTTATATGTATCTGGATGAAGCGGATACCCTTTTAGAACAGTTAAAAAACGGAAACATACATTTCTGCGTATCTGATATCTACTGCCCGCACACAGAATATGAAAGCCGGGAGTTATTTGAATGTGAAACAATCTGTGTCTGTTCGCCAAAGCATCCTTTGGCAGAAAAGACCGTAAATTTTGAAGAACTGAACAGTTCCAGACTGATTTTTCGTGAAAGCGCAACCAATTCCAAACGCAATCTGATAAAAATCCTTCACGAGTATAATCAGGATATCACCAATTTCCGTTCTTATGTAGAAATAGGCACGATCAACGCTGTTAAGAAACTGGTCATGGAAAATACAGGGATTTCCTTTATTTACCGTTTTGTTGTACAAGACGAGCTGGACGATGGTCTTCTCAGCCAGATATATATTAAAAATTTCTTATCAAAATCGCGTATTAACCTTGCCTGGATGAAAAATAGTTTTTTCACGCCACTTTGCCTTCAATTTTATGATATTTGCAGACAGGTGCTCTCTTCTCCTGATTTCTCCCAAAAATCAATTATCAAAAGTATAAGAGGCTGTCAGGAAACAGATTGTTCAAATCGGGAGATTTTTGTACCCTAAATACGAGAAAAAAAGAAGAGACAATCCGACAGAAGATCCGGTTCTTAAAAAACGAATCCTCTGGGATTGTCCCTTCCTTGCATGCCAGGGGGTAAAATCCGATATTAACCGACACCCCCTTTAGGATGGACCTGGCGGGAATCGAACCCGCGTCCGAAAGCCTTTCCATCAGGGCATCTCCCATCACAGTCATTACTTTTTCATTCCCTCTGCCGGACGCTTAATGACAAGCTTCCGGTTTCAGTAGCTTCATAAATTCTTCCATTTCCTCAAAGCTTTGGAAACGAAGTGCTCCGCCTTATTGAAGCCGGGATCTTAAGCAGCGGATGACCTAAGGCCGACTGCCGCCGAAATTAGGCAGCGTACGCTAATTCTCTATTGTCTGCGTTTATATTTAATTGGAACTTTTAACGTAGTGTCCCGCTACGGATGGCTTCCCCAACTTCCAAACCCCCGTCGAAACCAGTACAAGCCCTGATTGCTGCCTTTCTGGTCCGCAGACGTCTTCTGTTGGCGCTTATTTATTATAGTAAACCGGCTGCATAATGTCAAGGAAGGACTGCTCTGTATTTCAGCTTTTTCTGTGCAGTTTTTCCAACGCTTCCTCCATCTGATCCATCGCCTGTTTCAGTTCTGCTTGCGAGGCCGCATAGGTGATCCTCAGGTGTCCCGGCGCATAGAACGCACTCCCCGGAACAACAGCAATATGCGCCTCCTGCAGAAGGTATTCCGCCATGACAATATCATCCTTTATTTCCCATTCTCCATAGGAAGCTCCATAATAGGCGCGTATATCAGGCAAAAGGTAAAAAGCCCCCTCTCCCAGACGACAGTTTACTCCTTCCATGCTCTCAAGGCGGCTATACACATATCTGCGCCTTTTTTCATATTCCGCCACCATATCAGCCACTGAATCCTGGCTTCCGTTCAATGCCGCAATTCCCGCTTTCTGTGAAAGGGAATGGATGGAGGACACCATCTGGCTCTGAAGCTTATTGACCGCCCCGATCACTTCCAGAGAGGCCGCCAGATACCCGAGACGCCATCCTGTCATTGCGTAGGTCTTGGAAAAACTGTTGATCAAAATAATATGGTCTTTCCACTCTTCTGATTCCGACAGGGAAGCGATACTCACATGCTCTGCTCCGTCATATACCATGGCCTCATACACTTCATCCGCCAGGATATAGAAATCTTTTTGCACCGCAAGCTGTCCCAGTTCCTTCAGCGCCTCTCCGGAATAGACTGCTCCTGTAGGATTATTGGGAGTGTTGATCAGGATTCCTCTTGTCTTATCTGTAACAGCGTTTCTGATCGCTTCCGCATCAAGGCTGAAATCTTCTCTGCAGGGCACAAGAACCGGAGTTCCTCCGGCCATCTTTACCATTTCAGTATAGCTGACCCAGCACGGGTATGGAATGATGATCTCCTCGCCGGGATTACAGACCGCCATCAGAGCAGCATAAATGCATTGCTTTGCCCCTGCTCCAATGGTAATCTGATCCGGAGTATAACAGACATGATTTTCCCTTTCCAGTTTCCGGCAGATTGCCTCCCTAAGAGGCAGGATACCCATTACCGGCGTGTATTTCGTGAACCCCTCTTTCAGCGCCTGATTTGCCGCTGCACAGATATGGGGCGGAGTGACAAAATCCGGCTCCCCCACATTCAGGCCGATCACTTTTTCCCCTTGCCGTTTCAGCTCTGCAATGCGTGCTGTCAGCTCCACTGTTTTGGAAGGTTCGATATGCTTTACCCTTTCTGCTGTCACTTTTTTCTCTCCCTTTTATATCTTAAAACTGATAACAAATTATGTTTACTGGAATATGCGGATGCTTCCCACCACCGGCAAAGGATTTTTCGTTCCTTTACATGCACTCACGATCCCTGCAATCGCAAGGATAAAAAGGGCCAGAGAAAGCACGCCGCCCACAAGAGAAAGTCCCCATGAATAATGATAAAATATCTGATAACCCAGCAAGGAACCATTGGTGATCAGATTCAGGATCAGAGAGGTGATCCAAAGCACAATCCCCTGATTCAGATGATGACGGAGATATGGCGAAGATTTATTTCCGGCCAGAAGGGGCACAAGAACCAGAATCCCGATATAAGACAGCACTCCCATCACTTTATTTCTCTGTACATCTTCTTTTTCAAATTTTTCTTCCTTATATTGATAATGCTGCTGATTTCCGCCCGGGCCGCTGTGCTGATATCCGTTTTGCTGTTCCTTTTGATATCCTCCGCCCTGGTAACTGTAATTCCAGGTATCCTGGTTTGTATAAGTATACTGCTCTCTATCTTTATTTTCCGCCTGCCCCTCCGGAATACTTGCTCCGCATTCCGGGCAGAACTTTGCTCCATCCTGTACTTTCGCTCCGCATTTTACACAGTAAGCCATTTTATCTCCCTCCTATGTGTACCGGTTGTTTCTCGTCTTCCAGCCCAAGAATTTCCGCCAGGACTTCTATAATAATCTCATTAGTACATGATTTGATATACCCCATCATATGAAGAGAAATCTCGTCCTGTTTCTGCGCTTCTGTCAGATCTTCTTTTCTGTTAGTCTCCTGGATCAGCTGAACCAGCTGTGGGGTCAGCTCTTCGTAAGTTTCTATGGTTGTCTGTGATACCAGATCTCTTAGCTGTTTTTTATTGGTCGGAATCATACCCGTTTCTCCTTATCTGAAATTCCTTACTTTAAATTCTCTGCTTGCTTCTCTTTGCTGATCTTTTTTTGCGATATCCTGCCTCTTGTCATACAGTTTTTTACCCTTCGCAAGGCCGATCTCCACTTTGACAAGACTACCTTTAAAATATACCTTTAGCGGTACAATTGCAATCCCTTTTTCCTTCATTTTCCCGGCCATTTTATTGATCTCGGATTTATGAAGAAGAAGCTTTCTTATGCGAAGGGGATCTTTGTTGAAAATATTTCCTTTTTCATATGGGCTGATATGCATGCCATAAATATAAACCTCTCCATTCTCGATACGGATAAATGATTCTTTAATGCTGCATTTTCCCATACGCAGAGATTTCACTTCCGTTCCAGCCAGAGAAATTCCAGCCTCATATTTTTCCAGTATAAAATAATCATGATATGCTTTTTTATTATTGGCTATCATTTTTTCACTGGTCTTTGCCATTTTCAAAGTCTCCTTTTTCTGCAATCTCAAAATCTACTGTTCTTGTAAGACGATCCGCCGCAGACACACGGACATATACTTTTTCTCCCAAACGATATGTTCTGCCCGTATGAAGCCCCGCCATCTCACTGCGCTCTTTATAATACTCATAATGGTCGTCACGCATGGAGGCTACATGGACCAGTCCTTCTATTGTATTCTCAAGCTCCACATACATGCCCCATTTTGTCATTCCCGAAATAATGCCCTCGTATATCTCTCCAATATGGGCCTGCATGTATTCCGCCTTTTTCAGCTTCACAGTCTCCCGCTCCGCCTCCTCTGCCTTTCTCTCCGTTTCGCTGGAGTGTTTCGCCACTTCCGGAAGGATCGACTCGTAATGTTCTATTTTCTTGTCGTTCATCCGCCCTCTCAAGTTATCCTTAATGATCCGGTGGATCTGAAGATCCGGATAACGGCGGATCGGTGAAGTAAAATGCGTGTAATAGGGCGCTGCCAGACCGAAATGTCCGGTATTTTCCGGTGAATATCTTGCCTGTCTCATAGATCTTAGGGCAAGCCGGCTGATCAGATCCTCCTCCGGTTTTCCTTCCAGCCTCTCCAAAAGTTTCTGCATCTCTTTCGGATGGACCTCCCCTTGCCCCACATGCATGGAATAACCGAAATTATTGATAAATATGGCAAATTTCCGGATTTTTTCCTCATCAGGAGCCTCGTGGGTCCGATATACAAACGGCAGCTCCTGCCAATAGTAATCCTCCGCCACTGTCTCATTGGCAAGAAGCATAAAGTCCTCGATCATCTTTGTGGCCGCATTCCGGTCATAGGGCTGGATCTCTATCGGTTTTCCCTGCTCATCCAGCCGGATCTTTGCCTCCGGAAAATCAAAGTCAATGGCTCCTCTTTTATGACGTTTTTTCCTCAAAATTTCCGAAAGCACTGCCATCTGTCTCAGCATAGGTACCAGAGTTTCCTGCTCCTTTGCCTCCTCGCCGTCAGGATCGGAAAGGATCTGCTTAACTCCCGTATAGGACATCCTTTTATCTACGCGGATCACCGTTTCAGCAATCTCATGATCGATCACATTTCCCTGCCTGTCAATCGTCATAATACAGCTCAACGCAAGGCGGTCCACACCTTCATTCAAAGAACATATCCCATTAGACAGCCGGTGAGGCAGCATGGGGATCACCCGGTCTGCAAGATAGACGCTGGTTCCTCTCTTCAGTGCCTCCCGGTCCAAAGCGCTTCTTTCCTGCACATAGTTGGACACATCCGCAATGTGGACTCCCAGCGTAAAGTGATCGTCAGTCCAGGTAAGAGAAACTGCGTCATCCAGATCTTTGGCGTCTTCCCCGTCAATGGTAACCATCTGCCATTCACGGATATCTTTTCTGCCCTGCATATCCGCCTCGCTGATCTCCTCCGGCACTTTTCCCGCCTGATTCAGCACTTTCTCCGGAAATTCCACCGGCAGATCATATCCTTTTACAATGGATAAAATATCGGTTCCCGGATCATTTTTATGCCCGAGGATCTCTTCTATTTTCCCCTCCGGTTTTCTGTTTTCATCTCCATAGCTTAAAAGACGCACCACAACCTTGTGTCCGTCCATTGCCCCTTTGCTGTTTTCTTCTGCCACAAAAATATCCTGAAGGAACCTGGCATTGTCCGGGCGTACAAAACCATATCCCTTATTTTTCCTCTTCTCATACAACCCTACAATACGGGTTGTCCCACGGGAGAGGATTTCCACGATTTTTCCCTCTTTTCTTTTTCCTTCCGGCGTCCGAAGAAGCACAACCGCAACGGTGTCTCCCTGCATGGCTCCGCACCGCTCTGCCTCGCCGATGAAAATATCTTCCTCCTCACCTTCTACACTCACAAACCCAAAGCCTTTTGGATGGGCCTGATATACTCCGGTAAGCCTGCCCGCTTCTCCCCTCAAGTATTTCCCCTTTTGAGAGAGACGGATCTTGCCGTCTGTGATCAGACTGTCCAACACCTCCTTCAGCTCTGTGCGCTGTTCTTTGGGTACCTGAAGGATAACGGCAATCTCTTTTAATTTCATTGGCACATACAGGTCATCGCAGATAAAATCATAGATAACCTTTTTTCTTTTTTCAAAATTATCATCCATTTTCTGTCACCTTCTATATTGTATACGTAAAAAGACACTCTTATCCGCAAACAAGAGTGTCTCGACATTTTTATCTTAATGATCAGGCAAATATTTTCATATTCAGCACTGCTGCCAGTACAATGAAAAGTACAGCAAGAACTCTGGTGATCTTGACAAGCGCTCCTTCCATAGAACGTCCTTTATTCTGTCCCCAGTAAGTATCCGCCATGCCTCCGATCGTTCCAAGGCCTGCCTGTTTTCCTTCCTGCATCAATACGATAATTGTCAATGCGATACAGTCTATAGCAAATATAATCATTAATACCATCTTCAAAATTTCCACTTTTTCACACCTCCTGTGGATAAACCAAATATATTCTATCATACTGTTCCCCGGATAGCAAGGTTTTTTTATGTAGCATTTGTCATCTGGCAGAGCAGTTCTTTATACTGCTGTGAAAAAATGCTGTTCTTCCGCCAGATAAAAGTAAAATCATGGTATTTGGGAAAGCCTTCCACAGGAAGTTCCACAAGACTTCCTTCTCCAATCTCCTTCTTCACCGCCGCTTCATACAGGAAAGATATTCCTCCTCCGCCCATTACAATAGATTTGATAGCGTTCATATTGCTGATTTCCACCACATTGTCAAAATCACCAATCTGATAGCCGTCTTCCCTAAGCGCCCTCTCCAACACTTCCCTCGTGCCGGAACCCTGCTCCCGGACGATCAATGTCTCTCCGAAAATCCGGGGCCACCCGCATTTTTCCCCGCTCATTTTTACCTTGGCGCCGTAGGGACTCGCTACTCCTATGTAACGTTCTTTTCGGAAAAGCTGAAAATCATAGTCGCTTTTTTCAAAATATCCTTCTACTACAGCAAAATCAATTTCTCCTTCATCCAGCTTCTTCAAAAGTCCCTCCGTATTGGCAATGGTAAGCCTGATCTGCGTATGAGGGTGCTTTTTCATATATCCGGCAAGATAATCACCTATCACATATTCTCCGATCGTCAGCGTCACCCCAAAGATCAGATGGCGCTGCCCGGCAGCGTTTTCCTGAAATTTTCTCCGAAGAGCCTGGTCATCATGCTGCCAGGTCACAGCCATATTCAGAAGCGCTCTCCCATCCTTTGTCAAAAACAGTTTTTTCCCCTGAAATTCAAACAGTTTCACCCCATATTCTTCTTCTATATGGCGCATGTGCTGGGACACAGCCGGCTGCGTAATATGCAGGGCGTTGGCAGCCTTTGTATAATTCATATATTTGCATACAGTAACAAATGTCTCCATCCGAAAATCCAGCATATTTCCCCTCCTTATATAAATTGTTTTTATCATATCATAATTTATTATAATTTTACATTATTATTTTTCTGTGATAAATTAAAAGCATCGGTTCAGACCGAAACTACTGTTGAAACTCAAAAAGAGAAAGAAAAGAGGTAAACTATGGAAGTTGTCACTAAAAATATGAAAGGGCTTCTGCTGTGCCTTCTCATTGCAGTTCCCGCATGGTTTCTCGGAACAGCATTCCCTATCATCGGAGGTCCTGTGATCGCCATCATTCTTGGAATGATCGTTACACTATTTATAAAAGATAAATCTTCTGTTCAGGACGGTATTAATTATTCCGCCAAGAAAATTCTGCAGTACGCGGTTATTCTCCTTGGATTCGGACTGAATCTTTCCGTTATCCTGGATACAGGAAAGCAATCCCTTCCTATCATTATCTGCACCATTGCCACTTCACTTATCCTGGCATACTTTTTAAGCAAAGTTATGCATATTCCGGCACGTATTGCCACTTTAGTGGGCGTCGGCTCCTCCATATGCGGCGGTTCCGCCATTGCCGCCACGGCTCCTGTTATTGATGCGGATGACGAAGAAGTCGCCCAGGCTATTTCCGTTATTTTCTTCTTCAATGTGCTGGCTGCAGTAATCTTCCCACATTTTGGAAATTTCCTGGGATTTGACCAGACAAGCGGCGAAGCTTTCGGTATTTTTGCCGGTACAGCCATCAATGACACTTCATCCGTTACAGCTGCAGCTTCTACCTGGGACAACATGTTTGCGCTTGGATCTGCCACCCTGGATAAAGCCGTCACCGTAAAACTCACCCGGACGCTGGCCATCATCCCGATCACGCTGGTGCTTGCTCTTTATCGCACAAAAAAGGAAAAATCTTCTTCCGGAAGCTCCGTCAGCCTGAAAAAGATTTTCCCCTTCTTTATTATCTATTTTATTGTCGCTTCCATCATCACAACAGTGGCGACAAATGTATTCGGTGTATCTTCAGAATTTTTTGCTCCCATCAAAGAACTGAGCAAATTTTTCATTGTTGTTGCCATGGCTGCCATCGGACTGAATACCAACATTATGAAACTGGTAAAAACAGGAGGCAAACCTATTATCCTCGGCCTTTGCTGCTGGGTTGGCATTACTGCCGTCAGCCTGATCCTCCAGCATGTGCTTGGTATCTGGTAAACCTTTTAAAATCCATAACGGGCGGTATCGCCCAATCGTTCTTCTATCCGAAGAAGCTGATTATATTTTGAGGTGCGCTCTGCTCTGCAGGGTGCGCCTGTTTTTATCTGTCCGGCGTTAAAGGCCACTGCAATATCCGCTATAACCGCGTCTTCCGTCTCTCCGGACCGATGGGAAATGATCGCCTGGTATCCTGCTTTTTTTGCTGTCTCTATGGCGTCAAACGCCTCTGTCAACGTTCCGATCTGGTTAACTTTAATAAGAATTGCATTTGCCACACTTCGTTCAATACCTTTTCGCAGCCTTCTTACATTTGTCACAAAAAGGTCATCTCCTACAAGCTGGATATCCCGTTCCAGTCTGGCTGTCAGAAGTTCCCATCCCTCCCAGTCCTCTTCGTCGAGAGGGTCTTCAATGGAAACAACAGGAAACTCGGATGCAAGTTCTTCATAGTAGTCTATCAGTTCCTCCACTGATCGTGTCACTTTAAATCCATGCATACGGCTCTCCCCCGCAAACACGTACTTTTTCAGTTTACTGTCATATAGTTCTGACGCCGCCACATCCAGTGCGATCCGTATATCCTCTCCCGGTTCATATCCGGCTGCCTGTACTGCTTCCATAATGAAGGAAAGGGCTTCCTTTGCATCCTTCAGATTGGGGGCAAAGCCGCCCTCATCCCCTACTCCTGTACTGTATCCCTGTTTTTTCAGAAGCGCTTTCAGGTGATGGTATATTTCCGAACACATGCGCAGTCCTTCTTTGAAACAGCACGCTCCGGATGGCATGATCATAAATTCCTGAATATCAATGGTGTTGTCTGCATGCTGTCCGCCGTTCATAATATTCATCATTGGAATGGGCATCGTCTTCGCATTAACCCCTCCCAGATAAGAATAAAGCGGAAGCCTTAACGCCGCTGCTGCTGCCCTGGCCGCCGCCATGGAAACCCCCAGCGTCGCATTAGCACCCATATTCCTTTTGTTGGGCGTCCCGTCCAGCTTTATCAGCAGTTCGTCTAAGGCCACCTGATCCCGTACATTTTTTCCGATGATCTCCGAAGCAATCTTTGTATTGACATTTTCCGCCGCCTGCTGTACCCCTTTCCCTCCGTAACGTTCCTCTCCATCCCTTAATTCCACAGCCTCATACTGTCCTGTGGAAGCTCCGGATGGAACGCTGGCTCTTCCAAGGTATTTATCTGCAGCAAGCACTTCCACTTCTATCGTTGGATTTCCCCGGGAATCAATGATTTCTCTTGCGTATACATCTGTAATCGGTAAATACTGATACATACTGACTCCTCCTTCTTAAACCGTTTTGCCGGCTCCAGGAATTAGTATGTCCCTTTTCCTCATCAAAATACCCCGCAGAATACTGCGGGGCAATGATTTTTCACTCTATGTTCTTATGCTTCGGCAACCAGATTTTCCTTATATATAACCTCGACTACCTGATCCACATATTTGCTGCACAGCTCGTCAGTAGCAGCCTCCACCATAACACGGATCACAGGTTCTGTTCCGCTTTCTCTTACCAGAATACGTCCGTCATCACCAAGGGCCGCTGTTACTTCCTCTACCGCTTTTACAACAGCCGGATTTTCTCTTGCTGTCTTTTTGTCAGTTACACGCACATTTTTCAGAAGCTGCGGATAAATCTTGACTTCCTCTGTCAGTTTGCCAAGGCTTAACTTCTTCTCCAGCATAACTTCCATAACCATAAGGGAGGTCAAGATGCCGTCTCCGGTTGTAGCATGTTTGCTGAAAATAATATGTCCGGACTGTTCCCCGCCCAGGGAGAAATTGTTTTTCACCATGTTTTCATAGACATATTTATCTCCAACTGCCGTCTTTTCATACTTCAGTCCCACTTTATCACAGGCTTTGTAAAGTCCCAGATTGGACATGATTGTTGTAACAATGGTATCTCCATTGAGACGTCCGTTTTCTTTCATGTATTTTCCGCAGACATACATGATCATATCGCCGTCCACTACATTTCCGTTTTCATCTACTGCGATGCAGCGGTCTGCATCACCATCGTAGGCGAACGCAATATCCAGGCCCTCTTCTTTGACATACTGCTGCAGTACTTCTATATGAGTGGAGCCGCAGTTTAAGTTAATATTTGTACCATTTGGCTCGTTATTGATGACGTATGTTTTAGCTCCAAGAGCATCATACACGCTTTTGGCGATCATAAACGCGCTTCCGTTGGAACAGTCAAGTCCTACTTTAATTCCTTCAAAAGAACGGGTCGCAAGAGAAATCAGATATCCTACATACCGGTTTCTTCCTGCCACATAGTCTGTTGTCCGCCCGATATTGTCTTTCTTTGCAAGGGGCAGTTCTCCTATCTCGCCGTCAATATAGGCCTCGATTTTCTCTTCTACCTCTGCCTCCAGTTTATGCCCTTTTCCGTTGATCACCTTAATTCCATTGTCATAGAACGGGTTATGGCTTGCAGAGATCATAATACCACAGTCAAAGTTTTCTGTTCTTGTTACATAGGACACGCTGGGAGTTGTTGTTACGTGAAGAAGGAACGCATCCGCACCTGATGCGGTCAGACCTGCAACAAGCGCATACTCAAACATATAACTGCTTCTTCTTGTATCTTTTCCGATCACTACTCTCGCCTTATGCTCCTGTCCATAATACCATCCCAGAAACCGGCCTACTTTAAAAGCATGTTCTACTGTCAATACTTCATTGGCTTCTCCCCGAAAGCCATCTGTACCGAAATATTTTCCCATCTTACTAATTCTCCTTTTACCGCATATTTTTGACCGATTGTCCGTTTTTTTTGCACAATCAGTCTCACACAAAACTATTATAATCGTTTTGCGTCAAATATACAACAAATTTTAATGATGGAAAAGGCGGATTCCCGTAAATGACATCACTATGCCGTATTTATTGCACACTTCGATGACATTATCGTCTCTCACAGAACCGCCCGGCTGAGCGATATATTTCACTCCGCTTCTGTGGGCGCGCTCAATATTGTCCCCAAATGGGAAGAAAGCATCAGAGCCAAGAGCAACGTCTGTCATCTGATCCAGCCATGCTCTTTTTTCTTCTCTTGTAAAGACTTCCGGCTTCCTTACAAAAATTTTCTGCCATTCTCCTTCTGCCAGCACATCCATGTAGTCTTCTCCGATATACAGGTCAATAGCATTGTCCCTGTCTGCTCTTCCGATAGACGGAAGGAACTCAAGTCCCATTACCTTGGGTGACTGGCGAAGGTACCAATTGTCTGCCTTCTGACCTGCCAGCCTTGTACAGTGGATCCTGGACTGCTGTCCTGCTCCGATTCCGATTGCCTGTCCGCCTTTCACATAGCACACGGAATTAGACTGGGTATATTTCAGTGTGATCATAGAGATAGCAAGATCGATCTTAGCCTCTTTGGTAAGCTCCTTGTTCTCTGTCACGATATTGTCGAAGAAATCTTCACCGATATTCAGCTCATTTCTTCCCTGCTCAAATGTGATTCCATAAACCTCTTTATGTTCCAGAGCTGCCGGAGTATAATCCTCATCGATCTGAATGATATTGTAGTTTCCTTTTTTCTTCTGCTTCAGGATTTCCAGCGCTTCCGGCTCATAACCCGGCGCGATCACTCCGTCGGATACTTCCCTCTTGATCAGTCTTGCTGTATCTGTATCACAAACATCAGACAGAGCAATGAAATCTCCGAAGGAAGACATTCTGTCGGCTCCCCTGGCTCTTGCGTAAGCGCTGGCAAGCAAAGAAAGCTCTCCCAGGTCATCTACCCAGTAAATCTTGGCAAGGGTTTCGCTTAATGGAAGGCCGATCGCAGCCCCTGCCGGGGATACATGCTTAAAGGAAGTGGCTGCCGGATATCCGGTGGCTTTCTTCAGTTCTTTTACAAGCTGCCATCCATTGAAGGCATCCATAAAATTGATATATCCCGGTTTCCCGTTCAGCACCTGGATCGGGAGATCGCTTCCGTCTGCCACATAGATCCTGGATGGTTTCTGATTAGGGTTGCATCCATATTTCAACTGTAATTCTTTCATTTTTATCCGTTCCTTTCTTTTGTTTTTTCTCTTCAAAAAACTACTGATTTTTATTGATGATACGTGTCTGCCACTTTCCCGTTTCTATATCAATATAACGCACAAACAAGGAGACCTTATTTTCCTCATTCAGACTGCTCCAGAGACTTTCTGCAAAAGCATCCATATCATCCGGAATCCCGATCAGCTTCGGTTCACCTTCAAAACTTGGCAGAGGATTGCCGTCATGCATATATGTATGGATAAAATGTCCCTCTCCCGGAGCTGCATTCTCATAGGCAAATGTAAAACGATTACAGCTTTCAGGGCTTCCGTTATTGCTCTTTAAAATAGACATTGCATAGCTGTATTTTCTGCCTTCTATATGCATGATACCGGAAATGCGAGGTGTATAATTAGGACCGTCCGGCTCAAATTCTCTGCAGCGAAGAGATTGTTCAAATGTCATCTGCTTGTCCATACCTTCATAGATCGTGTCTGTCTGATCTCCGTTTGTCACGATCGTCTTATTTCCCAGCACGCGCACCGGTGCATAGATGATCAGGCTTGGGTCCGTCAACTTAGAAGGATCAAATGCCTGAGTACGGATTCCGTCACCGTCTTCTACGAAAATGCGGTTGCGGCTGTTTTCACTTCTTCCCATAATAAAATATGCTGTCACTGCATTTTTCCCATCTGCACTTCTTCCAATAATGATTCCTCTGCCCGGATAAGAATTTCCCTGTAATTCTTTTTCAATTGATAACATTTCCATGTATCCCTCTCCTTTTCATGCCATTTGCTGGTTTATCTGTCCCCGGCTGCAGGTACACATTCTTTGCCAGCCGAGGTTTTCCTCTATCATTATATAAGAATTACCAATAACTTTCCACTATTAATTAGCATTATTTATAAGAAAACCCTTGTCTCCCTCCCCAAAAAGGAGTAAGATATCTTCTGCGAAATTCGGCAGTTCTTTGCAGAAACACAGATGTTTCTGTATGCCGCTGCATTTTAGCAAGGGGGATTCCAATGGATACAACAACCGCAAAGCGTGATTTTCTTTTTGACAATTATAAAGCTATCTTGATCGTCCTTGTCATTATGGGACACTTTACAGACTTAAACTATGGAAATAATGCTTTTTTATACAATTTAAAATGGCTGATCTCATCTTTTCATATGCCGGCTTTTATCTACATATCAGGATATTTTTCCAAACGCCGGCATTCTTTGACAGAGCTGATCCAAAAGCTCCTCATTCCATATCTCGTATATGAATGTGTTTATTATGCCCTGTACACCTTCATCCTGCACAGGCCCACAGGACTCTATCTTCTCTATCCGAAATTTTCTCTGTGGTATATTCTGGCTCTTTTTGCATGGAGATTGGCAACTCCCTACTTCAAAAAGCTGCCGGGACATATGATCCTTGCAGTTGCGGCAGGACTCCTGATCGGGCTGTCCGGAATGAAAGACAACTTCCTCTCCATTCCAAGGATCCTGGTCTTCTATCCTTACTTCCTGGCAGGCTATCATATGAACCGGGAATTTTTCACAAGGATGCGTACCCGCCGGATACGTATTCTTTCAGCTGCAGGACTGATCTTTGCCGCCGTTTTCCTTGTCGCTGATCCGATCCACAAAGGCTATGATCCTAAGATATGCTACGGAAGATACAATTATCATTACCTGGGACAGGCTCCTCTGGAAGGAATGCTGGTGCGCCTGATCTGCTATGGTGCAGGATTTGCTCTGACTTTCCTGATCGCCTTTATCATAACGGAGAAACGCACATTTTTCTCTTACCTGGGCAGTCGGACCATGCCGATCTACATCTTTCACGGGCTTGTATACTCTTGCTTCAAATACGGTTCCCATATCCTGCAGAATATAAATACTATTCCGGAGACCACCCTTTTGCTTGCTTTCTGCACAAGCCTTGCTTTCATCGGTTCTTCCGATATCCTGGTCAGAATTACAGATCGGATTTCCCATCTGATTCCTCCTTCCGGCAACAGACCTTCTTTCGGGAAATCTTATCGTGAAAACAAAAATGTAAATTAAAAAGGGAGGCCGCCTGTTCATCCATCGCTGATGATCTGCGGCTCTCCCTCATTTTTTCATTTTAAATACTTCTATGCAACGACATACTTCCCGATCGCATTTACAACTTCACTGCAGTCTTCGTCGGAATAAATACACAGCTCCAGGTTATTTTCCAGTCCGAGAGCAAGAATACCAAGCAGCGATTTTGCGTCAACAACTTTTCTGCTGCTTTTCTTCAGATCCATGTTGTAATCATACTTTGAAACAACATTTGTAAAATCCATAACTTCTTCCGGCGTTTTGAATTGTACTTTTACCTGACTCATACGTCTTCCCCTTTTCCTAAAATTTTCTTAAAACTATATATTCTTGTCTGTCTTATTATGTTCCATTTTTTTTCAAGTCAAGACTATCATATATCATTATTGCCAAAAAAACAGGCTCATATTTTTAAAAAAGGAGTAATTTTTTAATCTTTTTCGTGTATTTTCCCCGTATCCTCTGTATCGTTCCCTCCTACAAATGTGTTTTCCGGTATTCTGAAGGAAGCATTCCTGTCTCTTCCCTGAAAATCCTGCTCATGTATTTCGGATCACTGTAGCCTGCCTGGTCTGCGATCTGGTTCAGCTTTAAACTGGTAGACACAAGGAGTTCTTTGATACGCTCTATTCTGACTTTTTTCATTGTCTCCGTAAATGTCATGCCGGTTTCTTTTTTCAGCCGCGTACTCAAATATTCTCCCGACACCCCCAGCTTATCCGCAATCTCTTCCAATGTAATTCCCTGATTATAATAATCTCCAATCAGAATACGTGCCTTTCTCACAAGAAGACTTTCATCCTGCTCCTCATTCTCTCCTTCAATCTGACTCATACAGTCAGAAAATACATCTCTGATCTGCTGCCATGTCACAGCTTCCATCATCTCCTGCATCCGCCGGGCCACGGGAAGATCTGTCTGATAGATCCTTCCGTACTCCCGCGCCGCATGGAAAACCACACTGAAATAGCGGAAACAGCCTTCTTTAACTGCTGCCGGATGGAAATCTCCCGCCTTGCAGTAAGCGATAAACTTATCCACACACCTGGATATTTCGGTACTGTTCTTCCCTGCAACTGCCTGTTTTACTCTTGTTTCCAGCTCCAGCGGATATTTGAACGGCTCCTTCCCCATTTCCAGGATCTTGTCATAATATATAAGCTCCCGTCCCCCTCCGGTCAGAGAATAATCGAGTACGCCAAAAAGACCCGCCGCTGCCTCTGACAGCCCCTTAAGCCCATGGCAAAAATGAAGCCCCATGACCGCCCGGCCTCCTGTCTGCCCCGAAATCACAGAAGCAAGCTTTGTTTCTATGTATGCCGCCGCTTCTTCCTGACCCGGCATCCGATACAGTACTGCCATCACAAGGTCTCTCTTTTCTCTTTTGAGAGCACAGGAAGAAAAAATCCCACTGTTCCTGCCTGCCTCCTTAAGGCTGCTGTAAATCTCCTCTGCATAATCCTGAAACCGCTCTCCCAGCCACACGAAGAAAATGCCCAAATTTCCATCTGCGTCAAATCCATACTTCTCCATCAGCTGTTCTTTCATATAGGTATCTGTTTCCGGCGTCTCTGCCAAAGCCAGGGTTAAAGCCGACTCCAATGAATATTTTTTCTTTTGTTCTTTTTCCTCATTGATCCTTTTTTCGGCAAGCTTTAAAGTCTCTTCCAGTTCCTTAAGCTTTACCGGTTTAAGAAGATAATTTTCAATTCCTAGTTCAATTGCTGTTTTCGCATAGTCAAAATCAGAATAGGCCGTCAAAACCACTGCCCTGCAGCCATTGTTCTCCTGTCTGAGTACTTTCAGCATCTCAAGGCCGTCCATATCGGGCATACGGATATCCAGGATCACCAGATCCGGCTTCTCTTTCCGGATCATTTCCAATCCTTCTATCCCGTTTGACGCTTTTCCCACAAGCTCATATGCCGGATTCAGCTTTTTCAGTATATTTCCCATTCCATTTCGTATTGCCGCTTCATCTTCTACAATCACGATTTTCATCTATATCGCCGCCTTTTTCTGTAGGAATATACATATGTACTCTTGTAAATTCTCCCGGAACACTTTCAAATTCCAGGGATGCTCTGCTGGAATAATACAACTGAAGCCTCTTCCTTACATTTTCTATTCCTACGTGCCCGTTTTCTGGTTCCTTCTGCCTGATCTTTTCCAGTTCCCGTTCCCCAATCCCTTTTCCATTGTCTTCTATGACAATATGAAGCAGACCTTCCTCCTGTGCCATGCGTATCAGGAGCCTGCATTCTCCTTGCTGATCGCGGAACCCGTGCCGGATACTGTTTTCCGCAAAAGGCTGAAGCAGCAGTTTATGGAGCTTTCTATTTTTTATATCTTCCGGCACATCTTCCTCTATGAGAATTTCCTTCCCGATTCTTTCCTGCTGCAGCCTGACATATTGACGAAGCCAGTAAAGCTCCCCTCTTACCGTTGTTTCTTCACCGGCGTTCATCACAGAGTAACGAAGGATATCAGCAAGATCTCCTAACATCTGGCTGATTTCCAGTTCCCCCTTTTCAATTGCTTTCCAGTTAATCGCATCCAGTGTATTGTAGAGAAAATGAGGGTCTATCTGCGCTTCAAGAGCCTGGAGTTCTGCATTCCTTTGTTCCTCTGCTGCCGCCCTGCCCTGCTTATCCAGAATATCGATCTGACGCATCATGTCATTAAACCCTTCTGAAATCCGATTCAGTTCGTAAGGCATCTTCTTATCTGCCGTCAGTCTCACAGAAAAGTCCCCGCTTCTTGCGGCATTCATAGCTGTCACAATCCGCCCCACCTGCCGCACCAGAGGCGCTGACATAAAATAGGCTACAACTACCAGAATAACAATAACAGCGACAGCAATCATCAATTCAAATATCACCTGCCCCCAGAGAGTCCGCGCATACAGACTAAGAGAGTAATGCTCCTCAATCTTCCATCCTGTATCCTTCATTGTTCTTGTCTCCACATAAGAACTGTCATCACTTAGCTCTTTTGTAGAAATGCCGATAGCGGAAGAGTCTGATGAGCTGATCACCCTGCCTTTATCGATGATAAAAGTCGTTGTATTGGAGCCGTTTTGAATAGTTTCTCTGATCACGCTTTCATTCAGGCTCATTACTACCTGACCTATTGCATTTTCTTCCTCATCTTTTATAAGACCGATAATATGAAAGAGATACTGCTCCCCTGATTTCGTAAACACAGGTGCAGTATCTGTATGGTAAGTAATCTCCTGATCTGTTTCCACAAAAAGGCTCTCATCCATCCAGCTGTCAGACTTTGAGGCTTCTTCCTCTCTTTCATAGAAGAGCGAAGTCCCCCTCGGTCCCAGCAGGCTCATCCCTTCTATACCGGTGTTTCTCCGGCAAATATATGCAAAGTCCTGCTGTATACTTTCTCCGGCTGCTTTTCCCTTCCCCTGTTCTTCTCCAAGATTCCGGACGTTTTCCTGAAATTCTTCATCTGTTGATAATTCGTGCAGAATAGAAGTATATTTGTCCAGAGTAACATCAAGCATTCTTACTGACTGCTGCAGATCGTTTTTTACCTGTTCCTGATAGCGGTCAGTAAGAGTTTCTTCCAGGCTGACGATTGCCATAACAGAAAGAATCACAACCGGTATGGCTGCCAGCGCCAGAATAAGCGGCAGCAGCTTTTCCCGGAAGGTTTTTTCTTTTCTCATCTAATCTTCATCCTTTTCATGAGCATAGAGCTGATTTTCATCCTTAATCATGGCCGTCCCTACTCCTGCTACACTGAAAAATTCCAAAAGGAGGGCATGCTGCATCCTTCCATCCAGGAGATGTACACGGTTTACTCCCTTCTCGATTGCCGTAAGTCCCCGTTCCACTCTGGACATAACGCCCTCAGTCACTTTTCCCTCTTCTTTCATCTTCTGGATCTTCTCTACCGTCAGATGAGGATAAACTGCGGTCCTTTTCTCATCCTTCCATATTCCCCTGTGGGAAGAAAGATAGATCAGCTTGTCCGCATGAAGGACCACCGCCGTTTCAAGCGCAGCATCCTTGGAATCAATCACTACGTTTTCATTGTCAATATCATTGGGCATGATAACCGGAATATAATCATTGTCCAGCATCATGTGAAGGGTATGGGAATCGATGCCGCACACGCCGATCGCCTTCGTGCCGCATAATTCCAAAAGCTTGGCAATACGCTTATTCTCCCTGAATTTATCTACTCCCATTGGAGCATCATGGACAACTACCGGTTTCATTCCTACTGTTTTTAAAAGAGCAATATCCTGCATCAGATCCTGTTCTGCTACAGGACTTAAATACTTACGGCACCCATATTCAATGACCGCCACCTGCCTGTTGAAATCTCTGATATAGGGAAGCGCCCTGATCAGAATTTCTGCTTTACGTTCAATCTCCTCAAATACTTTCTGTTCCATTTTCCCTTCTCCTTCCTCCCCTCTAATACCGACGGATCTCATCCTCGTCCTCGCCTTCTGTGCTTTCCACAGAACGGATCACAACATAGTACCCGGCATTTTCATTTATTTTTACATAAACCCTGTCACCGGCCTTATGCTTCAAAATTGCTTTTCCAATGGGGGATTCAATGCTGATCTTTCCATTTAAAGAACTTCCCCTCACAGAAGTGACGAGCTTAAATACTTCTGTCTCATCATCGTCTTCAAAATAGACCTCTACTTTCTTGTCTATACCCACCTCGTCGGCTGCAGAGTCATCCTGAACGATTTTCGCCGTTTTCAGCATCCGCTCCAGATACCGGATCCGGCTCTCATTTTGATTCTTATCTTTTTTAGCAGCATGGTACTCAAAATTCTCACTGAGATCGCCATGGGCTCTTGCCTCTTTTACTGCCTCAATTGCATTTTTTCTTACAACCAGCTTCCGGTACTCAATTTCTTTCTGTATTTTTTCCACATCCTGCTTCGTCAGCTGTTCCCGCAATTTTAACACCTCTTTATTTCTTCATCTTCTTATTCACTATAGCATAAATCGTCTACCTGGAAAAGGGATTCTTCCTGCGCCGGACAAAAAACACAGACAAGAGAAGGGTCGTTGCCTCTGTTGCCGGAAATGCCGCCCATATGCCGGTCATGCCGAACAATTTTGAAAGGACTGCCGCGTAGATCACAATACAGATCAGCCCTCTCATTACCGAAATGAGGAAGGATTCTCCTGCCTGCTCCAATGCTCCTTTGCACGCGGCTGTCACAATATTCACACCTGCCGCCAGAAATCCCAGGAAGTAGATACGAAGACCTGTATGAGCGATACGGGCAAGCTCCTTATTCCCCTCGCTGTTAAATACAGCGATCAAAGAATCCGTGGCAAAAAATGCGGTCAGTACAAGAAAAACACCTACTGCCAAAGCCAATATCACCATATAACGATATATTTCCCGCACTTTTGCACCGTTTCCCTCCCCATAATATTTGCTCAAAAGAGGCTGGCTTCCCTGTGAGATACCGGTAAAAATCGAAAGAGCCACCAGGGCAAGGTTTGCGATCACCCCATAAGCCGCAACTCCCGTATTTCCGCTGATCCCCAGGATCAAAAGATTCAGAACGATCAGTACGACGCCGGAAGAGACTTCATTGATAAAGGATGAAGCTCCCAGACCAGGGATCCCTTTTGCATAGCGCCAGAAGGATCCGTCTGTCTGCAAATGAAAGCCATTCTTTCCGGAAAACTTGTGCCGGGAAAGGATCAGCATACTGATAACAGGAGCAAGCCCTGTCGCAAACGCTGCTCCGAACATTCCCATATCCGCCGGGAAAATAAAAATATAGTCTAAAACAACATTGGAAAAACTTCCCACAAGCATCCCGATCATAGAAAGCCGGGGATTGCCGTCATTTCTCACAAAGGCAAGAAAAATGTTGTTGCATATAAAACAGGGGGAAAAACATAAAATTGTCCGCAGGTAAACCGTAGTCATCTCTATGATCTTTCCCTCCGCTCCAAGAAGGATCGATAGCGGCCGAGCCGCAAAAATTCCCACTGCAAATAAAATGATTCCGATCAAAAATCCCATTGCAAGGGCCGCCGTAAATACACGGTTTCCCTTTTCCTCTTCTCTTCTGGAACGATAAATAGAGTACTTTGTTCCGCCTCCGATCCCGATCATCAGCCCTGTTCCATTGATAAAACTGTAAATAGAAATGGCAAGATTAAGGGCTGTCAGACCGTCGGCCCCCATCTTTGCTGAAACAAAAAATGTATCCGCCAGAATATAACAGGACAGCCCCAGCATTCCAAAAATATTCAAAGATACATATTTGCCAAATTCTCTCTTCATGTCTTATTTCCTCCTTGCTCCTCTTTCTGCCAGGTCACTTACTTTTTGCGATACCCGAAAGACTGTTATCTGATCCGAGAACAAAGTTTCCTGACAAACAAAAATATCCAGCCGTATTCCTTCTAAGACCTACCGGAATACGGCTGGACACTTTTCTCCATCTACCCGGTGGCAGATGGGGCCCTTTCTCTTGCTTGTGTCTACTTATATCACAGTCAGATATGCGAAGTCAAGCATTTTTTCCTGCATTTTCTTTTCCTGCATTTCTTTTTCAAAGTCATCATTCCCCGGAGTTCAAAACATCATCCGGCATGATCTCGGACAAATACGCTTTTCCGGAAACAGAGCGGTCCATATGCTGCAGGCGCATTTCTTTCCCTGTATCCTTTATTTCCCGAAGAAGCCCCTGTGCAGACAGTCTTCTTGCCCCCTGTCCCATTATGATGATCTGCTCCAGACCGTCCGAGGTAGCGACCATCACCTGATGCTCTTTTGAGATCTCATGCACAGTCTTCTCAATATATTGATCCGCCGTCTCTGCCTCCTTGGTGTAAACAACATAAATATTATGATATTTCTGCACTTCCCCTGTGTATCCCGGCACTTTATATGCGTCAAATACAAGGATCAGCGTCATTTTGCGATAACCCTGATAATTGCAGAGAACATCCATCAGCTTCCCTCTGGCTGCCTCAATATTCTCCTTAGCCAGTTCTTTCAGATCTTCCCATGCAAAAATAATATTGTATCCATCCACCAAAAGGTATTCTTTTCCTTTTTTCTTCTTCTCTCCTCTATAGGTGCCGCTGCTTTCCGAATGCACGGTGCGCTTCCATGCAGTGCGCTTTTCTCCGGAACCATACGTTCGCGCAAAAATCGCCTTCAGCTCCTCTTCATCTGCCATGGCAGTGTGAACTCTATGCCTTCGATCCTCCAGCTCCGATACTTCCTCCGCCTCTTCTCTCTTTCGGATCCCTTCCACATGCATATAATCTTCCACCTGATCCCAGCTGACGGTAAATCCCGCTCCATGAGCGCAGAATACGGATCCTGTCGGATTATCAGTATCCGCCTCCGGATCATATCCCATCTTTTCTACGATTTCTTCCTGGTTGTGGCAGGGCTCATATCCTTTCAGCGTGCAGAAAAACCGCCCTCTTCCGCCGGTAAAGGACAGAAGTTCTGTCTGATATCCTCTCATACAGACTACCGGGGCGCTTCCGGTTAAGATCATCCGATCCCCTTCTGCAACGGGAGGCTCAAAACTGCCGCTCATTCGCTGCACATCTGCAAGCACACGCCCGATCTGCTCCTGGGGAACCTCGATCCGAAATTCATACACCGGTTCCAGAAGAACACTTTCCGCTTTCCGAAGTCCCTGGCGCACTGCCCGGTATGTAGCCTGGCGGAAGTCTCCGCCTTCGGTATGCTTCTGGTGGGCCCGTCCTGCAATGAGTGTGATCTTCATATCTGTAATCTCAGAACCGGTCAGCACTCCTCTGTGCTTTTTCTCTTCCAGATGGGTCAATATCAGTCTCTGCCAGTTTACATCCAGCATATTCTCACTGCATTCCGCTGCAAACTGCAGTCCCTCTCCTCTCTCCCCCGGTTCCAGGAGAAGATGGACTTCCGCATAATGCCTAAGAGGCTCAAAATGTCCCACTCCCTCCACCGGGGCGGCAATCGTCTCCTTATATACAATGCTTCCCTCCCCAAAGGAAACCGGCACTCCAAACCGCTCCAGAATGAGAGCTTTTAAAATATCCATCTGCACTTCACCCATGATCTGTATATGGATTTCCGACAGTTCCTCCTGCCATACGATGTGCATTTCCGGAATCTCTTCCTCCAATTGCCGAAGCTTCAGGCAAAGACTGTGCATGTCGCAATCCACCTGCGGCTGCAGCCGGTAAGTCAGCACCGGCTCCAGAATCGGCGCTTCAGACTGTTTCTCTATGCCCAGTCCCTGCCCCGCATAACTGGTCCGCGGTCCGATCAGGGCGCAGATTGTTCCGGGTCCGGCCTCTGTTACATTCTGAAAACCTGTCCCGGAATAAATGCGGATCTGTTCCGCCTTATCCTCGCTCGTCTCATCCAGGCGCATTTTCACTTTCAACGTTCCACCCGTCACTTTCAGATGGGTCAGTCTCATACCTGAACTGTCTCTTGAAATTTTATAGACTCTGGCGCCAAATTCCCGGGGATAGACAGGATATTCCATGTACCGGTCCAGACCATCCAAAAACTGCTGTACCCCCTCCATCTTAAGGGCCGAACCGAAAAAGCAGGGAAACAGCTTCCTTTCTTTTACCAGACCTGCAATGTCTTCCCTCCCCGGCATATTTCCTTCAAGATACTCTTCCAGAAGGGTTTCGTCATGGAGAGCGATCCTTTCACAAAACTCCTCATCAGCCTGTTCACCGTCCCGCATAAAATCCTCACAGTCATCAGAAAGCCGTTCCTTCAGCTCTCCCATAAGCTGCTCCCTGTCTGTTCCTTCCAGGTCCATTTTATTGACAAACAAAAACGTTGGTATATCATAACACTTCAGCAGGTGCCACAGCGTTTCCACATGGCCCTGCACCCCGTCCGATCCGCTGATCACAAGGACCGCATAATCCAACACCTGCAGCGTCCGCTCCATCTCTGCGGAAAAATCCACATGTCCCGGCGTATCAAGAAGCGTCACTTCTTTCTCTCCAATGGTAAGTTCTGCCTGCTTGGAAAAGATGGTGATCCCCCTCTCCTTCTCCATTGCATGGGTATCAAGAAACGCATCTTTATGATCCACCCGGCCCAATTTACGGATCTGTCCGGTCTGGTATAATATGCCTTCCGCCAATGTTGTTTTCCCCGCATCTACATGGGCCAACAGACCCGTACAAATATGTTTTGACGGGATATTTTTTGTTAAATTTTCTTTATTTTCAGACGTATTTTCCATGAAAATACCCCTTTCTGTGCTATAATTACATGGTTATAATCATAGCACAAAACGGGGCATAAGTCGATAAATCAATCTTTGTAATTCTCGTATAGTATCGTTTGACCGTATTACTTTGGCAGTTTCGGATATATGTGTATTCTGAATTCGCCTTCAGGAGTTCTGTAAGCTGTAATTTTCTCCATTACCATTTTCCACAATTCATTCTTCTCCGTTGCCGTCAACTGATCATAGCTGTCGAGAATACGCTGAGTGGTAGGAATGATTTTCTCTTCTGTTGATCTCTTTTCTCTCACAGCCGATTGTTTATTCATAAGATCTTTTTCTGATTGCTGCAGCTTTTTCATTTCCTTTTGCAGAAGATCGTTTCTCTTTGTAAACATCTCAACGGTATACGTTCCCTTTTCAAGAAGTTCACAGATTTTATTCTGCTGATTTTGTAAATCCGACAGTTGATCCTGAATAACAGAAAGGGCAATCTCAGTATTATCCGTTTGAGGCAGATTGTCTGAACTAATTTTTATTTTATATTCTGCCAGCCATTTTTCCATAGCTGTTACAACAGATTTTTCTACTAAATCACATTTCATTGCTTTGCACTTACATCCCCTTGTCGGGCATCTATACCAAGGGGCAGTGTTTTGATTTTTCGCTGGCACATTTCTTTTTAATACAGCGCCGCATTTCTCACAAACCAGGATTGTCGAAAAAGGATTCATTAGTTTTCGTTCTGTATTTACTGAAGAATGCCCTCTGCTCCGCTGCTTTTCCTTTACCCGATTCCATTCTTCCTGTTCAATAATCGGCTCATGCAGACCATCATACAGCTCATAATCCCGGTTCAACACTCTTTTCTTGGAAAGCATTCCATCTTTTATAATACGTTTTGTAGGCTCCCGTCTCCAGCGAATTTTCCCAAGATATACCTCATTATTCAATATATTTGTGACAGATGTTTGTCCCCATGTTCCTGTCTGTGAAGGAATTTGCATTTGATTCAACTGATATGCAATCGTGTTATACCCTATTCCTTGCTGACCATACATATTGTAAATCATTTTAACTATTTTGGCCTCTTCCGGTATTACCTTTAAACTGTTCCCTTTTTCCCCTTGTAATTTATATATCTGATAACCATATGGAGGAATTGAACCCATAAATTTCCCTTCTGAAGCTGACTGATTTCTACCTCTGACTAATCGTTTTGTTATAGTTTTCAACTCATATCGGCTAAACATAAATTTCATATCTGTAAACTGCTCATCCGACTCGTTTCTTAAATCGTATACCTTATATAGTGTAATAATCTTACAGTTATTCGCTTGAAAAATCTGCATTATATATCCTGATTCCAGTGATGATCCTCTTGACAATCTTTCAATATCTACACAAATGACTCCTGCATACATACCTGTATTGACCAATTCCAACAATCTCATCATTTTCGGTCTGGACGAAAGAGATTCTCCAGAAACGACTTCCTCTAGCACTTCTGCAACATATAAGTGTTTTTCAGCGCAAAAGGCTTCTAATATTTTTCTATGTCTGTTTAAGGTTTCTTCCACTGATACCTGTTCATAATCTGTATCCATTCTTGATTTTCTCAGATACATTAAGTATCGATCCATCATATCATGCCTCCTGTCTGAGCGCTCATCTGAATGGTATCTTTAATGCTGATTTTTTACAAAGGTACGTTTTTCCCAATTTCAGAATTGACAGATATATCATATAAATAATCCTGATTGCTGATTATCCTCCTCACATTTACCTTGTGGCTTCTGATGACTATATGAATTTGAAACCAAAGCACTAATTTTAAACAGAGTATCTGAAATTTGCTTTTTATCAGTTCCTAAGCAGTAATCATCATGGATATGAATTTGAATGTTATTATTTTCTATACATTTTAATGTTGCCATATATCTGCTACCTCGTTCCTCTCCAAAAACTCTCAAACTTTAGTAATATTTCTTCCTGATCAGATAATCATATCCCTGTCGTACATTACAGAACATACATGTTTCCTTTATTGTCTGTTCCTGATCTGCCCGAATGATAAAGTGTTCCTTTGAATTGTAAAATGGCTTTGCACACACCGGGCATAAGCACATTAAAATCGGTTTATCCAGTTTTTTGATCTCCATGCTGGTACGCAGTGCCTTATCCACTTTTATCATCTGCTCCCGGTTCAGCCTGCCAACAAAATCATCCAGACGTCCTTTATCCAGTGTCCGGATCTGCTCCAATAGGACAAAAGACTCTTTCTCAAGTCCTTTGATTCCATTAATCGGTACATGTGTCGGCAGTTTTGTCTTTGGTCTGCTCGTGATAGCTGCAACAATGACCGTTGGACTATGCCGATTTCCCCGGTTGTTCTGGATGATCAGCACAGGACGGTATCCGCCCTGCTCACTCCCGAAAACAGGATTCAGATCTGCGTGATAAATCTCTCCACGCCGCACTTCTTGTTCTTCCACAATCATATCTCCTTCCTCTGTACGCCTTAGAACTTTCTTTGTTCCGTATGGCTCTCCCTCCGCTCTTTTGAAACCATTATTCACAGTGGGTATGTATCAGCCGGACGCAAAACATTTCTTTGTATCCGGCTACCATAATTGCCTGTTTCAGCCTATTTGTCCTCGACGCCCCGGCTGTTATCGCATGTATTTCATGCGGGGAAATCATCAAGCGGCTGATTGCGAATCAGCTCCACGGGCCTATGCCCCTCTGAGGTTCTCCCAAAGCTGCCCTCACTTGTTGCGACATCCTCAGAGCTGATTCCGCTATGCTCGCCTCGCCGCAGGCGGCAAGGCTCCATCGCTGCATAGCTCCTCGTCTTCCCCGAAAAGAATCCTTCTTTCCGGGGGCCCCTATATGCTCGACTTTATGACCGGACAGGAGTATCATGATACCTGTTGCCTGTTATCGCCTTATCAGTAGCAATCTGATAGTTATAGCCGGGTATTTTCCGCTCCCCGGACAGATAAAACAGCCGCAAACCGATTCTTCTAAATATGTGGGATTTCGCTGCCTTTACCCGTCCGGATCATGGCGTACCCGCTAACGTGGCTTACGCTCATCACGATAGCAACAGGAACGTACTTGATGAATGGGTATGAACTTTTCAAGGTCCTAAGCGGCCATAAAAAGACCTCTCACTTTATTTGCCGTTAAGTGAGAGGTCTGCTCCGCTATTTCAAATAGTTTTTCAATTTTTTTATAATCTTTTCTCTTCTTCTATGAACAGTGCTTGGAGAAACGCCTATTTGCTCTGCATATACTCGTTCCGTTTTTTCTTCATAGAACAACGCATAAATCAATTCCTGATCCTTCTTTGGCAACCTTAAGAGCGCCATATGTAATTTTTCAGCAGAAATTTTTTGAATTACAATATCCTCCACGCTCTCATGGCTATCAAGAAACTGCTGTGCGTTATCTTCCATAAGCCTGTCCAAAGAATCTTCTCGGCTTGGAAGGGTTTTCTGTCGACGCTTTGCTCGGTAGAATTCTGCGTAATCCTCTTTGGATACCTCCATAAGCCTGCCGTAGAGAGGCAGGAACAGCTTGTCCGCATATAACGGGCAGATTTGCTCACGGCGACAGAATTCCTCATAGGTCAATTCCGTGTACCCGCCGTTTTCTATGATATAAACCGCTTTGGGTTGTTTTTTCAAGGTTATGTGCCTCCGTTCAATCGTTTTTGGTTGGTTTCAAAAACGATTGATACGGAGGGCTGCGGCAGCCGACAGAGCTGCCGGATTGCCGCTGTTTTAAGGCGTAAAGGCCGCAAAAAGTCAAGCCAAGTAAAATTCCCGTTTTTTCGGTGCTTTTATTGGCGCTTCTCGGATTTTGTTTTGAATTTTGTCGACCGGGAAGGTCAAAAAAATATAGGTGTCTGTGTGTCTGCGCAAAGACAGTCTTTGCTATTTCAACACCTGTATCTTTCCTGTGTTATTTCTCATTTCCTACCTTGTCACCGAAGGACGGCGGAAACGCCGTTTCTTACGGCAAAATCCCATATTTTATGTTTTCAAGCAACGACGCAAGGTACATCGGGTTCACCTCCTGTTCAAGATGGTTTTCTATAAAATAAGAACGACGGCATTTTCGGATTTCTAATGCCTTTAAGTAAATTTTTTGGCGAACTGCCTGTTTTCGCGCTGAAAGGAACGGCATTTTGTCGAGAGAGTAAAGAAAAACGCTCAGCAAGTAATTTCTTGCTGAGCGTCTTAAAATCATGCTGGAGAGTGACTCCGGTTGTCTATTCTTTTTTCAGGAGACATATTTACCGTCACCGACCTTTATCTTTAACCTTTCAATTTTCAATCAGTTTGCGTGACTGCTTTTTGCGAAAGCGAGAAATGTTCACTTCCAGCATATATTCACATCGAGTTTTTTGAAAACGGGCAGTGACAGTCTTTCGGTCACTGCCCGCTTATCATAATGCTATTTCGGGTTTGTCAATGTTATTTAGCGATCCCTTTCTTTTTTCTCTTGTCTGTAACACCCAACACGGTCAGAACACCACCGCTGGCAAACAGCAGAGCGACCCACAGGAACATATTGCTGTTATCGCCGGTCTGGGGGCTTTCTGTTTTCTCAGAAGGCTTGCCAGGCTGTTCGGGCTTGGCTGGGTCAGTCGGGTCTGTAGGGTCTGTAGGAGTAGTGGGGTCGGTGGGCTTTTCGCTGGTTTCAAACGGTGTGTTGGAGCCAAGGATAGCATACTGGCTCAGATGGGTAGTCTCAAATACCAGGAAGTCACCTTCCACCACTGCATCAAAGCGTTCCAGCGGGTCTCCCAGATATACCGCCTGATAGTATTTGTAGCCCTTAAGCTGATCAGTCATCGGGATTTTAACCGTCATAGGGTTATTCTTAACCTCAACGGTCTTGCCGTCGGCATCTTTAACGGTGATTTGGTAAACAGTAAGTAAGCCGGGAAGCTCCTCTTTTAATTCGGGGTTGCTTTCCAAAACGCTTTCTGTTGCCATAGTGTCGGCATAAAGTTTAGCACCCTCGGGTACGCCGTTGGTCAGGGAGATGGAAACCCCGGTATCGGAATTGGTCAGATCCTTAATTTTTCCTTCATCACCGGGCGTCGGAGTCGGCTCTACCGGGTCTTTAACGGGCACTGACTTGATTACATCGTTGGTGCAGAAGTAATCGAATGTACCTGTTTTTTTCATAACCTGGCTGTAGCCCTCGGGGATTGCCTTATGATCCGTGGTAAGATTTCTCATACCCTCAACAGGAGCTGCAATTACAGCTTCTTTTTTATCGCCCCAATGATCCACAATCTCCATCTTGTCGGTAAGTCCCTTGTAAACGGAATACCAAGATGTTCCTACTCCGCCTTCAGGAGGATATTCAATCTTATCCGAACCCCAATAGAAGGTTTCGCCGTCTTTTTGAAGTAAGGTCATGGTCGTTGTATTTGAAATATTTGCGTCAACGGTTTTTCCCTCGGGGTCCTTAGTATAGCCCTCGGGCCATGCTACGCCGGCGGTTTGGCTGACAGCTACCGCGAGATATTCATTTCCACTGGCAAGTCCGTCAACCTTTACAAGCTCAAACACATCAGTTTGACCCTCTGAATACTCATTAGCCTCGAAGAAGTAAATGCCGTAGAGTTTGCCGTCATTGTCCTTTGTGGCAAGCTGCCATGTTCTGTTAGCATAACTTTCTTCATTTTCATAAATAACAGTTGCACCCACTGCATATTCGCCTTCCACGCCGGAGTCAGGGGTCATGGTAAGGGCTGCTTCCAGATTGCCTTGGAAGGGAAGGGTTGAGGAGGTAGTAGATAAAAAGGCCGCAGAATAAGTGTTTTCACCTGCGCTCTTATACGCTGTCACAGAAGCGTTTGAGCCGACCTTGAGCAGACCCTGTGTTCCCTCAGCCATAAAGCGGATCGCCGCAATCTGAGATGTTTTGTTTTCATTGATGGTCAGGGAGCCGTCTCCGGTAATTTCCAGATTGCCGCCCCAGCCGAAGCCCCATACAACCAGTTCGGCGATATGATTGTCACCCACCAGATGAAGCTTCAAATCGTCGCCCATCTCGTTGGTGGCAAGGGTCATTTCCGGGTGGTTGTAGTTTGTCAGGGTGATGGTGTTGGTAGCCTTGTCATAGACAGCGCCCTCCACCGTGTCAGCCTCGCCGCCGTTGCTATAAAGTACATAGCTGCCATCGGGTTCTGCTACACTGCTATCATACAGCTGCACCCATGCGTAGCTCATGTCCCCGGACGAGGGGCCGTTCGCCGCAAACGCCGGCACAGCCATTCCAACAGCCATACAAAGCGTCAGCAGTCCTGCAAGAAGTTTGCGCTTTAGTTTCATGATTGATTTTTCTCCTTTCAAGATAACATTTATGTGAATACACGGGTTTGATCATTCTTTTTGGTGTGTCACCCCCCTTTTTTCTCGGTGTTCTATGCCATCCGTTCCCCGGTGCGCCGGTTCAGGCAGCCAGGGCGGAACGAATAACCTTCTTTGCCGCAGTTAAAGTTCTTTATGCTTTGGTATTCACCAAAGCATAAAGGAGGGATATCCCTTCTGCGTTTTCAGCTTTCCTGCGTCTCCCATTTGGCGTAGAGATCCATCGGCGCATAGGGCGCTTCCCTGACAGGGCGCTCTTTCAGCTCTTCAAGGATTTTAAGCCCTGTTACCGGGCCGGCGGTGCAGGCTTTATCCCTGTACCAGCCGGTGAATACCTTCTTGTCAAACAGAGTCACTTATCCTTTGGTGCATACCAAAGGATAGAAGGGATATCCCTTCTTGAAAAAGATACCGGCTGCGCCGGGGCGGGCTGTGGTTTTTGCACGAAGCCCGCCCGCAGGCGCTTTTGCCGGTTTTGTTTTATCTCTCAGCCTTATTTCCCGGCCGCCGCCTTTTTCCGCCTGTAGAACAGCATTCCCAGCACGCCGCCGCAGGAGGCCAGCATCAGGCTGATCCACAGCGCCATATCGCTGCTGTCGCCGGTCTGCGGACTTTCTGTTTGCCCAGAAGGCTTGCCCTGCTGTTCGGGCTTGGCTGGATCGGTTGGCTCAGTCGGGTCGGTAGGAGTGGTCGGGTCAGTAGGATCCGTTGGCTCAGTGGGTTCAACCGGCTCCAAAGAGGAACGAACCTGCACATATTTTTCGTTCTGATACTCTGTGCCGGCAGGATCGCCAATAATTTCCTCAGCCGCAGCAGAATCACCGGCCGCTACAACAGGATCGGTGTAGCCAGATAAGTCAGGTTTCCAGCGCATGGCGCCCTTTCCGCCGCTGGCAGTGACAACCGCTCCGTCGGAGATGGTGAAGATCCCCTTCTGATCGCCGCCCAATTCACCAAAGATATCTTCCTGGCCAGCAAAGATACCATAGTGCTCGCCGCTTGCAGAAGAGGCATTTACTACGGTTCCGGCTCCGCTGACGATGACATCACCGCAGATGCCGTGATCGTTTACGGAAGAAATATTCACCTTCGCTCCGTTAATCGCCGTAAGGTCAGTATTAATGCCCGGAGTGCCGAAACTGGCATCCTGAGTTGCATTGTTCTTCGCATTCAGCGTCGCGCCGTCCACCGTCAGTCCGCCGATTGCTCTGACTGCGGCATATGGCTGATCCTGCTCGTCGCTGGAAAAGTCAACGGTAAGATCTACAGACGCCCCGTCTTCAATGGTAATGGTATTGTTGCCAAACAGGCCGAAATAGGTGCCGCTGGTGGTCAGGCTTCCGTTTCCTTTGACCGTCATAGCCCCGTGGGAATAAACCGCGGAGTGAGAGAAGTCCCCTTCTCCGGTAATCTGATTCTCACCTTTCAGCACAAGGGTAAAGTTCTCTTCCTGCGCCCATACAGCGCCGAAGCCGCTGGATGTCAGCTGGGCGTTATCCAGTGTCAAGGTGTTGGCCGCCGGATCATAGTACGCCGTGGCGCCGTCACCGTCGGCATCACCCAGAATGTCGCTGGCGTTGGCGCTGGTGACGGTGATGCCGTTCACCTTTACCGCATACGTCTGTACCCCGGATGTTTCTACTTCAGCCTTGCACACCGTACAAACCCCGTTTGCTATCTGATGCACTCCGTACTGGTCTTTTTCGGCGCAGCCCTCTGCCGTGCAGGCTTTCCAGTGATATGTGCCGTCGCTGGTCCAGTCTTCCGCCCAGACATGCTCGTGTTGCTCTTTGTATACCAGCCTGAGATCGTAATATTTATCCACCACCTCATGTACCACTACCACAGGTCTTCCCTCACCCTCAGTGTTTATAGACCCTACTGTTCTCGACGATTCGATCCTGGTCAAAACCATTTCCGTCGTCAGGTCTGCTTTTGCGACATCCGCCAGCTCAGGAACCGTTGCCTTATTCTCCTCGAAATAGGCATAGAGCAGATCCATTATGGCTTCTATATCAGCATCATCTGCAGCTTCTATGCCCTCCTTATATAGCTTCTGGTCGCTGCCGGGCAAAGCCACATCTACAACTCCCGTATAATGCTTAATGATCTCCGTGTTGACTTTAATTGAGTCGTCTTCAACGAATGTCTCTTTGCTCGCGCTGCTCCACTCAGTCCATTCCGTCACATCAAAGCTCGCCGGATTGCCCCGATCGCCGGTGCCGGAAATAGCCTCCCGCGCTTTCACCTCCACGCGAAAGTTTGTGGGTTCTGTTAAATCCCCAAACGTTTTAAAGGTATAGTCAGTAGCCTGGCGAACCGTTTCTTTCTCCTTTAGATTCTCATCGACGAAAAGGGACACTTCATACTCAAAGATCTCCAGCTCTCCGATGGGTTCCGGCTGGCTCCAGCTGACTTTCAAACCGCTGTTTGTCCACTCCCGCTTTAAATCTCCCGGAGCAGCCGGCGCACCCGCCGCAAAAGCGGTCATGGGCAGCACTCCCAACACCATACACAGGGAAAGCAGCAACGCCGTCAGTTTCCTTTTTGCTTGCATTGTATTTTTCCTCCTTGTCAAATAAGATTGCTTATCCTTTGGTAGATATCAAAGGATAGAAGGGATATCCCTTCTTGAAAAAGATACCGGCTGCGCCGGGGCGGGCTGTGGTTTTTGCACGAAGCCCGCCCGCAGGCGCTTTTGCCGGTTTTGTTTTATCTCTCAGCCTTATTTCCCGGCCGCCGCCTTTTTCCGCCTGTAGAACAGCATTCCCAGCACGCCGCCGCAGGAGGCCAGCATCAGGCTGATCCACAGCGCCATATCGCTGCTGTCGCCGGTCTGCGGACTTTCTGTTTGCCCAGAAGGCTTGCCCTGCTGTTCGGGCTTGGCTGGATCGGTTGGCTCAGTCGGGTCGGTAGGAGTGGTCGGGTCAGTAGGATCCGTTGGCTCAGTGGGTTCAACCGGCTCCAAAGAGGAACGAACCTGCACATATTTTTCGTTCTGATACTCTGTGCCGGCAGGATCGCCAATAATTTCCTCAGCCGCAGCAGAATCACCGGCCGCTACAACAGGATCGGTGTAGCCAGATAAGTCAGGTTTCCAGCGCATGGCGCCCTTTCCGCCGCTGGCAGTGACAACCGCTCCGTCGGAGATGGTGAAGATCCCCTTCTGATCGCCGCCCAATTCACCAAAGATATCTTCCTGGCCAGCAAAGATACCATAGTGCTCGCCGCTTGCAGAAGAGGCATTTACTACGGTTCCGGCTCCGCTGACGATGACATCACCGCAGATGCCGTGATCGTTTACGGAAGAAATATTCACCTTCGCTCCGTTAATCGCCGTAAGGTCAGTATTAATGCCCGGAGTGCCGAAACTGGCATCCTGAGTTGCATTGTTCTTCGCATTCAGCGTCGCGCCGTCCACCGTCAGTCCGCCGAGGGCACGTACCGCCGAATACGGCTGAGGCGCCCCGTCGCTGGAAAAGTCAACGATAATATCCACGTCTGCGCCGCCGGTAAGCGTAATGGCACTGTTGCCGTAAAGCCCGAAACCGGTGCCTCTTATCTGCAGTCTTCCGCTCCCCGTAATGGTCAGGTCCCCGTTGGAATAAATCCCGTTTTCGGTGCTGCCGCTGCCGTTAATCTGGTTTTCGCCTTTCAGCACAATGGTAAGGTCCGGAATAAGCGCATGTATGGCGGCAAAGTCTTCGCTCACCGTCAGCGTTGCGTTATTCAACGTCAGGGTGTTGGTATCCGGGTCATAGGACACCGTAGCGCCCAAACCGTCGGCATCGCCCAGAATATCGTCCTTGTTTGCCGAAGTCACTTCTATGCCATTGACCTTAAGCGGGTCAAAGACACACTCCATCACAAAAAGGCTATTGAAGGTGCCGCTTAAAAAGCTGCCGTCCGGTCTCTTTGGCTCATCGTTATTCGCCAGGGTATAACCATTATCGGCGGGACGACCGTCCAGATAGACGGATGCCTCCTCAGAGATGGCGTATCCCTCCTTCGCCTTCACCCATACGGAGTAGTAGTAAGTCACGCCCTCTTCAAAAGTCGTGATTTTCTCATCTTCCGATATCTCGCTGTTGAAAGACTCCTCGCTGGTGATACTCTTGCCGTCGCTGCCGATCCACTGCTCCAGATAAACCTCGTATTTGTCCTGATCCGCCTCGTCCACCGTCGCTGTGAATGCAGGCGTCAGTCCCATTCCCACATTCCAGCTGACGTTCACCAGATTGACGGCATTCACGATCTCCCTTGTATCCGGCTGTACGATTTCCGTTTCCGGATTGTATACCAGTCTGAGCGTGTAATACCTATTTACCGTCGCATTGATCGTTGGCGTCCAGCTATTACCATCACCTTCTTGCGATGACTCAAATCCGTCAAGCACCGCTTCGACCGTCAGATCATCCACGGTGACATTCTCCAGATCAGGAACTGTTTGCTTATTCTCCTCGAAATACTGATAGAGCAGTTCCGTTACTGCCCGTTCCTCAGTATCACTCGTGGTACCATCAGGATATGTGACATCCGGATTCCCTGTGGCCGTTATGCCTTCCTTGTACAGCTTATTCTCGCTGTCAGGCAGCCCCACATCGACCACTCCCGTATAATAATTATTGATGGTCGTATTGAAGGTAACTTCATTCCAATCTAACGACACTGTACTCGCGTTGCTCCAATCGGTCCAGTCCGTCACCTGGTAGTTCCCCAGATTGTCCGGATCGCCGGTGCCGGAGACGCCCTCTCTCGCTTTTACCTCTACCTCGTAGTTAGGATTGATAACGCCTTCTGCATTTCCTGTGTTTGTAAAGGTGCAGGTGGTCTCCCGCTGAACCGTCTTTGTCTCTACCTTTGTCTTTCCTCCGGCAATGCCGTCAAAGTGTCCGTAAAGGGTCACTTCATACTCAAAGATATCCAGCCCGCCGGTGGATGCCGGCTTATCCCAGCTGACCTTTAAGCCGTCCGCTGTCACTTCCAGCTTCAGATTTGTTGGCGCAGCCGGTACACCCGCCGCAAAAGCGGTCATTGGCAGCATCCCCAGCAGCATACACAGGGAAAGCAGCAGCGCCGTCAGTTTCCTTTTTGCTTGCATTTGGTTTCTCCTCCTTGTCAAACAAAACTTACTGTAGCGCCTTTTTCGGGATTTGTGCAGGTCGCTTTAGCGCCAATTTCCCAAAAATTATGTGGCGCACCTGCGCCAATCCACATTTTTCGCGGAAATCATGGGGAAATACCGCTTATCTCATTAGATCCTGATATTCTGGGTCTGTTGTCCGAATCCCCCACGCCAGTTCCCAAAGCTTTTCATCTTCGGAAAGGACATAGCACCTGCCATCCACCCCTTCGAACCGGCGTTTATCAAACCAGAAACTGTAGGTATCCCCTTGCGCCGTCACAAATGTAAGCCCCCGGGTATCTGTAGAGACGATGGGTGACTCGGATTCCACCGACACATCCCGCAGTGCCTGCAAGACCCCGGCGATCACCGTTTCGTCCCTTGTCTCGTAGTCCGCCGCCGTCTCTGTCCAATGGTGAAAGATCAGTTCCACCGGCAGTTCCTCATGGGGCAGCTCCAAAAGCTCCCGCTGCTTTTCGGTGCAGTAAGCAAAAAGGGAGTCCCCTTGGTATGCCGGGGACGAAGTCTCTGTCGGGGTCGGAGTCTCTGCCGGAAGCGCAGGATCTGATGCTGCACACCCCGCCAGCAAACAGATGGCTGCCAGAAGTGCCGCTGCCCCTCTTTTTTTCATTCGTGCCTCCTTTCTTCTGTCCTGGTCTCATGAATCGCTTTGCTGCTCGGCCTGTAACGCCAAAGGCGATCCAAACTCTTTTTTTGTCCTTTTATGGTTTTACTGTATCGTTTTTTAAGGATCTGTGCAGGCTGCTTTCGCGCCAATTTATCAAAAAACGCATGGCGCACCTGCGCCAATCTATTTTTTGTGTGAAAATTCCAAAACACCTTGATTGTGCAAAAGGGATTGCCGATCATGACAGGCGGCCTGCTACGTCCTGTAAACTTAAGAGGTATTACACTCTGTACAGGGTGGATGGCCTCAATTTTCCGCTCAAAGCTTCGTTTCTCAAAATGGCGCAGGTGCGCCACAGTGTTTTTTTAGTTTGGCGCTAAAGCGGCCTGTTAGAAACACCAGCTTCCTGCTATGATAAAAAACTAAAAGTTCACATGATGGAAGACCGGCCAGGACACAGAATGTCTAAAAAGCTTCAGCTGGCCTTTTCGGAACGCAGGATCAGAAAGAGGATATATCGTATGTATGCAAGGTTCAGGCCGTACCATCTCATTGGCGCCATCGGTGGGTTCCTCACTGCCCTCACCGCCATTATTAGCTTGGCAGTTTCCACATCGTACTACTTTCTTTGGCGCGTTCAGCGCTACCCGTGACAGCCTCATCAAAGTAGGCAGCCTGATCGCGGGGATATGTCTTGGCTTTAATATCTTGATCTCAATTCTCCAGATGGCGGGGGTGTACGTTTTTGTTCTGGCTCTTCTTGGGGCTCTCGTTATGATGGCAGGGGTTGTGATCGCCTGTATCAAATTCATCATGCTCTTCCAGAGAGACGCTTTTGTCGTGGTGTTCTGCGTGTTTATTTTCCTGGGGCTTCTGCTGTCTTTATTCTGGACGTGGGCAAGCCTGATAAGCGGCGCTGGGCTGGGTGGCCTGCTGATTTATTTTTACGTCCACAATATCACCTACTAGACAGCTTCTCTCATTCAGGATATTTCCTTGTTTACCGCGGCTGCACCGTGTGGCTGCGGTAAAATGACATGTGCGGGCGCAAAAAACCGGTAGTTCCCGGATGCGGAACGCAGCTCCAAAAATATACGGTTTTATCCAGGAGAATCTCTGGTTTAGGTCAAACAGGAAGGATTGTATATTCCGCAAAAACGTCAGCGAAAAAAGTCTCTAACCGACCGAAATCGTTGAAAATCCATGCCGTTTATAGTATAATAATCTATAACTGTACCATTGCGGAGAAAGGGGGTGGAATGGGACGTATGGTAATAATAAAGAAAAGCTTCACAAATCCAAAATCCATTTATGCGATTCTGCTGCTTGGTATTTTTACTTTTCTATTTCTTGGCGCCGAGTACCTATATGTGAATATGATCTCGCTTACGGCAGGGGAAGAAAAAACGGTGATTGCGCAAAACTACGCGTTAGGAATAAGCGCTGTCGGTTTTTTGCTCTATCCGCTGTTTCATCGCTTTTTGAAAAGGCGGGTACAAATCGTTGGACTTTTTATCCTTGCACTAGCAGCGGCAGTATGCATTTTTTTGGTTCAAAAACATGTTTCTTATTCGTCCACTCTGCTCTCCGGAATGACATTGTTCCTGTTTCTGGGGATATTGGGAAGCGCGGCCCACTACCTGTTTTTCAAACTGGCGAGGGATCGCACCCATCTGGCGCGTATGGTTGGTGTCTCCTATGCCCTTGGGATCTTCCTGCAGTTTCTAAATAACAATCTTGTGGATCTGGAAACTGCGGAAGCCTTGATACTTTCACTCTTTGCCCTTGTAGCGTTAGCGCTGTTGCTGAAGGCAGAAAGGCTTTGCCGCCAGGAAAACGCAGAAGCGGAAGAACTCCAGTCCCCCGCCATAGAGGATGATGGGAAGGGAACCCGAAAGAAGATCGCCGCCGGCGGACTCCTTGCACTGCTTGTCATCCTGATGGCATGTATCTTCAGTACGCTGGACAACGCGGTCACCATGCATCATGCAGCAGGCACTGACATCGGGCAATGGCCGCGGCTTTTGCTGGCGGTAAGCGGCCTTTCTGCCGGCTTTCTTTTTGATATCCGAAAGCGGAAATTTATGGCCATGATGATGTACTGCGTCATGCTGATGTCCGTCATCTGTGTGGTAGTACTCAAGCTGGGCGGCCCGTTTTTGATCGGCCTGATCGTATTTTATCTTTCGGCTGGATTTTTTGTGGTATTCTTCACCACCAGCTTTCTGGATTTTGCCCGCCATATGCCCACGCCAGCGCTGTGGGCCGGTATGGGGCGCGCCATGAATAACGTGAGCGCCGCTTTGCTTACCAACGCCTCTGTAGCGTTGCTTGTTTCTGACAGCAATGGCATGGCATCCATCATTCTGGCACTGGTCCTGCTTGTGGCCGTCAGCGTAGTCATCTATCTTTATACAGCCTGGATGCCGGTTTCATCCGGCACCCCCAAGGATATCCCGACAGACCTGGACCCTCAGGAAGCGTTCCGTCTCTTGTCGGAGCTGTTTATCCTTACGCCCAAGGAAACCGAAGTATTTGACAAGCTGGTCAATTCAGAGGAAAGTATTCAGGAGATCGCAGATGGACTGTATCTATCCCGGCGAACCTGTCAGCGGCATATCGCGGCGATCTATGAGAAAGCAGGTGTAAAATCACGCATGGGATTGTACCAGCTCTACATAGAAAAACAGCGCAGGCCATGACAGCCAGAAAGGGGTTCGGATGAAGAGGATTAAAATTGCTGTTTTGCTGGTATTATTGTGCGTACTGGCGGGGTGTTCCCCAAAAGATACATCGCTTCGGGCCTATTGCACCGAAAGCCAGCAGGAATTTCTGGATCAGTCGCTGGAAGAGCTGCCGGTCGCGCTTACCTATCGTCACAACGATAACATCCTGGGACGCTACGAAACGACGGATGAAGAAATCATCTCCGAAATCCTGCAGGCATTACGGGAAACGACCATTGTATCCAAAGCTTTCAGCGGCTCTACAGACAGCCGGATCCTGGAGTTTGAGACAGCGGATGGGGATACCTGCCTCTTCTGGTTTGATGAAAACCGGTTCCATGGCGCCGGCGGAACATCCTATGTGCTTTCCGGCGACGAGGAGATCTGGGATCTGGCGCGGAAAATCCAGGAAACATATCCAGAGTACAGGGAAGCGATGGAGTAAAAAAGGCACATCGCAAAACCAGGCATTCCTTGCTTGTATGCAGCTAAGGCTGTGCAAGCAGGGAACGCCTGGTTTATTTATACCCATTTTTCAAACGCAAGGGACTCGGATTTAGCCTCATTTATACTCTTCCCCTTCCACAATGGGCATTGTGATGTTTTCCATGGCTTCTCGCATTTTGGGGTGCCGGATAACAAAATGAATCGCCGGCGTTTTTTCCTTGGACACGATCGCCCAGCTTCCCTCATGGATAAGAATTTGGATATGGCGGAACGCAGGAGATTTGTTTTCCTCAATATGGTAGTTTTTATGCATCTGAGAAAAGCGCTTCATCATCTCCAGATGTTCCCGATACTGCTCATAGGTGTAGACGATATCCTCTTCATAAAAAGCGCCAGCCAAGGATAGCGTCATGGGGTATTGGGCAAACTCATCTTTTGAAAAGTTGGGATACGCTTCAAAGATGGAGTCGTGGGATAGAATTTCTTCCGTCAATTCCCTTTGAAAAGCAATATGTTCCATGATCCTGATCTGGTTTTTCTCCGAAACACGATTGTCCCTCAAAACCTGAAAGACAAGCTCATCGTCGGCCGTGTAGAGCGGCAGGGATGACAGGATTGACCGCCTTGTACCTTCTGTTTTTGCATCAAGCTTTAAAAAGGCATCCGCCGTAAATTTTTGAGGATCGGACAGCTTGCGCTGCCCCTTTCGGATACGGGACAGGTACGAAGGATCGTAGCTCAAAAAACGCGCAAGATCGGATACGCTGACGGACAATGTCTTCAGCAGGGTATCAAAATTCAATCTGAGTTTTTCTATCTCGATACCAGGCCCCTGTGCCTGCTCGGAGAGCGCCTGCCGAACCGCTTCCTCTTCCATCTCCCGAATTTTCTTTTCGGCTGCTATCGCCGCAATCCCCTTGGCTAAATTCTCCAATTGCCTGGAATCTGCTTCCGGCACACGGTCTCCAGAGCGATATCGGCTAATTGTAGCTGTGGACAGGCCGGAGCGTTCCGCCAGATCCCTGGCGGAGCATCCGGTCCGCTCCATATATCGGTTTAGAACGTCTTTGAACTCCATAGTAACTCTCCCATAACCCTATGTCTCACGTCTTCTCTTTTCCTTGTATTGAGGTATGCATACGCATCGCCGCCCAATCGAGTAGGGGAGATTTTCTCTCCCCTCTCACACCACCGTACATGCCGTTC
>OGYY01000047.1_pt1 | contig 114747 bp, 90 predicted proteins | sample 1576671 | NCBI WGS metagenome assembly OGYY01 (sample SAMEA3541593, study PRJEB24748) | human gut metagenome | biome: human gut; feature: human-associated habitat; material: faeces | place: China | collected 2012 | reverse complement strand
TCCCGCCGCTCCGCCCGCAGCTGCGGCGCCCACCATCCCCCTGCGTCCCGCCGGACTTGGCGGCGGCATCAAGCTTGGCGGCGGGTTGAAGACAGTTGCTCTTGGGTCCGCCACCACGCCCGTCGCGCCTCCTGCCGGTGCGGCTCCCGCGGCTGCTGCGCCTACCGTTCCCCTGACGCCTCCCGGCGCAGGAATGGCTACCGCCCAGCTTCCGCAGGCCACCATCGGGCTGAATACCGCTCCTGCGGCCGCTCCCGTTTCGTCCACTTCCTTTACGGCGAAGAAATTTGAAGAGGATACGCAAGCCGCTCCCAATACGCTGCTGAATGTCCTTTCCTTCGTGGCCCTGGCTTTCGCGCTGATTTTTGTTGGCTATCAGTATTCCACGGATACCCTGGAAGCCCGCAGCATGACGGGCTGGCTGGGCGGCGACTCCAAGCCTGCCGCCGCGGCCCCTTCCTCCTCTGATGAAGAAGCCACGGAGGATACGGCTGCCGACGAGTCTTCCGATGACGCTTCCTCCGACACAGCCGCTGACGAGTCTTCCGACAGTGCGGATGCAGAAGAATAAGTGAACATAATCATTGTTGAAATACTCTAAGCGGTACTATGGCAAACGTATTTTCCGAAGCAAATTTTGAGGACGAAGTTCTGAAGTCCGACATCCCTGTGCTTGTCGACTTCTGGGCTACATGGTGCGGTCCCTGCCGCATGATCGCCCCGATCATTGACCAGCTCTCCACGGAACTGGCCGGCAAGATCAAGGTGGGCAAAGTGGATGTGGACGCCAATAACGGCCTGGCCGCTACCTACGGCGTGCGCACCATTCCCACGCTCCTGATTATCAAGGATGGGGAAATTATGGACACGATGGTGGGCGCCTCTTCCAAGGACGCCATCATGCAGCGCTTGCGCCCGTTCATGTAACCGGACTGGTTATTCATTCAAGCCGGCCTGTTGCGGATTCACCGCGGCAGGCCGTTTTTTTTACAGGAATGCCCCTGATGCAGGGAAGGGAACGGCCGCGCTTTTCTCCGGTCCGGGTGATTCCTTTTTTCTTGGCAGAACCGTCATGGGAGAATACATTGTCAGTATAAATCCCGCACCGCGGGATGGCCCTCAACTCCTTTTCCGTGATGCGATTCATCTCTTCAGTCCTGTCCCTTTTTTCTGCCTGCTGTCTTCTTCCCGCCGCCTGGGGCGGGGGGGACATTGCTCCGGATTTGAAGTCCGGTGCGTTCTGGAGTCTGCCGCAGCCGGATTTGTTCGGAAAATATTTTAACGGAGAGTCCGGAGGCTGGGTGGACAAGGGAAAGACCCAGCTGCGGATTGCGAAGCCTGCGATCAAGCTGGGGAAAATGTCCCTGGGGGAAATGCTGGTGCATTGGAAGGAGGGCGTTCCCCAGTCCATGACCATCATGATGTATAACAAGGGGGACAACGGAGCCATTGACAAGGAAGAGTTTGAAAAGCGTCTGGACCGTATCCGGGAGGCCCTGACAGAGCTCACCGGAGTGCAGCCCAGGGAATACCGCGCCTCCCGGCGGGAAGCGGTGGTGAAGGTGAACGGCTGGTCCTGGAGCTGGGACAAGGGGGCGATTGCCCTGGAGATTAATACGTCCAAGGATGGCAGGGAATTTGAAGCGGAATTTATCCGGTTGAAGGCCGGTCCCACGGAGGCTTCCATCGCGCGGGGAGACACTTCCTCCCGCGCCAGGAAGGCTGACGTGAAACAGCATGTCAGGAAGGAGGGAAAACGCGTGGTGATCCAGGATATTCCCATGGTGGACCAGGGGCAGAAGGGTTATTGCGTGGTGGCTACGGCCGCCCGCATTTTTGCCTATTACGGAATGGATTACGTGGACCAGCATGAGTTGGCTTCCCTGGCCAATTCCTCCGCTGAAGGAGGCACCAGCACGAAGGAAATGGCGGAGAACCTGAAAAAGATCGGGGCGCGCTTCCAGATCCGGATCAAGGTCCTGGATTCCCTGACGGATGCCCGGGATTTCAGGAACCTGCTGAAAGCCTACAACCGTGCGGCGTCCAAATTGAAAAAAGAAAAGTTCGAGGATGAGTATGACTGGCCCGGCTTCTGGGACAATGCGGACGGAGAAGTGCTGAAACTGGCGCGGGCCGGATCTCCTTCCCAGATGGATAAATGGCTTAATTCCATCAAGCCCTACATCTCGGCGGGCATTCCCGTATTATGGTCCGTGCAGCTGGGCGTAGTTCCGGAACCGATGCGCATTTCCCAGACGCGCGGCGGCCACCTGAGGCTCATCATCGGCTTTGATGAGGAAAAGAAAACGCTGATCTTCTCGGATTCCTGGGGAGCGGACCACACGGAGAAAGAAATGCCGCTGGCGGACGCCATCGCCATTACGACGGGGCGGCAAGTCATGCAGCCTTCCAAGTAAAGCGGCTTTTCCTTCCCCTCTTCCGCTGGCGGAAACGCCGGATTATTCTCCGCGCGGGAAGGTAATTCTGCTGGAATGGGAAAGGCACTGTATTATACTTGCGCCATGATCAGCAGAACATTGGTGAAGCGTGCCCTGGCCAGTGAGGCGGAAATGCCTGACGTACTGATTCAGGGCTGGGTGCGGACGCGCCGTGATTCCAAGGCTTTTTCCTTTCTGGAGGTGAATGATGGTTCTTCCGTAGCATCCCTTCAGGTGGTGGCGGATGAAGGCATTCCCGGTTATGAACGGATCGGGGAAATGACAACCGGGTCCGCCGTGAGCATCCGCGGAGCTCTCGTCGCCGGGCAGGGCAGGCAGCGCTGGGAACTGCGCGCCTCTTCCCTGGAGCTGGTGGGGACCGCCCCGGATTCCTACCCCCTGCAAAAAAAGGGGCATACGCCGGAATTCCTGCGTTCCATTGCCCATCTGCGGCCCCGCACCAACCTGTTCGGCGCCGTGTTCCGCATGCGCAGCAGGCTGGCGTTTGCCATTCACCGGTTTTTCCAGGCCAGGGATTTTTCCTGGGTCAGCACGCCCATCATTACCGCCAGCGACTGCGAGGGTGCGGGTGAAATGTTCCGCGTAACGACGCTGGAGGTGGGTGACGCCGCCTCCCGTGACGCTGCCCGTGATTTCTTCGGCAAGGCGGCATACCTCACCGTGAGCGGCCAGCTGGAAGGGGAAGCCTTTGCGTGCGCCCTGAGCAATATTTATACCTTCGGCCCCACCTTCCGGGCGGAAAATTCCAATACCACGCGCCATGCGGCGGAATTCTGGATGGTGGAGCCTGAAATGGCCTTCTGCGACCTGCACGGGGACATGGACATGGCGGAGGCGTTTATCCGTTTCCTGGTCAGCGACGCCCTGGAAAACAGTGCGGAGGAAGTCGAATTCCTGACCAGGTTTGTGGACAAGGGGCTGAAAGAGCGGCTGGAGCACGTGAAGGAAACGCCATTTGTGCGCTGTTCCTATACGGAGGCCGTGGACATTCTTCTCAAGAGTGGAAAGGCGTTTGATTATCCCGTTTCCTGGGGCATCAACCTTCAGAGCGAGCACGAACGCTTCCTGACGGAAGAGCATTTCAAGTGCCCGGTCATTGTGTACAACTACCCTAAGGAGATCAAACCCTTCTACATGCGCCTGAATGAGGACGGGAAAACCGTTACCGCCATGGATGTGCTGGTGCCCGGCATCGGTGAAATCGTGGGTGGGAGCCAGCGTGAAGAGAGGCTGGATATTCTGCTGGAAAACATGAACCGCATGGGCATGAATGAGGAGGCGTACCAATGGTATGCGGACCTCCGCCGTTACGGCACCGTGCCGCATGCCGGATTCGGCGCCGGGTTTGAACGCCTTTTGATGTTCATTACCGGGGTGACCAACATCCGGGACGTGCTGCCCTTTGCGCGCACTCCGCGGAACTGTGAGTTCTGACCGGAAACCAGTCCGTTTTTCCGTCCGGGCCACGCGCAGGCTGGCCCGGAGCGGAGCTTCTGGCACATGAGGGATTGACGCTGCGGTAAAAGAAAACCCCGGCTTTCCCTTTGGGAGCAAGCCGGGGGTAAAATCGTTTCTGCGGCAGAGAGGCTACTGTCTCTTTCTTCTTAACAGCAGGGCGCCCAGTCCCAGGAGACTCAGCGTAGCCGTTGCGGGTTCCGGAACGGTTTCATAGTTCACGAGCACCTTGGTAACGCCGTTTTCCGTGACCTGCGTTACAGTCGCATGAACCTGGGAGTTGCTGGCGATGTTCAGTCCGCTCAGGTCCAGGTTGAGATTGCCTCCCTGCTGGCCGGATTTGATGGAAGCCAGTTCAATGGTGCCGCTTCCGGAAAGGCTGTTCATGTCCAGCGTGCCGGTGAAGGTGACGGTCTTTCCGTTGGTCCAGAAGTTGGTGAGGTCCGTGGCAACCCAGGAACCGTGTTCCGCTGCAGAAAAGGTGCCGAAGTCCAGCGTAAAGTCGCGGCCCAGCCCAAAGGCGTTGGTAGATTCGAATACCAGTTGGGAATTGCCGTCCAGCTTAAAGGAATTGACGTTAAGGTCCCCTATCGTGGTGGTGCAGACCAGGGTGCTTCCGGAACCGATCTGGACCGTATTGGTGGCGCCGAAAAAGGATTGGGCGGTGGACCATGTAACGGTTCCGGCATCTTCCCCAATGACGGCGTTGTCATTGGTGCTGTGCTGCGGATAATAGCCGTTTGGCGTGCCGTTCACGGTCCAGTTATTGGAATCTCCGTAAATCCCGTTTCCTGCCGCTCCGCTCCAGATGTAAGTGGCGGCCTGGGAAATCCCCGCGGACAGGCAGCATAAAATGCAGAATGTAGATAGCTTCATGCTTAACAGATACTTTAACAAGGATACGGATAACGGATTTCCAATCCGGGGTCAATGCAAATGTTTGAAGGAGGAACACATCAGAAGAACATATCTTTATTACAAGTTTAAAGGAAAAAGGAGCCGGGGGTATTTAATTAATTCATAATTCATTATATGTGAGATATTTGTTTTCCGATAAACTGTGAACCGGATTGGAAATCCGTAAAGACGGAAGCCATTTATCGGGGAATGCCGTTTTTAAAAGAAAAGATTTAATGCGCGGTAGAATGCGCTGTGGAAACACACGGAAAACCCTTTCCCGCACCAGGCGGGAAAGGGCCTACCATAACCAAGTAAAAGCATGCGCTGACGCGCCGTCCTACTTAGAACGTATAGCTGATGGCTCCGTTGATGCCCTGGGAGGTCAGCTTGTTGCGGGTCTCGAACTGGTAGCAGATGCGTGCGCCCCAGTTATTGGAGAAGAGCACGTCAATACCTGCGTTCAGGCGGAAGGCCGTACGGCCCACATTCACGCCGCGCACGTTCCAGGCTCCCAGGGGTCCGGTGACGTTGGACTTGGGATTCATGCGGCTCACATCCTGCGCCGCGGCCACCGTCAGGGCCGGGGTGATGGTGGTGCCGCCGTCCGTCTGGTAGGCGCGGGCGATGGTCACGCCCAACGGAATGGTCCAGTTCTGGGCGCGGGCGTGGTCAAACGTACGGCCGTAAGGCCCGGATTCCGAGAAGCCCTTAAGCTCGGTGGTCATGAATTCGATACCCGTGTAAGGCGTCACGAAGGCTTTGCCGAGGGCGAAATGTTCCGTCCAGGTGGCGTACAGGCCGCCGCTGAAGGAGTCCGCGTTCTCGTTGCCGTTGGCGGCGGTTCCCATGATGTAGGAATTGCCCTTGAACTTGGAACGTCCGTAGGCGCCGTAGCCGTCCAGCGTGAACTTGCTTTCCCTGAAGGGATGCATGCGTCCGTAAATCATGGCCATGAAGGAATCCACATCATAGTCGGAGCCGAATCCGCTCTTGTCCTTGATGTCGCCGAAGCTCTGGCCTACGGCAATGCCGAGCAGGGAACCCTGGGCGGCCTTGTAGTCAATGCCCACGGCATAGCCGCCTGCATTGTACTTGTAGCCGGAGATTCCTCCGCGGGCGTCCTGGTCATCCCAGTTGCCCATGCCGCCTACCCAGATGTTGCCGTTGCCCTGGGCAATCGTCTTGCGGGCGATGGGGGAGCCCTTGGCGTCCACCACTTCAATGGTGGATTCCGTCTGGCGCGCCATGGACGCGGCGGACTGGATGCGGCCCAGGTCAGCGAAGCTCCTCAGCGTACGGCTGGCGGCCCACGCGAAGTTCATCACGTTTTCACCGCTGACGGACTGAATCATGTTGGCAGCTTCATTCGGGTCCGTCACGCGCAGCAGGGTTTCATAGAACTGGGCGGCGGGAGAACCGGCGGCCACGTTCAGGCGGTTGTTTTCCAGGGCCGCGGCTACGGTGTAAACGTTGCCGTTGTAGCCGGACATGGGTCCGTCAATGCCCCTCATGGTCTGGGTGAGGGTGGTGGTGCCTTCCGTCGTTCCCGGAGCCATGGTGGTGGTCAGGAAGAGGTTGTTAAGCAGGCGTCCGGAAATATCCGTGCCGTTCAGCGTAACATTTACGCTTTCGGAGCCCTTCTTCAGCTGGGCGATCGGCACGGGGTTGCCCGTGGCGTCGGATACCTGGATGCCCACGCGGGAATTATCCGTGAACGTGGCGGGGGTGCCGAAGTCAAGCACGGAGCCGTCGCTCAGCAGCAGGGTGGAATCACCGCCGAAGGTGGCGGAAGCCCCCTTCATGGTGGAGTTCTGCGCCAGAGTCACCTGCCCAGTCCGGATGTCATAAACGGTATCATCCGTTCCCATCACGGCGGCGCCGATGGACTGGAGGGGGCCGACCTTTCCGGTAGCGGCGTCCACAGTGCCGAAGGTGGCGTGGCCGATGATCAGGTTCCCTTCAAGCTGCTGGTAGGTGCCTCCGAACGTATCGGTGGCTTCGCCGCTGCCGTAGACGAGGGTGCCCGTGCCGGTCTTCGTCATGACAGTCTGGTCAGCGGCCAGCGGGGCCGGATCAGCCGTGGGGGCTGCGGGCGCCGCAGTGTCAATGCCGTCATTGATGAAGGTGTAGGCGGTCCCGTCCGTATAAACGTTGATCTGGGTGTTCTGGCCCGCATGCACGGAACCGAGGACGCCGTTGGACGTGTTGTCGGAAAGAATTACGCCGGAACCGATGTACAGGGTCTGGCCGTCCGCCAGGTTGATGGCGGCCTTGCCGGCGTTGGTGGTGGTGTTGCCTACAACCTGGGCGCCGTCTCCGATGGAGATTTGGCCTCCCGCGTTGATTACGCCGTCAGCAGTGGTATTGCCGGTGACCACGCTGTCTTTGCCGATGGCAATGTTGTCGTCCGCCGTCAGGGTAGTGTTCCCCTTGACGGTGGTATTATTGCCCAGCGTGATGCTGCCTTCAATGGTGTCCAGCTTTTCCGTGCCCACGACGGTGTTCCAGTTGCCGTCATCATTGCTGTAGACGGTCTTGTTCAGGTCCATGGATTCCGCGGAAACGGTGGTGCCGTTCAGGACGGTGTTGTCTCCCAGGGAAATATGGCCGCCCTGGGCCTTGATGTCGATGGCTCCGGCCGTGGTTTCACCAAGGATGATGCCGCCGGAAATGCTGTCATCCATGGAGTCGATGACGGTTTTGCTGTTCTGGTTGTTACCCGCGTCAAATTGTTCCGTAGTCACGGTGCCGATTCCCGCCGTGGAGGTCACGTCTCCGTTCAGCGTAACTTTGGCATCCGGATCGCTGGTGATCTGGCCGGTAGCCGTCACGGTGTCCTGCATGGTGACGTTGTTGCCCAGGACCACAGCCTGTTCGTTGGAATTATTGTAGGTGTCGTACGTCGTCCTGGTGTAGGCCTGGCCTGCCGGGGGCGTGGCGGGGTCCACCGTGTGGGCTGCCTGGCCGGTGACGGTCACGGCTTTTTCCATGGTGACGTTGTCGCCGATGCCTACCTGCCCATTGGTGGAAGTGACGGTGGCGCCGACCGTCTTGGGATTGGCGGCGTCATTCGTGCCTTCAATGGCGATGTTCCTGCCGTCAATGGTGGTGGTGTTCGTGGCGTTCGTCACCAGGATGTCATTGTCGCTTCCCAGGGGTTCGCTCAGCGTGATGTCGTTGAAGCTGACCTGACCATTAACCAGATCATAGTTGAAATTGACTAATTTGCCGCTGGCATCCGTCATCTGGACGGTCACATTGCCCGTTCCGGAGATGGCATTCAGCTGGGCCCGTTGTTCCTGGGTCAGCGTAATGTTGTCGGAACCTGCCGGCGGAGTGATAATGATGGTTGATGCTTCATTGGAAGCGGCAGCCTCGTTCCAGGCCGTAACGAATGTATCGGCACTGTTGGCTGTGTAGTTGGCTGCGGTAGCAACGGATAAACTACCGAGGCAGGCGATCACCGCTGCCAGCAGCATATGTGGGAGTCTTAATTTCATGCTTTTTTATATTAGTTTAATGATTAGGTGGTTATGCGTTCGTGACAATCACGGCGCTCAAGAGATTAGATGGCTCTCATTCCGGGCCGTTCAAGGACATGACAAGGGGGAAAGTGATAGAACCTGAAAATGAAATGTCTCATAATGAACAACTTACGCATAATCTCTAAATGTGTCATTCATGACGGAGTTTTTAAGCCTGATAATGAACAATAATTCCATGAGGCATGAGGAGAATTCATTCCCCGGACAAATAAAACAATCGCATTGATAATGAATGTGATATGACTTCTTCAAAAGTCTCTTTCATCCGTGCCGGGATTCTGCCGTCATAAGGAACGTCAAAAATGTTCAGTACATGGACGGAAAAAATCTGTTTTCAGTGGTAATTGGGGTGGGTACGCCGTGTTTCCTTCCTTCGTGTGCACCCGTTGAAAAAGGTCCGGATCCAAATATGGACGGGGAAGGGTAATCCTCTTCTCTGTCAATAGGCGCCATGGCGTCACCGGGGATGCGCGGCCTTCAAAAATTTGGAACCCCTGGAACATGGAATGAATTGTGCAGATGGTAAAGGCATGTGAACAGGAATTAGGAGAAAACAGCTATTATATATAGTGAGGCGGAAAAAAGGATGAACCGCACCATCATCCATGAGGCCAAGGTTCTCAAAAAGGCAGCGTTCCATGAAAAAAATCCCTTTCCGGGAAGCATGAAATGGAGCCGGGCCGGAATTGGCGGAAGCCCTCAGGCGGATGCGTCAAGCGGCTTCCCAAATTTCCGGAGAGCGCTTTTCCTTTCCTGTAGAAAAGGATTAGGGACGGTGCATATCTGCTCTATTACAGAAGGGAGGGAGGTTCACTCCACCTGCCATTCCTCCACCAGGCTGGCGGGGAATTCATCCAGAAAGCGGGAGGGCATTTGCATGAAGGTGCCTCCCTGCGCGCGGCAGTTCCAGCGGGGGTAGGTCAGGTAAAGCTGGTCCTTGGCGCGGGTGATGCCCACATAAAAGAGGCGGCGCTCCTCTTCCAGCCCCGCCAGGTCTCCGTCATCAATCACGCGCTGGTGCGGGAACATGCCGTCGCACAGGCCTATCAGGAAGACCACGGACCATTCCAGCCCCTTGGCCTGGTGGATGGTGGACAGGGTGACGGCTCCGCCGGAGAGGTCCGCGGCAGCGCTTTCATCATCCGTATTGCCCAGCAGGGAAAGCTGGGAGAGAAAATCCTCCGCGGAGTCAAAGCGTTCGGAAAATCCGGCCAGATGCAGCAGGTCCTGCCTGCGCTGGTCATAGTTCTCAAAGGCGGACTGCATGTACTCGTCATACACGGCTTCATTGATGGAGAGGAGCATGGAGGCCGGCCCGGCGGTTTTACCGGCAGGGGCCAGTTCATCCAGCGTGTAGCAGAGCTGCGTCCAGCCTGTTTTGGACTTGGCCGGAACCGGAAAGTCCAGCATCAGGGCGGAGAAGGATTCCGGCGGCGTTTCCAGCCGGCTTTCCGGGCAGGCGGCCCAGCGCGTCCAGAGCTTCTGGGCCATGCCGGGGCCGATGCCGGGCAGCAGCATCACCATGCGGCGGAAGGAGAGTTCATCCCTGGGATTGACCACAAAGCGCATGAACGCCACTACGTCCTTAATGTGGGCCTGTTCAAAAAACCTGATGCCGCTGGTGATGCGGAAGGGGATTTCCCCGCGGGTCAGTTCCATCTGCAGTTCCATGCTGTGGAAATGGGCGCGGTAGAGCACGGCTATTTCATTGGGGTCCGTGCCTTCTTCAATGAGGTCCCGGATGCGCTGGGCGATGAATTTGGCCTGCATCCGGTCGTCATTGAGCGGGACAAGGGCGGGCTGCATTTCCCCGGTAGGGCGCACGGCGCGGAGCTGCTTTTCAATCTGCACCTCGTTGGCGGCGATGGCGGCGTTGGAAAGCTCCAGTATCTCCGGCACGCTGCGGTAGTTGGTCTCTATCTTGAAGGTTGTTGCGGCCGGGTAACGGGTGGTGAAGCTGAGGATGTTCTCCATGTCCGCCCCGCGCCAGGAGTAGATGCTCTGGGCGTCGTCCCCCACCACCATGAGCTGGCCGTGCTCCCGGGACAGCATGTCGATGAAGCGGCTCTGGAGGTAATTGGTGTCCTGGTATTCGTCCACCAGGATGTGCTGGAAGCGGGAGCCGTACAGGGCGCGCAGGTGTTCCTGCTCCTGGAAGAGTTTCACGACGTTGAGCAGCAGGTCGTCAAAGTCCATGCTGTTGGTCTCCTGCTTGCGGGCCACGTACTGCCCGTGCACGTCCAGGATGGCGTCCAGATGGTTGGAAAGGTACGGATAGGCGTTTTCCAGCGTTTCCTGGATGTTGGCGCCCTCATTATCCGCCAGGCTGAACAGGGAGGAGAGAACCTCCGCCCTGGGGAAGCGGGTGGACTTTTCATCCAGCTTGAGCGACTTGACCACGCTTTTGATCATGGATTTGCGGTCGTCGGAATCCATGATGGTGAAAGCCGGGGTATAGCCCAGGTATTCCGCATGCTGGCGCAGAATGCGGTTGGCAATGGAATGGAAGGTGCCGCTCCACAGGCGGGACAGGTCCAGCGGAATCAGGGAGCGTACCCGCTCCGTCATTTCCCGCGCCGCCTTGTTGGTGAAGGTCAGCAGCAGGATGTTCCACGGGTCTGTGCCATGGTCCAGAAGCCACGCCACGCGGTAGGTCAGCGTGCGCGTTTTTCCGGAACCGGCCCCCGCAATGACGAGCGCCGGTCCCGGTTCCGAGGAAACGGCGGCGTACTGTTCTTCATTGAGGGCCGTGCGGTAGTCAATCCCTGAGATGGGCGCGGCTGGCGCGGCATCCTGCTTAATGACGTAACGGCGGGCCATGGGGTTTCAGTTAATAGTTAATAGAGAATAGTTAATGGAATTGGATGAAAAACTTTTCTCTCCACTCTCCACTCTAATCACTCTTTAAAAGTCCAGGTACATTTCCGCGCGGCGGTTTTCCTTGCGGGCTTCATCACGCGTTCCTTCGTCCGCCGTGGGGGAGTAGGTGCGGCGCGGCTGTGATTTGCCGAACCCCTTCGTGACGATTCTTTCCGCAGGCACGCCGAACCGGACGAGCTGGGCCTTGACTGCCGCCGCCCGGCGTTCGGAGAGGCCCTGGTTGTAGCGTTCGCTGCCCACGTCGTCCGTGTGGCCGCTGATTTCCAGTTTCTTGCCGCCGTCCATCTTGATGGCTTCAGCCACGATCTGGAGCTGGCGTTCGGAACGTTTGGAGAGGGCATCCTCATTAAAGCCGAAGAACAGGGCCAGGGAATCCCCCCCCTGCGGGTTTTTCACAATGGGAATGAAGATGTCGTCTCCGGCGCCCTGCCGTTTGGTATAGGCTTCCAGCATGCTGTCCAGGGAGGCTTCCGCAATCAGCCATTGTTCATCCTTTTTGGCTACGGTCAGGCCCACGTTGCCGGCTTTCCGGCCCTGGGCGTCCTGAAGGTGCACGAAGAACCCGGCATTGGTGGGCGCCTCATAGGCGGTCTTGATGGGGGCATCCTCCCGGAGGCGGAAAGCCCCTTCCTCAAACAGGATGCACAGTCCGGCCACGGTGGCGTCCTGCACCCTGGCTCCGTCCACGAATTTCCGCGCCGTGCGGAAGTCCGCCTTGGCTACGGCATCCATGAAGGAACTGACGACGCCCATGGGATCATTCATGGCCATGGGGGCGGCCTTGTCCTTCGCCAGATCCTGTTTGCTGGGCAGCGTCAGGTTATCCAGCGTCCACTGCTGCTGGTCATTGCGTTTCATGTCCAGGTAGCCGCGCGCGCCGCTGCTGAAATTGAGCGTGTACCTGGCCGTAGGGTTGGTGCCCTGGTTGTTGGCGCCAATGCTGGTAATGCCGGGGGTGGAAAGGCGCACGTGGCGCGCATCCATGAGCTCCCGGATGGTGCGGCTCTGCGCTTCCGTGACGGCCTTCTGGATTTCCAGGGATTTCAGGGTATCCGTATCCCTGTCCTGGATGACTTTGGCGATGGCCTGGGCCAGCGTCTGGGGGGAGCTGAGATTGACCAGGGAGGACGGCGTGGCCGTCTGCCGGCTGATGTCTTCCTTGGTAAGCGGGTCCACGGTGGGCTGGGGCGTCACCGTCTGGCGCGCCGGAACTTCCGTTTGCGCCGCGGGTTCCGCGGCGGCAGGCTCGTCCTCCCGGTTGCCCAGGAACAGGAAGACCAGGGCCAGGCTGCCTACGACCAGGAAGCTGATGATGAAGGCGGTGATGGTGGATGCGTTTTTCATTGGAGATGAATGGTGTGGGAAAAAGGGTCAGGCGTTCAGGGCTTCCAGCAGTTTGGCGTGAATTCCGTCAAAACCGCCGTTGCTCATTACCAGAATAACGTCTCCCGGCTGGGCTTTCTTGCAGACGGCGGAGACGATTTCCTGCGCATGGCCTCCAATGAGAGCGTCCTTGCCCAGGGCGGACAGGTCATTGGAGAGCTTGGTGAGGTCCAGGCGCTCTTCCAGGGCCACCTTGTCCGGGTGGTCCACGGCGGCCACTACGGGGAAATCCGCCGTGGCGAGGGACAGGGCCAGTTCACTCTGGAAGATGTTGCGGCGCGTGGTGTTGGAGCGCGGTTCAAAGATGGCCCAGATGCGTGAGTCCGGGTAGCGCTGGCGCAGCCCCAGGATGGCCTGCCTGATGGCCGTGGGGTGGTGCGCGAAGTCGTCCACCACGGAAATGCCGTTAACCACGCCCTTGACTTCCTGGCGGCGCGCCACGCCCTCAAAGCGGGCCATGGAGTCCGCGAGCTGCTTGACGTTCAGGCCGGCGAACTGCGCGGCGGTGATCGCCATGGCGGCATTGCGGATGTTGAATTCCCCGATCATCGGCACGTAGTACCTGGTGCCTTCCAGCGTGAAGTGGCTTCCGTCCGTGGAAGTTTCCACATCCAGGATGCGGATATTGGAGGAGTCGGAAAAGCCCAGCGTCTTGACGGGGCAGGGCGCCCCCTTCACCACGTCCAGGCAGTTGGGGTCGTCCGCGTTCACCAGCGCCAGGCCGTTGCGGGGGATGATCTTGGTCAGGCGGCGGAAGCTCAGTTTGATTTCTTCCAGGGAGTTGTATATGTCCGCATGGTCAAACTCAATGTTGTTGATGACCACGAGTTCCGGCAGGTAGTGCAGGAACTTGGAGCGTTTGTCGAAAAAGGCCGTGTCGTACTCGTCCCCTTCCAGCACGGAAAAGTCGGAATCCGTGAAACGTCCGCCACGGCCCAGGTTGCGGGCGATGCCGCCGATCATGAAGCTGGGGTTCAGGCCGGAGTCTTCCATGAGCCACGCAAGCATGGATGTGGTGGTGGTTTTCCCGTGGGTGCCGGTCACCACGTAGTTGCGCTTGCCGCGCAGGAAATATTCCTTCATCGTTTCCGGCAGGGAGAGGTAGCGCAGGCGGCGCTGGAGCACGGCTTCCACCTCCTCATTGCCGCGGCTCATGGCGTTGCCGATGACAATGACGTCCGCATCCTTGGGGATGTTGGCCGCCTTGTAGCCTTCAAACAGGGTGATGCCCTCTTCCTCCAGGAAGGTGGACATGGGGGGGTACACGTTGGCGTCCGACCCGGTGACGGTGTAGCCGCGGCGCGCCATGGCGGCGGCTACCGCTCCCATGGCGGTTCCGCAGATGCCGAGAAAGTGAAAATGATTGTTCATGACGGGAAGAGGAATGAAGCAGGTTTATTTGGAAAAGGAGGGCGCCGCTACGCAGGAATCCGCCAGGGCGCGGTCCCGGCGGCGCACGATGCCGTTGGCGATGTCCGTGACCATGCCGGACAGCACGCGGGTGAGGTGGCTTCCGGGCGTGTAGTCCGCCGGGGCGATGAAGTTAACGCGGTCGGAATTGGAGGCCAGGTTGTAGCACTTGCGGAAGCTGCGGCCCGTTTCATCTTCCGGATTGTAGACGGCCACGGCATGGCCGCCGTTCCTGCGCATGACGGTAAAGCAGGGGACGTCCGTGGGGCCGTCGCCGATGTAGATCATGTTGGCGAAGGGGATGGGGCGCATGTCTTCCGGCATGTGGTCGTTTACGTCCTGGTCGTAATCCAGCATGCCCTTGTTGATGCGGAAGAGGTACTGGGTTTTCGTGGTGTGGGAGATGACCCTTTTGGGAAAGTTGATGTGCCCGTCCACCTCGCTGAACTCACAGCCGAACACGGCCTTGAAATAGGGGCGCAGGGCGGAGCCGTCAATCAGGGCTTTCAGGCCGGAGGAGATGATGTAGTATTCGATGTTGATGCCCAGGTCCGTATGAAGGGAGGAGAGGGTCATGGCCGGAAAGGCGTCGAAAAACTCCGGCAGGCCGGGATAAAAAGTGAGATGTTTCCCAAGCTGGGTGAGCCGGGAATTGCTGACGCGGTCCAGGGAAAGGGCGTCCAGCAGGCTTTTCATGTAAATCAGTTCGCCGTCCCAGCCTTCCTTTTCCCCGGTGGCGTTGCACCGGGTCCAGAACTCCTGCGGGGAGATGCCGAATTCCGGAAAAATGGCCTGGTCCTGCATGTAAAAGGGGCTCAAGGTCTGGTCATAGTCGAACACCAGGGCGATCGTATTCTGCGGGGAGGACATGGATACTGGCGGAAAGGGGGGTTACATGCGGAACTGGTCGCCCAGGTACTGCTTGCGGGCGATGGGGTCATTGGCGATTTCCTCGGAAGTGCCGTGCTTGATCACTTTCCCTTCAAACAGGATGTAGGCGCGGTCCACGATGTGGAGGGTTTCCCGCACGTTGTGGTCCGTGATCAGGATGGAGAGGCCGTCCGTGTCCCGCAGTTCCATGACGATCTTCTGGATGTCTGAAACGGCGATGGGGTCCACCCCGCTGAATGGCTCGTCCAGCATCAGCAGCTTTGGATTGGTGGCGAGGGCGCGGGCGATGGTCAGCCGCCTCTTTTCCCCGCCGGAAAGCTGGATGGCCATGGAGCGGCGCAGCTTGGTGATGCCGAAGCGGTCCATCAGCTCCACGGCGCGGTCCTTCTGCTGGCGGGAGGTCATGTCCTTGCGGGTCTGGAGAATGGCCAGGAGGTTGTCCTCCACGGAAAGCTTGCGGAAGATGGATTCTTCCTGCGGCAGGTAGCCCATGCCGCGCCTGGCGCGCAGGTTCATGGGCAGTTCCGTGATGTTCTCATCCGCAAAAATCACGCGTCCCTCATCCGGACGCACGAGCCCCGCCACCATGTAAAAGGAGGTGGTTTTTCCCGCGCCGTTCGGTCCCAGCAGGCCCACGATCTCGCCATGGCCCACCTTCAGGCTGACCTGGTCCACGACTGTGCGCGTTTTATAGGTTTTGCAGATGCCTTCGGCGCTCAGCAAGGGGGAGGAGTGGAAGGAACTCACGGCTTGCGGTTGGTTTTCTGTTTTTCCTGGTCGGAAAGTTTTTTATCTATGTGGCGGAACGTGGTCTTGGTTCCCCGGCTGCTGTACATATTTCCGTTTGAGTATACGCGGATGAAGGCGTCCTTGCTCGGATTCTTGATGATGGCGTCCGGCGTGATAATCACCGGGGAGCCTGTCAGGATGATTTCCCCTGTTTTGGCGTTATAGGTGATCTTGTCCGCCTGGGCGTTGCTGGTTTCCCCCTCCTTGTTGGTATAGCTGGCCCTCACGTTGCCGGAAGCCGCGACCGTTTTAATGGAGTTATAGTCAAAGTTGCCGCCGTTGGGGAGGGCCACCTGGGGCTTCTCCCCCTCTTTTTCCGCGGCCTTTCCCTTCTCTTTCTCCTGCTTGCGTTCGGAGGGCTTTTTGTCGCCCGGCTTTTTGGGTACGAACTCCGCATAAATCTTCAGGTGGTCCGCGCAATCCATGGAAAGGTTGGGGTTGCGCACCCGGACGTTTTTCATGAACACCAGCACGCCTTCTTCCATGTCGAAGTACAGGTCCCCGTCACAATCCACGGAGTACAAATTATTTGCGGAATTGGAGCGCATGAAGCTCTCTTCCGGATTGGGCGCAGCGGGAACGGTTTCCGCTGCCGGGGCGGCGGCATTGCCGGTGACCTGGTGCTTTTGCTGGAACTCCTGTATCTGCCCGTCAACGGCCTTTGCCTGCGCGTTGTAGGTGTCAATTGCCTTTTTCCCGTCTTCCTTCAGGCGCTCAGTCGGAACGGGGGCCAGTTCCTGGTTTCTCCGGGCGGTCTCTTCCGCCGTCATGGGGCGCACGATGCTGGAGGGAGGAGTCAGGGGCGGTTCCAGGCGGGGATCCAGCTCCTTCGGCAGGGGCTGGACGATGTGGGCCGGGACGCCGTCAGTGGCGCCGCAGGCAAGGCCCCCGGTCAGGGCGAGCAGCAGCAGGGAGGAAAGTTTCTTCATGAAAGTAATGGTTACTTGTTGCGTTGATCCGTGCGGATGGTTGTTTGGACGGGGCCCAGAATGATGCCCCTCTTAATGTCGGTATCCAGGTAAAGGCCGGTTCCTCGCGCGGAGATATTCTCTTCCTTGAGAGTGGTTTCCGTATGGGAGACAACCAGTTTTTTGTCCAGAAAGTAGGACGCGGCCCTGGTGAAAAGCCGGGAAGTCTGGTTGTCCTTCCCGTACAGGTAAATATTCAGGATGCTGGCTGCGATTTCCTGCGGAGCGGCTACCGTCACGCTTGACGCGGTCAGCAGCATGGAAAGGCGCGGGCCCTCATAACGTGACAGGCTTACCTTGGGCAGTACCTTGCCCACGGGCAGAAGCTCCAGCATGGGCAATTTTTTGTCCACCCCGGCGAAAGGCGTGGCTGCGGGCAGGCTGGTATCCGCCTGCGCCGCCATGCCGTGCATGGCCGTCGCCAGAATGCATGTGGACAATAATTTCATCATGATTGAACCGCCTGATGGATGGACTGAAGGCGTTTCAGCACTCCTTCAAGCAGGTGGAGGGGAATTTGGTTGGGGCCGTCGGAAAGCGCTTTGGACGGATCCTTGTGCACTTCCATGAACACGCCGTCAATGCTGCCCGTCGCCATGGCGGCGGACGCCAGCACGGGGGCCAGCTCACTGTCTCCGCCCGTTGTTCCGCCCAGGCCTCCGGGCCTTTGGACGGCGTGAGTGGCGTCAAATACCACGGGGAAGCCTTCCTGCTTCATCCAGTACAGGGAGCGCATGTCCACCACCAGATTGTTGTAGCCGAAGGAGGTGCCGCGTTCGCACATCATGAACTTGTCACAGCCGAAGGCGCGCATCTTTTCCCCGATGTTCACGGTATCCCACGGAGCCAGGAACTGGCCTTTCTTGATATTCACGGGGCGCCCGCTCTTGGCGCAGGCTTCCAGAAGGTCCGTCTGGCGGCACAGGAAAGCCGGGATTTGGAGCAGGTCCACATACTCGGCTGCAATTTCCGCTTCCTGGGCCGTATGCACGTCCGTGACCACGGGAATTTTTAATTCCTTCCCTATTTCCGACAGGATGCGGCAGCCTTCCCGGACGCCGGGACCCCGGAAGGAGGTGATGGAAGTCCTGTTGGCCTTGTCGTAGGAGGCCTTGAAGATAAGAGGAATATCCAGGTTTTCCGCAATGGACTTGATGGAGCGGGCCATTTCCCAGACGAAGGATTCGCACTCCAGAGAGCAGGGGCCCAGAAGGTAGAACGGCCGCGGGCCGCCGATTTCAACGGATTGAATGTAAAACGACATAAAACAAAACCTGTATGTCTTTATATTATGACGGTTTCAAGACCTCCGGTCAAGCCGCTATCCTGCCTCCGGGGGAGATTGGAAAGAAGGGTTGCATTTTATCTGGAACACTTCTTTCGAAGATTTATAACTCAATAATTATCAGTATAATAATTAGTTTTTTGTTCCATTTCCAGGAGGGCTGGAGCCCATAAATGGAAAAGATGGTTATGGTATTGCCGTAATCCGGAGTTTCTGTTACAAACGGCAGGCATGCACTGCCCTGCGTCTCCGGACAGGGAAAGATGCTGAACGCCGCTTCCCCTCCGGGGTCTCACTTGACATGCCCAGAAAAATTTACACGCTATGCGTCTCCTATGATGAGGCGGGGGCCGAACTGCGGCAGCATCTGGCTGATGACCTCCGGGCGCGGAGCCTGGATCACGCTTCCGTCTGGCAGGCTTCCTTCAGGGATATGGAAGCGGCTGACTTGCCGCCGGGCGACGGACTGGTCCGGGTTTATCCGGTTTTCATGCAGAGCGGCTGGACGGTGACGGAGGCGCTGCCGGAAAAATTGCGTGCCCTGTATGCGGAACGCGGCCTGCTCCCGGAATTGGAATTCAAGCCGGTTTGGGGGGCTGGAGAAAGTATGGAAAACTTTCACGGCGTTATTGGCGCCGCCCTTGCGAAAGAGCTGGAGCCGGGTACGTCCCTGCTGCTGGTGGCGCATGGGGTGGTGGGAAAAGAACTGCCCCCGGAGCCATCCGAATTCCTGCGGATGCTCCGCACCTGGCTGCAGCCGCAGGTGAAGGACATGGCCCTGGCGTATTTTGGCGCTTCTCCCTCCGTAGAGGAGGTGCTTCCGCAATTGAAGGGGGACAGGATCGTGGTGTTGCCGTTCCTGATTGGGGAAGGAAAGCATGTAAGGGAGGACATGCCTTCTCCGGAACTGGCGGCAAAGTTTGGCAAGAAACTTGAAATTTTGCCTCCCCTTGGAGCATTTTACTTGCAGGCGGAGCGAAACGGAATTGAGCCCTAAGAGGTTTGTGGCATTCCTTACGGCTCTTTTTCACAGCCGCAGTTACGCTGCCTGCCGGGCGGTTTCCGGTTCTTCCCCACAGCATTCCGGGAAGGGTTGCCTTATGGCCCGCGCCATCTTTTTACTGGTGAAGTAATAGGCGATGGCGAGCGGCACGCAGGAGCCTATCCAGGCGGCGGGGCTCGCCATGCTGGCGCCCGTAAAGCCCAGGTAGCGCGCCAGGATGACCGCGGCCAGGGCGCGCATGCACAGCTCCATGATGCCCGCGAAGGTGGGCACGATGCTCTGGCCCAGTCCCTGGAGCGTGTAACGGAAGACGAAGAGGAGTGCCAGCACCCAATACATGGAGGCGTTGATATTCAGGTAGGTCTGGGCCAGGTTGACGACTTCCCTTTCCCCGTCTCCCACAAACAGCCGGATCAGTTCGGGCCCCCAGGCAATGTTGACGGCTGCTATGGCGATGCTGAACCCCACGGACATTAGGTTGCACTGGAGAACGCCCTGGCGGATGCGCGCCAGGTTCCTGGCTCCGTAGTTCTGCGCCACGTACGTAGCCATCGTGATGCCGAAGGACATCATGGGCAGCGTGGCGACCATGTCAATTTTCTGGGCCGCGCTGAAAGCGGCCACCGCCTGCGCCCCCAGCCGGTTGAGGGCGAACTGCACCAGAATGGCCCCAATGGCGATGATGGATGCCTGGAACCCCATGGGAAGGGCCACGCGGATGTGGGCCCAGAGGTAGCGGCGGCTCATGTTCCAGTCCGCCCGGGTCAGCCGGAGAATGGGAAACCTTTTAAAGACATACGCGGTGCAGCACAGCCCCGCAACAAGCTGGGAGGCTACGGTGGCGACGGCCGCGCCCGCAGGCCCCATGCCGAACCGCAGGATCAGCGCCAGGTCCAGCGCGATGTTCAGCACGCAGGCCAGAACCAGGAAATAAAGGGGCGTCCGGCTGTCCCCCAGGGCGCGGAGTACGTTGGAAAGGAGGTTGAACAGCATGGCCGCGCCGATGCCCCAGGAGATGACAATGATGTAGGCGTAGGCCGCATCCAGGATTTCCGGCGGCGTTTGCAGCAGTTCCAGCACCGGACGTGCAAAGATGACGCTGACAGCCGTCAGCAGGACGGTCATGACGGAACTCAGGACGATGCAGACGGCAAAGCTGCGCCGCACTGCGCGCCTGCGTCCGGCGCCGAAGCGCTGTGCCGTGATGATGGCCAGCCCCGCCGTAAACCCGATGACGAAGCCGAGGATGAAGAACATCAGCCCGCCCGTGCAGCCCACGGCCGCCAGCGCCTCCACGCCCAGCGTGCGCCCCACGATCAGGGTGTCCGCCATATTGTAAAGCTGCTGGAACAGGTTGCCGATCAGCAGGGGTATGGTAAACAGGAAAATCAATTTAGCGGGATTGCCGCTTGTCAGGGTCTTGGTCATCCGGAACGCCCGCATGGAACGCCTCTTCCATGTTTTTTCCAAGACTGTTTTGTGGCATGTTCCTGTTTTTTATACGATAAGGGTTCGGCGGAATATGGAAGACTCTTCCGGGAGCCTCTTCCGGAGGATATCCGCGGATAGCGGAATGGCAGCGTAAATCAATGATTTATGCTTTGACAAGAAGGCCGTTCTGAAGTACATTATTTGTCCCTCGCGTGATTCGTCGCAACCTAAACAATGGGGATCGGAGGGGTAGAAAGCGGCGAAGTCCTCAAAAAAACGCTTTTCCTGACGCAAGGAAAGCCACCTACATACAAATATGATTAATGATCTGATTAACCAGATGGTTGAAGCCGGTGTTCATTTGGGCCACCAAACCCGCAAATGGCACCCCAGCATGAAGAAGTACCTTCTCAAGGACAAGGCCGGTATCCATATCATCAACCTTGAGGAAACGGAAAAATGCCTGGACAAGGCTTGCTCCTTCCTGGCCGATCTGGCACGCCGCAACAAGAAGATTCTCTTCGTCGGCTGCAAGCGCCAGGCCCAGGAAGCCGTCCGCGAAGCCGCGGAAGCCACTGGTCAGTACTACGTCAACCATCGCTGGCTGGGCGGCATGCTCACCAACATGAGCACGATCCGCAAGAGCATCGAACGCCTTGCCTATCTTGAAGGGATTGAAAAGACCCCGGAATTCAAGAGCATGTCCAAGAAGGAACTGGCCGCTCTGGACCGCGAACGCCAGAAGCTGGAACGCAACCTCCAGGGTATCCGCAACATGGGCGGTTCTCCGGACGCCATGGTAGCCATTGGCGCCGATCATGAAGACATCGCCATCCGCGAAGCCCACCGCCTGAACATTCCCGTCTGCGTTCTGGTTGACACCAACGCCGACCCGAAGGAAATTGATTTCCCGATTCCCGGCAACGACGACGCCGTCCGTTCCATCCGCCTGGTGCTTGACTGCATTGTCAAGGCCATCAACGAAGGCAAGGGCGCTCCCGCCGAAGCCTGAACACCCATTTAGAAAGAACAGAAACACTATGGCAGAAATTACTGCAGCTCTCGTCAAGGCCCTCCGTGACAAAACGGACGCCGGCATGATGGATTGCAAGAAGGCCCTCAACGAATGCAACGGCGACATGGACGCCGCCGTGAAGTATCTTCGCGAAAAGGGCATTGCCAAGGCTGCCGCCAAGGCTGACCGTGACGCCAAGGAAGGCGTGATCCGCGCCGCCGTGGCTCCCTGCGGCTGCTCCGGCATCATCCTTGAACTCAACTGTGAAACGGACTTCTGCGCCAAGGGCGACAAGTTCCAGGGCCTGGTGAACGACGTTGCCAAGGCTCTCATGGATTCCAAGGCCGCCACGCTGGAGGAAGCCCTTCAGGTGGCTATGCCGGAAGGCACCACGGAAGAATACATCAAGGCCATGTGCAGCTCCATCGGTGAAAACATGGCTCTGCGCAAGTTCGCCCGCCTGACGGCGGACGGCGCTGGCGCCGTAGTCTCCTACATCCACATGGGCGGCAAGGTGGGCGTTCTCCTGTCCATTAAGGCCGGCAAGGAAGAAACCGTCAAGACTGACGCGTTCAAGGCTCTTGCCAAGGACCTGACCCTGCACATCGCCGCCGCTGCTCCCAAGAGCGTCAGCTCCGACAGCCTGGACCCCGCCTTTGTGGCCGAGGAACAGGAAATCGCCAAGCAGCAGCTCATCCAGGAAGGCAAGCCCGAACACCTGCTGGAAAAGATTCTTCCCGGCAAGCTGAAGGCCCTGTATGCCCAGTCCTGCCTGCTGAACCAGGGATTCGTGAAGGATCCCAACGTCACGGTGGACGCCCTGCTCGAGCAGGTCGGCAAGGAACTCGGCGACGACGTCTCCGTCGTCTCCTTCGTCCGCTACCAGCTCGGCGCGTAAGCTCCGCGGCAGCATCAATCTCAGGAGCCGTTCCCTTCGCGGGGAACGGCTCTTTTGCATACCGCGCTGGCTGTGTTTCCGGCTCCGGCCACTTTTCTTCTTGTTATTTGACTTTCAACTGTTTATTTTCATCATCATGCAAGGGTCACCCATAACGGCGGATCAGAAGGAAGAGTCCGCAGAGAGCGATCCGGTCCTGATGCTTGTCATTGCCTCCATTGTGGGCGCATTCTTCTGGAATGTCTTTATGGCAGGGCAGTGCTGCGGCATAATGGGGTTGCTTTTTGCCCTTGTATTCGGGCTTTGGTATTTCCTCGCGGTATTGGCGTTCTTCATGAAGACGAAGAGGCGGTGGAAATGGGAAACGGCTGCTTTTGTCATCATTGGCGTCGTCTGCTACTATCAGATTTACTGGTCGAAGGTAACTCCCGAGTACTTGCGGAGCGATGCCCAGGCAGGGCTGGCTTTCGTATTCGGTCCGATCTGGGCGGGAATGGCGGCTCTTGCTGGTGATGCCGGGGTGGTTCTTCTCTCCCTCCTTGCCCGTGCCTGCACCGGGAAGAAAAAGAGGGAGCAATAATGCCGCGGCCCGTATGTTGACGAAGCTGGCACGGCTGGGGTCTTGTCTTGCCTCGGGAGGCTTGTTAGAGTGATGGTATGGCTTTTCTGGAACTGGATCATGTGAGCGTTGTCTTTCCTGCGGTGCAGGGGCTTCTCTCCTCCCGTAAACCGGCGCCCGTGGTGGCGGTGGACGGGGTATCCCTGTCCGTGGAGCGAGGGGAAATCCTGGGCCTGGTGGGGGAATCCGGCTGCGGCAAGTCCACGCTGTCCCGGACAGTCATGCTGCTCCAGAAGCCCACGGAGGGCCGCATTTGGCTGGAGGGGGAGGAGCTGACCGCCCTGCCCCCTTCCGAGGTCAGGAAGCGCCGTCCGGATTTCCAGATGGTTTTTCAGGATCCGTACGCCTCCCTGAACCCGCGGTTTACCGTGTACGCCACGCTGAAGGAGGCTTTGGAATGCCGTTCCCGCAAGCGCTCCTTTTCCCAGATGAGGGATGCCGTGGCGGAACTGATGGAACGCGTGGGGCTTAACCCCTCCCTGATGCGGAAATATCCACATGAATTTTCCGGTGGACAGCGCCAGCGTGTGGCGATTGCGCGCGCCCTGGCTCCGGAACCCAGGCTCATCATTGCGGATGAACCTGTTTCCGCTCTGGATGTCTCCATCCAGTCCCAGATTCTGAACCTTCTTATCTCCCTGGCCCGGGACTTGAACCTGACCATGGTTTTCATTTCCCATGACTTGTCCGTGGTTCATTACATTGCGGACCGCATTGCCGTGATGCGCAAGGGCCGTATCGTCGAGTACGGGGAGGCGGAACAGGTGTTTTCCTCCCCTGCCCATGAGTATACGCAGGCGTTGCTGGCTGCCGTGCCGCGCTTGTAAATGGAAACTGTGAGCGGAAATCTGAAGTGATTCCGGGAAGGCCTGTTTCCCTGCGGCGGCCCATTTAAAAGGGACGGCCTCCGGAGAGGCCGCCCCTGAATTCTTTAACGACGAATGGTGCCCGGCGGTTTAGTTTTCGGGAACCTTGAAAAGAATATAGATGGAATTGGTGCCGGGAATGGGCATGATGCCCACGGCTTCCGCGTTGTTTGCCTTGGCAAAGGCAGTGATGTCCGCTTCCGCCTGGGGCTTCTGGTTGGCGGTGTAGTACTGGCGTTCGTAAAGTACGTATTTCATGGTTGTATTTTCTTTAGTGTTGAGGCATGTGTTCCTTTTTCCTTATTCCGGAACGCTCTCATGCCTTTTCCTTCATCTCCTTTTTGAAAGAAAAGGGAAACCAGTCCGGAACGTTATGGAGGAAGGGCGGAAATGACGAGTGGAAAGGACGGATTTCCGGAGGGTTCACGCTTTTCTGCCGGGATAACCCTTTTTCTCTTCTCTTGGGAAAATTTTTAACCTGGTGGCGTAATTTTTTCCGAATGAAGGCAACCGGAAAATTGTCTGAATAAGACATCATCCCAATCTCCTGATACCGTGAAAAACTCATTTTTGATCCCGCTGTTTCTTTTTTGCTGTCCTTTGGCCGCAATAGCGGCGGGACAACCGGAGGTGCAGAGCGCCGCCAGGGACGCCGTGGAGTGGAGGCACCACATCCACCAGAATCCGGAATTATCTTTTGAAGAATACAAGACGAGCAATTATGTGGCGGACCTGCTTGCTTCGTTCGGACACATTGAAGTCCTGCGCCCTACGAAGACTTCCGTGATCGGCATCCTGAAAGGAGGAAAACCCGGGAAAACCGTCGGCTTCCGGGCGGACATGGATGCGCTTCCCGTGCAGGAGGAGACAGGATTTTCCTTTGCCAGCAAAACGCCGGACGTAAGCCATGCCTGCGGACATGACATGCACACAGCCATGCTGCTTGGAACAGCCAGGGTCCTGGCCTCCATGCAGAAGGAGCTGCCTGGGACGGTTTATTTCATTTTCCAGCCCGGAGAGGAAAAGTCGCCCGGCGGCGCCCTCCCGATCATCAAGAGCGGAGTGCTCAAGGGGGTGAACGCCATTTTCGGTGCCCACGTGATGCCCAATGCCCCCGCGGGCTCCATCGGCATTCTGCCGGCGGGGGCCGCTTCCTCCGCCTCAGACGGTTTTTCCCTGACCATCCAGGGAAAGGGCTCCCATGGCTCCATGCCCCAGCTGGGCGTGGACCCCATCGTCACGGGGTCTGAAATCGTCATGGCGCTGCAAACGGTTGTTTCACGCAGCGCCACGCCTGGAGACATGGCCGTGGTGACCGTGGGCAAGTTCCAGTCCGGCAACGCTCCCAACGTCATTCCGGACAAGGCGGAGCTCGGGGCCTCCATCCGCTCCGTAACGCCGGAAACCCGCAAATTGCTGGAGGAACGCGTCCGGACCGTCATTGACCACGTGTGCAAGGCAAACGGGGCGCAGTACAAGCTGGATTACGTGCTGGGCTATCCGTCCATCCAGAATAATGCCGCCCTGCGGGAACTGGTGAAGAAGGCGGCTATTGAAGCGGTAGGTGAGAAGAATGTTTTTGACGCTCCCAGAATTCCGGCCAGCGAGGACTTTTCCTATTATGCGCAGGTGGCTCCCACCTATTTCATCACCGTGGGTTCCGGAGACGGTCCCGCCAACCATCATCCCGGCTTTAAAGCGGATGACGGAGCGATTTACAACGGAATCAAGACCGAGGTTCAAATGATCCTGGATTATCTGAACGCCAAATAAAGGAGGCATTCAGGGTTCACGCGCCCTTAGCCGGAACAGCGGGCGGCTTCCTCCATTTCCCGGATGCATTCCTCCATCAGCGCGGCGTCTATTTCATGGACATCCTTTCCACGGCCTATGCCGGTGAGCATCAGGATGGTCAAATGGCCGCCCAGATGTTCGCGGAAGGCTTCCAGTCCCTTCAGGACTTCACACTGGCCGTCCTCCGTCCTGCGGGAGAGCAGGGGATGGAACACGGGCAGTTCCAGGGCTTTCAGCACGGAGATGATTCTTTCCGCCTCTCCGGCAGGCAGCCATCCCTTTTTAACGGAGTAAAGGATGTCCAGGCACATGCCCACGGAAACGGCTTCCGCATGGCCCAGCGTGTAGCCGGACATGGTTTCCAGATAATGGGCGGCCCAGTGCCCGAAGTCCAGCGGTCGGCTGGACCCCAGTTCAAAGGCGTCCCCTCCCCTAGCGATGTGGGAGGCGTGCAGCAGGGCGGAACGCTCCACGGCATATTCCAGCGCATCCCGCTCACAGGCGGCCAGCGCGTGGGCGTTCCCTTCCAACCAGTCAAAGAAGGCGGCGTCTTTCACTACGGCCACCTTCACCACTTCCGCCAGTCCGGCCCTTTTCAGGGCAAGGGGCTGGGAATGCAGGAACAGGAAGTCATTGAGCGTGGCCCATGCTACGGCGAAGGTTCCCAGGTAGTTTTTCTGCCCCATGAAGTTGATGCCGTTTTTGACGCCAACGCCGGAGTCCGCCTGGGAGAGGGTGGTGGTAGGCACGCGCAGCAGGCGGATGCCGCGGTGGGCGGTGGCGGCGGCAAAGCCCGCTACGTCCAGAAACGCCCCGCCGCCCACGGCAATGATGTAGGAATGGCGGTCAATGCCCGCTTCCACAATGTGGCGCAGGGCCGTTTTCCAGGCGGAGAAGGTAGTTTTGGCGGCCTCCCCTCCCGGAACGGGACGGCAGCCCGCATAAGCCAGTTCCCCGGCATTTTTTTCAAAATAACGGTCAATCTCCGCGGGGAGTTCCGGGTAAAACCGTTCCAGGCCTTCCTCCATCAGGACGAGGATGCGGCCACCGGGCCTCTGCTCCATCAGGCTGGACAACGCGCTGTTTTCCGGTTGGAAGGCTCCGTGGGTGAAGCCTGTTCTGTAGGGAAAATCCAGACGGATGTTCAGCGTATGGAGGGACATTTCAGGGTAGAGGCAATGGAATGGCGGAATGCTGCGGAGCCCTAATCCCTGCGGAGTACGGGCACGGCCCTCATCTGGATGAAGCGGTCTGCCTTGGCGGCCTCCTTCTGGGACATGTACATGGCGTACGGCTGCTGGCTTACCTCAATGCGGTGCGTGCCGCCGGGAGCGGGCAGGTCCAGGAGCTGGTTCAGATGCTTCAGGCTTTTCACCTGGACGCCGTTCACTTTTTCCACAATGGAGGGGCTCATCTGGGCATAGCCCAGCGTGGCCTGGGTGGGCAACGCCATCAGGAAGACCACAATTTCGTCCACGCCCTTTTTCCGGATGTCCTCTTTCTTCTGAATGGCTTCCACCAGGTTGAGCGGGGGGCGGTTCTTGCTGAGCTTGTTGATTTCCCCTATCAGGGCTCCGGTCAGAGGAACGAAGACCAGGCCGCCGTAAATGCGGTAAGGGGGATTGGAGACGAAGGGGGAGGGATTGACCAAGTCACCGTCCAGGGCGCTGCGGTCCAGCTTGACGTCCAGCGTCATGGGCTGGCTGACGCCGTCTTTGTCCTTGCGGCGAATGCCCAGCGTGATAGTGTCCCCCGGCATGGCGGAGTCACGGAACAGGACGTTGGCTGATACGGGGCCCAGCGCGGGGTCCTTGATCAGTCCCTTGCTGTCCAGCGGGATTCCGTTGACGCTTTCCACTACGTCTCCGGGACGCACGCCGGCTTTGTAAAAGGAGCCGTAAACAGGCAGCTTTACCACGTAAAAGCCGCCTCCGGTTTCCGGAAGGCCCAGGAATTTGCGGAAAACAGGGTCCGTCAGCTCCGTGACCTGGGTGCCGTCCGCCGGGAAGCCGATGTAATTGCCGGACCGGGCCTGCTTGAGAAAGCGGGAAATCATGGTCTGGGTGACGGCCAGCGCCTTCTGGGCGGAGGGGTCGCAGTTGGCGCTGAGAGCCACCAGTTCATTATCCCTCATGATGGGGTTGCCCGCGCCGCCTTTCAGGGGCGTGACGGAAGATTTGACATTGTACAGGACAAAAGGTTCGCTGTTGGTAAAAGGGCTGGAACTTTCCGTAGCCAGAAGGGTGCCGGAGGTAGTGATGGGAAGGCCGTCGTCATTGAACTGCCAGAAGACTACCTTGTCCCCCAGGCGGGGAGCGCTCCCCAGCGTAACGGGCACCAGCTTGTCCAGGAAGGAGGCGTCCTTTTCATTTTTCAGGCGCAGCAGGGCAAGATTGGCCTCCGGGTCAAAGGCGGTTACGGTCACGGGAACCGTCTGGGAGCCGTCCGCGGAGGTCACCTCCACAAAACTGGCGGAATAAACGATGTTGGCCGCCGTCAGGATGTTGCCGTCCCCCAGGTAAATGCCGAAGCCCTGGCTGTACGCCGGGTTTTCCTTGCTCCACGGCTGAACCATGGCATAGCCCTGGTTGGTGGCGTTGATGCCCACCATGGAGTTGGTGGGGGAGGGGAGTCTGGCCGGGGCGGGCGCTTCCCCCAGCTGTTCCCGGGAGGGTTCCGGCTGTTGCTGTTCAGGCTGCGGCGTGGGGGCCGTGCGGCCGTCTTCGCGCGGCTGGCAGCCGCTGAGGAGAATCAGGGAAGCAAGGGAGAAAAGAGAAAGAATTTTCATGGCAGTTAACGGGCGGGATTGGTGTTCCGTTCAGGCTGGCGGCCGGGAATGGCGCTGTCCAGGCGGGCGTTTTTCGGAATATTGTAGGTTTTGGAAATGCGCTTGTTGGCTGCCTCCATGGCTTTGCCTTCAAAGACCAGGGGGCGTTCCCCGTCTTTCAATTCAATGACCACGTATTCCGGCATGTTCTTCGGGTAAAGGAGCTCGTAGGCATGGGTGAGGCCCTTGACCTTCACGCCGTTGATTTTTTCCACAATGGCGTTGGAGATGGAGCCGGACAGGCGGGCGTTCACTTCATCATCCAGCACCTTGGTAATGATCACCATGTCTTCATGGTCCACGCAGCCCCCGTCTTCCTGGTAGTCCCGGATGTCCAGGGCCACGTCCAGCAGGGAGATGTCCGCCGCCGCCAGCACGTTGCGCTGGATGGGCTGGAACACCAGGCCGCCGAAGACGACGTAACGGGGCATTTTATCGTATTCCGCCATCAGCAGATCCTTGGAAAGGGAGGGTTTCATGACCATGTCCACTTTCATGGGCTTGCCGTCCCGGATGATGTCCAGCGGGAGCCGGTCATCCTTGAAGCAGCGCTCAATAAGCTCTTTCATGCTGATTTTCTGGCCGTCCAGTTCAATCATGGCGGAGCTGTCCACATCGTACCCGTCCACCTTCATCAGCAGGTCTCCGTTGCGGAGCACGCCGTCCGCGGAGGAGCCCTTGAGCACCTTGCCGATCAGCACGCCCTTTTCGTCGTCCGGCAGGCCGAACGCCTTGCGCATGGCGGGGTTCAGGATGGGAGCGGCCTGGATGCCCATGTCCACATAGCCGTCATAGACGCCGTCCTTGATGTCTTCCAGAAAGTGGCGGATGACGGGCGTGGGAATCACGTACCCCGTGTTGTTGGCATTGTTCAGGCCCTGGAAGGCCACGCCGATGACTTTGTTCCCCATCAGGGCCGGACCGCCGCTGTTGCCCGGGTTAATGGCGGCGTCCACCTGGATGGTCAGGTGCTCCGTGTTCCGGGGATGGGCGTACGTGGTGAAGTCTATGCGGGAGACCACGCCGCGCGTGACGGAAAGCCTGTTCCCGCCGATGGGGTAGCCGATCACCCGCACCTCATCTTCCAGGTGGGGCAGGTTTTTGCTGAATTCAAAGGGTTTGATGCCCTTGAAGGGCTTGGGGTCCTCTGCTTCCAGCAGGGCCAGGTCCGCGTCATGGGCGATGAATTTGACCCTGGCGGGAATTTTGCGGGAGTCCCCGTACATGGAGATGTAAATGCGCTCCGCGTTGCTGACTACGTGGGCATTCGTCATGAAGGCGTTTTCCCCGATCAGGAAGCCGGTGCCGATGCCGCCCTGGTAGCGGCCCGTGTCCCACGGCGTGGCGTAATCCGGCGTCAGGGAGTCCACTTCAATTTTAACGACTCCCTTGTACTGGTCGTTAATGGAAAGGACAGGGCCGGACATGACCTTGTCCACGCCGAAGTCTGAGAGGGAAACGGCCGGTTCATCCGCATGGGAAAGGGCGGCGGCGGCCAGGACTGCACACAGTCCTTGGAAGCAAGTATGGGGATGCATGGTGGTCAGCGGTTGAAGGTGATGTTGTTAAGAAAGGGAATGGTGTTTATAAATTGCTCTTCCGGCTTTGGGTGGCCAGGCTTTCCTGGAAGGAGTTGACTTCTTCCAGCAGGGAGGAGAAACGCTCCGTCACCTCGTCGTCCACCTGGTTGCCGCGGTTGTCCAGAGTGTCGACGGTCTGGCGCGTTTGTTCCACGCACAGGGCCATGCGGGCCGCCATGGTGCAGTAGTCCGCATCGTTGTCCTTCTCCTGGAGAAGGCAGGAAAGAATGCGCGGAGTGATGTAGCGGATGCAGTAGAAAATCTGGCTCAGGGGTTCCGGCGGTTCCGTCCGGTTCCGCTGGGACTTGCTGATCTCCCGGCTGAACTGGCGCTGGCATAGGTCCGTCAGCTCCATGACCTGCTGGAACAGGGGATGGAACATGCAGGACTGCACTTCCTGGGCCTCCTCCTCATTGAGGATGTCAAACAGGCTGAGCATGCCGGTGCTTTTACAGGAGCACGGGGTGCCCGTTTCTTCCGACTGGGCAATGTTGTCCAGCACGTCGTCCCAGCCCATTACAAAGGCAAGGCGGATGTCCCCGCTGGGGTTCAGCCTGTATTTCTGGAACACCTCCTGGTAGGCGATGGCGATGGCTTCCGCCTCCCGCAGACGCTTGTCCCAGTGGTGGTCCGGCAGGTTGCCGTCCTCCTGGTTGTTGGAATAGGCTCTGGACCATTCCTTTACCTGGGTACGCAGCATCTGCTGGCTCGCCATGATCTGCGCCTGTTCCTCACAGGAGTCCATGACCCATTCGGGCAGGGACACCTTGATGGAAAAGGCCGTGCTTTCCAGCAGCACCATGTCGTGATGGTCCGTGAACCATTCCAGGTACAGGGAGTTTTCCATGGTTTTCTTCCCCTTGACGGGCATGCGGCGGCTGGCCGTCATGTCTCCCGCCACGCCCCGGATGTTTTCCGGGAGCTGGGTGAGCTCCGCAGGGAGCCGCTGGGGGGAGGGGTTCCTGAAGTCCACCGTGCATCCGGCCAGATCCTGCAAGCAATCTCCCTGCAGGGTGATGTTCACCGGATGGGACATCCCCATGAGCTGCAGCGTAAGTTTGACGGTTCCGCGTTCGCGGTTGTCCAGGGTGCCGTAGTGGACGTAGTCTGTAATTCTGAAAATCATATGGGGAGCGGGGGGTAGGGGGAGATTGGTGAATACAGGATCAGCAGGCTGCCGTTACCTGGGGCAGCTCCGCATTCTTCTTTTCCACGGCCTCCATGTTGACAAGCAGTTCCGCGATGGAATCCCAGCGGCCCCTGCTCAGGGCTTCCCGGGCTTCCGCAGGCATCCGGATGGGGAAGGAACCTTCCTTCCAGGAGGCTGTCATGTTCAGGAGGTCGATCGTCACTTCCGTTTCCGGATGACTGGAGATGTATTGGGCCAGAGCGGCAATGTCCCCGGCGGACGCGCACACGCAGGGCAGGCCGATGCCGGTGCTGTTGCCGAAGAAGATTTCCGCAAAGGATTCCGCGATGACGGCGTTGACGCCGGAGCGTTTAATGGTCTGCGGAGCGTGCTCGCGGGAGGAGCCGCAGCCGAAGTTGGAGCCCCCCAGGATGATGGAAGCCCCCTTGAAACGGGGATCGTCCACCGGGTGGGATTTGGACTGTCCGTTTTCATCAAAACGTTCGTCCCAGAACATGACCCCTGCCAGCTCGTCAAACGTGATGCACTTGAGGAAGCGGGAAGGAATGATGCGGTCCGTGTCCATGTCCGGTCCGGGAATGGGAACGCAGGTGCCGGTGATGGAGGTGAATTTGGTCAGAGACATAAAGGAAAAAGTTGGAAAGTTAATTAAAGGAGAATACTTCGCGGGCGTCACAGACTTTCCCGGTCAGGGCGGCGGCGGCCACCATGGCGGGGCTCATCAGCAGGGTGCGCCCGGTGGGGCTTCCCTGGCGTCCCTTGAAGTTCCGGTTGGAGGAGCTGGCGCAGAGCTGGTCCCCCTGGAGCTTGTCCGGGTTCATGGCCAGGCACATGGAGCACCCCGCCAGGCGCCATTCAAAGCCGGCTTCACGGAAGATGTCCGCAATGCCTTCCTCCTCACACTGCTTTGCAGTCATCTGGGAGCCGGGAACAGCCAGCGCCCTTACGCCGGGGGCCACATGGCACCCCTTGATGAGGGCGGCCACTTCCCGGAAGTCAGAGATGCGGCCATTGGTGCAGGAGCCTACGAAGCACACCTGCACCGGCAGTCCCTTGAGAGGCATTTCAGCGGGGAATTTCATGTATTCCAGCGCTTCATTGATCATCTTCCGTTCGTCGTCATCTTTGGCGGAGGCCGGGCTGGGCGTGCTGCCGCTGATGCCCGTGTTCTGGTCCGGGGAAATGCCCCATGTTACCGTCGGTTCAATGGCGGCGCCGTCAATCTCCACGATCTCGTCATATTCCGCGTCCGCATCGGAAGCGAAGCCCAGCCAGCGTTCCACGGCCTTGTCCCAGTCCGCGCCGGTGGGGGCGAACAGGCGGCCCTTGATGTATTCCACCGTGGTTTGGTCAGGATTTACATAACCGCAGCGGGCCGCGCCTTCAATGGACATGTTGCAGAGGGTCATGCGTTCGTCCATGCTCATGGCGTCGATGACGCTGCCGCCGTATTCATAGGCGAAGCCCAGGCCGCCCTTGGCGCCCAGAAGGCCGATGATGTGCAGGGCCACGTCCTTGGCGCGAACGCCGGGAGCCAGCTTTCCGTTTACATTGATGCGGCGCACCTTGAGCGGGCTGAGCGCCATGGTCTGCGTAGCCAGCACGTCGCGCACCTGCGTGGTGCCGATGCCCATGGCAATGGAGCCGAAGGCGCCGTGGGTGGCCGTGTGGGAGTCACCGCACACGATGGTCATGCCCGGCTGGGTGATGCCGAGTTCCGGACCCACCATGTGAACGATGCCCTGGAGCCCGGTAGGGAGGTCGAAGAAGCGGATGCCGTTTTCCGCGCAGTTCCGGCGCAGTTCCTTGATCATGGCGTCAGCCGTGGCATCCGCGAACGGTTCCGCCTGGTTGTCCGTGGGAATGATGTGGTCCACGGTGGCAAAGGTGCGTTCCGGATGGCGCACGGCAAGGCCCAGGTCCCGGACCATTCCGAAGGCCTGCGGAGAGGTGACTTCATGCAGCAGGTGTGTAGCGATGAACATTTGCGTTCTTCCGTCCGGCAGGATGCCGACGGAATGAGCGTCCCAGATTTTTTGGAAAAGCGTTTTCCCCATAGCTGGCATAAGCATCCGTCCGTTCGGGAACCGCGTCAAGATGCAAGGGCGTATTGCTGACACGGTCTGTGTCTTACAGAAAGTGTTTTTTTGAACATTTTCACTGCATTCATGGTCTGAAATGGCCGCTTCCCAGTCTTTGGCGCATTTACGTCTTCAAGGAAAGAAGGCTTTCAACGCTCTCCTGCGCCGGAATTCCTGTGGAATTTTTCCTTCCACAGTTCTGCGAAAACGTCCCCGAACCGGGTCAGCAGTGCGTCTCCGGGACCAGGGTCCGGCATCTCGTTCTTCAGGCAGGTCATCTGCACGCCCTGGATGCCGCAGGGGGTGATGGCCTGGAAGGGAGGCAGGGATTCACGGGTCACGTTGAAGGCAAAGCCGTGCATGGCAATCCATTTTTTCACCCCTACGCCGATGGAGGCTATTTTGCGGTCCTCCACCCACACGCCCACCAGCCCTTCCCGGATGCGGGCATGCACGCCGAACCGGGCGCAGGTTTCAATCAGGGCGTTTTCCAGAGCGGTAACGTAGTTGTGCAGGTCCCTGCCGCAGCGGTTCAGGTCCGTAATGGGGTACCCTACCAGCTGGCCGGGGCCATGGTAGGTGGCCTGCCCTCCGCGGTTGATTTCATAAACGGGAAAGGGGAGCGCGGAACCGGGATGCAGGCTGGCGCGGTCCCGCGTGCGGCCGATGGTGTAAACCCCGGCGTGTTCCAGCAGGAGCAGGTCGTCTTCCCGCTCCGGGTCTTCCTGATGGGCGCGGACCAGTTGTTCCTGGAGCTGGAGGGTTTCCTGATAGTCTGCCAGGCCGGGAATGCGGATGATGTTCATGCGGCGGGAGGCAATGCCCGGTAAGACCGGGTTTAACGCGTTCTGCGCGCCTGCTGGCCCAGGGCGGTGCGGTACTGGCGCACGGCGGCGGCCAGGGAGGAGGCCATGAAGTTCTGGTAGCGTTCCGTGGCGATGAGCAGGGCCTCCTGCGGGTTGGACATGAAACCCCCTTCCACCAGGATGGCCGGGTGCTTGATGGTGCACAGCACGGAATAACGCGCGCGCTTGATGCCGCGGTCAACCATGGAGATGCCCTCCTTGATGGCGAGGGGCCCTTTCAGCATGTGCCCCTGCACGGCCGTAGCCAGGGCAATGTTCATGCTGTCCTGGGCGTTGCCCTGGAGCGCGTCCTGCCGGATGTTACGGGACATGGAGGAGGAAGTTCCCGCGGGAGCCAGCGTAAAGGTTTCCACTCCGCGGGCGGAGGAGCCGCCGTCATTAAAATGGATGCTGATGAAAATGGCGTTGTCATGCCTGTTGGCAATGCGGACGCGGTCCTGGAGGGTGATGAAGTTGTCCGTATCACGGGTCATCACCACCTGGTAGCCCATGCCCTTGAGGCGGTCGCGCAGTTTTTTGGCCACGGAAAGGTTGATGTCCGCCTCCCGGCTGATGCGGTTGCGCGTGCCGCTGTCATGGCCGCCGTGGCCGGGATCAATGACTACCGTGTTGAAGCTGCGGCGGTTGGCGATGTAAATGGGGCGCAGAACCGGATCAATGATTTTATGCAGGTCCATGTTGGAGACCATCAGCCCCTTGGAAGGATGGTCAGCCACGGGATAGGACAGCACGAACTTCATATTGTTCATGAACATGTCCTGGCTGTGCGCCTGCATGCGGATCTGAATCTTTTCCGGCACTTCGTAAACTTTCTGCCGTCCTTCCGTGCGCTCACGGGTCAGCTTGTAATGGGTGCGCACCTCGGACATAGGAATATACTGTATTCCGTTGATGGTTTCCGGGTTCCATCCGAAGGCCGTGGACAGCGTCAGCAGAAACATGCCCAAAACGCCGAGCATGGCTGCAAATGATGTGCGAGAGGTCGGATACATAGGACGATATCGCGTCCAGACTAACGGATTTTTCATGACGCACAAGAGAAAAGTTTCCGTGAAAGATTCTTTTGCGCCAGCGTCCGTAAAGAGGAAAGGCGGCTTCCGTTTCCGGAAGCCGCCTTGGAGGAGGGGAGAGGGAAGGCGACGGGTTATTTGGCCGCCTTCTCGTCCATCCTGGCCTTGACCAGTTCTTCGATTTCCTTGTACAGGTCCGGATTGGACTTGAGGGCTTCCTTCGCGGCGTCCCTGCCCTGGGCAATCTGGCTGCCGTTGTAGCTGATCCAGGAGCCGCGCTTCTGGATGATGTCGTATTCCATCGCCAGGTCCAGCAGGCTTCCCACGGAGGAGATGCCTTCATTGTACATGATGTCGAACTCGCATTCCGTAAAGGGCGGCGCCACCTTGTTCTTGACCACCTTGATCTTGGTGCGGTTTCCGGCCACGGTTCCGTCGCTGGCCTTGATCTGGCCGATGCGGCGGATGTCCACGCGCACGGAAGCGTAGAATTTCAGGGCGCGTCCGCCGGGAGTCGTTTCCGGGTTGCCGAACATGACGCCGATCTTTTCACGGATCTGGTTGGTGAAGACGCAGACGGTGCGCGCCTTGGAGATGAAGCTGGTAAGCTTGCGGAGGGCGGCGGACATCAGGCGGGCCTGGGCGCCCACCGTGGAGTCCCCGATTTCCCCTTCCAGTTCCTGCTTGGTGACCAGGGCGGCTACGGAATCCAGCACGATGACGTCAATGGAGTTGGAGCGCACCAGGGCTTCACAGATTTGAAGGGCTTCTTCACCGGAGCTCGGCTGGGAGACCAGCAGGTCGTCCAGGTTCACGCCCAGGCGGGCGGCGTACTGGGGGTCCAGCGCATGTTCCACGTCAATGAACGCGGCCAGGCCGCCGGCCTTCTGGGCCTGGGCGATGGCCGTCAGGGTCAGCGTGGTCTTGCCGGAGGATTCCGGTCCGTAGATTTCCACAATGCGGCCGCGGGCGAAGCCGCCCACGCCCAGCGCGCGGTCAATGAGAAGGTTGCCGGTGGGAATGACGTCCACTTCCATTTTTGCGTTGTCGCCAAGGCGCATGATGGCGTTTTCACCGAAGTCTTTCTGGATCTGGGAGAGGGCCAGGTCAAGGTTTCGCTTGCGGGCCGCCGCCAGTTTTTCAGCTTCGGGAGATGAAGGTGTTTCGTTGCTCATAATATCGTGGGAATTATAGCTGACGCGGCCTTGATGGCAAGTGTTCAGTAGGTCTTCACGGCCTCATTTCCCGTTGAGAAAGAATAGAATTCTGACATGGGGGAAATCCTGTGAAAACCGGGTATTCCCTCCGTTGGGAATTGAAGAAAAATGGAGAATTCTCCGTGAGTGGGCACGAGGAATGGGAGAGGTCCGCCACCGGGAAAGGGCGCCAGGGGCGCGTCACTCCTCAATCGGTTCCGCCAGGGGGATATCCTCGTAGGCGTCGTCAAAAATGACGGGGATGTTATGTTCCGGAATCAGGTTGATGGCGCTGATTTTGCGGTGCGTCTGGCGCGCGTGCTCAAGTGCCTTGGAGAGTTTTTCCACCTGGTGCTCCAGGCCGTAATGGCTGAAGGTGGCCTGGCAGTCATTGGAGAAGCGCACGCAGAAGGACCAGTCGTTGGGCATGGTGATGGAGACGATGCTGGGCAGGAATTCCGTCACGCTGCCGGACAGCAGTTCAATGAGCTGCATGGGCGCTTCCAGCTCACGGATGCTGATTCCGTAAGTAAGCTGGCCGGAGCTGGGCGGCCTGAGGGTCACGGAAGGCATGTGCTTGCCCTGGATGTAGGGCAGGTGGACCTGCTCCATGCAGGGGAAGATGACGCCCTCCTTGTCCGCCAGAACGCCGTACCTGGCGTCCCCGGGGCGGATGCCGAGCTCCGGGCAGTCAATCCAGGCTACGGGGATGCGCGCGTCAATATCCACCAGCAGGGTGGGATCAGAAGATATCTGGCGTTTGACGGACGCTCTGCGGATGGCCGGGCATTTCAGCAGGCGCTGTTCCAGCTCTGCGGCGTCCATGGAAAAGATGTTGTCCCCGGGACCCACGTCCATGAGGGAGAAGGCCTGCTCCGCGTTGAAGATGCCGTTGCTTTTCAGCGTAACGGTATCAATGGAGAGCCAGTCGTATTTAAGGATGTAGTCCTTCCACAGGAAAACGATGGCCCCGATGAGGCCGAAGATGAGCGTGTAAACGGTGAGGATGTGGAACAGCCTGCGCCGGAAGAGCCAGAAACGGTAGTTCCGGCCCTTGCGCTCAATGGTTTCTTTTCTCGCCTCCCGCTCCAGCTGGAGCAGCTCCGGCCTTTTGGCGGAACGGGGGACTGGCGTTGTGGCTTTGTGCGACATCGGGGGGTGTAGGAGGGGCGACTCCCCGCCCTCTGTCAGATATTACGCTATTTCCGGGGGGTGGCTAGCGATAATTCCGCTATTTTTTCGCAGAGGGCGCCGTAAGACCAGCCCGCGGCGGCGGCGGCCTTGGGCAGCAGGCTGGAGGGGGTCATGCCGGGAATGGTGTTGATTTCCAGCACAAAGGGTTCGTCGTCCTCTTCACGCAGCAGCACGTCCACGCGGCCGTACACTTCCACGCCGGCGGCGCGGTAGGCCTTCAGGGCGGCTTCCTGCACCTTTTGGGCGGTTTTCTCCGGCAGGTCCGCGGGGCAGATGTAGTCCGTGCCGCCGCCCATATTCATCCACGGGTACTTGTTGCTCAGGTCATAGAACCCGGAGCGGGGGCAGATATGGATGACGGGGAGGGCTTCCCCGTCCAGAACGCCTACCGTAAGTTCACGGCCTTGAATGAATTCCTCCACCAGCACGGTGGAGCCGTGGGTAACGGCTTCCTCCATGGCGGGGAGCACGTCTTCCTGCCTGTGGACGATGTGGACGCCCACGCTGGAACCTTCGCAGGGGGGCTTGATGACAAAGGGCAGGGGAAGGGAGGGCATCACGATGCCGCCGGAACAGTCCAGAATTTCCGCGCGGGGAGTGGGCACTCCGGCGGCCAGGAACACTTTCTTGGACTTGGCCTTGTCAAAACACAGGGCGCTGGAACGGGAGCCGGCCCCCGTATACGGAACGCCGCGTTCCTCCAGAATGGCCTGAAGGGCTCCGTCCTCGCCGAAGGTGCCGTGGATGATGTTGTAGGCCAGTTCCGTGCCTTCCGGCAGGTGTAAGTCCGGGCTGTGCACGTCCACCTGCGTTACATGGGTGAAGCCCGCCTGGAGCAGGGCGTCGTAAACGGATTTGCCGGAGACGAGGGATACTTCCCGTTCAGCTCCGGGACCGCCCAGAAGAAGGGCGATCCTGAGGTCGCGCTTGAGAGTGCTCATGTTGAGATAAAATAATGAATAGGTTAAAATTGAGGTTCCCGGTCACCGATGACCTGGGCTTCCGATTTCAGGTCAATGCCGCGGTTTTCCATGGCTTCCTTCCGGATCATGTCAATCAGGATGGTGATGTCCCGCGCCCTGGCGCGGCCGCGGTTGATGATGAAGTTGGCATGCACGTCGGACACGCAGGCATCTCCCACGCAGGCGTTTTTCAGGCCCAGTTCGTCAATGAGCCTGCCCGCCGGGATTTCCGCCGGGTTCTTGAAGATGCAGCCTGCGCTGGCTCCTACGGGCTGGGTAAGCTTGCGCTTGGCGCGGGCTTCTTCCAGGCGCTGCTCCATTTCCTGGGGGGAAGCGGGCTGCGTCTCAAACACGGCCTGAAGAACAAAATTATGAGCCAGGTCCGGAATGGAACGGTACTGGGCATTCAGTTCCTCCTTTGTGTGGCTGCGGATTTCCCCGTCTTCATCCAGGCAGACGACGGAAACCAGGTTTTGGATCATGTCCATGCCCATGGCTCCGGCGTTCATGCGGAGGCTTCCCCCCACGTTGCCGGGAATGCCGTCCATCCATTCCAGGCCGCCCAGGCTGTTCTGGACAGAGGCGGAGACCAGCTTTTTCAGCCGTACGCCCGCGCCTGCGGAGATATGGCTGTCCTGGATGTCCAGCACGTCGAATTCGCCTCCGGAGGGGTGGATGACGGCGCCGCGCAGGCCGCCGTCCCTGACGATGATGTTGGAGCCGCGGCCAATGACGTGCACGGGAATGTTCCGGTCCCGGCAGTAGTTGACCGCCGTCCGCATTCCGGAAAAGGTGGAAGGCTCCAGCCAGTACTGGGCGCAGCCGCCCACGCCCATGGTGGTATGGCGTGACATGGGTTCATACAGCCTGCCTTTCAAGTCTTCCCCCGCGGTGCGTTCCAGGTCTTCCAGCAGGGCCAGGTCACGGGCGATGCGCATGCCGCATTCATGGACGTTCCCGGCTCCCAGCGTCAGGAACAGGTCTCCCGGGTTCAGCGCGTTGCCGATGGCGTGGTGCGCCGTGGCGAGGTTGGGAAGGTAATGGGTTTCCACCGGGCCGTGCTTGTGCATGGCGTCAATGATGGTCTGCCCGCTTACTCCCTTGATGGGTAGTTCGCTGGCGGGATAAACGTCCGCCACAAAGACGAGGTCCGCCGCCTGGAGCACCTTGCCGAAGTCGTCCGCCAGCATCTGCGTGCGCGTGTAGCGGTGCGGCTGGAAGTACACTACCAGGCGGTTGGGCTGGAGGGAACGGGCGGTCTGAAGGGTGGCGGCTATCTCCGTGGGATGGTGGCCGTAATCGTCCACAATCCGGATGGAGGGGGAAAGGTACTTGGTTTCAAAGCGGCGCTTGGCTCCGGCAAAGGAGGCCAGCCCGCGCGTCACCGCCGGGAAATCCACGCCCAGTTCCGTTGCCAGCGCAATGGCCGCCAGGGAGTTCAGCACGTTGTGGCGTCCGGGGATGCCCAGTTCCACGCGGCCCAGTTCCTCCTGCCCCTTCAGCACGGTGAACAGGGTGCGGCCGCGGCGTTCCACCACGTCCGTGGCGGTGTAGTCCGCATCGGACCAGCCGTAGGAAACGGAATTGGGGTACGCGGCGCATACGTCCGCAGCGCCGGGATGGGCGCGGCAGTAAATGATCTTGCCCCGCGTCTGGGAGCACAGCTGGTTGAACACGGTCTTGATTTCATCCAGGTCCTTGTAGTGGTCCAGGTGTTCCGGCTCAATGTTGAGGACGATGCTGTGCTCCGGAATGTAGTTCACCAGCGTGCCGTCGCTCTCGTCCCCTTCCGCCACTAGGTATTCGCTGTCCTCGTTCCAGTGGGCGTTGGTGCCCAGCACGGGAATTTCCGCGCCCACGTAATGGCACGGGCGCATGCGCCCTTCCCGCATCAGGTGGGCGCAGAGAGCTGACGTGGTGGTTTTGCCGTGCGTTCCGGAGACCACGACGCCCTTCTTACCGTTCAGGATGGCCGCCAGGCATTCCGCGCGGCGCATGCAGGGGATGTTCAGCTTGCGCGCGGCGGACAGGGCCGGATTGTCTTCCCGGATGGCGCTGGAATAAATGACGATTTCCGCGTCCGAGACGGCGTCCGCGGAGTGAGGGCAGGAAAAAGACAGGCCCAGGCTCTGGAGCCGTTCCGTTTCCGTGCTGGTTACCCGGTCGCAGCCGCTCACCCGGTGGCCCATTTCCATCAGCATGAGAGCCAGGCCGGACATGCCGGAACCCGCTACGCCGATGAGATGCAAGCGTGCCGGGTGTTCCCTGTCCATCAGGCGTTTGCGTAAGGTTTCAATCATGGATGGCTGCATGGTCCGTGTTTTCAATGACATTGGCGATGCGGGATACTGCATCAGGCGTATCCAGACGTAAAGCACATTCATTCATGGAGGCCAGCAGGGAGGAATCCTTGAAGACTTCGTTCAGAAAGGCCGCAATATCGTCCGGCGTGAGGGTGTTTTCACGCATCATGCGCGCCGCCCCGTGGGCGGCGAAGACGCGCGCGTTGTGCGCCTGGTGGTCATCCGCGGCAAAGGGGTAGGGAACCAGCAGGGCCGCCTTCCCCATGTGGGCCAGCTCCGTCAGGCTGGACGCCCCGGAACGGGAAATGACCACGTCCGCCGCGGCATACGCGGTCGCCATGGCGGAACAGAACTCAATGACGTGCACATGGGGCATGTCCGCCGTCAGCTGGCTCACGCGCGCAAAGTCCGCGGAGCCGGTGATGATGAGGAAGTCGCACAGGTCCGCGCACTGCCGGGCCGCTTCAATGACCAGGGAATTCAGGTTCTTGGCCCCCTGGGAGCCGCCCATCACCAGGGCTACGCGGCGGTCCTTCGGCAGGTTGAGCTCCGCCCGGGATTCATCCTTGTCCCTGCGCTCCTCCATCTCCTGGCGCACCGGGGTGCCGGTGACGATGCACTTGGCGGGGTTGAAATAGTGCCTGGCCTCCTCAATGCCCAGCAGCACGTTCGTGCAGCATTTGGCGGTCATGCGGTTGGCCTTGCCGGGCAGCGCGTTGGAGTCATGCACGTAAGTGCGGATGCCCTTGCGGTGGGCGGCGTACACGGGCGGAAAGGAGGTGAAGCCCCCCATGCCGATGACGACGTCCGCGTTCACCTCGTCCAGCAGGCTGCGGCTGAAACGGATGGCCTTGTACAGCTTGATTCCGAACCCCAGCAGGGCCATGGACGGGATTTTGGGCATGGCAATGGCTTCAATGGTGCGGAAGTTGAGATCGCCGTAATTCCGGCTGGCCTGGGCGTCCACCTTCTTCTGGGAGATGAGCAGGGTGACGTTGTGGCCGCGCTTTTTAAGTTCCTGGGCCACGGCGATGCCGGGGAAAAGGTGTCCCCCCGTGCCGCCGCAGGCAATCACGATGTTCAGGGTGGGACGCGTGGAGGAGGGGTCAGTCATAATCTTACATCAATGGAACGTTCGTCTTTGCGGGTGATTTCACAATTGGGCTGTGCTCCGGTGGAAAATCTCTGAATACTGGTGAGCATGCCCAGGGCGGCCAGCGTGAAAACCAGGTTGGTGCCCCCGAAGCTGATGAAGGGAAGGGGCAGGCCGGAGTTGGGCACGGCGTTGGTCACCACGGCAATGTTCAGGATGGCGGGACAGAAGATGATGGCGACGATCCCCACGGCCAGGAACCGCCCGTAGGCGTCCCGGCACTGCATGGCTACGCCGATGCCCGCGTACGTCATCAGGAAGTAGCAGAGCAGGACGAACATGGTTCCGTAAAAGCCGAATTCCTCGCCAAGCGGGGCGAAGATGAAGTCCGTATGGGCGAAGGGCAGCGTGCCGTGTTTTTCCGCGCTGTTGCCCAGGCCCACCCCGTCCAGTCCCCCGCGGGACAGGGCGATGGAGGCGCGGTACTGCTGGAGCCCCGCGCCCAGGCGGTGGGCATCCAGGTCCTTCCAGGCCAGGAAGCGTTCCAGGCGGTTGGCGTTGCTCTGGACCAGAACGTAAAGGGCTCCCCCGGCCAGGGCCAGGGCGCCGCCCAGGTAAATTTTACGCGTTCCCGCCACGAACATCACGCAGAACGCGGCCAGGGCCAGCGCTACGGAGGTGCCCATGTCCTTTTCAAAAAGGATCAGCGCCAGCGGAATGCCGAAGATGAGGCCGGGCATGGCGAACCCCCACCAGAAGGAAGTGGTGCGGTCCCGGTACAGGGCCAGCCAGTGGGCCAGCGCCATCATCATGCAGAGCTTGGCGCATTCACTGGGCTGGAACTGCATGCCGATGGTAATCCAGCGGCGTTCCCCGTTGATTTCCTTCCCGATGCCCGGCACGTAGCACAGCACCAGCAGGAAGGAGGCGAACCCCAGGATCCACCAGATGTATTTCCTCCATATCCGGTAATCTATCCGGGAGAGGACCAGGGCCCCAAGCAGGCCCGCGCAGGCAAAGGCCGTCTGCTTGAACAGGGGCTCGTACGGATGCGTGGTTTCCTCCGCCCACGCCGCCGTGCTGGATACCATCACCAGGCCCACGACCAGAAGGCAGATGACGAAAAACCAGACCAGAATCATGCAGACTTTGGAAGACATGGCGGGAGGGTTGGGGGCGGGAGGAGAGCTACTTCTTGGGGATCATGATCTTTTGGCCGATCTTGAGGCGCGCTACGTCCTTGTCGCTCATCTTGTTGAATTTCTGGATACTGCGCCAGTTCATCTTGTACTTGCGGCCAATCACGGAGAGGGTTTCTCCCTTTTTCACAACGTGCGGCACGCCGTCCAGTTCCGCCTCAGCCGCAGCGGTCTTTTCCTGCACGGGCTTGTCCCCCGGGCGTGCGGGGATAACCAGCGTGCTTCCGCTGACAAGGCGCTGCACCTTGGGGTTGACGGCCTTCAGGTCATTGACGGCCACCCGGTTGTCGCGGGCAACGCGGTCCCACGTGTCCCCCGTGCGTACAATGTGGCGCGCAGGACCTGCCACCGGAGCGGCGTCCGGAATATGTTCCCGGGCGGCGGGCGCAGGCTGCCTGTCCGGGCGGGCGTCCACTACCTGTTCCGGCTGCGTGATGGTGACCGGGGCGGCGGGAGCGGCTTGCGGAACACGGGGCAGCGCCGCGGGGGCAGCCGCAGGCGCGGGCGTCTGGGCAACAGTGGGCGGCGCAGGCAGCGTGGTTGCCATTTCCACTGTTTCCGTGGTGTTTCTGAACCAGGTGCTGCGGATATAGACACCGCCGATCACGAGAAGGTGGAGAAGAAGGAGGACGACAAGCCAGCGCACGACGGTGCTGCTGGGAGCGTCATCTTCAAATTCGGAGACGCGGGCGCGGTACCTGCTGAGCTTGGCGCGGAGTACGGTGCCCATTTTGCGTTTCGGACGGGTACGTCCGGTCGGATTGTGATCGGGGGTCTTGGTCGTTTTCATGATGGTGGGTTTCTGGTGGGTTGTCAGGGAAGGGGTGTGAGGGCGTTCACCGCGTCCCGGAAGGCCTGGCCGCGCTGGACGTACCCGGTGAACATGTCAAAAGAGGAGGTGCCGGGGGAGAACAGGACGGTGTCTCCCGGCTGCGCCAGGGCGCGGGCCCTGGCTACGCAGTCCGCCACGTCCGCGGCTTTTTCCGTGGGAACCACGGGGGAAAAGGCATTCTGAAGCTGGTCCGCGATCTGGCCGAAGACGACGCACGCGCGCACCTTTTCCTTCAGCATGGGCCGCAGGGGCAGGTAATCCAGTCCCTTGTCCTTGCCTCCGGCAATGAGGACCACGGGGGAGTTCTGGGATTTCAGCGCCGCTTCCAGCGCGTGCAGGTTCGTGGCCTTGGAATCGTTCAGCCACAGCACGCCGTCCAGCGTGCGGACGGTCTCGCAGCGGTGGCCGGGGGGAGTGAACTCCTTCAATACTTCCGCAGCCGTTTCCGCGGGAATGCCCAGGTGGCGGCAGGCCAGTACGGCTGCCATGGCGTTTTCCGCATTGTGGCGCTGGTTCAGGGTGGTATCCGCCAGGTTCAGCAGGGGCTTGTCTCCCTCCATGACCTGCGGTTCCCGGTAATAAAGGTCCGCCGCCGGATCTTCCGAACTGAAGGTGCGGACGGGAGCGCCCAGGTGCGGAAGCCGCTCTCCGGAGCGTACCACGGCCAGGTCGTTTTCCGTCTGGTTGTCGAAGATGTGCAGCTTGGCCTGGTAATAATCCTCCACGGACTTGTAGCGGTCCATGTGGTCCGGCGCAAAGTTGAGCCATACGGCCACGTCCGGGTGGAAGTCACGGATGGTTTCCAGCTGGAAGGAACTGACTTCCAGCGCAAGCACTTCCGGCACGGAATCACGGAGCAGGATTTCCGCCATCGGAACGCCGTAATTGCCGCAGGCCACGGCATCCTTTCCGGCGCGCAGCAGGATTTTTTCCACCAGGGACGTGGTGGTGGTTTTTCCGTTGGTTCCGGTGATGGCGATGATGCGGCCATGGTAGAAGCGGCAGGCCAGCTCCATTTCACCGATGGTTTCCACGCCTTCGCGTCCGAAAGCCCTGACAAAGGGGCTGTCCGTCTCAATGCCGGGGGAAATGACTACCAGGTCCGCGCGGAAGGCGCGCCCGTCTTCTTCCGTGGCGGCAGCGTGCAGCGGAATGTCTTCCGGCCAGTTTCCGATGGAGGGGGAGGTGTCAAATACGCGCACGCGGGCGCCGTGCTTCATGGCGAGGCGCGCGGCGGCGCGTCCGCTTCTTCCCGCTCCCAGAACGGCTATGTTGAGATTGTTGAGCTGCATGTCCGTGGCTTGTCAGGCGGTGGTGATCAGGAACAGGCCCAGGAACGCCAGCAGGAGGCTGATCATCCAGAAGCGGATGATTACCTGCGTTTCCTTCCATCCCTTGAGTTCAAAGTGGTGGTGAATGGGGGCCATGGCGAAGATGCGCTTGCCGTGGCGCAGCTTGAAGCTGCCTACCTGGAGGACGACGGATACGGCTTCCATGACGAAGACGCCCCCGATGACGATGAAGAGAAGTTCCTGCGCCGTGCAGACGGCGGCCATGCCGAACGCTCCGCCCAGGGCCAGGGAGCCGGTATCCCCCATGAAAACCCTGGCCGGGTAGCAGTTATGCCACAGGAAGCCCAGGCAGGCTCCCACCAGGGCCATCATGAAGACGCTGATTTCACCTGCGCCTGGGTGGAAGGGGATGTCCAGGGAATCCGCCATCAGCCAGTTCCCGCAGATGGCGGCAAGGATGGCGTAGGAGATGCCCGTGGTGACGGAGCAGCCGGAGGCGAGGCCGTCCAGGCCGTCCGTCAGGTTCACCGCATTGGAAGCGGACATGACCACCACGGTGCCGAAGGGGATGTAAACATACCACGGCAGGTTTACCTGACCGTAAAACGGGATGAAGAGGGAGGAAACATAGTCATTCAGTTCCACGCGGGGAGCGCCTTCCGGGTACAGGTACAGGAACGTGACGCCAGCCAGCCCGGCCAGAAACTGGATGAGGAGTTTTTTGCGCGCGGAAATGCCGTCCGACGTTTTCTTGGCCACCTTCAGGTAGTCGTCCCGGAAGCCCAGCAGCCCCAGCGCCAGCGTGACGAACAGGCAGGCGATGATGAAGGGATTGCCCATTCTGGCGCACAGCAGGGTGGCTGCCGTCATGGAGCCTGTAATCAGCACGCCGCCCATGGTGGGCGTGCCCGCCTTGGCGCCGTGGAGCTCCGCCAGCTTGTGCACTTCCTCCGCCGTTCTGATGGGCTGGCCGATTTTCATGGAAATCAGCGCGCGGATCACCCGCGGGGCGAACATCATGGTCAGGACAAAGGAGATGAGGCAGGCCAGCAGGGCTCTCCCTGCCGGTTCTGCAAGCGCCCCTGCGGGGCTGAGCTGTTCAATGAGGGAATGCATAAAATTTACTGGGGCGGAAAGGTGAGGTTCATGACTTGCTCCATCCGGGCAAGGCGGCTGCCCTTGAACAGGACGATGTCCCCGGGGGATGTGTGGCTGCGGAGCCACTCCGCGGCTTCTTCCGCGGTGCCCAGGTTTACGGCCTGGGTGGAGGAGCCGGGGGAAATGGCGTCCGTGATGCGTGCCGCGTCCGGCCCTACGCTGACCACGCAGTCAAAGCGGAGTTTTTCCGCCGTGCGGCCCACCAGGGCGTGGCCTTCCGCGGAGAACGTGCCCAGTTCCCCCATTCTGCCCAGCACGGCAAAGCGCCTGCCAGGGCAGGAGAGTTCCGCTACGGTGTGCAGGGCGGCCTGCATGGAATCCGGATTGGCGTTATAGGTATCGTCCACCACCAGGATGCCGTTGACCCGGGTGCAGTGGAGCCTGCCCCCCGTAAGCTGCGCGCTGTTGAGGCCGGAGACGATCTGCTCCTTCGCAAGACCTGCCACCCAGCCCGCGGCGGCGGCCAGCAGAGCATTTTTCACCATGTGGCGGCCGTGGACGGGCAGTTCCACCTCCTCCCGGCAGAAGTCCGGGATGGAGAGGGTGAAGCGCGTCCCGTTTTCCGTGGAAACGGGGTTTTCCGCGCGGACGGTTCCGGCGTCAATGCCGCAGTCAATGCAGGCGGCGCGGGTGGACTGGCGGATCATGTCCGCGTAGTCGCAGTCCGCCGGGAAAATCATGAAGCCGTCTTCCGGCAGGCAGCGCGCCACCGTGCATTTTTCCCGGGCGATGTTTTCCCGGGACCCCATGTATTCAATGTGGGAGGTGCCGATGCTGGTGATGATGCCGATCTTAGGGCGCGTCATGTCGCACAGGGGGGCCAGTTCTCCCGGGTGGTTCATGCCCATTTCCCACACGGCGGCTTCATCCGCCGGAGAGGCCTGGAGGATGCTGAGGGGAACGCCGATGTGGTTGTTCAGGTTGCCCTGCGTGGCAATGGTCCGGAGGCCCTGGGAAAGAACGGAGGCCGTCAGGTCTTTCGTGGACGTTTTTCCGTTGGACCCCGTCAGCCCGACGGCGGTGAGGGTAAGGCCCGCGCGCCACCAGGAGGCGAGCTTCTGAAGGGCTTTCAGCGTATCCTCCACCAGGATGACGGCGCAGGAGGGGTCAATGCCCGGTTCCACGCGGCTGACGACGACGGCCGCCGCGGTGCGGGATGCCTCCGGCGCAAACAGGTTGCCGTCAAAATTTTCTCCCCCCAGCGCGAAGAAAACGGCATGGGACGGCAGGGCGCGGCTGTCCGTGCACACGCCTCCGGAAGCGACCCTTTCCAAGGGGCCGCTGACCGGTTTTCCGCCGATGGCATTGCAGATGCCGTGTGCCGTGAGGGAGGTCATGAAAATGATGGTGCGTGTGTTATGCCTGCGGGAATTCTTCCCTCTCCTTGATGAACATGTTGCGGCGAACTTCCTTGGCGTCGCTGAAATCAATGCGCCCGGTGGAAAGCTCCTGGTAGTTTTCATGGCCCTTGCCCGCAATGAGGACGACGTCCCCCAGCCGGGCCTGTTCAATGGCCGTGGCGATGGCCCGGGCGCGGTCCGGAATGATGGCGTACCTGCCTTCCGGCATGCCCGCCGTAATCTGGTTGATGATGGAGAGGGGTTCCTCGCTCCTGGGATTGTCGGAGGTGACGATGCTGGCGTCAGACAGGCGCGCGGCCACGGCGCCCATCAGCGGACGCTTGCCCTTGTCCCGGTCCCCGCCGCAGCCGAACACGGTAATCAGGCGGCGGGAGCAGATTTCCTTGAGCGTCTTGCAGACGTTTTCCAGGGCGTCCGGCGTATGGGCGTAGTCAATGAAGATCTGGGCGCCTCCGGGGTGGGTGAACAATTGCAGTCTGCCGGGAACCTGCGGAATGTTCTGGAGGTTCGCGATGGCGTCCCGCACCGGGATGCCGGCGCAGATCACGGCCGCCAGCGCGGCGAGGCTGTTGTACATGTTGAATTTGCCGATCAGGGGCACGCGCACCAGGTAGCTTTTCCCCTTGTATTCCAGTTCATACTCGCTGCCCTTGGCCGTGGCGTGGTGCACCAGCATGCGGAAATCCGCGCCCAGGGCGGAACCGTAGGTCTTCACGGTCATGCGGCTGGAGAACATCTCCGCCAGGCGGCGGCCGTAGGCGTCGTCAATGTTGATGACGGCCACGGGCTTGCGGCGGGACTTGGTTTCCTGCGCCATCTGCTCGAACAGCTTCGCCTTGGCCTGGAAATAGTTTTCCATGGTGTGGTGGTAGTCCAGATGGTCCTGGGTCAGGTTGGTGAAAATGCCCACGTTGAAATTGATGCCTGCCACGCGTTCCTGGTCCAGCGCATGGGAGGATACCTCCATGGAGACCCCGCGGCAGCCGTTTTCATCCATCTCCTTCAGCAGGTGTTCCAATTCCAGCGGGCCGGGCGTGGTGTGGGTGGAGGGGGTGATTTCCTCCCCGTTGTCATAGGCGATGGTGCCGATCAGCCCGGCGCGCAGCCAGGACTGTTTGAGCAGGGAATGGGCGATGTAGGCCGTGGTGGTCTTTCCGTTCGTCCCCGTTACGCCGATCATGGTCATGTGGCGGGAGGGATGGCCGTTCCAGGCCGCGCCCATCAGGCTGACGGCCAGGCGGGAATCATTTACCTCCACCCAGGAGACGCCGCCGTCCCGGGCTTCCTTCGTGCAGGGCATTTCCGCGACAATGGCGCAGGCTCCGCGGCGGATGGCTTCCGGGATGAACTCGTGCCCGTCTGTCTGGGTCCCCTTCACGGCAATATAGCAGGAGCCGGGCAGGACACGGCGGCTGTCGCATTCCAGATGGGAGATTTTCACCTGGGGGGAGCCGGTGAGCGTATGGGCGGGAAGGTCTTTGAGTAGCGTAAGTAGCTTCATGATGTGGTTTATCTGCGCGGCGGTTTGGACGTGGAGGAAGAGGCTTGCGCCCGGGAGGCTTTCTTGTCCGCCTCTGCGGAAGGCGTGTTTTTGGGAATGTTCATGGCTGCCGCCAGCCGGGTGGCCAGTTTCTGGAAGACCGGGGCGCAGACGGTGCCGCCGCCGGGATGGCAGTGCTTGGAGGTGGGGTCGTCAATGACGATGAGGCAGACGAAGGCAGGGTCCTCCACCGGAAGCATCCCTACGAAAGAGACGGTATAGCGGTTTTCAAAGTAGCCGCCCGTGGGCTTCACCTTGTGGGCGGTTCCGGTTTTGCCCCCCACGTTGTAACCTTCAATCCGCGCCCTTTTGGCGGTGCCGTCCAGGTCCGTGACATGGAACAGGGCGTTCCGGAGGCTGCGGGCCGTTTTAACGCTCATGACCCGGCAGGCTTCCACGGGCGGGGAGGGCTGGAAGTTCTTGTCATCCACATAAATGCCGTCCACCAGGCGCGGGCGCATGCGTACCCCGTCATTCGCGATGGCGGCGTAAGCCATGGCGACCTGCAGGGGGGAGACCATCAGGGAATAGCCGAAGCTGATGCGGGAGAAGTTGACGAAGTTGTTGCCGTCCTGGCACTGGCTGCTGGTTTCCCCCGGCAGGTCAATGCCCGTCTTGGAGGAAAAACCGTACAGGTCAAAGTACTTTTTATAGGTAGGCCAGCCGGACCTGAGCGCAATGCGGAAGGCGCCCGGGTTGCTGGACTTTTTCAGTACGCCCGCTACGGTCAGGCCGCTGTAGAAGCGGGGGGCGTCCGTGACGGGGCGGGAGCCGGGCACCATGTACGGCGTGCAGTTGATCATGGTGTCAAACGTGGCTTTCCCGGTATCCACGGCGGAAGTGACGGAAACTATTTTGAACGTGGAGCCCGGTTCGTACAGGGACTGCACGGCAAAGTGGTAGGCTCCCTCCTGAAGCCCCTCGCGCGTATTTAAATTATAGTGGGGGCGGCTGGCCATCGCCAGAATGCTGCCGGTCTTGGGCTCCACCACGATGATGCAGCCGCGGGGCTTGTGGGTCTGGTCCGTGTAAAAGGAGATGGCGGCATCCAGTTCCTCCTCCACGATGGTCTGGTACTCCATGTTCACCGTCAGGCGCACGTTCAGGCCGTCCACGGCGTCCTTGAACCGTGAATCCGCGGAGGGGATGATGCGGCCGCGGCTGTCCTTCCGGTACTCCCTGATGCCGTTGTGGCCCAGAAGCTGGTCGTCCAGCTGCTTTTCAAGGCCGGAAAGGGCCACGGGCCGGGGGCCGCTGTCCTTCGTCTGGGCAATGTAGCCCAGAATGTGCACCATGCATTCCGGTACGGAATAGACGCGTTTGGAAGAGGTTTCAAACCGGAACCCCTGGACGCGGGCGTTCTGGATGGCCTGCCGCAGCAGCTCCGCTTTTTCCTCGGACAGGTTCTTGGCGATGACGATGCGCTTTTTGGGAATCTCCCCGTCCTTTTCCACCGTGTTGATGATGTCCTGCACGCTTACGTCCGGCAGGAAGGGGGCAATCACGTTGGCGGCGTATTCCAGATGGGCCTGCACGTATTCCTTCACCATCTCCGGCTCGTACAGCTCTTCCAGCTTCTTCCTGGCCATGTCCACCCCTTCCGGGCCGTCTTCAGGTTCTTCCAGCAGGATTTTGGCCAGATTATGTTCCTTGCTGCCGTCTTTTTTGCTGGCCGCCTGGCCCAGAATCTTGCTGCGGAAGCCGGAAACGAGCTTCTCTTTTTCCTTTTCCGTCACGGCTTTCTCCCAGAAGGCGGAATGGACGGCCTTGGAATAGGCAAGCGCCCAGCTGATGGTCTTGGGATCGTTCAGGTGGTAGCCATCCGCAATCAGCTCGGAGCTCTGCATGTTGTTGGTCAGAATTTCCTCATTGGCATCCATGATGCGGCCGCGCTGGGGCAGAAGCACCTCCCGTTCAATGATGCCGCCGCTGGGAACGCCGCTCGTTTTCCGGGGGGAAACCAGCTGGAGGTTGACCAGAGTCAGCATCAGCCAGATGACCGCAGCTCCCGCCACGCCGCACAGGACGAGGCTTCTTCTGGCAAATCTGGACTTCGTGATCGTGGTCATGAACGGCTCAACGCATTAATTGCCTGCCGCGGCAATGCGGGAGGCGTTTTCGGAAGAAATGTATTCGATGGCGGAGGGCTCAATAGGCTGAAGGCTGGACTTGTCCTGGGCCAGCCGGTCGCGGATGGCCCAGCGGCTGGTCAGGGAGGAAGTCTTGGAGCGGTAGTATTCCTTCGTGAGTTCGCAGGAGGCGATCTCCTCGTTCATTTGCTTGATGTCGCGGGCGACCTGGATCTGGTCGTTCTTCAGCACGGCATAAGTGATGCCCGCTCCGCAGGTCAGGGCGGCGAAGGCAATGAGCCACATGATCATGCTTACGCTGATCTGGTGGCCGGTGAAACGCTGTTTGAATTTTTTCATGGTGGTGGCGAAGGAGAGGGTGTCAGACGATTTTTTCCACACCGCGCAATTTGGCGCTGCGGGAACGGTGGTTGGTTGAAAGTTCTTCTTCTCCCGCGGTGACTGGCTTGCGGGAAAGCAGGCGGAAGCAGTAATCCGGATTGGGGCGCGGCGCCGGCCATTCCGGGCGGTCGATCTCCGGACGGCTCCGGAGGTCGAAGAACTGCTTGACCCTGCGGTCTTCCAGGCTGTGGAAGGTGATGACGGCCATGCGGCCCCCCTTGCCGAGCAGGCGCACGGAAGAATCCAGCAGGGAGTCCAGGGCGTCCAGCTCGCCGTTGACGGCAATTCTCAGGGCCTGGAACGTGCGGGTGCCGGGATGCTGCCTGCCTTTGCGGGGGAGAACGGATTCCACCACGCGGGCAAGCTGGGCGGTGGTGGTGACGGGAGCCTGGGAGCGGGCCTTCACGATGGCGCGGGCGATGGCGCGGGAGGCGCGTTCCTCGCCGAACTGCCAGAGAATGTCCGCGATCTCTTCCTCCGGCGCCTCGTTCACCAGGTTCCGGGCGGAGAAGGCGGTGCGGGTATCCATGCGCATGTCCAGCGGGCCGTCTTCCCGGAAGGAAAAGCCGCGGGAGGCAGTGTCAAGCTGGTGGGAGGAAACGCCCAGGTCCGCCAAAAGGCCGTCCACCCGGGAAACTCCCTGCGCGGCGAGGATGGCTTCCACATCCTGGAAATTGCCCGCGAGCACCTTGAAGCGGGAGCCGAAGCGGGCCAGCTTGAGCGTGGCGGCGCGGCGTGCGTCCGGGTCACGGTCAATGCCCCAGACGGTAGCGCCCTGCTCCAGAAGAAGTTCCGTGTGGCCGCCGCCGCCCAGCGTGCAGTCCACGATGAGTTTGCCGGGGCCTGCCTCCAGCATGTCCACCGTCTCATGCAGCAGAACGGTAATGTGGCTGAAGCCGTTGCCGTTGCCGGCTTCTTCCGTTTCCGCGTCAGCGCCGGCGGAAACGGCGTCATCCCCCAGCTCGGCAACCAGGGCGTCCACTTTGGCTCCGGCTTCCGGAGCCTTCAGGGCTTCCGTATGATACACGTTTTCCCAGGCCATGGAAGGGGCGAGCGCTTTCCAGGAGCAGACCAGCTCATCCACGCCTATCTCCTCCGTCAGCTCCGCAATCACATGCACATGGTTGCGGCAGATGCTCCACGCCAGCACGCGGCAGGAGGTGGTATCCGCCAAGCCGTCCGCCAGGGCCTGGACCTCGTCCGGGCGGATGTGCGTACCCGCGCCCGCGCGTAAGGAAAGCTCAACGTGGCTGTCAAAAGCCCGGTTCAGGCTGGAGGACAATACGCCCAATTTGCCATAGGCGCCCTTCTGGCCCGCCAGGGACATTTCCCCGGTGATGCGCGTTTTTTCCTGCTGCCAGGCGATCATGTCCTGCGCCGGAAGGGCGTCGTGCCCCCAGAAAACAATGGAATATGCCGTGACTTCCGCATCCAGCCCGGTTCTGGCTCCAACGCCCAGGCTGGAAACAAGCCAGCCCGGGCGCAGCGCAAGCGTTGCGTACGGATGGGCCTGGTGCGAGGGCGGAATGGTGGAGTCAGGGGGCATGAAGGATGGAGATCAGAGAATGCCGTAGGATTGGTTAATATCGGAAATGCTGGCGTTTTCCCGCCGGGAAACCTCTTCGTAGAGAGACGGTTCCCATAATTCGAAGTATCCTCTCCGCGCGGCCAGCTTGACGGAGGAACTTAATTGTGCGTGTTCGCACATTTGTTTGGGTATCAGCAATTTACCCTGGGCGTTAATAACAGCCTCCACGCAGTTGGCGTATAATCTGCCGATAAACAGGTCGATCTGCGCCTCCGTGTATCCGGGGGTGGATTCAATCTTATCAATGATTTGCTGGAATTTTTCCCGCGTGTAGGCTTTAACAGTCGGCAGTTCAAGGCGCCGTCCGGACAGCAGGAGCAGGGCGCAACCTTCGGTAGGCCTCCATTCAGTCGGAATTGCAATCCGGTTTTTGGGGTCCAGCTTGTGGGTGTATGCACCAAAAAGGTTGTCAGATACACTGCTCATCACATGCAAGTACACTACGTAGTGACTTCAATACACTTTAATGCACTTGAAATGTCAACACCGTACTGGAAAAAAGTATTTTTTATTGTGTTCATGTCGTGAAAAAAAGCATTGATCCGGTCTTGCGCCGCTCCGGGACCGGTATTATATTCCGCGCATGATGCAGTTTTGCGTGTTGGGCAGCGGCAGCGGAGGAAATGCCACCATCGTGAAGGCGGGGGAAACCGTGCTGCTGGTGGATGCCGGGTTCAGCGCCGCCAGACTGCGGGATAAAATGAAATCTGCCGGTGTGGAACCGGATGACCTGGACGCCATTCTGCTCACCCACGAGCACAACGACCACATGAAAGGCGTGCACCAGTTCACCAAGAAGTACACCGTGCGCGTTTATGCCACCCGCCATACGGCCATGTGCGTTCAGGAAAAGGCGCCGGAAGCCCCCTGGGCCTACTTTGAAAAGGGGCAGTCCTTTAAAATAGGGGACATCGTGGTCACCCCCTTTGCCACCTACCATGACGCCGTGGACCCCGTGGGGTTCAAGTTTGAAACGGAACAGTCCAGCCTGGGCTTCATTTCCGATACGGGGCATGCCCCCGGCAGCGTGGCGGAATACCTCTCCATGGTGGACAGCCTGGTGGTGGAATCAAACTATGATCCGGACATGCTGGCCGCCACCCCCAAGCGTCCCTGGCCGCTGAAGCAGCGCATTGCCTCCGAGCACGGGCACCTGTCCAACGCGCAGGCCTGCGACCTGCTGCGGCGCATCGCCCATGACGCCCTGAAAAACGTGGTGCTGGCGCACCTGAGCGCAGAAAGCAATTCTCCGGCATTGGCAGAAAGCCTGATGCGTGCTACCCTGCATGACATGGGACTGGCTTCCACCTCCCTGTTCTGCGCCAGCCAGGACTCCTGCCTGCCGTGGATACGGGTCTGCTGAAGCTCTCCTCTTCCTCCTTTCCCCCGCCATGTTCCTCTCCATCTGTGAAATCATGAGCACGATCATTGGAGCCCTGGCGGGGTCCATTGCTTCTTCACGGGTGAAAATGGACCTGTTCGGTGTGATTGTCTGCGGCACGCTGGCGGCCCTGGGGGGCGGAACCGTGCGTGACCTTCTGCTGGACATCCCGGTGTACTGGACGCTGCCTTCCGGTGAAATTTTCGTTCTGGCCGCCGTCGTCACCAGCCTGGTGACCTTTTACTTGGCCCAGAAATATCCGCCGCCCATGGGCACCATCCGCGTGGCGGACGCCATTGTGCTGGCCCTCTTCGGCATGATCGGCACGGAAAAATCCTACCTCCACGGCTATACGCCTACCGTTTCCGTGATGATGGGCATCTGCACCGGCGTGGCGGGCGGCCTGCTGCGCGACGTGCTTACCGGGAACGTTCCCTACGTGTTCCGTCCCGGGGAACTGTATGCTACCGCGGCCCTGCTGGGCGGTGTGGCGTACGCGGTGCTTTACTACTTTGGAATCGACTCCTCCACCTGCTTCGTGACGGGCTTCGTGGTCACGCTCTCCGTGCGCCTGGCGGCCATCCGCTGGAACTGGAACCTGCCTTCCTATATTCCATTATTCACTTCGGATGCCGACTTTCCACCTGAAGAACCGGAAGCCTGACCCGGATTCCGGGCGTGGTCAGCAGCGTCGGCGTCTGAGGAAAAGGGCTGTTTCCGCCGCAAAGGCGGTAAGGACTGCCGCAGAAGGTTCCGGGGCATTGTAAAAGACAGGAGCAAGGCATCGTATGCGTTGACCCGGTAGCCTTCGGGCTTCCTAAATGCAGGGTTTCGTCAGTTTCATTATAATAAACATCCCGTTTTTCCAGCCCTTGGCCCATTGTCGGAATCTGTGACGTACAGGGATTTGACCTTGCTGGCAGCATCGTCAACTTCAATTCCCCTGCAGGTAATTGGCATGGTCCGGACCTGATGTGTGGGCCATGGAAAGGTCTACTACGCCGCCATTTTGGAAAAATGAAACGAAGTCTGTGTTGAACGGAGAGGGAAAATCGTCTTGCGTGAAGTATTTACTGCTGATGAAGGGGCAGTTGTTTTCCCAGGTGGAAGAGGATAAACCTAGGGTTTGTGATGTCTCCCTCCCAGTGTCGGCCAGTATTCTTCGGCTCAGTAACAGTTTCCTTGAAATCGTACAAATAGTTGTTGGGATTGAGGGGTTTCCTCCCAGATACCACCACAGGCCAATTTCTGCGCCTTTCCCGGTATCGGCCTAATTATTGCAAAACACATCATAAATCTCCGTTCTTCCGCTTTCATTCTAGTCGTTGGGGAAGGAAGACAGAATGCCGGAGAAATTATTCTACCACTATTGCTGCATCATATTGCTGGCCGTAGCCGCCCAGCATAAATTGGAATCCCCGTTCCAGTATTTTTTGGTATTCACGGACCTCGAAACTTCGGAAACGTTGTGAGCAAAATAAATGGCAACCTGGACAGGACCAGCGTGAAAAGGAAAAAAGAGAAAGGACGCGTAACATGAGAACATTGCACTAACAACGAATTAACAGGCTGGAATCAATATAAAATATCTGCAAAAGGTTTTTTAGATAATTACCGTCCTTCCGCTGGACGAAAAGAGAAGGTTGGTACCGGAGTCCCTGTTGATGAAGAGTTCTTATTTGAATACACAAGAGAAGTTACAGAAATCGGCGTTTTATATTTTGCTTGGTAAAGATGAATGCATACTGAGTCCTTTTCGGATATCCATCAAGTAAGTATGTAGTTACTGTTTTGTCCATCGTGATTTTGTGTAAATTAACCCACTATTACTTTTTCGATTTCGTGTTTTGCATTCTCCAGAATGGATGTGCCCTCTTTTTGTAACGAACTTGCTCGATTTCGAATACTTGCAATATGATCTACTATCTCCTGTTGTTTATCTAATGAGACAACAGGAATATTGAGCATTCGTAAATCTGCAGCATAAACATGTGGTTGAGCAGCACCTGTTTGTAATCTGTATATAGTCTTTTGCTGGAATTTTAAAACTTCAAATAAATACCTGGTCACAAAACGAGTTTCATCTTTAGAAAAAATAATGCAACAATCCGTAGCATATATTGGGTAATCATGATACCATACATAACCAGCATAGGCTCCTGATGCACTAACTGTTATTATATTTCCCTCAAAATTGGATTTGTTGTGAGAATAGGGACTCGTTTGCCCTCCTGCTATCACCGGAACATCTCCCGGCTCAATATTGGCACTAGTTATGGAATTACCTTTTAATATATGTGCAATTGAGCAAAGATAAACATTATCATATTTATCACTTAATGCATTCTTTCCTAAATATAATGAAAATAAAGGATCTATTCTATTATCTCCTATCTTTTGAAAAGAACTAACAAATATACGCTTATCTAATGTATCTTCAACTTTAGGCAGAGTTATTCCTAATTCATTCAAGAGATATTCATCTATACTTTCCAAAAGGAATTCAGCTTCGAGTTCTTTTTCTTTTTTAGATTTAATTGCATTATCAACAAGAGAGAAATCTAAATTATCTATAATTGGAATATTCTTTAATGAGGGATAATCTAAAGCAGGTCTTGTCCCTCCAGTAGAATATCTAGATGCAATCTTTTCTACAATATCAAGATTAAGATAATGAGCTAAATACTTACTAATTTCAATATTTCCCGTTTTAACAACTACTATATGCTGATTTGTATTACCAATAAACGCTTTAGGAGCAACAGATGCTATAGCCATCCGGCCAACACCTGTAATCTTAATTAACAAATCGCCTTCAGATACTTGACTACGTTTTAATAAACCATTATGAGTTTCATCATTAATATATAAGCATGCATCCAACGATAGTTCACCAGTTGTCTTGAGATTTTGTACTCTAAGAAAAGGTATACCATTACTTGAATCTGAATAATATTTCTCAAATTCTTTTTTTGATGGAGTCGCACCTCCAGCAAAAGACAAGGCATACGATCTCAGCCTTTTAGTCGACTTAGAACATATTTTTTCTTCAAGTTGAACTATAGTAGTTTTATAGAACTCCGGTTCTAATCGGCCCCGAATCTCAGACTTTCTAACAATAAAGATTTTATCCTTATCAATTTGTTGCGGAACTTGATATGTCATATACTACGGTTTCTCAGTTGTTCAACAATTGCAGGCATATTGTTTCTCATAATCCCTTTGATTTTATTGTAATATCCCGAGTTTGAATATGGAATATATTGCAACTTATCCATATCAAACGGAATGAACTTACCTTTATCTAATTTACTAGCTTCATCGAAAGGCATTTTATCAGTATCTTCTTCGGACCGGATAAGAAGTATCTTCTTACCGAATCCTTCAGCTAAACCTACTTCAAAAATCACATTATCGTTACATGTGGTAAGATCCCCTATGAATATATCACATTCCTTAATCTTCTGAATTAATCGGGCATCAATTCTTTGAGATGCTCCTTTAAATCGCATAATCGGTATAAGTTCCAACCCAAATCCAATTTTATTGGATATTTCGTTGAATACTTCTCTAAAAAGATTATTAAATTCCTCTACTCTTGCATGTGAAATATATGGCATGGCAACAAAAACCTTATATGATCTCTGTTTATGTATTGTATCGAAAACACGAATAATGTTGTCGAATCTCAGATGATCAATGCTCCCCATTTCATTCTTGTTTATCCAGGATAGAAAACGATCCATCGCTTTTGGATTAAGGTATTTATTGATTATAAGAGCTAATATAACATCCTCCTGAGGATACATTATCTCTTCTTTAATATACAGACTATTGATGATTTTTATGGCTTTTATTATATTCTGATAAATGTCTTCAGAATATGTTGCGTCCTTATCAATAAGATAAGTAATTAGAGTAACTGTCAACTCAAAAATCTGCTTATTAAAGATAACGATTGCAAAATCAATCTCTTGTTCATTAAAGAATTTTGCAATTTTTTCTAAATATTTAATTTGAACTGAACTCAATGAAAGAAGATTTTGTTTCTCAATTCCAGAAAATAAGTTAGCATTTATTATTGATTTTAAATTTTGATCAGTCGTTAAGGGCTTTGCTTTGGAGTTGATTAAATAAAAGTATGCAACTTCATATTTTTGGGATTCACTGTTACTGCTTTGCATTATTATGCTATATGGCACAACCATATTCAGCAATGTAGATTCCTCGCCTGCAGCTAGCATGTTATCAATTACTCCTAGTCGATGATTACCATCTATCCTATCTAAAATAGGAGTTTTGAGACTATCTGGGATCTCAATTGTTAACATCTTAGTAATAGGCCCTTCTATTTCCGAAAAGGGTTTGAACCTAAATTTATTTTTCTTGAATTTTATATCATCAATACTCTTAATAGTCTCTTCTTCTTTTATTTGTTTAATTACCGAATCATCTTTAATTTGCCAACCGAATATTAACTCTGGGAAAAATATAAATGGAGAGGAGCTCATATATTCTTTTATTGCCGAAATTCTTTCTTTTTCATGAGATCGCTGATAATTACCCAACTTAGAAAGTTCAGCTAAAGTCTTTAATGTAGCATATCCTCTAAAAATGGTTATGCCTGTAAACACCTCTTCTATTAATCCTTTAAGTTTCACGGCTATTCTTCTTACAATGAATTAATAAATTTCTTCAATTCCTCTCCGATCAAATAGAGTTCATTAACAGCGATTTTTTTACCGGTTGCATCATATCCAATTTCTTCTGCAATTGCCATAAAAATTGGATAGTCCGCTAACTCCTTTTGCTTTGCATTATGGTATTCATCTGTCAAGCGACTTTTGAGTTCGTCTACTTTAGTGGCATACATCGCAAGTAAGTCGGTATTCCATGTTCGATACTCATCTGTTTGCTTGACTGCCGTTGCAGAAATATTTTGGCGACTTTTTATTTCATTTACTTTTTCTTTCTGCTTCTGTTTTAACTCCTTCTCCCAATTCTGGCGTTGAGCTAAATAATTATTATTACTAAGGAGTCTGGCTTTGATTTTTTCCTTTGCTCTAACTAATTGTTCTACTTCTTTGTTTGTCCATTTTTTTAGGATAAGAACAGAACTTTTCACACCAGCACCATTCGCCATAAATGCAGTTTGTGGCAGACTGACAACAGCAATGATCCTGAACCAGTCCTCAATTTGTGTTCTCACATATTGCATACTACTATTGGTTAAGATTCCATCTGGTATGACAATTGCAAGATAGCCTCCTTCTTTGAGAAATTTATAATCCTGCTCAATAAAAAGGACTTCGGTACTTTGGCCATCACGAGCATTCTGAGGAGGTGTAACTGCTGCTAACCAATCTTCCTCTTTTCTTCCTAATTGGTAATTTTTTAGATATGTTTTTTCACTCTGGCGAATTGTACTTCCAAATGGAGGATTTGTAATAATAAAATCAAACGTTCCGTATTTGAATCCTTGATTATTTGTCTTAGTAATTATGGTTTCGTCCGATAGGAGTCCATCAGATGTGATAACATTGGTATGCCCGTCATCATGAATAATCATATTCATCTTGGCAGCGCGCGATATCTGCTCACTAATATCTATACCATACAAATTTTTCTCAGCAAAGTCATGCCAATAGGCGAACCAATGTTTAAATTGTTTCGTATCGTTCACATGTCTCGGATATAGTTCTGTTGCCTTATTTCGTATTTTATCCAATGCATAAAGTAGAAAGCCCCCACTGCCGCATGATGTATCAAGAACTTTAGAATCATGTTCTATAGGAAGGACATCAACAACGAACTTAACAATCTCACGAGGTGTAAAGTATTGTCCATAAGTACCCCTAAAGAAAGAGCCCATAAAGGTTTCAAAAGCACGTCCTTTACTATCGAGATCAGTTTCCCCTAAATTAATACTTTCAAGATATCCTACCACTGTACGGATTTTCTCAGGCGTTAATCTAATGTTATCTCGAAAAACTTCTTTATCCTTTTTGCGACCCTCTTCATACAACTCGATTACCCGTCTGTAAAGATTGTCATTTTCAATCAGTCTTCTTTTGTTTTCATCTGGCTCTTCTTCTTTTGACACAGTTATAACTTGGAAGTCATACGGTTCTCCTGGTTTTCTATATTTACGTTCATCCCAGATCTTACAGAATATCAGTTTATCCAATTCGTCAAAGGCCTCTGATGGGTTTAATTGACCACCAGCCCAGAGAGCCTCATGCGCCTGTTTGAATCTTCGGGTAAGCTCAAACTGGTCTATAACAGAAAGATCAAAAAAATGCTGTTTGCCTGGTTCTTTAGGAAGATCTTGAGCACCATATACATATTTATATGAGGCTACATCTTTTACTCCAAATTGGGGTATATCAGGCTTTTGATTTCGCGTATTACGACTCTTCTCTACCTCAAAGCAGTCCGATTTAATACCAGATGTAATCCAGATATATTTTATATTGCAAGGCAAAGCAAACGCATAGCTATAAGCTTGTTCAATAGCTTGTTGATACTCTGCTTCACTAACTTCCTGACGTTTGCACTCAACCAAAATATGTGGACTTAAACACTTTTCATCGTCATATACGACAATATCAGCTTCTTTAACTTCTCGGCCCATTGTAACGGGAACAAATTGTCTGATATGACTAACAGGGTAGTTATAATCAATAATTAGTCGAAGGAATGTTTCTGCTTGCACTTTTTCCTCTGGATTATTGTAATTACGCTCTTTTTTCTGATTGATATATGTAATACGTGACATATCCTCATTGAAGGATATGAGTTTGTTTTCAATCCCAATTTTTATATAGTCTTTCATATTCTCTTGTAGGATTACTACTTATTAGCTATTAATTTCTTCTGTTCTACGTTAAGGATCTTTGCTACCTCGAAGATGACTTTAGATTAGGCTGACGGCGGTTGCAGACATAGGAGCTTACAATGCAGAAACTTTTTCCTAGCCTCACGACTGACTTTTGAACCACAAAAGGAAAATCCGTTGTACTCAAATTTGACATCCTGTAACTCCAAGATAAATCGCCTTTCAGTAATTGTAAGAAACGGTTTTTTATTACTTCGAGTATGATTTTCTTAAATTTTTCTTTCTACGATTTGATTATTTGCCTTGATTGCTTCATCGCGCTTTGTCATTTTGCAGAATGCGTTGGCCCATTATTTGGACAATGTGCTGTTGGTGTCTTTTGAGCGATAAATTCTTTACTGACCAAGCACAGATTCTCTTAATTTTTAGATTACTACTCATCTTAATTTATCTTTATTTCTCCGTTATTTCTTTAAATTTCCATAAAATCGTGCAAAATGACGTAAGGTTTCTCTCCTACTTTTCCAACAGAATTAGAGACAATAACAAACGAGTAACAAATGCTGTATAGAAGCAGGCTGGAAAAGTCATATAAACGGTGACTATCGTTTATATGGCTAGAAAGAAAAGTATTCAAAGTGGACTTCTTAACAATCATGGATGATATATGCTAATCGTTGGTAATTAATAACTATTTACCGATGCAGAAGGAGGAAAAAATAGCACCCAGCACATCTTCCGTATCCACGGCTCCGGTGATTTCCCCCAGATGCGTCAGGGCTTCCCTCAGTTCCAGAGCTGTGAATTCTGGGCTCTCCTGCCGGGAGATGGATTCAGAAGCCAGCCGGACATGCTCCAGGCACAGGCCCAGTTCATGCTGGTGCCGGGCGTTGATGGCTACCAGGGAACTGCCCGTTTCACCGGGGAGGGAGGAGGCAAAGGCTTGGACGATGGCTTCTTCCAATTCCTTTCTGCCTGCTCCGATGGCGCAGGAAAAACGGATGCCGGGAACGGCCTCCCAGTCCGGGTGGATTCCCAGGTCGCACTTGTTCAGAATCAGCAGCCGGGGCGCGGTACGGGCGGCCGTGGAGAAAGCCTTTGTCCGGGGCGCGGAGGCGTCCGCCACTTCCAGAACCAAGTCCGCGGATTCCAGCGCCCTGTTGGTGCGGGTGATGCCGGCCTGTTCAATGACGTCGGAAGATTCCCGGACGCCTGCCGTGTCAATCAGCCGCAGGGCCAGTCCGGCAAGCTGGATGGATTCCTCCACCGTGTCCCGCGTGGTTCCGGCGATATTGCTGACAATGGCCCGGTCATACCCTAGCAGGGTATTCAGCAGGCTGGACTTTCCGACGTTGGGTGGTCCGGCGATTGCGGTGCGGATTCCTTCCCGCAGCAGGCGGCCACCCTCGGCGGTCCGGAGGAGGTCGGAAAGCTTTTCTTCCATGCTCCGGAGACGCTCCAGCAAACCGGAGGCGGTGTCCGGGGAAATGTCTTCATCCGGAAAATCAATATAGGCCTCAATATGGGCCAGAACATGAACCAGGCTGTCCTTCAGTTCGTCCACCTGGGAGCCGATGCCCCCGTCCAGCTGGCTTTGCGCGGCCTTCAGGGCCAGGTCGCTTCCGGCGGAAATCACGTCCATGACAGCTTCCGCCTGGGTCAGGTCCATGCGTCCGTTCAGGAAGGCCCTCTTCGTGAACTCTCCCGGTTCCGCCGGGGAGGCTCCGCACTGGTACAGGCGTTTCAGCAGGCGGTCCGTTACCAGCATGCCACCATGGCAGGAGATTTCCACGGTATCTTCCCCCGTATAACTGGCCGGAGCCGGAAACCAGGTGATGAGCCCCTGGTCAATGGCGGCTTCCTCCGTGTCCAGAATGCGGGCCAGCGTTGCCCGGCGTGGCTGGAGGCGTTCCGTGAAGGTCGCGGGGGTGCATTGTTTCAGGATGATCATGCAGCCGGGGCCGCTCATGCGGATGACGGCGATGGCTCCTTGTCCTACGGCGGTGGCCTGCGCGGCGATGGTGCGTTCCGGGTCAATCATGGTTCTATGGATTCAAAAAAGCCGCCCCCAAGCAACTTGCCTCCGTCGTAAAAGGCGCAGACCTGTCCCACGGCCAGCGCCCGGAGGGGCGTGTCAAAGCTCAGGCGCACCTTCCCTTCTTCCAGATATTCACAGGAGGCCCATTCCGCCTTGGCGCGGTAGCGGGGCTGCGCCATCACGCGGGAGGGCAGGGGCGTCAGCGTATTGGAAATGCCGCCAACCACCGCATGGGCTGCGTACAGTCCCTGCGTGGACGCGTCTTCATACCCCAGGATCAGGCGGTTGCGTTTGACGTCCTTCCCCACCACCACGTAGGCGATTCCTTCCCGCGGGGAGGCGACGCCGTGGCCTTTCCTCTGGCCCATGGTGAACAGGTGCAGGCCGTTGTGGGAGCCAAGCGCCTTCCCCTCCGTATCCACGATTTTGCCGGGTTTGTCCGGCAGGTAGTGGCGCAGGAAGTCGCTCATCTTCACCTGGCCGATGAAGCAGATGCCCTGGCTGTCCTTCTTGCGCGCCGTAGGGAGGCCGTATTTATCCGCCAGCACGCGGACCTCCGGCTTCAGCAGGTCCCCCAGGGGGAACACGGCACGGGCTGTCTGGTCCGGGCGCATCAGGGACAGGAAATAGGACTGGTCCTTGTTCGGGTCCCGCCCGCGCAGGATGAAGGAACCCTGCGGCGTATCCAGCCTGCGGGCGTAGTGGCCGGTGGCTACGGAATCAAACCCCTGTTCCAGGGCGTAATCCAGAAAAACGCCGAACTTCATTTCCCGGTTGCAGAGCACGTCCGGATTGGGCGTGTATCCGGCGCGGTAGCCTTCAATCAGATAATTCACAATGCGGGCGCGGTATTCGTCCACCAGGTCGATGACCCGGAATTCAATGCCGATTTTTTTGGCGACGGCCAGCGCGTCCTGGATATCCTGCTCCCACGGGCATTCTCCGGGAATGCCCTCGTCATTCACCCAGTTTTTCATGTAGGCCCCCACCACGTCATGTCCCTGCTCCACGAGCAGGGCTGCTGCCACGGAGCTGTCCACCCCGCCGGATAAGCCTACAAGAATGCGTGCCACGATGTTGAAAAGGATATGGGTGTGATAGGGAACCTGCGTTTGGGAAGTCTTTCCCGCCTACCCCTGTAAATCAAAGATGCCCCCGCAAGCCAAGACAAAAAGCGGGGAAGACAGGCATCCGGCGTCAATATCAGGCGGTAGCGCGGTGTTTCCGTGCGGACAACCGGGCATATCCTTCCCCGCGGGCCACGTGGCATTGCTGAATACGCAGCACTGTTTGGAACGGTTCCGGATGTTGCCGCCGTGTAAAAAGGGCTAACGCTCCAGCTTCCTCATGATGCGCTCCGCAAGTTCCCGGGGGGAGGTGGACGGGGAGGCGGAAAGCTCCCGGAGCCATTGTTCGCGTTTCAGCCAGGTCCGCTGCCGTTTGGCGTACTGGCGGGTGGCCAGGGCCAGCTGCGCCTGGCAGGCTTCACGGGTGGTTTCCCCCCGCAGCATGCTGCGTATGAGCGTCAGGCCAAGGGTGCGTTCCGCCGTGGCGGAGCAGGGGCCCAGCCGCTCCACTTCCTCCACGGCTCCCTCCTGCATCATGCGGGCGGCGCGGGCGGCTATTCTGCCGTCCAGTTCCGGAACTTCCCGGGTGATGGCCCAGCCTGGGCCACGGGGCGGTTTCAACCAGTTCCGCTTCCAGAAGGAAAGGGGTTTTCCTCCTGCAAGGACGATTTCCAGGTTGCGCTCCACGTAACGCCGGTTGGCGGGGCTGGTGGCTGCCGCTCCTTCCGGGTCCAGGGCGGAGAGCCGGGCGTACAGCTCTTCCGTGGAGTAGTCTGCAAAGGCGACGCGCAGGGAGGCGTCTCCCGGCGGAGCTTCCGACAGGCCGTGGGAAAGGAATTTGAAGTACAGGCCGGAGCCTCCCGTGACGATGGCCGTTTTTCCCCGCGCATGGATGTCTTCCACGCACCGCATGGCCCGGTGGTAGTGTTCCGTGGCGTCCCAGGGCATCTGGACGGGAATGACGGAAATCATGTGATGGGGGATGCGCGTCTGTTCTTCCGGGGAAGGGACCGCCGTCAGGACGGGAATTTCACGGTACACCTGGTAGGCGTCCGAGCTGACGATCTCCGCGCCCAGCATGTCCGCCAGTTCCACGGCCACGGCGGATTTTCCGGATCCGGTGGGACCGGCAAGGAACAGGGTGGAGAGGGTGGCTGGGTATGGCTGCATGGAGATTCTGTGGTGGCCGGAAAGGGAGAGGGCTACTTTTTCAAACAAGTTCTGACGGCGCCTTCCAGTTTTCTGGCGGTGGCGGAAAGGCCGTTTAACAGGGCATCTGTACAGGCGCCTGACGGCGGAGCTCCCTGAAGCTGAAGCCAGGCGTCCATATCCTTGTCAACTTCCGGCCGTTGTCCCCCTATGGAGTCCAATGCCTTTAGATGGCGCTGAAAACACAGGATGGAGAAGACGGCCTGGTCGTGCCTGTGGTCCTTGAAGGAAGGGCCGTTCGGAATGTCCGTGTTTGCGTCGTAATCTCCTACCAGCGGCAAATGGCGGCATTTTTCTTCCCATTCCTCCGCCAGTCTCACGGTCGCCGGAGTTTTTCTCCAGACGGAGAAGGAGGTCTGGATGGGAGGGGAATTCAACATATCCGGGGAGAGCGCTTCCATTTGGTTTAGCGTGGCGGCCTTGGTCCAATTTTCTATCGTGCCCGTATAGGGAATGTATATTCCGGGCATGATGTCCTGGCGCAGTTCTTCCAGCCATTGTTGAACAGAGCCCAGGGAATGGTGGAACATCCGTACCCATGGCCTGCCAACGTCCGAATAGATGACCATGTCTCCGTCCTGCACCTGCCGCAGGGCATGGTGAATGATGAAGGGTTTCCATGACCAGAATGCAAATCCTCTCTGGGAGGGATGAAACCAGGGGTGGGTGCCGTAAAACCCGAGCTCTTTTAAGTGTTTAGGCTGGAATCCATGTACTTGATCCGCTTTTCCAGCCAGTTTGGCGGAAAGAAGCTGCAGCATTTGCCGGTGCGTAAACCGGGCGGAACCGAAGTTAATGAAAACGACCTTTTTCATGGAAACGGAGAATGACCGGGCGCAGAGCCGGGTTCATGTGCGGGTGGATCAATCCGGAAGGGAGGATGGTTTGCCGTTCATCAAAAAGCCGTACAGGGAAAGGAATTTGCTGCAAGTCAGTTCAATTTTCAGAGCCTTTCTAACCTCATCAAGCCCGTAAAGCCCCATGGCCATGTTTTTTTCCAGGGATTCAGTCAGGGACAGGACTGCCTGGCCAAGGGCTTCACTGTCTCTGACGGGAATAATGTACCCGGACTTGCCGTCAATGACATACTGGGTTTGCCCCCCTTCGCAAGTGGTGATAACGGGAAGCCCGATGACTCTTGCTTCCTTGACGCAATTGGGAGAGGAATCGGCCAGGGTGGGGTGTACCAGGCACCATGCTGACGACAGCCGTTTTTGCAGTTCGGGACGCTGCAGGGCTCCGACCCAATGGATATTGGGCGTGCTTGCAGGTTCCAGTTTTTTTCTTAATTCTCCTGATCCCACAATATAAAGTTGAACATGCTGCAGTGAAGGCTTCATAAATGCCTCAATCAGGTATTTGACGCCTTTTAATTCACTGAGGGTTCCTACAAACAGACATTCCGGGGTGGCGGAGGGCGATCTTTCAACATGATGGAATGATTCCTCCACCCCGTATTCAATAAGTGAAACCTGGGCGGAAGGTGATATTTCCAGAATGCGGTCATGTATCCATGGGGATTCACAAGTGATGTAGCGATATTCCGGAGTGGTCCGTTTTTCCCAGAAGGCCTGAATCTTCGGGAACATTTTCATTTTAGAGCGTTGGCAGTAAGCAACCAGAGAACCCTGGTAGGACAATAGCTTGGTGCGCGGCTGTGTTTTACAAGCGGTTGCATACGCCAGTTCAATGCCCCAGACGTGAATCAGGTCCGGATTCAGTTGATCCAGCAGACGGCGGATTTTCCTGGAAGCGGAGAAATGGTTGGTGAGCAAACCTACCGCCAGGCTGGAGTCCGGTAAAATATGGATGGTCTGGTGATGCAGGGATTTGACCGTGTACCCGGGAACATATTTCTTGAGGGTGATCCAGTGGATGTCGTATTCCGTTTGATTTGCCAGGGCCTGGAACAGGGAAAAGATCCATGGTGTAAGGGAATGATCTTTTTCCTGGAACTCACTGGGAATCAGACGCCCCAAAGGCATGTCCGAGACAATGGCGAGAATGGGACGGGTACGGTCAGAAGAGCTCATATGGAAAGGAAATGCAAATCACTTGTAATTAATGTATCTGAATATTTTCAGATTTTCTGGCGGAATGGAGCAGGGCTTCCCACTGTGCATAGACGGCACGGGGAGCATAGCGTTGCTGCCACTGCCGGAGCCCGGCGGCGCTTAAACTTTTCCGGGTGCCAGGGTCCAGCATGGAAGTTAGAGCTTTTTTAAGGTAGCGTGGAGTTCTGCTTTTCAGCATGATGCCTCCTTTTAAAACGGAAATGGCGCCGATGTCCGGAGCTATCCAGGGGATGCCGCAGGACATGGCCTCCAGAATGCACAAAGGCTGTTGCTCCTGGTAGGAGTAGAGGAAAACGGCGTCGCTTTCCGAGATGGCGGCTTCCACCTCATGTCTTGGGAGATCGTAAAGAATGCGGAATCCGGGATGGTCACCGATGGCCTTTTCCATTTGTTCTGCATACGGATTGCGTTGAGGAACAAGAAAAAGGAAAACGATACCCTGCAAGTCCATGCGTCTTGCATGGCGGATGAAGAGAAGCTGTTGTTTCCTCGTGCAGGCGCTGGCTGCACAGGTGAACACAGAGACGCCGGTTAATCCATGTTTCTCTCGGAAAAATGGAGTGCCATGTTTCAGTGCCGGAAAAGTGTTGGGAATGCAGCAGGCATTGGGTAGCTTGAGTTTGCTGGCATAATAGTAATCAAATCCTTTGAATGGTGTTCCACAAGGGTCAAGAAAGACAAGGCGGTTCAAGGAGGATTCTTTGCTCATACGAAGAATGGCCCTTCTGATGCTGAGAAAGGAGCCGACCCATTTTTTCATTCCGAAGAAGGGGGGGTAACGAAGTCGGAAGAAGGAGGAAAAATTGGTGGCCGTACCATGTGGGCGCTGGATGAAAGGGATACGATGGGATTCGGCATATTTCATGAGTTCCTCCCTGCACCAGTTTGACCAGGAATGATAAATGATGAAATCCGGCTTGAGGTCTTCCAAAAGGGCATCCAGATGTTCCTTTAAACGCGGACTGTCTTCCGTTAAGGAATCCGGCATGGAGGTGACGGGGCAGCATGCCGGGCGAGATGGATCGCCCGGGAGATCCTGTTCGCGGGTAAGGACGTGAACGTTCCAGTCTAAAGTGCCCAGCCCTTTAGCCATTTCGAAAGCCGCCATTCCTACCCCTCCTTCTCCCGGAGGAAATGTATAGGCGACGATTAAAATACGACCTTTGCTCATGGACTCCAATATAGATGGAAGGCGGAAATAAGGCAAGGATGCTTTGTGCGCCTTGTTTGAATAACTGGAATTAAATGGATTATGCCGGCATGAGTAAAAAGTGTTGATGTAGTGAAATGATGTGTTAGGGTAATGCCGCTTTCATGGGTACACTATTGGCGGGATATTTTGTTTTATTCTACAGGCTGAATAAATAAAGCCGGGTTTGTGCAGTGGCTGTATTTTATATTTCCTGATAAGGCCAGGTTGAATTCATGGAATAAATGGTATGAACGAATCCCGCGTAAAAAAAAGTTTGCAAAATGCCCGTGTGAATCTTGTTTTTTACATCCTGATTCTGTGCATCTCCTTTTTTTCCAGAAAAATATTCTTAAATTGCCTGGGTGCCGACTTTGTCGGCTTGACGGGAACTTTATTAAATCTGCTGAATTTTCTCAATCTGGCGGAATTGGGGGTAAGCACGGCGATTGGCTATGTGCTTTATAAACCGATTTTTGACCAGGATAAGACCAGGATTAATGAAATCATTTCCGTCCTGGGCTACATGTACCGCTGGATAGGCCTGGTCATCATTGGCGCCGGATTGGTGCTGGCATGTTTTCTGCCGCTGATTTTCCCTTCTACGGGGTTTTCCTATGGAGTCATCTACTTTGCCTATTTTTCATTTTTGGCGTCTTCCCTGATTGGCTACTTTGCCAATTACAGGCAGACTCTCCTGGGAGCGGATCAGAGAAATTACGTAGTAGCCCTCTACTTCCAGACGGCAACCATCATCAAGATCTTAGTTCAGATGCTGTCCGCCTGGTATACGGGCAGCTATTACCTGTGGATCGCGATAGAACTGTTGTTTGGGGGAATCTATTCATTCATCCTGAATTGGAAAATCAACCAGGTGTACCCGTGGCTGAAAAGCAGTGTTGCCCTGGGACGCCAGTTGTTCAGAAAGTATCCGGAAGTCATTAAATACACCAGGCAGCTGTTTGTCCACAGGATTGGGGCTTTTGTCCAGTTCCAGATAACGCCTCTCCTGGTTTATGCCTTTGTTTCCCTCCAGATGGTGGCTTACTTCGGCAACTATTCCATCATCACGGACAAGCTCTTTCTCCTGGTCAACAACCTGCTGGGCAGTACGGAGGCCAGTGTGGGAAATCTGATTGCGGAAGGGGATACGGCAAAAATCCGCAGGGTGTTTAATGAATTGTTTTCCCTGCGCCTGCTGATTGCCGGAACGATATGCTTCACCCTTTACCAGCTGCTGGAGCCCTTCATCTCCCTTTGGCTGGGGTCCGGCTATATCCTCTCCCGGGAAATCATGATTCTGGTGATCATTAATCTTTTCATTGCCATTACGCGGGGAGTGACGGATCAATTCCTGTACGGCTACGGCCTCTTCTGGGATGTCTGGGCGCCGCTGGCGGAGAGCGTCATCAACATTACGGTGGCTATCATCGGAGGCTATCTCTGGGGGTTGCCCGGCATTCTGCTGGGGGGCATTTCCAGCCTGACGCTGATTGTAGGCATCTGGAAGCCTTTTATGCTGTACACGTGGGGCTTCAGAAGGAATGTGATGCTCTACTGGCTTCAATTCGGTTACCAGCTGGTGCTGATTCTGGCTCCGGCCGTGCTGATGTCCTGGGTATGGAAATATATTCCCTTGCAGCCTTCCCTGTCTTTCCTGAACTGGTTCACCTGCGCCTTTCTGATGGTTGTGTCCTATGGCGGCGTAACGGCGCTTTTAATGTATTGCGGCACGGCGGGCATGCGCTCCATGGTACACCGGGCATGGTCCATGGCGGGCAGCCGCCTGCGCCTGTGGAAAAAATAATCCCGGCATGCCGCGGGGCCTGTTGTGCTGGTCAACTCCGCAGGATTAGGCTAAGGTCTCCATATTGTTTTTCCCCCTGATTTAATCTCCTGTTATGAATCATTCGGATCTTCCCTCCATCAGCATCATTCTGACCGGGCATAATGAAGAATACTGTATTGGAGATGCCATCCGGAGTGTATTCCGGCAGGACTATGAGGGACCGGTGGAAATCATTTTATCCGATGACGGTTCTTCCGACGGTACATTCGCCATCATGCAGGAAATGGCTGCCCGGTACCGTGGACCCTACCGGGTGGTCTTAAACCGGAATGAAACCGCCCTTGGGCGCGGGCAGCACATACGGCAGGCTGTGGAGCTGGCTTCCCATGAATGGATTCTCCGCCAGGATGGGGACGACTGTTCCTTTCCCTGGCGGTGCAGGGTTTTTGCCAGGGCGGTGATGGAGCATCCGGATGCCGTGGCCGTTGCCAGCCAAATGACCCATGTTTATGAAGAGGCAGGCGTTCCGTTTGAGTTTCCGGCGTTCCCGGCTGCACCGGAAGGGGCTTTGGTCGTCCGGCTTCAGACAGGTCCTTTTTCTTCCGGCGCTCATTATGGAGGGAGCATGATGATCCGGAAGAGCGCCTGCCAGTGGGGGAACTCCCTGCCGATGACGGCCAGTTTTGAAGATGATTTAATGGCATTTTATGCGTGGCTCCAGGGGAATATTTATGAACTGCCGGATACTTCCCTGTACTACTACAGATTTGCCTTCAAGAACATCTGTGCATTTAACAGTGCGGTGAGATTTGCCGGCATGAAGACGGCGCGGGCCTTTGAGGAAAGAGAACGGAACATGCATCTGCAATTGAAAAACAGCAAATGGACGGGCCTGGAATTATGCGAGGACTTGTTGAGATCCGGAAACGCGGTTTTCCGGTCCCGGGAGGAATTGCTGGAGGAGATTGAGGAAAGGAAGAGAATTGTTGAAGACATTGGCCATCTCCTGAACTGGTGGGATTATTCCTTCCGCCGGAGATGGGAGTTGAAAGGAAAAGGCTGGATGGGCATGGTCCATGCGCTGCCGCAAAGTCTCTATTTATTCTGCATGGTTTCCTTCTTTAAACTCAGGAAGGTTAAAAAATATCTTTGCGGCGGGTAAATACCTGTTGAAGGAAAGGAAAACCCTATCCGTCAAGGGATGGGCAGGCATTGCCGTGATGGCTGATCCCCCGGTGAAAAAGGGGCATAGCTTCTTGCCTGGGATGGAATCCTTGAATGAGTAAAAGACGTTTCATGCGTGGCTCCAGTTGGCCGGGAAGGTAAATTTGAGGCGCTGGGATAAGGCGGGTGAACGGTTTATGCGTGATGATTTCCTGTCCGGTTGATGGTTTTTTAAGCCTGATTAATTAAATTTATGAGAATTGATACTGTTAAGGGGGGCGCGTATGCGCTGACATGTACAGAAGCCTGTACCGTTCAGGCGATCCGCGCCGATGCTGCTTTCATCACCATTCTGGAGGCTGATACGGCTGGACAGTATAGTTTTGTGGCTCCCGGGGAAGCCGTGGAAGTGTCCGATGAAAACGCCATGGTAACTCAGGTGCTGAAACCGGCCGCGTTGGGCATGGCTGGCCGGAGCGGCATTCAGAGCGGAGGGGATGTGGTTTTAAGAAATCTGATGGCAGAGGCGGCCGCGTTTTCCGGAATCGTCAATGCCAACGGAGGTATTCATGTTCCACTGGCTGCCGGGGCTGAAACGGATACGGCGTCTGTGAACCGGGCTTACGCCATGGGGATGGCCCAGCTGGTGCTGATGCACCAGACACGCACCTATTGGCTCACGTCCTCCTGTACGGCTACCAATGGCGTGACGATCAATCATGCGGCTCCAGGGTGTTACTGTGAGGTGGTCCTGCGCGCCAATGGCTGTACCTCTCTCTCCCTGCCAACTACCGGAACGGTTAGTGGAGGCGATTACAGCAAGATCATGGGATATTCCATCCCGTTTCAGTATAGCGGAGGGAGCGCCGGCGCCTGGATCAAAGTATCCATGCTCATAGGAGCAGGGGGGGATTGGACGGAGTCACTGGATGCGGGAATGGACGGCTACCGCTTCAGGCCCGTCTCAGGGAGCACCCCATCCATTGCCCGGCTGGTTGAGGTGGCCCTCTACTATCATGATGGGTGCAAATCCCGTGTGCGTGAGCTCATCGGTGTCGGCAAGCCTGCGGGCTATGTGGTGCGCACTACTGAATCCAGCCTGAATTACGACAGCAACACGAATCCCTGTTCCGCGGCTTACCGTCTGGTGATTACTCAATCCGAGATATCTTACACCAGTGAGCTGGGCGCTGTGGTTTGGCTGGTCATGGGCGGGGCCTCCGGCGACACGGTTGTTAAGCTGGCGGATATCCGGGGGTGGGATACGTACCATACGTCAGTGTCTCCCAAACTGTACCTGGATGTGCAGGCTGGGGAATACGGCGGGAGGGTGCAGCTGGAATCTCCCACGATTCTCAACGGCATAGGCAACAATACCTATGTGCGTTACGGCCTGGAACCCTACCAGCGCAGCTGGATTACCGCGGAGACGGAAGTCCCGTACAAGGAGCCGGATCTGCCGTCAGCGTCATAGATGCGGTGAGGTAATATTTCCAATGACCATCTCCGGGAGGGATGATCTCCAATCGGGGCAGATGCATTTTCTGCATAAAAGGGAAATGATTGCATCTTTCCATGCCGGAACGTTCCTCCGGTGAAAGGTCTATCCCGGTACTGTAGCGAATGGAGGCAGGCCGGGTTCTAAAACAAAAAACGCTTTTCCACGGATGGTGGAAAAGCGCGGTAAAAAAGAGGAAGTCCGGAGGGCGATTAATACACGTCCCGCTGGTAGCGGCGGTGTTCTTTCATGTCAGCCACGTATTCCGCGGCTTCTTCCGGTGACTTGCGGCCCCAGGTCTGGATGACTTCATGGAGAGCCGCGTCAACATCCTTCGCCATGCGGGAAGCGTCTCCGCAGACGTAGAAGCAGGCGCCGTTTTCCAGCCATTTCCAGAGCTCTTCGCCTTCCTGAACCATGAGGTGCTGCACGTATACCTTCTTCTCCTGGTCGCGGGACCAGGCTACGGACAGTTTCAATCTGCCGTCCGCCGTCAGTTTGGCCAGCTCGTCTTCATAGCAGAAATCGGTTGCCTTATACGGGTTGCCGAAGAACAGCCAATTGCCTCCCTTGGCTCCGGAGGCGATGCGTTCCTCCCAGAATGCCCGGAAGGGGGCGATGCCGGTACCGGGGCCAACCATGATGATGGGAGTGTTTCCGTCTTCCGGCAGGCGGAAATTCTTGTTGGTATGTACGAACACCCTGGCCGTATGTCCCGGCTGGAGGCGGTCAGCCATGTAAGTGGAGCACACGCCGCCGCGCTTGCGGTCCCGGGCCGTGTAGCGCACGGCGCCCACGCACAGATGCACTTCTTCAGGGTGGGCGTTCGGGCTGGAAGCGATGGAGTAAAGGCGGGGCATGATTTTTTTCAGGATGCTGACAAAAGCTTCCGCAGATTCAAAGGATACGGGGTATTCCGTTGCCAGGTCCAGCACGTCACGGCCCCACAGGAAATTATTGAGGGCTTCCTTGTCTCCGTTCAGCAGGGATTCCAGTTCCTGGCTGCCTGAGGCGGCGGCCCATTTGGCCAGAAGAGCCTTGTTGACGTTGGTGATGTCATAGTTGTTGACCAGAGCGTCCTTCAGGCTGGCGGTCTCTCCCTCCGGAGTGGTGACCTGGGCATCCGGACGGAGGCCCAGCTTGCTGATCAGGGTGTCTGCCAGGGCATGGTCATTAGCGGGAATCACGGCCAGGGCATCTCCGGCGATGTACACCATTCCGGCGCCGTCCAGGCTGTATTCAATATGGATCGTCTCTTTCGGGCTGCCTTCTCCGGTCAGGTGCTTGACGGAAAGGACTGGTGCGGGGAACGGATTCTTTTTGCCGTACGGTTCGGTTGTCATGTGTAATGTAAGTTCTGGAATGGAATAACGGAAATTACCAGCGGATGGCTGCGGCGCCCCACGTGAGGCCTGCGCCGAAGGTGACCAGGACGACGTTGTCTCCCTTGCCGAATCTTCCGGTGCGGCGCGCCTCGTCAAAAGCGATGGCTACGGCGGCGGCGGACGTATTGCCGTATTTTTCAATATTGATGAACACCTTGTCTTCCGGGATGGAGAGGCGTTGGGCCACGGCATTGATGATGCGGAGGTTGGCCTGGTGGGGGATGATCAGCTTGATCTCCTCTGCCGTTAGGCCGGCGCGTTCAATCACGCTGGCGGCGGAATCCTTCATGCGGGGAACTGCCTGGCGGAAGGTCTCCTTGCCGCGCATGGCGAGGGTAGCCAGGCGTTCATGGGCGTTTTCCGCCGTGGTGGGGCAGCGGGAACCGCCGCCGGGAATCTGGAGCAGGTCATGCAGGGCGCCGTCCGTGCCGATGTCCGTGGCGAGGATGGAGCCTTCCCCTTCTTCCCCCGTGGAAGCCTGGAGCACGGCTGCGCCGGCGCCGTCCCCGAACAGGACGCAGGTGGTGCGGTCCTCCCAGTTGACGACGGTGGAAAGTTTTTCCGCGGCGATGATGAGCGCCGTTTTCATCTGGCCCGTGCCGAGGAATTGGACGGCCGTCTTCATGGCGAACAGGAAGCCGGAGCATGCGGCGGAGATGTCAAAGGCGGCGGCATTCTTGGCTCCCAGCGCATCTTGGATATAACAGGAGGTGGAAGGGGTGAACGTATCCGGCGTAATGGTGGAAACGATGATCAGGTCGATATCCTCCGGCTGGAGCCCGCAGGACTCCAAAGCGCGCTGGGCGGCCTTCGTCCCCATGTGGGAGGTGTACTCGTCAGGGGCGGCGATGCGGCGTTCCACGATGCCCGTGCGTTCGATGATCCATTCGTGGGAAGTGTCCACCATCTTCTCCAGGTCCGCATTGGTCAGACGGCGTTCCGGAACATAGGAGCCCGTACCGATGATCTTGACGGGCAGTCTTTTAAAGGCGATATCAGAATTTGCGGCCATAGCTTTGGGCGTATGATGAACAGAAAACGTCCTGACGTTTTATGTGGGGACAGTCTAAAAGAAAGGAGGCCTGATGACCAGCACAAAACACGGGACTCCTGCCATGCCGTAAACGGATGGCTTACAGCAGCCATCCCTGTCCGTTGGCGGGCGGCGTGGCACCCATCTTGAGATAGGCGGAGGGCATCGCCACGCGTCCTCTGGGGGTACGGCTGATGTACCCCTGCATAATCAGGAAAGGCTCGTGTACATCCTCCAGTGTGGAGGCATCTTCCCCCACGGCCACGGCCAGGGAGGAAAGGCCTACGGGACCGCCGTTAAACTTGTAAATCATGGCTTCCAGCAGGCGCTTGTCCATCTCGTCCAGGCCGTCGTCGTCAATCTCGATCATGGTCAGGGCGTCGTGCGCCAATTGCTCTGTAATCACGCCGTTGCCGCGTACCTGGGCGTAATCCCGCACCCAGCGCAGCAGGGAATTGGCCACGCGCGGCGTGCCGCGGGAACGCAGCGCAATCTGAAGCGCGCCTGCCGGTTCCACGGGCACGTTCAGCAGCCCGGCGGAACGTTCGATAATGGAGCACAGATCCTCCTGCGTATAATAATCCAGTCGGTTCACCAGGCCGAAGCGGGAACGCAGCGGGCTGGTCAGCATGCCGGCGCGGGTGGTGGCCCCCACCAGTGTGAACTTAGGCAGATTCAGCTGGATGGAGCGGGCGTTCGGGCCCTGGTCAATAATAATATCCAGCCGGAAATCCTCCATGGCGGGGTACAGGTATTCCTCAATGGCCGGGTGAAGGCGATGGATCTCGTCAATAAAAAGGATGTCCCCTTTTTCCAGATTGGTCAGCACGCCGGCCAGATCCCCCGCCTTTTCAATCTGGGGGCCGGACGTCGTATGAATGCGGCAGCCGACGGCATTCGCGATAATATTGGCAAGCGTCGTCTTCCCCAGACCAGGGGGGCCGCTCAGCAGAATGTGGTCCAGCACGTCGTCGCGCTGTTTGGCGGCTTCCACCATCAGCATCAGGCGGTCCTTGATCTTCTCCTGCCCGCGGAACTCGCTGAAGGCGGGCGGCCTGAGGGACAAATCAAAGGCGGAGGGGGGTGTCTCCGTGGTGCGTGTGTAAAAGGACTCTCCCATGCGCAGGACTAGCAAACCTGTCTTTGAGGCATCCGTCAAGATGGAAGTGCATATGGGAAATGCCTTTTCCGGGACATGCCGGAAGCCTCTGGCCTTTTTTGATTGCGGAGGGAATGCGGTTCCGGCACAATCGCGCGCAATGAAATGGCGTATCCTACCTCTTCTGCTGGTGATGAGCGGCAGCGTTTTTGCCGCTGGCGACGTGGAATCCCGGCCCTATCAAATCATCCCGGAACCAGTCGAAGTCAGTACTTCCTCCGGCGTTTGTAAATCCCCTAAAACCCTCAAGCAGGCCGCCAACAAGGCTCTGGGGCCGGAGGGATACAAGCTCACCATCAAGCCGCAGGGGGTGGAAATCCAGGCTGGTGATCGTGCGGGCCTTTTTTACGCCAAAAATACGCTGGAACAGCTCCAGGCCCAGTACAAGGACGATGGCATTCCCTGCGGGGTCATTGAAGACAAGCCCCGGTTTGGCTGGCGCAGCATGATGATGGATACCGCGCGCCACTTCGTGCCGGTGGAAGACGTCAAAAAATTCATTGATGTGATGTCCTTCTACAAATTCAACAAGCTCCATTTCCACCTCACGGATGACCAGGGCTGGCGCCTTCCGGTGCCTGGATACCCCAAGCTGGAAAGCGTGGCCTCCAAGCGTAAGGAAACCTTTGGCAACAAAACCCCCCATGGTGGCATGTACACCAAGGAACAGCTTAAGGACCTGGTAAAATATGCCGCCGCACGGAACATTGAAATCATCCCGGAAATAGACGTGCCCGGCCACAACCAGGCCCTTTGCACCGCCTATCCGGAATTCCTCTGTTTCCCGAACCCCAAACTGGAAGTGCGCACGAATGCGGGCATCTCATACACGCTGGTATGTCCCGGCAACCCGGACGTCTGGAAATTCTATAATGCCGTCTTCAATGAACTCAAGGACATCTTCCCGTCCCAATACGTGCATCTGGGCGGAGACGAAGCGCCGGAAGACAACTGGATGAAATGCCCCAAATGCGCTGACTTCCGTGAGAAAGCCGGTATCCGGGAGGAAAACAAAAAGGCCGCTGCGCAAAAGGAAATGGTGGAATTCTTCACCCGGTGCGCCAAAATGCTGAAAAGCCGCGGAAAAACGGCCGTCTTCTGGTATGAGCCCATGGGCAAATATCCGGATGGAGTAATCGTCACCACGTGGAGAGGTGGCCACACGCCTAAAACGGTAGCCAATACCACGGGCGACAAGGTGGACGTCATCTGCGCCCCCAACGGGAAATGCTACTTTGACTATCCCCAGCTTCCCGGCGACTGGCCCTCCGGCCAGCCGGACACGGGCTGGATGCCCGTCAACACGCTGGAAAACGTGTACTCTCTGGAACCGGGCCACGGTCTCTCCGCCAAGGAAATGGAACGCGTGCGCGGCGTGGACTGCTGCCTGTGGGCGGAACGTCTGCCGAACATTGAACGCGTCTTCTACCAGGCTTACCCGCGCGCCCTCGCTCTGGTGGAAACCGCATGGTCCCCCAAGGAGGTGAAAAACCTGAACCGCTTCAAGGACAAACTCGAATTCCACAAAAAATTCATGCAGGAAAAATGGGGTATCAGCCTCGAACGTCCGGAAAAGAAATAAGGACCGAACAGCAAGAGTCTCTTCCTGGAAGACGCAAACGCTGAAAAAATAGGAAGAACGTTTTTTGCCCTTCTAAAGAAGGAGGCATCAGGCACGAAGGACTCAACCTTGTTCAATGACAGGCTTCTGTAGATAACAGAAGCCTGTTTTTATATGGTATCATGAGGTTCTCTTGCCATCCCATTTCCAGAATTCCCTGGATACCTATGCGCTTCCATCCTCTTAAGGCAACAAACGGAAACACGGGAAGAGCTTGAGGAAAACAGTAAAATGCCTCCCAAGTGAAAAAAAGATTGCCAACCCCCTCTTCTACCGTTATATTACTCCCGCTTTCCTATCTAACACAATCTATCAACGGGCAGGTGTCAGAGTGGTCGAATGAGCACGCCTGGAAAGTGTGTGTACTGGCAACAGTACCGAGGGTTCGAATCCCTCCCTGTCCGCCATTAATTTTTTGCCGCAATGTATTCATAATGAGTATATTGCGGTTTTTATTTGCAGAGGTGTGGGGAAGAAATGGGGAAATTACTTCCATCATTACTGGTCACGGTAAATCGAGTTTTCTAGTTTTCCAGTGTTTACGAATCTCTCTAAATCTGCTATACTCACTCTAGTGACTGAGTGTAATTTTCATTCTAAGAAGGCTCTAGGTAGTATCTTCTCTTTTTTTTCTGGATCAGGATTTCTAGATCTTGGATTTGAATCAGAAGGATTTAGAGTTGAACTAGTAAATGAATATAATACGGACTTTTTAAAGGCATACCAGTATAATCGGGAAAAATTTAAAATTAAGCCCCCAAAATATGGACATCATTTATGCTCTGTCGAAGAATTTTTATCTAATAGTATATTTTCAGAACAAGTTAAAGCATCTAAAAGTAAGGGGTTAGTTGGATTTATTGGAGGTCCTCCTTGCCCCGATTTTAGTGTTGCCGGAAAACAGGCTGGGAAACATGGTGAAAATGGAAAACTATCAAGGACATATATAGATATAATACTTCAAGAGAAACCTGATTGGTTTCTGTTTGAAAATGTAAAAGGATTGTATCGTACAGCTAAACACAGGGCTTTTTTCGATGAATTGAAACATGACCTTTTGAATGCAGGGTATAGTATGGCGGAACGGCTTGTCAATGCTTTGGAATATGGTGCACCTCAGCACCGGGAACGTATTATTTTGATTGGCTTCAGCGAATCGTTACGGTCAAAATTAGGACTGCCGGAAGGAGAAATAGGCGAACAACAATTTCCCTGGAAGAAATACGCCCAGAGAGATGCTTCATTTTTAATCAAGAATAAGGAGCAAACACCTAGGGATCAAACTGTTCAATACTGGTTTGAGCTAAACAAAGTAACAGAACATCCTAATAATAGAGGCTTTGTTCCTAGGGCCGCATTATCTAAATTTCTTACAATACAAGAGGGGGACGATTCTCGGAAAAGTGGAAAACGATTGCATAGGAACCAGTTTTCTCCCACTGCTTGTTATGGGAATAACGAGGTCCATATTCATCCTACCGAACCTCGGAGAATTACTGTAGCAGAAGCGTTGGCAATACAGACACTACCGAAAGAATTTTCCTTCCCTGATGATATGAGTTTGAGCTCAATGTTCAAAACAATAGGAAATGGCGTACCTTTCATTCTGGCAAAGGGGCTTGCAAAGACACTCAAGTCTATGCTAGCCTCTCTCAGTAATGAGCCTTGATGCGAATCTCCTGTTTGACCAACTGAGGCGTCTTCCTGTTGACAGAGAGTATACCTATGTCAACCCTGTAACAAAAAATAAAATTCGTATAGTCCAAGTAATTGGTTACGACCGAATTGTTTTCCGCCGATGTTCACAGCAAGACTCCTTGGATTCGGCAAAAAATGAAAATATCTCGTATGCTTTTGTGCAAAGGTATGCGTTGGCCTTGAAAAGTGGACTTCCTACTAATATAGACCGTGCAGTTGGGGCTTCATACAATGCAAGGTCAGTATTGGAAGCGTTAGTTGCTCATCTATCCAATTTCTGGGTTTGCTGGCCAGGACGCTTGGAGCAGTTGAATGATGGTAAAATTGTCCAAAAGAAAGGGCATAAACACCTTATATACCTGCCTAATGAAGAAGGACATCCATTGGGGCAGATTTGCACAAAGGATGTTGACTACACAATTTCAGAGATACCTACTCAATCAGCAATATATGAGGCTATTGAGCTTTCAGACGTTGCGACGGAAGCTCCTGCAGTTAAACTCGACATACCCATTGAAGTTAGAAGGCGGCATGCGCAAATCCAAATCGCCCTTATACAAATAGGCGTAAAACTGGGATATAGCCCCTATGTTGCAGCTAACGATCAAAGCATCAAATATAAAGGAGAACTCTTGGGTAACTTTCCTGGGATGGTTAAAGACTTGAGGCATACACCACTACTGAAAGCTTTCCCTGATGCATCATCTGCAGGTAGATTAATTGACTGCATTTGGTTTTCCGAAGACAACACTGCCATGCCTTTTGTCATGGAAATCGAGCATTCAACAGGGGTGGACAGTGGAATCGGCAGGATGGATATTTTCAGGAAAAAAGCTCCAAAACTTGCAGGTATGCACTGGGTTATTGTCGCAGATGATGCCCAACGTAATTTTGTATTTTCCCATTCAAAAAAGGAAAAACGTGATGGAATGAAAATGTGGTACCTACCCTATTCTCATGTAGAAGAACTTTATTCTTTAATTAACCGTTATGATATCCAGGAAGTTGGAGATAAGTTCTTTGAAGCATTCATGGAACAAATCCCCTAAATGATCCCCGTTATTCAGACTTTATCAGTAACATGGATTTCAGTATTTCAGGACTCTTCTGAATTACCTTAGCCTCACATTCCCAGATAATAATAACTCTGTATCCCATCAACTTAAGTTCCTCCTGGTTCTTCTTGTCTCTCTCTATATTTTTTGTAAATTTAGTCTTCCAATATTCCGAATTACTTTTGGGTTTAGAAGCTATTTTACATCCTTCGTGCTGATGCCAGAAGCAGCCATGCACAAAAATGACTATTCTGTATTTTGGTAGTACGATATCCGGTTTGCCAGGAAGATCTTTACGGTTGATGCGGAACCTAAAACCTAGTCTGTGCAAGATAGAGCGGATGGTTTTCTCAGGCTTGGTATTCTTGCCCTTGATCTTGGACATTACCTGGCTTCTTTTCTCTGGGGAAAAAACGTCCATGTCTTTCTATAGTAAATTTCAGGACAAGTTACAATACTGCATCCCAAGGCAACTTGTCCTCTAGTCCAGCAATCTATCTCTCCCATTCCACCTCTTTTCTTTTACAGTCGATCTCCACCTGTTCCTTTTTCCGTTCGTAATCAAGCCAATCCTCTATACGCTCCCCAAATTCATGGGAATCACCAAGATTAATATTGTAGCCCAAAAAGTTTTTGTCTATTGATATCTTTTAATGACTTTTTAATTGTAGGAAAGGCATTTTTTACAAATTGAATATATTCGTCACTTACAATTTCTCCATGAACGCCTCTATTAGCAATGTTAACAACTTGTAGAATTAATTCGGCAGTATTTGAGCTAATATATTCATGCTTTATAAGATGGCGAACCATTTGTGTCATTGATTTATTTCCCGCATACGGAATCTTATCACATATAGATGATATCAGACTCTCAATAGTCAAACGCACTTTAAACAATAATATATTTTGATCAGGAATATTTAAATCCAAATCATTTTGATTATTTTCTTTGTGCAATTCAATGTTCTTGTTTATTTCTGATAATTCTTCTTTTGATGGAAGAGGTTGATTAAATAAAATAGTATTGGAATTAGAAATTTTCGTTTCCAAAATTTGAAGTTTTACATCTTTTATTGAAGTCTCTAATTCCTCTTTTGTCTGTTTTATATATTTTTTTATTTTAAAAATTCCAATTTCCATCTCTGAAAATAAAGGAAAAGCAAGCAATAGCAACCAAAAAATAAATATTAAATTGGGGGATTCTAGTTTTGCTAATTCATCAATTTGTTCGCGATGTAACAAGATATAGTAAGATGTTGATAAAAGCAATATTCCATACCAAAAGTAATTCTTTAAAAATTCTTTGATTTTTTCATTCATATCAATACTGATTATGGTTTAGGTACATTAGGAATTATTGATTGATCTGTCTCTTTTTATCATTGGAATACCGTTGACTTAACTTCTCTGCAGAAAAGACATTCATAAACCTTCAATAACAGAACCCTACAAAATTACAATCCTTCATTTTGCAGAACCTTATTTTCTATTGCAGAAATACACCTCTTACAGTTCTCAAGCTTCCCTTTACTATTCTACTTCTTTCTCCATTCGTAATCATGCCAATCCTCCATGCATTCTCCGAACTCATGAGGATTATCTGCACTAGGATTGTAGCTCCAAAATCTGTTCCAATCAGGATTTTCTTATTTTGAATGATTGTCCATAACTGACTGTTCTTGCTCTCAATCCCTTTAGGATTCTCTCTGTTATCTCCATTGGTATTTCTCTATATCCTAAACAATCTCCATAAAAACTATTTTAGAATTAATTACTTCCTATTATTTTTATTAAAAATGCCTTCGTACAAAACTGATTGACTTTGAAAGTCCTGGAATCTGGTCATACGTAATCATACATTTGGTAATTCCTCCATTTATTATATTCATACATTGAGTAAGATCATTTTTTTTATAACTTATTTGTTTCTATGTGCTTGTGAATTCTATGGGATTTCCGGGGAAACAATACATGGAATACAGCGGTATACATTAAAAATCCTCTCTTTTATCTTTAATATAAATTGTATGAGACCATATTTTTCATAACTTGCTCATTGCAATATATTTGTAAATTTTAAACCCGTTTTTACAAGCCTATTTTGTCCTTCATTACTCCATAGTACAGGATCACTTGGGGAATCCATGTTTTAGGAAATGCTGATAGTAGTATATGGAAAATCATCTATACTCACGTTATTTTATTCTGAATATCTCCAAAATCATTTGTGAGGATTTGCAGACTGATTCCCTTGCCAATTACCTTGTTTCCAGAATAATTTCCGTAGAAACCATTTTAGAATTAATTGCCCTGTTTCCCTTGATTTTGGTTGAGAGTCCAAGATCAGAAATGTTTTTTTGAAAACAGCTTCGTATAAGGCCATTGGATGGTATTTCTGAAAAATTACTGTCAAAAATAATTTTGCCTTTCAAATGGCTAAATGGAGTTTTCGCCTTTTCTATTCGGTACATTTTCTAATGGAGAAAAAGTTTTCCATTTTTTGAAAAAATGATTTTGGAACATTTGGCAAAGTACCCCCTTCATGTGGAAGCTTGCCTATATATGTTGGTTGGAAATGGGGATAGGTTGTCAATTGGGGAGGCGTGTTTGGTTTGGCGGGGGTATGGTACCATTTGCCGTGCCCTGTATGGCAGGAATAGAGTATAGGCGTAAAATGAAAAAGGATGGAACCATTGCTGATTCCATCCCTGGATAACTAGAGCAGGACCCTTATTCCTTATTTTTCACTATAATACCGTTATCAATAGTAATGGGGTCCCAATCATCAAGAATACCTTCAAAAGTAACTGAACTTGAACTCTCTAAATTGGATGCCTTTTCTGTTTCTGAATCCTTGAGAAAAACAACGACTTCAACTCTCGAAACATCTAGGAGAGGAGAACTGAATGAGTTGTCTCCAAAGTGAACTGTATTATTGGAGCGATTCATAACCACTTGCATCTGTAATGTCCCGAAGGATTTCTCAATCTCATGGACTTTCCCAGTCCATTGGATTTTTTTCCCTTTGTATTTCTTCCAAGTATTCTCTTTTTGGAGGTCTGTTTTATCGCTATTCTGTCCGTAAATGGATGAAATTTCCGACCATTCAATGTCCGAAACCAGAAGATTGTCTGTCTCTTCTGTCTCCTTATCGCCTTCTGAAATCATGGTTATGAAAAGAATGAGACACATTAATCCGCAAAATCCGTAAGCACAAACCTTGAGGCATCCTTGGGCTTTATTCTTTTGCTTGGGCTTTTCGTTTTCAATATCCATGTTATTTCATGTTAAATGTTCCCTTTGCCGGCAACTCCCGACCCATGTTCTCTTTCATCGTGCCTTCTGCTGTGACGATTTTGCCGTTGAATACAAGATTGAGTTTGAAGCCCACCCAATTTGACTCAATTTGCAAGGTTCCTACATTAGTTCCTGTTTTATCAAAGACATAACTACCTGTAATTGTACTAGTTGTCTCATGGTCATTGGCATCATATTCAACAGCGCCAAACATGACGGTTCCGGCACTGAAAACAAAATCCTTGGCTTCCAATTCAAATCCGTCTCCTTCTTGGTAGTCTACATACATGCCTCCCGTGAGAGTTTTACTTTCCAGCGTTAATGGAGCTTCCGTCCCATTGTTGTCGTCACTGGATGATGAGTTGCTGCAGGATGCAAGCAGAACAAAGGAAGCCAAGGCAGCACAACAGAATTTCGTTGTGGTAGGAATCTTTCTGGTTATCTGGTTCATATTTCTAATGTTGGTTGTTCATCCTCTTGGTTAGTAGGTGATAACGTTTGAATATCGCGTATCTTCACAACTGTAAAGAGGTATTTTAGACCGTGGACATAAATTTCTCATTTCTGCGATAATGAATAGATGTCCAAGCAAAATGTACTCAAGGAATTAGGAGAAAGGATCAGAAACGAGAGAAAAGCTCAGGGATTCTCTCAGGAAGGATTTGCGCATGTTGCCAATTTGGATAGAAGCTACTACGGCAGCATTGAACGGGGAGAGCGCAACATCACATTTTATACCATCTGCGAAATCGCGGAAAAACTGAATAGGGATGTAGCTTTTTTCTGTCAGGATATTCCTCCTACCAAGTCAGGAAAATAACTGATCATTGCGATAGAATAATTGACGATCAATGTGTTTTATCGCTTACGAATCCCGTGTTTCACGGCATGATGGATTCATGACCGGAGCTGCATACCAACAAGGAGCACATGTCCGCGTAATATCCCCCGAAGGACAAACCCTGTTTACCCAAAAAGGAAAACTGATGGAATGTTCTTCTGAGTGTATTTCCATACTCAGGGGAAACGCCATCCACATTTGCGACCATCAAGGAAACACGCTATCCACACATCGCTATGCGGAAGACAAGCCAGCCAAAGTCGGTTCATCAAAAAGCATCCTGTTTTACCTCCTGTTTGGATGCTTGACCAAAATAGGAGACGCATATCGGTTGTATCAATTCCTGGGTAGAGGAAACGCCATAGGAGCTGATGGAGGAGATTTGAACTGGAAGAATATCGGTATTTGGTTCTTATCCATTTCCTTCTGGATTGCATGCTTCTTTGCGACTTCAAAAATGGGAATCATCGGATAATAAAAACCGACTCATTTTACGACATAAATAACTTACAATAATTGAGTTTTATCGCATACGAACTCTCGTTTCCACGGTATAATTAACTCATACATGGCGGCGAAGAAGTTCAAATTATGCAGACTGGTTCAGGAAAACGATGGAAGATTCCGGGTGTACTGGAATACCATCAATCCCGATGGCTCCACCAGGAACAACAAATGCAGGGTCAAGGACAGGAAAGAAGGTTTAGAGAAATGCCGAATCCTCGAAGAAGAACTTTCCCAAACCGGACTTGTAGAGGAAACAATCATCGATCCAGAAGACAGAATCATGATCGACCGTTTCTACAAAACCAATCCTTCCATCTCACTTGCGGAATTCATCAGAAGATACATGAGCTTCGTCGCCCATCCCAAGCAAAGCAGGACAGTCGGAGATCTCTTCAAGGAATGGAAAAAGCACAAGCTCCTGACAGCATCCAACAGGGAAAACATCCGCCTTACTCTCTCCAGGGTCAACGTCTTCAAGGATGTATTCGGAAAGAAAATTGTCAGCACTATCCAGAAGGATGAAGTGGAAAAATGGCTCTATGGACTGGATATAGCTGAAAAGACACGCCAGCATTACCGGGCGGCCGTCATCTCATTCTTCAAATGGTGTGAAATCGACATGACCAACATCAAATGCCCCAAGGCAGTACGTCCTGAACCTGGTATTTATTCCGTCGATGATGCCGTCCAAATTCTCCATTACACCAAAACTCATCAACACAGAATGCTAGCTCCCTTGGTCATCGCCATGTTCTGCGGCGTCAGGTTGTCCGAATTTGAATACATCACCTGGGAGGAACTGGATTTGAGTAATCCCGATGAAGACGGAGACTTTTACCTGTCAGGAGGAAAAACTGGAAGACGTATCGTTCATCTCCCCAGCGTTGCCAAAAAATGGCTTCTTACATGTGAACATACCAATGGACTCGTCTTTGATTTTGGACGATGCAAGAAACATGTCGACCGCATTTACGATGCTTTCAGAAGAACAATCCCTGAATACGTTGAAGCAAAACAAAACGGATACCGGCACAGTTACTGCACCTACAAGGTCACCTGTTTTGGCAATATGGCCAGTGTAGCCGATGAAATGGGCAACAGCATCCAGATGATCCGAAAGCATTACTACAAACCCACCAGGAAAAAGGATGCTGAACTCTATTGGGAGCTGACTCCCGAATACGTCGATTCACTCAATCTGGATTAACCGGATTAAACACGGGGCAAATTGAGCAGATTGTCGTACTGGTATTCATTGGGTTCTGACCGTACATACTTTTCCCCTTTGAAACTCGTCATTTCTTCCAGTAGAGGATAGGGGTAAATGTTGACCCTGATAATCTTTCCCTGAACAAGCATGTCGTAAACTTGTTCCTTGGGATAAAATCCTTCCAATCCTTCTCCTGACAGGTAAATGGACTGGATATCCTGTTCGTTTGGATAGGTAGGACTGCCGTATTTGAAATGAAGCTTTTTCGCCAAAATCATAGTGGGACAATTTTACATGGATGATTCCAGGCAGTCTCCATGAAAACGTATTGCGCAATACATGCCCGTAACGAAAGCATGTCTCCAATCGGCGTCAGGCATTATTATTGGCAGTGGGCACACTTGGCCTATTCCCATCAAATCCATATAGGACGAACCAGGCTTTCATATGGAAGCATTTTTATGTCCCATGCCTTGAATAATTGGAGTCTATTTTTCTATTCGATTGACAATAAACGATCCATATTCTTCTCATATCCATTTTGTGTAAAAAACATGCCCTGGACAGCGGTCTTGGGAGAAGGATTCCAAACTCCGTATGGGACTATCCAGACTCCGGCATCGTCAAATTACACGGGACTCACCTATTCATCAAAAATGAAGCCATATGTCCTTATTGTCAAAATATCTCCATTCTTCTTATTGAGCCAAAAAACTGGCAGACAGCTGTCTTGGAGTACATGATCCCAAATCCGTATGGGATAAACCAGACTCCATTATGGGCAAATTTCCTTGGGTATGTATCAGGTATACGGGGAAAAATTCCTTCTCCATTTATTTTATATATACATTGTATGAGACCATTTTTTGTATAATGAAATTGTTATCAGCATATTATGAAAACAGAGGCTTATTTTTAGCCCAAAGAAGCAGAAGGAGACAGTAACTGACTTATTCTGAATAACTCCCCGAATCATTTGTAAGAATTAGCGGAATGCTCCCCTTGTTATAATACCGGATGGGTACCCGGAAATGTTTTCAATGCTTCCAAGGGTTATGAAAATTGTTTGTCCGTTTAGTAACCGTATTTCCTGAAAGGTTTGCCAAGTAGGAACGCACGGTACTTTGCCCAGCCGATTTCACCACCTTGCTTTGTCAGAAAGTTTTTATCCTGTAATGCCCTTCCATCATCTTCCGCTATGTTGAGATCTTTGAGTCTACGCCTAATCTGGCAGTAATAGACATATTTCGTTTTGTCGGTAAGTTCAGCGCACCAGTCAAAGAACTCCTTCCCCCTATAGAGTAATAGGTCTTCAGGAACACCCGGCTTCTTCTTCTCATACATGGCGTTTCGTTCCCTCAGTTCCTGCAGCCATTCATCCCAGGTTCTTTTGTGCTTGTTCAAGGAAGGCCTTCCCTTTTTATTCTCCCTGTATTTGATAGGTCCTTCTTTCAGGTAATTATTGATCCAACGGTAGACTGTCGCAGGTCTTACCCCCAGTTTCCTTGATATGTCAGGGACTGGGGTTTTCCTTTTATAGAGGATTACAGCTTTCCTGCGGAGTTGTTCCCGTTCTTCCGCTGAAATCTTCCTGGCGTCCTGTTTTGTTGCAGGAACGAATTGCCGTCTTCTTTTCCTCATTTTGTCGGAAATATTCATAAAGCATCAGAATAAATTCATCAACAATAATTCTATAACACGTTTATTATTAAAGAAATGAAAATTATAAAATTCTCATAATATTAGAATACATCATATTAAAAAGGCCATTCAGATGATGAAGGCCTATGTTAAAAAAACATACATCAAATAAAATAAACAAAATCGGTGCAACCACCCGTGTTGCAAAAACCATCATCAATAACTCCAACCTTATCGATGCCAAACAAATGGCAGAGAAAATTGGCTTGCTGAAAAAGGATATCAAGCAAGTAAGGGAACAAAACTGGCTTGCCTCCTTCTTTCCTGTTTCAGCAAGAAGCCAACATCCAGACGGTCCTCTTTTCAAAAAATACGTCTACTTCACCATTCCTGTAAACAAGGTCAAACAAGATCTCTACAAGATGGTTTTCAATCCTGATATCAAGGATGGTTCGCTCAATAAAAAGACCAGGGCAAAAATCACCCCTGTATTTGAAGAGGCGTTAACCAACCTTGGTATCGAGGCAATCAGGGTTCCTTCCTACGTTTTGAAAATGAACAACACCAGTTCCATTTTCAAAGCTGAAATCAATGCTCCGGCGTTCGCACTCATCATTGAAAACGCCAGGAAGAAAAAGCCAACCGGTAAGACAGCCTTCATTTCTGAAATTGCCGGCAAGCGTTTCCATAATGCATATAGTAAAAATGACGAGCATCCACGGGTTTACAACATGTTCACTCAGATGCCTTCATCCATCAGGCAGCATGTATTCAAAAACATCTATGGAGTAGACATGGTGGAAATAGACCTGACCAATTCAATTGTCCAATGCCTTGCCTCCCATGGCAAATGCACAAAGATGCTTGAATCGATCAAAACCAATACCCTTCTTCCTGAAGATCAAGACCTGAGGGAGGAAACCAAGGAGAAACTCCTGACATGGATCTTCTCCCTGGTGTCTGACAATGTAACAAACAGGTGGATCACCAGATGCAAAAACCAATTGAGGGAATTCCTCACCGATGTCTACTTCGAGGAAATGGAATCCTTCATCCAGGCAATTGACAATCTGGACTCCCCCCATACCCTATTCCACTATGAGAATGTCCTCAGGGAGTTCTGCAAACAACACCCCGTCTGCATCAGTCTCCATGACGCCGTGTTCATCCCGGCAAATCGGGCAGATTTGATCAAAAATCTAACCTCCCTGTTAGATAGTCAAAAATACTTCTACAAGATTAACCCTCTGTAGTTTTCGAAAAAATCACATCAGCCGGTTTCCTCCAATTACTGGGGGAAACCGATTGTTTTCATATCTTCCCTATAAAATGGAAATGATTGGTTTTCAATAAGTTATGCAAACACATTAATTTCTAATACATTGAAGCTTAATGAATTAGCTGTAAATAACTTATGATCATGAGTCGAGGCTTCGAATCCCTCCCTGTCCGCCATCAATTTACAATGAACGTTCTTTCAACCGAGAGCGTTTTTTGTTATTTGCTCTTGGTATCTAGAGGGATTTGAACCAGAAAGAGGGTTTGAAAACGGACTACGGATAAGCTATTTAGATGAATCTTTTGCATTTACCAAGGGAAAGTGAGAATTATCACACAGAGTATCCAAATCAGTAGGATTCTTTTTCCTCTATTAACTTTCCGCAAAATATTCTTAATTAGCAAATTGTAAAATTTATTTGTAAGGGTATAAAGAAGAAATAGAAAATAGGTATATTCCGTCTTGAAATAATTAGTGTATAGATATAATGTGTCTTTATGGGAAAAATTTACAGATTATTTATTAGTCATTCGTGGAAGTACCCCAATGCTTATCAAGGGATATGTAGTTTATTGAATGAACAGAATTTTCTATATTACAATCATTCAGTACCTCAGAACGATCCAATTCATACAAATGGAACAGATAAACAATTATACGAAGCTATAAAGAATAAAATGAACAGTTGTAATTGTATTTTAATTCTTGCAGGAGTTTATTGTTCATATAGTAAATGGATTGATAAGGAAATAAAGATTGCAAAAGAAATATATGGCAAACCTATAATCGCTATAGAGCCTTGGGGTTCTGAACGAACATCAAAAATTGTAAAAAACAATGCTGATTTAATTGTTAAATGGCAAGGAAAATCTATTGTTGAGGCTATTAAAAATATAGCTATTTAAATTTATGAGAAAAGCCTTGATTATTGGTAACAATGATTATCATAGTTCTCCTCTAAGCTGTTGTGTCAATGATGCTCATTCGTTAGATGAACAACTTAGAAGAAATGCTGACGGAAGTCCAAATTTTAATTCAAAAATATTAACAAATGTTAATTATGATGATTTATTGTACCATATTAGTGAATTGTTTAAAGGAAATGGAGATATAGCTTTGTTATATTTTTCTGGTCATGGAATGCTGACGGAGACCGGAGCAGAGATTATTCCGATAGATTTTAATATTCGTCATTGTGGGATATCAATGGAGAAGATTTTAAAATATGTTAATTCCTCCTATTTTAAAAATAGAATAGTGATTTTTGATTGTTGCTATTCTGGGAATATGGGAGATTCATCTCAGCAGTGTTCATGCAGTAATGCTTCGAATATTTCCTCACTGCAATCTGGTGTTACTATATTGACTGCTTGCAGTACACAAGAATATTCTTATGAAACTGGTAGTCATGGAATATTTACAAATTTGCTTTTAGAAGCTTTACGCGGAGGTGCAGCTAACTTGAGAGGGGAAATAACCCCTGGAGCAATATATTCTTTTATTGACCAATCACTCGGAGCTTGGGATCAACGTCCAATTTTTAAAACTAATGTAAATTCATTTTGTTCTGTAAAAAGAGTAGCGCCCCCTGTATCTTTGGATATAATTAGAAAGTTACCCGAATATTTTCCATCTATAGAGAATCAATTTCCTTTAGATCCTTCATATGAATTTACCAATAGTCCAGATTACTGCCATGCTACAACGGAGCCATACGCTAATCCTAAGCATGTGAGCGTATTTAGAGATCTTCAGCAATTAGAGAGTGTAGGTTTGATTAAACCTATTTCTGAAGAACATATGTACTTCGCTGCGATGAATTCAAAGTCCTGTGGGTTGACAGCATTGGGAATTCATTATTGGTTTCTTGCAAAAAAGAATCTTTTTTAAATTAATGAAACAATAGAATTTTTTATTCAGATGAGTAAAAATCTTGATAAAGAAAAGAAAATTCAACGATATTGTAATCGGTTAAGAGAAATAAAAGAAATAGCTCGATCTGTTTTTCAATTACCAAACAATATAAATATAGATGAACTAAAAAGTATTATTTTTGATATTTCAAAATCATGGAGTCAATCAAATGCAGGTTATCATGCCCGTGTTTATTATAATGAGTTAGAAACTCCACCTCCTAATGCTTTATTTAATTCTATGTGTGGTTTAACAGACATTGGATTTTATGTCAGTGTAGGTGATTGGAGGCTGTATGATTATGATGGAATTTTAAATTTAATTTTTGAAGAATCTGGTATAAATAAAGATTGTATAATTGAGATAGGTAAAGAATTTTCAGAAAATTTTGAAAATTTAAAAGAAAATTCACTTACTCAAATTGAAATATTAAAATTAGTAATTGGGGATTGTGATATAATTAAAAAAATTCGAAACCAAATATCTAAATTACAATGCTTATCTTTGGTTGAAATTAGGAAGCTATTTATTCCGAGTGGTCAATTTATAACTCGAGATCCGAACTTTGATGGAAAATTTTATATTGCTCCTCATCAAGAAGCAGATGCTATCCGTTTATATGCAACTAATCCCATACAAAATGCAAAAGAGCTGGCTAATATTATAGAAAGGTTAATTGACTTTGTAGAATCTACTTTGAACGAATTACCCGCTGTAAGCTTAGGTTCAAAAATTTTTATTGGCCATGGGCATTCTTTATTATGGCGAGAAATTAAAGATTTTATTCAGGATCGTCTAAAACTATCCTGGGATGAATTCAATAGCATTCCTCAAGCTGGATTTTCGGTTAAAGAACGGTTAGAAGAAATGTTAGAGAATGCTGCATTTGCATTACTGATACATACTGCTGAGGATGAGATAAAGAGTCAAAAATTTTTTGCTCGGCAAAATGTAGTTCATGAGACAGGATTATTTCAAGGAAAACTAGGTTTTAATCGTGCAATTATAATTAGAGAAGAAGGCTGTGAAGAATTTTCTAACGTCCATGGGTTAACTCAAATTCAATTTCCTAAGGGAAATATAAGTGCTATTTTTGAAGAAATTAGAAAAGTCTTAGAAAGAGAAGGTATTTTATAATATTAGTTTTTATTATAAAAACAAATCAATGGATTTATTTTTAATAAATAATGTATTTGATGTAGTGAAAAACAAATGTTGTTAGATTATCTAGTCCTGGAGTAGCGTTACAGAAGAGAAAATTCTATAAAGAAAGAAACAGAGTACAATAAAGATAAGTCACAGGGACTATAGTACGTCCTTTAAATTGGAAGTAGTCTAAGAAGTAGAAAGCAAATAAATGGGATTAAAATTAGTTATCTGCAAGTATTGAATACAAGGATATCTCACAGTAAGGATATGGAATATGATAGATAGGGAAGAGAACGGACCATTGAACAAGAGGCCAAAAAGCAAAGGTCAATTCATCCGGATAGAAAGCTCAAATCAGGCTTTTAGAAAAGCAAAATTCTCGGCTGGAGCATTAGCTGAAACAAATGGGCAAAGAGGAGTCCAAAAATAGCGATCCGAAAAACTGTTCCCTTGAGCTATCAGGAAATTTACACGATGAGCGCAAGAGACGATAAGCTTGATGTGCAGAGTGCTCGGGATAAGTCGTCAGAAATATTATTGACCGCAAAGAGAGTATCAGAAGAAGCGAGCAACCACGCATAGAGTTGACCCATTTTACTGGGGGATCAGCATACGGATCATAGCTTTCCGCTATACTAGCGTGATATGATTTTTCTCATCATGCAGCTCTTGGTAGGCGTCACAACAGTATTACAAGACTCTGTCTGAGCAGGATATGAATCGCTTTTTTGCTTTGCTGTGTTTTGATCGCCATTGTCGAGACTCTCTAGCTCGACAGGTTTTCCTAAACGTCATATTTTACGATCTTTTTTGAATAGGTATCTGTGATCGAGCTCAGATACAGAGGGGATTAGCACTTGCCAACGTAAGTTATGTTGCTTACTTCGATTTCTTCTGGACATTCTGGCGGTTCTCTTTCTGTGAGGTTTTTGTGTCGGTGAACCAATAGTGCGGGTTGATCGTTTCTTGGTAGGCTTTAACGGTTTTATAAATAGATTGTTGCTTGAAAATGAAAGTGAGTATGTCTCGCCTATATGGTGTTGTCTAAGTTCAAGTTCCAGTAAGTAATAGAGTTTTCTCAATGGAATTCTCAAACAGGATTTCCTTCTAGAACGCTATAAAATGAACCGGGAGGGAATGAAACATCTGGTCAAAGAAATCATCCACATCTATAACAGCCAAAGGTCCACCTATTCTGCAGAATGAAAATACCGGAGTGGATGCATAACCAACAAGGCCATTTCATACGAACCTATCAAACCCAAATGTCCGGCAAGTTGCAATTTGCCGGACATTGAAAGAGATGTTAAATATTGCCCTTTACCTTGTAATACTTTTTTAGGACGAGTATATTCTCGTAGAGAACAATTTAGAATTAGTTGTTCTGCATTCCTTTGATTCCAAGTGATGAATCCAATTTGGATGACTACGAGAAGTGATTTTTTCAAAACTTCTCCATCAAAATATTTATGGAGATTATACTGTGTTTTGATTAAATGTATGTTGTTTTTGTTGTTGGAGAACAGCTTATTCTGACTACCATTAGAAGTATTTGTAAGGATACTAGAGGAATAATGGTTATCACTCCTACAAAAATTTGAAAAATTATCGTCAAAATTATTTTACTTTATAATGAGCTAATGGATTTTCTACTTTTCCGTTTCATTAATCCCCTAATAGAGAAAATTTTTTCCATAGAATTATGGTATATTTGATACTTGTTAGGAATAATCAGAATTTCTTACTAACTTATTCGCTTATTCCGGTGATATCAGTTTTAAGTTTCGAGTAGGCTTTGTCGGTAATCCATTTTTTCGTTTCAGCTACCATTTCGGGGGTGACGGTGAAATCGTAATTAGCGTAGTCACCGATTTTGAATTGTCCGGTTTTGAAGAAGCCCCATTTCTCGAAGAAGTCGGTTAGGTCGGTTTTTGTGACGTCGCAGCATGCCCTGATGAATTCGAATTGGTACTTGATGGAGTCATTTCCGCCGTAGTTTCCCGCGTTGTTGCGCAGATATTCCATCACGTCAGGGTAGAAATCGGGATGTCCGTTTTCGGTAAAGTAGAGATGGAGCTGCCACAGGGGGACCAGCTTGTTGAAGACATCCTTTGATTGCAGGTAGGCGATTTTTCCGTCGATGATTTCTTTGCGCGCTTTGTCGTAACTGCCCTGGCGCTTCAAGCGGCTTTCGTTGCCTGTTTTGGCGGCGGCTTGCAGAGAGAAGATGTTGTTGCTGACCTCTGTCATGCCTCCCCAAGTCATCGGGCGCATTTGCATGACGTGTCCTACTTCGTGGGAGAAGCCCCAGCAGGCGTCACCCTTGAGGACGTTTTCAGGATCGGTCACCATTCGCATCGTACCGTTGTCTCCCAGGTAGGCGACTCCATCACCGTCGCGGAACATGTAGTAGTTGAAGTTCACACGGGCAAAGACGCGGTTTTTCGGGATTCTTCCGTATTTTTCAAGGCCCATCAGCTGGTATTGGATACCGATCAGTTTGTCGTAGGCGTTGATCAGTTCTGTCCCGCGGTCCCTGGTGAATTTTTTCAGGAATTTGACGGGGTAGGCAACCTGGATGTATTTTCCCCGGGCGTCCATGATCGGGGAGACGGCCTGGTCCAGCAGGCGTACCCAGTCTTCGTTAGTATCGCCCCGGGTAGTGTCGAAGTAGCCGTTGACTTTGCCCGTCACGAAATGGACGGGAATTTTCGGCGCCGTGTCGGCATCGTTGCTGAAGTAGCTGATATAGGCGTTGGCGGGCGTTTCCACATCAATGATATTGATTCCTTCCTTGAGGGGAATTTGCTTTTTGTGCAGTCCCCAGCCGTTGGGGTCTTTCGTCGGCTGCACTCCTTCGGCCGGTTTGCGAATCAGGTTCGGGAGCAGGAGGCTGATTTCACGCCCATCCGTCTTGCCGACCAGAACGACGTGCCGGCCCTTTTCGAGATAGACGCCCGTCATGTTATCGTATTTGCTGAATCCTTCACCGATTCTGAGATTTTTTCCCGTCTGGCGCGGTGTGGGGAGAGCCCGGTATTCGGCATACAAGTAGTGCGGTTTGTAGTTGCCTGCCAGGATTTTGCCCGCGAGTTCCTTCATTGCGTCGGATTGGAAGGCGGAGGTATCCGTTACATCTTGTTTCAGGGCGGTGCAGGAGGCGTCCTTGAACAGCTGCAGGTCGTTGCCGATGCTTTCCGGCGTGTTGGCGGCAAATGCAGATGCGAGCGACAACAGGGGCAGGGTGAGGAATGAAATGGTTCGGTTCATGAGAAAGTGTGTAGCGGGTGATTTTACGATGTTACAAGTTACACTCTACATTTTCCTCTTCTTTCACCATTTCTCTTTTTACCGGCAAACGCAAAACCCACCCGACTTAAGAGGAAGACTGGGTTATTTGATGAATGAGCATGCTTTAGTATGGTATGGTTGATATTTTTTGTTTTCCACTACTGTTCCTTGACGCCGAGAGCTTTTTTCGGTAGATGAGAGTTATTTTGCTAGGCTATTTACCTTGAGTGGAGCGTTTTTCCAGCTTCAGAAGCTGTTGGCATCGGCTTCCCTGTACATGGCGTTTCCATGATAGGGGATTTCATTCGCGGGGGGTTAAGGTTATAAAAATGATAGGTCGTTCACCCTTCTTTGAAAGTCTTATTCTTGAACGGAGAGGCTTGGATATTGTTTTAACAGGAGAGTAGCCTTCAGCTGTTCTTCCAATTCCAGCTTCTGATGAAAGGGTCCTTCATTTTCCAAATCAGGTTATTGTTTTTGCGGGCTAACAAGCTGCTTTGGGTCAAGGCCACCTATTTTGCCCTGCTGGCTATTATTACGGCTATTGCATCGATTTACCTGGGTGAGTTTGTACCATTTGATATTTTTCAGAAGATCGGAGCCGATACGGTTGATACGATTTTAAATATCCTGGCTTCAAGCATGCTGGCGGTTACTACTTTTTCCTTAACCACCGTTGTTTCCGCCTATGCAGCGGCTACGTCCAGCGTGACGCCCAGAGCCACCAAGCTGCTGATGGAAGATTCCACGGCCCAGAATGCACTTTCCACGTTCATCGGGTCCTTCATTTTCAGCCTGATTGCGATCATCTTTCTGAATTCCGGCATGTACGACCAGAAAGGAAGAGTCGTGCTGTTCGTTGTCACGCTCGGGGTCATAGCCATTATTCTGGTTACGCTCATCCGGTGGATTGAGCATTTGTCCCGGCTTGGCCGGGTGGGAGAAACTTCAGAGCTTGTGGAGGAGGTAACGCGGAAAGCGTTACTGGCACGCGCCAGGGAACCCTATCTGGGGGCTAATCCCCTGGCTGACCGGGAGCTTGATATTCCGGAAAATGCCGTTCCTGTCAGGAGCGATCAGACAGGCAATATCCAATATATTGATATGGAGAAGCTGGACCACCTTTCCAGAGACAGGGATCTTAATATTTACGTTGTTGCGCTACCGGGGGATTTTGTTTCCGCTACCTCGGCTCTGGTTTATGCTGACAAGCCTGTGTCAAATGAAACCCGGCGTGAACTGCATGGAGCTTTTGTGATTGGCCATGAGCGCAATTTTGAACAGGATCCCAGATTCGGATTGTGCGTGCTTGCGGAAATCGCCGCCCGGGCCTTATCCGCGGCCGTCAATGATTACGGCACAGGTATTGATATTATTAACCGGGGCGTGCGGCTGTTAACGGCGTATGCCCAGGCTGACCGTCATGCCGAGGTGAAGTATGAGAGAATCTGGGTGCCTCCTTTGACTGTCTCCAATCTGTTTTCAGATATTTTTGCCCCTATCCTGCGGGATGAAGGAGGCATTACAGTTATTGACATTAGGCTGTTGAAGGCTTTTGCCGCGCTGTACGGCCTGGATAATGAACAGTTCAAAGTAGAAGCCCGGAAATATTCCCGGCTATGCTATGAACACGCGGTCAGAACCGTAGTGCTTGACGAAGATAAGGAAGCCTTAAAAAAGCTGGTCATTGATTAGACGGTTGGTTTCACCGTGAGAAAGGGAAATCCGGTCAAAACCGAGCGGGCTGAATTTTGAAGACAGCGTGAAGTTTTCCAAATGCCTGGGGTCGCAACAAAGGATTTATTTCCAGGCAGACTTCGTTGGTAAAAATCGGCCGGGAAAACGGAAAAGCTTCAGACATTTTTATTTCATCCATGGGGCAGACAGAGGCTGTCTCGTGTTGTTATAGCTGGTGGTTAATGTTTTAGAATGCCGCCTTTTCAGGGATGATCAAGTTTCATAGTTTCCTGATGATTTCTTCCACGCATGGAAATTTTAATGAGAACCGGGCCGTACATGCTCATGATCTCGTGATCTTATGATGAAGATGAACATATGTGTCCGTTCCGGGGTGCTTTTCTGTCTGTTGATGGCGGGTGTCCCTTGCAGTTTTGCTCAGAAGCCCGTTTTAACGGACTGGAATTACCTGCCGTCCTACGGGCAGTCGCTTTCCGTAGGATGGACGGCCAAGCCGGTCGTGACCACGGAGCAGAAGGACGGCAATTTGATGTTCAAGGGCGGCGTCCGCCCTTTTGAGGGCGGCAATGACCGGAGCGCCGCCGTTCCTCTGGTGGAGAGTGTTTCTCCGGACGGCGCCAGGGGGGAGACGCCCGTTTCCGGCGCTGCCGGTAATTTCATGCGCCTGCTGAAGAAGCGCGATGCCGGAAAGGCCGCCAGGGTCCGGTTCCTGTGCTCTGCCGACGGCGTGGGAGGCGTCAGCATCGGTGTTCTTTCCAAAGGTAACGCTCCCTATCAGCGCATTCTGGATGATTTGACAGCGGGCCGCGAGCTGGCGGACAAGGCAGGAAAGTCCTTTTCCATGCCCTGTTTCCTGTGGACGCAGGGGGAGACCGACCAGCAGGACAGGAAAACCAGGGAATGGTACAAGGAGAAGATGCGTGCCCTGATTCAGGATATTGACGCGGACGCCAAGGCCGTCACCGGGCAGAAGAATGACGTGCTGTGCTTCGGGTACCAGGTTTCTTCCCACCTCAATTATTTTGCCCAGAATCCCACGGATTACCCTGTCATTGCCGTGGCCCAGCTGGATCTGGCCCTGGAGAAGGACAGCCGGTACATCATGACCACGCCCATGTATCATTTTTCCTATAGCGACGGGGTGCATTTGACGGCTCCCATGTCCCGGCTTTACGGGGAGTACGCCGGATACGTCATGTATAAGGTGATGGTGGAAGGCGTGAAGTGGAAGCCCATCCATCCCGTTGCCCATGCCATCGGCAGAAAGGGGAAGGACTGGACGGTAGACGTGAAGTTTTTCGCGCCTGTACCTCCTCTGGTGCTGGATACAAAGACAATTCTTGATCCGGGCAATTACGGCTTTTCCCTGGTGAACGACCGGGAAGAGCCCTTGGAAATCAAGTCCGTCAGCTTGAACGGCAGCAATGTTGTCCGCATTGTGACATCGTCAGACCCTTCCGGCAGCCGTCTCCGGTACGGGATGACCTTGAAGGAGAAGCTTCCCTCCGGTCCGCGTACCGGCGCGCGTGGATGCCTGCGGGATTCCCAGGGGGAGAAGGTTAAGACCCGGATTCAGGACGTGGTGTACCGCATGGATAACTGGTGCCCGTTTTTCGATTACCCCCTGGAATCCCGGGGCAGGATGAACAAGACGGATTCCAGGTAGATTTCCATAAGGCGGCCGGAGCCGCTTTTGTTCCTTTCTTCCTGTATGGTTTATCCATTCATTCTGAAAGACATGGAGTTCCTGTTCTGGTATTAGTGGTCTATACCCAAATTGGAGCCAGTTCAAATGAGAGAAATCTAAGGCTTGGTTATCGTTTGTAGATTGTTTGTCCAGCGTATCATGACGGTGGGAATCCGGCACATGCGCTATGAGGTCTTTCTTCATTATATTTTTCCTTCCATTCATCCAATTTCTCCTGGAATTATAGGGTAAGGAAGTGCTCTCTGTCCGGCAGTTCACGCCCTAATTCGTATTGAGGCTTTCTACATGACCATTCTGCCATGGGGAGCCGGGCCGAATATATTGGAGTGTTATGTGTTGCTTTTTCAGCAGGTCTGGATTTCTTCGCTTAGGAACTCAGGACTATTGTCGCTTCTCAGGCATTCGGGTTTTCTTCCCGTCCACTCCTGCGCGCCGATTCCGATTGATGATCCAATGGGAGCCTGTAATCAGCATGAAGCCGCTTTTCCGGGGTCAATTCCTTCATGCCTGTTACATATCCTGGTGTACGTTAATTTGCGGCCTATAGGCACGAATCTATATGCTCAGCCCGTTGAGATGCGCTGATAGTCAACGTCATGGCAAGAGGTAAAATTTCTTCATCAATGAACAAGGCATGAAAGAAGCAGGAACAGGCCTCCAAATCCGTAACTGATTTTAAATTTTGATGATGGCATTTGCAGTCCTTTTGGGGCGACCAGGCTTTTGCGGAAAATGACTCATCCAGACATCCCTGTCACCAATTCCGTGTTGAGGCTTCCAGGATTTTGATCATCAGCTCCTGAAGGGGAGGGTTCCCAACGCGGAGAAGACCTCCCTGTGATCCGGCTTTCCCGGTTCGTTCACAGTTTCTACCAATACAAGTAACTTTGCAAAGGTTGAAAATTGACAGGCGATTATTTTAGAAAATAAGAAGGGTCGAGAGTTTTTCCTATTGCTGCTGCAATTGTCTCAATTATTTTTTCACCCATTTTATTTATCTTCTGATGAGCCGGAATAATTTTCTGCACAATCTAGGCTGTCCGGACTTTTCTATGAAAGAGGCAGGGAATAAAAGCAAGCAAGCCAAGCATTGAGGTTGAAGGCTCCGGAATAGCATCATGTACCATGCCGTTGAGCCGTATGTTGCTAATCGCCAAACTTTCCTCAACATCTTCGGTCGTGTTGGCAAAAGCAATTCTGAATGTGACTTCGTTTATGTTATTATAAGTTTGACTCCAGGAACTCAAGTCGAAAGATACACTTTGATCAAAAGTTTTGAATCCTGCATCTGTTCCAACATTAATGATGCCTCGCTGGCTTGTCAGACCAAGAGGTATCCAATCCTCTCCGCCTATGTTGGCGAAAATTTCAAATCCGAACCGTGAAGTTACTGTTGTCGGTTCCAGGACAGCCGCTCCCCAATCAAATGTAATGTTATATAAATCAAGGGATTTTCCTTCTTCTGCCTTGGTTGAAAATTGAATATATGATCTGTCGTAGTGGGGTGTGTCGCTCGGCGTTGTATGATCATTGAACAGGGCCCAATAGTTGCCATTGCCACCCGATACGGTTGGGAAGTTGATCGTATCCAGATTTCTACTATAGGTGAATGAAGTGATGGCCCCCTCATAAGTAGTCATCTGGCTGCCTCCCGAAGGGTCAATGCCGGGTACTGTGACAGCGTGGTTATAGGGGCTTGCCTGTCCGTCAAGGAAATGGGACAGCAGCTCGGCTTGAACCGAGCTACAAGCTGCAAATGCCACCAGAATGAGGAAAAAGTTTTTCATTTTACCTGAAAGGGTTCCCGCCAGGAATAGGAACATTCCATGTACGCGTGTTTGTATCGGTTTTGACATCGTGGCATATTTCCATGTTGAGGGTATGACCTATGGGAAAACGGCTCCATAAGGGAATGATTGCTTCCCGCAGGTTTCTTTTTGACGGGTATTCGTCACGTGCGGCGCAGCCACGGCATCCGGGCGAATTTTCTGCGGCGCCGGACACCAGTTATTTTTTATGATGATGATCAACATGTTTGGATGATATTTCATTATACCGCATTGTTATTGGTTCGATTTTCCCCATTGAGAGAGTCCTGGCGTGAAGTCTCTGTCAAGAGGCGGAAAAAGAAGGCGCATGATTACCGAGTCATGAATTGCCCGGAAGGCGTTTTTGGCCCCCTTCTTCCGGAAGGTGTGACGGCATCCGGGAGGTCTACGGAAAACAGAATTGATTGCCTTCATTCTTCAAGAGTTTCCTCTGGTCTTCACTCGAATGCATGACATGGCTGTTGTGCGGAAAGAGAAAGTGAAATAGGATGAAGAGGATGATGAATTCCGTATTAAAGTGTTTGATGAGTGCCGTATGTGCCGTGGCATTGCCGGCATTGGGGCAAGAAGAAAAGGCCGGTTTTCCCACGGACAACGCCGTGACCGTGTTCAGCGCCGGGGAGGGGAATCCTTATGCATCCATCCGCATTCCCGCATTGCTCAATATAGGCAAAGGGCAGCTTCTGGCGTTTGCCGAAGGGCGGTATAAGAATACCGACCAGGGGGAGAATGACATTATTATGAGCGTCAGCAAGAATGGCGGGAAGACCTGGTCACGTCCCCGGGCGATTGCCAAATCGCATGGGGCCACATTTAACAATCCCTGCCCGGTTTATGATGCCAAGACCAAGACGGTGACTGTTGTGTTCCAGCGTTATCCCGCAGGAGTCAAGGAACGGCAGCCCAATATCCCCCAGGGATGGGATGATGAGAAGTGCATCCGCAATTTCATGATCCAGAGCAGGAACGGAGGCGCCACCTGGACGAAGCCGGAGGATATCACGAAGACGACCAAGCGCCCCATCGGCGTGGATATCATGGCTTCCGGCCCGAATGCGGGGGCCCAGTTGAAGAGCGGCCCCCACAAGGGGCGATTGGTGATTCCGATGAATGAAGGGCCATTCGGCAAGTGGGTGATTTCCTGCATTTACAGCGACGACGGCGGCAAGAATTGGAAGCTGGGCCAGCCGACCACGAATATGAAGGGCATGGTGAATGAAACGTCCATCGCGGAAACGGATAACGGAGGCGTGGTCATGGTCGCCCGCCACTGGGGCGGAGGCAATTGCCGCCGCATCGTTTGGTCGCAGGACGGCGGGGAAACGTGGGGGGAAGTGGAAGATGCCCCGGAGCTGTTTTGCGACAGCACCCAGAATTCCCTGATGACGTATTCCTTAAGCGCCCAGCCTGCTTACGGCGGTAAAAGCCGCATCCTATTTTCCGGCCCCAGCGCCGGACGCCGCATCAAGGGACAGGTGGCAATGAGTTATGACAATGGCAAAACCTGGCCGGTGAAGAAATTGCTGGGAGAAGGCGGCTTTGCCTATTCCAGCCTCGCCATGGTGGAACCCGGTGTCGTGGGTGTGCTTTATGAGGAGAATCAGGCGAACATCAAGAAGCTGAAGTATGTTCCCATCACGCTTGACTGGCTGACCGACGGGCAGGACACGGGGCTGCCGGAGGGAAAGAAGACCCCGGGTCTTAAATAAGTTCGCAAACGGTAAATATTTGTTTTCTAACGGGACTGGATTTTCAGTCCCGTTTTTATGAAGAGAGGGTTGAGAGGGAGGGACAATGAAAGGACACGTTCATGTGGTATGGTAGGGAACCGACTGGCAGGGAATGGAGTCTCCGGTCTCCATGACTGAATTTGTACCGAAGCGCAGCGAAGGGATTTGTTTTCTTCTTCCGGGTGCCACGGATCAATTCCCTGGATGATTTAATTGTTCATGAAAGATGGGCCTGACCGCTTTCCTCTGGAGCGGGCCTTATCATTGTTACTTGCTTTTAAAAAATTCAAGGGGAGGATTTTAGTGTACAAAACATGGTTATATCTGTTAGATGAAAGGGTATTCAACTACTATCCCTCATGAGAACTTGGTGCAAAAAGATTTGTACGGCTGCAGGTTTGCTGGTGTGCGCAGTTTTTGCCTCCCGCTCCTCTTCTCTTGCCGTTGGAGGAACATTGGGCGTCTTCTCGGGAGAGACTCTTGCCCGTACCCCTCTGGGAATAACGTTGGCGGAAGCCGAACAGCTTTACGGGAAAAAGCACTTTCCTACTTCCTGGGCCAGCAAAGGGCAGATATGGAATTTTCCAGAGTATAGCTTGATTCTTTTCTTTGACGGCCCCGGAAACGTATCCTCCCGGCTGACCGTTTGCAAAACCAAGAGCCTGACGCTGGCGGAGGCGGCCCAGTATGCCTCCAAGCATCTCCCCAAGGGTTATTCCGTAGTCCGTTCAAAGTTGTCAAATGACTCCCAGCCCGTCGTGTTTAAATCTTCCAATCCCTTGAATGGCAGTTCAACAGGCGGATGGACAAGCCGATCTGGCTGGTATTGCCTGGATTTTCATAATGCCCGGCCCAAGGAAGAGATGGAGGCCAAAGACCTTTTAGACGCCATTCAGGAAGGCGTTTCGGAAAAGACCGGGAAGAGAACCCAGGAGCAAATGGCTGAGTTGCGCGCCAAACCACGGCTGGGGATGACGCTGGAAGAGTTGAAAGCCTTATGGGGGGAAGGATGGCCGCGCGATCTGAAAAAATATCCTTGTACCCTGGAAGGCAGGAACAGCAGGAATGACAAGGATTACCTCGTTTTTGCCTCCATCGTTCCGCAGTGCACGGCATGGCAGTGGATGTTCCGGGAACGGCAGAATTTATCCATTACCGCTATCCTGTGGCGCGGCAGGTGTGTGGGACTGGATTTAAACCGGACGGGAGGATTCACGGTTGCGGAGGCCATTGAGCTGGCCAGTGAAATCGTTCCCGGGATTGCGTTCCCTCTGCCTTCCACCAAGAAGGACGGCGTTTGCACCTTGTATTCCCGCAATTTGGAGCAGGGGTACAAATTGCAGCATTGGGGAGACAAGGGTTACTTTGAGTTGAAATCCTCCCTGCTGATCAAAAGGATGAAAGCCCAGCGTCCCATGGACCAGAAAAACAGGGCTCGCGTACTTGGCGCCGCCATGAAAAAATTTTCAGATAAAACACAAAAGCCTTTAATGGGACTGACGCTGGATGACGTCAGAGAAGTGCTGGGAGGCAAAGGGCAGGAACTCGCGGAACACCGCTGGAATGAACGGACATGGCTCTGGAGTGACCCCAACCAGGATTTGATTCTGTTGGGATCATTCAGAGATGGCGGAAAACATATGTTTTTGCACCATCTGGTAGTGATGGATCGGGAACATGAATTGGATCTGCATGCCGCGCTGGCGATTGGATATGCGGCCACACAGCCCTATACTTGGCCGGCCCTTTCTTCCGCACAGCTTAAATCAGGATTCAGCATAAAAAGCCGGGACGGACAGCAGAGATTTCTTCTGAAATGGTATCGGGATACGTACACGGGGCCTACCCTGCATCTTGTGGATGACCTCGTGGACCGGGTAGCCCGGAAGCAGGCAGCGGAAAAGCCGAAGAAGACGCTGGAAACGATCAAAAATATTCTTTGAGTTCGTCCTTTGAGATATTCCCCATTGGTGGTGAAGTTAGAGACCATGATCTTATCTCTAGTTTGTGTCCCAGCGCGTGAGGAGTAAGAGTTTAAATGTAAATTTTCTAGTTTATCTTCATCCCCATTTGAGAATACATGTAAGAGCTATGATAAGAATACAGGGAATCCTCATATGGAAGCGGCAAGAGGATGTGGATATGGTGAAAGAGCAAATGTGAGAATGGTTCATGCAAAATGGATGTTTGGAAATCCTCAATTTTATTGGAGGCATAGCTTTGGAGAGTCTCTCATTGGGATTATTGGCATGGATTTGAAAAATTCAAGAACATTATGAGATTTTTATAAATTATCTACATATAAAGATTGTTTTTAAAATTTTTCTGAGCTAACCTCTCCAAGTCACACCCCCATGGGGTGTGTGGGTTGAAATATATGTAGATAATTTATTGTTAAGGATAAATGGCCCAGTCCTTTCCCAAGGCTGGGCCATTTTTACAATAGAATGATAGATTATTTCATCGTTCATACCTCAGGCTCAATGAGCATTAAATAATATTATACTTGTCACAGGGTGTTGAATTAGAGTTATTCCTGTGTACAGATATGGCTAGAATTGTTCCGTCAGTGCGGCTGCTTTTTCCCGATGACAGGGTACGCATGCATTGCCGGCTTGATTCCGGGGAGGACGCAGTTACCCTGCAAGGAATCCGTTGCCCTTGGAGCTCTTCCCATTCGGGAGGGCCGGCAAACGGAAGATGATTCCCCGTTTCAATATATGTCCTGGATTTATCTGGTGTTGGCCGGTCTCTGTGAGATCGGATGGCCTCTGGGCTTCAAGCTTTCACAGGCGCCCGGCACGGGTTCCGGCAGGTTTGCCGCCTGCATTGCGTTCTCCGTGTTCAGCATGGCTCTGAGCGGCTTCCTGCTGTGGCTGGCGCAGCGGAACATTCCCATAGGCACGGCTTATGCGGTGTGGACGGGCATAGGCGCGCTGGGCACGTTCATGGTGGGCATCCTGTGGTTTGGGGATTCTTCCAATGTCTGGCGCATGCTGGCGGCCACGTTCCTGCTGATAGGTATCATCGGCTTGAAGCTGGCTCCGGGCCATTAAAGGAATCCCGTGCCGTTGAACGGCAAAGCCGGAAAAACGCAGCCTCTCCCGTAGCATCACTCTCCGCCGCAGGGGCCTCAGCTATGGGAAAGGCCGTTTGACCAGACGGTTCCGCAGGCGTCGGAAGGCATGCGCCAGTCTCCGCGCGGGGAGAGGGAGATGGTGCCCACCTTGGGGCCGTCCGGAATGCAGCTCCGCTTGAATTGCTGCCGGAAGAAGCGGCGCATGAAGACGCCCAGGCACCGGCGGATGAAGTCCGGCTGGAATTCATCCCGGAAGGCGTTTTCCGCCAGATACAGGATTTTTCCCGGCTGTGCGCCGTATTTGATGAAGTGGAACAGGAAGAAGTCGTGCAGGTCGTAGGGCCCCAGGACGTCTTCCGTCCGCTGTTCAATGGTGCCGTCGTCGGACGGCGGCAGCAGTTCCGGGCTGACGGGGGTATTGTTGATGTCCAGAAGGGTAGCCGCCAGTTCCGGAGAGGATTGAGCGGCAATGTGTTCAATCAGGCAGCGAATCAGCGTTTTCGGAATGGAGCAGTTGACCGCATACATGGACATGTGGTCCCCGTTGTAGGTGCTCCACCCCAGGGCTATTTCAGACAGGTCGCCCGTGCCCACCACCAGGCCCCCCATCTTGTTGGCCAGGTCCATCAGAATCTGCGTGCGCTCGCGGGCCTGCACGTTTTCGTAAGTGGTGGTGCGCTCCGCCGGATCGTGCCCGATGTCGCGGAAGTGCTGGAGAGAGGCTTCAGAAATGGGGATTTCCCGGAGTTCCACCCCCAGCAGGCGGCACATGTTCACCGCGTTCGTGTGTGTCCGGTCCGTGGTGCCGAAGCCCGGCATGGTCACGGCCAGAATGGCGGAAGCGGGCTTGTCCAGCGCCTGGCATACCCGCGCGCAAATGAGCAGGGCCAGCGTGGAGTCCAGGCCGCCGGAGATGCCTATCACCAGCCTTTGGGCATGCGTGTGTTCCATCCTCTTGGCAAGTCCCGCCGTCTGGATGGCGATGATTTCTTCACAGCGCTCCCGGCGGTGCGGGGGCGGGGGCAGGAAGGGCCGCGCAGGATTGCAGGCGTGTTCCAGGCCAGGGGAGGGGGGGACTTCCTCCGCCAGCGTGAGATGCAGGGTGTTTACGGAGGGGAGTAATGCCTTGCTGTCGTTAAAGGAGCTTTCCGAGAGGCGCGCCGCCGCCAGCCGTTCAAAGTCTACGTCTGCCAGAATGAGGGAGCTTTCCCTGCGGAACCGTTCGCCTTCCGCCGCCAGCCTGCCGTTGTCCGCAATGAGGGAATGCCCTCCAAATACCACGTCAGTGGTGGATTCATGCACTCCGGCGGAGGCCAGGACATAGGCGCAGAGGCATCTTCCGCTTTGCTGTTTGACCAGTTCGCGACGGTAGGCGGCTTTGCCCGTGAGTTCCGTTCCGGCGGACGGATTAAAGATGGCCCTGGCGCCTTGCAGAGCCAGCATGGAGCTGGGAGGGATGACGCTCCAAAGGTCTTCACAGATTTCTATGCCGAAGCTGAAGGAGGAGGCTTCATCATGAAAGACGATATCCGTGCCGAACGGAACCAGTGCGCCATTGACCGTGACTTCCCGTACGCCCGCGCCCGGCTCCCTGCCGGAAGTGAATTGCCGTTTTTCATAGAATTCCCGGTAGTTGGGCAGCATTGTTTTGGGGACCAGCGCCAGAATCCGTCCTCCCTGCACCACGGCGGCGGTATTATACAGGGCGTCTCCGTACAGGAACGGCAGCCCTACCACGGCAACTGTCCTGGTCCCTTTTGTGGCTTCCGCAAAGCGGCGCAGGCCATTCAGGGCCGCCTCCCTCAGGCGCGGCTGGAAGAAGAGGTCCCCGCAGGAGTAGCCCGTGATGCACAGCTCCGGGAAGACGACTGCCGCAGCCTGCTGCGCCGCAGCCTGCCGGAATCCTGCCATGAGCTGGTCAATGTTGTAGTCCACGTCAGCTACGCGAAGCTGGGGGACGGCGGAAGCAAGTCTGTAATATCCGAACATGGGCGGAGCGGTCTGGAGATCAAGCCCGCAGACGCTTTGTTCTCCCGGAGCAGGGGGCAATCCGGGAGGGGCGGGGGCCTGATCCCGATACTAAAAGCTCCTGAAAGACTTGTAAAGCCGGGAGTGGGCACCGGCGCCGCTCCTGCCAGGGTTCGCGGCACAGGCACGGAAAGCCGTGGAGAAAGTGAGACGGAAGATTGTGACAGGATTTTGGCGGAAAGATTTTTCTGCGCCATGGAACGGGATTGGCGCTGGCAAAGCGGTGCGGCGGCGTTTTACCTTTGAACCCGGAAAAAACATTTCCCGACGAAGTGATGGATAATACAGGCAAATTCACCGGAAAAGCCGCTTCCTACACCCAGGGCCGCCGCGGTTATCCGGAGGCGCTCCTTGACATGCTGGCGCAGGAAGAAGGGGGTTCACCCCTCCGCGCAGCGGATGCGGGCTCCGGTACGGGCATTCTGTCCCGCGCCATGCTGGAGCGCGGCTGGACCGTGTATGGCGTGGAACCCAATAATGACATGAGGGAAGAAGCGGAGAGGCTGTTGAGGGAGTTTCCCCTTTTCCATTCCGTGCCCGGCACGGCGGAACATACCCTGCTTCCGGATGCTTCCGTAGACCTGGTGACGGCAGCGCAGGCATTCCACTGGTTTGATGCTGCCGCGTTTAAACGGGAATGCCGCCGCATCCTGGTTCCGGGAGGAAAGATTGCCCTGATCTGGAATTCCAGGGTGGAAGACGCTCCGGCGGTTCTGGAGGAAGGGCGCATCCATCGCCTGTACTGTCCCCGGTTTTACGGGTTCAGCGGAGGACTGGCGGATATTCAGGAGAGGATAGCCGATTTTTTTGACCACCATTTCCAGGTTTTCCGTTTTCCGAACGAGCTGTCTTATACACGGGAACAGTACATCAGGCGCATGCTTTCCTCTTCCTATTCCCCCGGAGAGCGGGAAGAGGGCTATGCCGCGTGGCTGGAAGCTCTCAATCACCTGTTTGACCGCTTCCAAACGGGTGGAAAGCTCACGATTCCCCATGAAACCGTTGCCTATCTTGGATAATCTCCGGTGGATGCCCTGCCGTCCGGCCGGGAGCAGACAGATGGAGAGTATCCGTCCGGTGATGGGTGGAAAGCTTTCCGTGGCTGGCCCGGAGAGGAGTGCCGGCGCAGCAACTGCTTCCCTCGCCATCTTCCCGCTTTCTTCAGGAAAAGGGATATGTTAGAATAAGCTCCCACATGATGCAGCAGCCTTCTTCTCAAGAACCTTTCCTGGTGTCCGGATTGCATGGGGACCAGATTCTGGGCGCCCGGAGCAATCAGCAGGATTCCTTTTCCATCCTGGCGGCGGATGATGCGCTGGTGATGGTTCTGGCGGATGGCATGGGGGGCTATACCGGAGGGGAGCTGGCCAGCCGTGCCGCCGTGGAAGGATTTTCACGGATGTTTGAACGGGAGGGGCGTGCCGCCCCCGGAAAGAGGCTGAAGGACGCCGTGCACGCGGCCAATGAACAGGTGCGGATTGTCCGGAAAAAGAGAGGCTCCAACGATGAAATGGGCACTACCCTGGTAGCCGCCTGGATTGGCGCGGAGGGGCTGCGCTGGGCCAGCGTGGGGGATTCCCTTCTCCTGCTGGTCCGGGAGGAACAAATGTTTTTGCTCAATGCACTGCACCAGTATTCCTCGGAATTGGAACAGATGGTGGAGGAAGGCTCCATCACCAAGGAGGAGGCCTTGTGCCATCCCGCGCGCCATTCCCTGACTTCCGCCCTGATGGGGAAGGAGGTGCCCCACGTGGACCTGAGGGATGACTGTTTCCCCCTGCTGCCGGGAGACCGCCTGCTGGTGGCCAGTGACGGAGTGGGGCCTTACCTGGACTCCCTGGGGCCTGCCGGCATGCGTTACCTGTCCATGCTTTCCGCGGAGGAATTGGTGCGTTCCGTGCTGGACGGCATCATCAGGGACGGCGCTCCCAACCAGGACAACGCCACACTGGTCTGTGCGGAGATAATAGAGGCGTAATTCCCTTGGGGAAATGCCGTAAAAGAAGAGCCGGAAACGGTTAACGGCAATGGCCGGATTCCTAATCCGGCGTCAAGGGCTGATTTTTATACCAAGCAACTTATGCTGTGTGGCCGGTTCTTTATTGGCAACCGTTTCCCTGGGCAGGGAGGGCGCCGGGAGCGTGCGGATAGACGTTGTTTCCGAGGGCGCATGGAACGTTGCTTCCAATGTGTCCTGGGCCGTGCCAGAAACCCTCTCCGGCCATGGAGACGGGAGTTTCACCGTGACGGCTGCCCCCAACAATTCCTCCGCTTCCAGAAACGGTTCCATGCAGGTGACCACGCCGGAAGGGCTGACCCGCCTGCTTTCCATCACGCAGGCCGGAAGCCCGTATGACCAATGGAAGAAGGACCGCTTTCCGGCCGGAACGCCGGAGGATCAAATGGCTCCGGACGCATGCCCGGCGGGGGACGGCATTTCCAATCTGGTGAAGTACGCCACGGGACTTGACTCGCTCAAGCCCTGCGGAAGCGTTACCCGACTTACAGTCAGGGAAAAGGAGGACGGCGACAGCTGCCTTGTGCTTGAATGGCCCGTTAATCCGGAGGCCGTTGACGTGGAGCATTCCGTGTAGTGTTCCCCTGATTTGGAAACGTGGGCGCCCGTTCAAGTCATGGAAACAAAGGGAAAAACGAAAGCGGTTTTTGAAGACCCGGAGCCCGTGCACGGCGGAAACGCGCGCCGCTTCCTGCGCCTGAAAGTCACCCGGCAATAGGATTTCCGGTTAAAAAAATGCCCCGCATGCAGGAGACGCATGCGGGGCATTCCTTTTAAATGGCTGGAGCCATCCGCGTTCAGGAATGATATTCCTGGAGAGAGCGGGGGGACACCTTCACGTGCTGTGCGGAGCGGATGCCCTCCACCGTGGCCCTGGCGGCGGCGATGGTGGTCATGTACGGAATCTTCTTCTGGATAGACTGCATGCGGATGAAGGAGTCGTCAATCATGCTGGTGCGGTCCACCGGAGTGTTGATGATCAGGTCAATCTGCTTGTTGGTGATCATGTCGCCCAGGTTCGGGCGGCCTTCATGCAGCTTGTTGACCACTTCCGTTTCCACGCCCTGGCCGCGCAGGTATTCCGCGGTGCCTCCGGTGGAGACGATCTTGAAGCCCAGGGAGATGAGGTCCCGGGCGATGGGTTCAATGAACTTCTTGTCGCGGTCGGAGACGGTGACGAGCACCTTGCCGGAGGTGGGCAGGATGCAGCCTGCGGCTTCCTGGGCCTTGTAGTAGGCCATGCCGAAGTTGTCCGCAATGCCCATGACTTCACCCGTGGCGCGCATTTCCGGTCCCAGGACGGGGTCCACTTCCGGGAACATGTTGAACGGGAAGACGGCTTCCTTCACGCCGATAAAGCGGCAGGCGCGCGGCTTCAGGCCCAGGTCCTTGAGCTTCTTGCCCAGCATGATTTCCGTGGCGTGGCGCGCCATGGAGATGCCCGTGACCTTGGAGACGATGGGCACCGTGCGGGAGGCGCGGGGGTTGGCTTCAATGATGTATACCTCGTCATCGCAGATGGCGAACTGCACGTTCAGGATGCCCTTCACCTGGAAGTCCTTGGCGATCTTGGCGGCGTGTTCCTCAATAGTGCGGACGTGCTTGGGGGCGATGGTCACGGGAGGAATGGCGCAGGCGGAGTCCCCGGAGTGGATGCCGGCCAGCTCAATGTGTTCCATCACGGTGGCCACGAAGGTGTCCGTGCCGTCGGCCAGCGCGTCCACTTCCGCTTCAATGGCGTTGTCCAGGAAGCGGTCGATCAGCATGGGGTATTCCGGGCTGACCTGGATGGCTTCCACGCCATAGCGCTTCAGGTTTTCTTCATCGTAAATGACTTCCATGCCGCGTCCGCCCAGCACGAAGGAGGGGCGCACCATCACCGGGTAGCCGATCTGGCGGCCCAGTTCCACGGCTTCTTCCAGGGAGCGGGCGGTGCCGCTTTCCGGCTGGAGAATATTCAGGGCGATCATGCGTTCGCGGAAGTATTCGCGGTCTTCCGCCAGGCGGATGCCTTCCGGCTGGGTGCCCATGATCTTCACCCCGGCGTCCTTGAGGGCCTGGGCGATGTTGAGCGGGGTCTGGCCGCCGAACTGGACGATGACGCCTTCCGGCTTTTCCTTCTCGTAAATAGCCAGCACGTCTTCCACGGTCACGGGTTCAAAGTACAGCTTGTTGGCCGTGTCAAAGTCCGTGGAGACCGTTTCCGGGTTGCAGTTCACCATGATGGATTCATACCCGTTGTCGCGCAGGGTGAAGGCGGCGTGCACGCAGGTGTAGTCGAACTCAATGCCCTGGCCGATGCGGTTAGGACCGCCGCCCAGGATCATGATCTTCTTCTTGTCGTTCACGGGCACTTCATCCTCTGCGCCGCTGTAGGTGGAGTAGTAGTATTCCGCGTGTTCCACGCCGCTGACGGGCACGATGCGGTAGGCGGCAGTGATGCCGTTTTCCTGGCGGCGGGTGCGGATGGCCTTTTCAGGCACGTTGAAGATCTGGGCCAGATACTTGTCGGAGAAGCCCATTTTCTTCGCCTGGCGCAGGGTTTCCACAGGCAGGGAATCCCAGTCCTGGCCGTCCAGGGAGAAGTCAAAGTCTGCCAGTTCCTTCATCTGCTCAATGAAGAACGGGGTGATGCGGGTCAGCTTCACGATTTCCTCCACGGTCACGCCGCGGCGCAGGAGTTCATAAATCTGGAAGAAGCGTTCGCTGTTGCCGTACGTGATCTTTTCACGCAGTTCCGGCGTGGTGAGGGCTTCCAGCTTCTTCACGCGGCCCAGCCCGGCGCGGCCGATTTCCAGGGAGCGCACGGCCTTCTGGAAGGCTTCCTTGAAGTTCTGGCCGATGCTCATCACTTCCCCCACGGCCTTCATCTGGGTACCCAGCTTGTCGGCTGCCTTGGGGAACTTTTCAAAGGCCCAGCGGGCGAACTTGACGACTACGTAGTCGCCGTAAGGCTCGTACTTTTCCAGGGAGCCCTTGCGCCAGTAGGGCAGCTCGTCCATCGTGATGCCGGAGGCCAGCTTGGTGGACACGGAGGCGATGGGGAAGCCGGTGGCCTTGGAGGCCAGGGCGGAGGAGCGGGACGTGCGGGGATTGATTTCAATAACGATGATGCGGTTGTCCTCACGGTTGTGGGCAAACTGCACGTTCGTGCCGCCCGTGACGCCGATGGCGTCCAGAATGCGGTAGGAGTAGTCCTGAAGCCTGTCCTGCACTTCCTGCGGAACGGTCAGCATGGGGGCCACGCAGAAGCTGTCCCCGGTGTGCACGCCCATGGGGTCCACGTTTTCAATAAAGCAGACGGTGATCTTCTCACCCTTGGCGTCGCGCACGACTTCCAGTTCCAGTTCTTCCCAGCCCAGCACGCATTCTTCCACCAGCACCTGGTTGATCAGTGAGGCGGCCAGGCCGCGGGGGACGATCTGGCGCAGTTCCTCCACGTTGTACACGATGCCGCCGCCCGTGCCGCCCATGGTGTAGGCGGGGCGGAGCACGACGGGGTAGCCCAGCTCGGCGGCCACCTTCTCCGCTTCCTCCACGGTATAGACGGGTTCGGACTTGGCCACCGGCACGCCGATCTTGTCCATGGTTTCCTTGAAAATGATGCGGTCTTCACCGCGGGCGATAGCTTCCAGGTCCACGCCGATGACTTCCACGTTGTACTGCTTCAGGATGCCTTCCTCGTTCAGCTTGGAGGCCAGGTTCAGGGCCGTCTGGCCGCCGAGGTTGGGCAGCAGGGCATCCGGGCGTTCCTTTTCAATCACGGCCGTGATGCGGTCTACGGTCAGAGGCTCAATGTAGGTGTGGTCCGCCATGCCGGGGTCCGTCATGATGGTGGCGGGGTTGGAGTTCACCAGAACGACGTCGTAGCCTTCAGCGCGCAGGGCCTTGCAGGCCTGGGTGCCGGAGTAGTCGAACTCGCAGGCCTGGCCGATGATGATGGGGCCTGAGCCGATGATGAGGATTTTGCGGATGTCTTCGCGTTTTGCCATGGTATGATGCCTCTATGTGGTCCGTGGTGGTTAAAAATAAA
>OGYY01000045.1_pt1 | contig 116765 bp, 85 predicted proteins | sample 1576671 | NCBI WGS metagenome assembly OGYY01 (sample SAMEA3541593, study PRJEB24748) | human gut metagenome | biome: human gut; feature: human-associated habitat; material: faeces | place: China | collected 2012 | reverse complement strand
AGCAACGGTAGCTTGTTCGTGTTTGCCGCGTCCGTTCCCGGCGGTATTTTATTGATGCCCCGCCATACCGGGATTGAACCGGGGCCTTCCCATGGTAGAATACCGCCCATGAACGTATCCGCCGCCCTTGACTGGCTTTTTTCCACTCAGTTCTTCGGGATCAAGCTGGGGCTTGAGAATACAGAAAAGCTGCTGGCGGCAGCCGGGGCGGACCGCCCGGAGGCCACGGTGGTGCACGTAGCAGGGACCAATGGCAAAGGCTCCACCTGCGCCATGATTGAGGCCCTGGCCAGGGCGCAGGGATACGTAACCGGCCTGTTCACATCCCCCCATCTGGTGGAGTTTTCAGAACGCATCCGCGTGAACGGGGAAATGATTCCCCCGGAGGCGCTGGCGGAGGAGATCACCTTCCTGAAAGAATTGGCGGAAGCCTGGGAACAGCCGCCCACCTTCTTTGAACTGGCGCTTGCCGTTGCCCTCCGCCACTTCCGCAAAAGCGGCGTGAACTTCATCATTCTGGAAACGGGCCTGGGCGGCAGGCTGGACGCCACAAATGCCGTTCCCAAGGACATCGCCGTGCTGGCCCCCATCGGGCTGGACCACCAGCAGTACCTGGGGGACACGCTGGCGCAGATTGCCGCGGAGAAGGCGGCTATCATCGCCCCCGGCAAGCCGGCCGTCACCGCCGCCCAGCACCCGGAAGCCATGGCCGTTATTGAACAGACGGCGAGAGAGCGCCATTCCCCCCTCACGGTTGCCCGGATGACCCGGGAAACGCCACGGCCTTCCCTGCCCGGAGCCCATCAGCGGGAAAACGCCGCCCTGGCGCTGGAAACCATGAAGCAGCTCCATGCCCTCTCCTCCCCGGCGTACGCCGGAGCGGCTCTGGCCGGCGTACGGTGGCCCGGACGGTTTGAACGCCTGGCCTCTCCCGCGCTTGTCCTGGACGGAGCTCATAATGAACATGCCGCTCGCGTGCTGGCGGCCACCTGGCGGGAAGAATTCCCCGGGAAAAAGGCGGCCCTGGTTTTTGCCGCCTCCGCGGACAAGCACATCCGGGACATGATTCCCGTTTTACGGGAAATTGCCGGAGAATGGCACCTGGTGCCGTGCACCTCCCCCCGCATCATGCCGCCGGAAGAACTGGCCTCCCTGCTGGCTGAACTGGAAACGGGGCCCGTATTCATCCACTCCTCCCTTCCGGAGGGGCTGCATGCAGCCCTTGCCTCCCCCCTTCCGGCCCTGGCGGCAGGCTCCCTGTTCCTGCTGGGGGATTTGAAAGCCCTGCTCCTCCACGCGGAAAAACGCAGCACCGTTCAATAACCTCTTCTTCCTTCCCGTGACTCCTGACGACGACATGACCCTTTCCTCCCTCCGGCCCGGAGACCTGCGCCCGGAATTGCTCTCCCCCGCCGGGGACATGGAGTGCGCCCGCGCCGCCGTAGCCAATGGCGCGGACGCCATCTATTTTGGCCTGGACCGCTTTAACGCGCGCCTGCGCGCCGACAATTTCACGCTGGATTCCCTTCCGGAGCTGATGCGCTTCCTCCACGCTCACGGCGTGAAGGGGTACGTGACGATGAACACGCTCATCTTCACCTCGGAACTGAAGGACGCCCTGGATTACCTGGGCCACCTGAATGCCGCCGGAGTGGACGGCGTCATTGTGCAGGACATCGGGCTGGCACGCTGCCTGACGGAATGGGGCAGGCAGGATGCCGCCATGAAGCTGGAACTGCACGCCTCCACCCAGATGACGCTCACCTCCCCCGCCGGGCTGGATTTCGCCTCCGGCTTTCTGGACCTGAAACAGGCCGTGCTGGCGCGGGAGTTGAGCCTGAAGGAGATTGGGGAATGCACGCGCCATACGGACATCCCTCTTGAGGTGTTTGTGCACGGGGCGCTCTGCGTGGCCTACTCCGGCCAGTGCCTCACGTCGGAAAGCCTGGGCCAGCGCAGCGCCAACCGGGGGGAATGCGCGCAGGCCTGCCGCCTGCCATATACCCTGATTGTGAACGGAAAGCAGGTCCCTCTGGGGGAAAAGCGCTACCTGCTCAGCCCGCAGGACCTGTGCGCCATTGACCGCATTCCGGACCTGGTCCGCCTGGGCGTGAAGAGTTACAAGATAGAGGGACGCCTGAAAAGCCCGGAATATGTTGCCGCGGTAACGGCGGCCTACAGGAAGGCCCTGGATGCCGCCTGCGCCGGATTGCCCGTGAACGGCATGGTTACCGCACGGGACCGCTATGCACTGGAAATGGTATTTTCACGCGGCTTTTCCACAGGCTGGCTGGACGGCACGGACCACCCGCGCCTGACCCATGGACGCCACGGCAAAAAGCGCGGCGCTTATGCGGGCGTCATTGTGGACAGCGGCCAGGGCTGGCTGGACATCAGGCCGGAAGGAGAGGTGCCGCTCGCGCCCGGAGACGGCTTTGTCATTGACGCCGGGGAAGACCGGAATGAAGAACAGGGGGGCCGCATCTGGAAGGTGCAGAGAAACCGCCTTTTCTTCCACGGAAAAGCTTCCCGCATTGACTGGAACCGGGTAAAGCCGGGGCAGAAGCTCTGGAAAACGGATGATCCGGCCCTGAATGCAGAGCTGAAGAAGATGCGGGAGCACCTGCCGGAAGCGGCCACCCCCCTTCATTTGACCTGCACGGGAGCCGCCGGAGAACCCCTTACGGTTTCATGCCCGGAATACGGGTGTTCCGTGCAGTCCGCCCAGCCCCTTCAAACGGCGGAGAAACGCCCGCTGACTCCTGAAACGCTGGAGCAGCAGCTCGGCAGGCTGGGGGGCACGGGGTTCCGCCTGGCTTCCTGTGAATGCCGCCTGCCGCAGGGGCTGATGCTCCCGCTGAGCGTTCTCAACCAGACGCGCCGCGCGCTGGTGGAACGGATTCAGGCCGTCCGGCAGGAGAAGGCGGCATCCGCTCCCCCTCCCCGCCTTCCGGCGCCGTTCGCCCTTCCCGCGCTCCCGACGGGAACCGCCGCTCCGGATACGTCCCCGCTCCTTTCCGTGCTGTGCCGCAGAGTGGAACAGATACCCGCCGCGCTGGATTCCGGCGCGGACGCCGTGTACCTGGACTTTGAAGACATCCGGGATTATGCGGCAGGGGTGGAGGCCGTGCGGAAAAATGAAAAGGACGCTCCCGTTTTCCTGGCGACGCCCCGCATCCAGAAACCGTCGGAAACAGGCTATTTCAAGCTCATGGAACGGGCGGAGCCGGACGGCGTCCTCATCCGCAACCTGGGCGCGGCCCAGTACTTCCGCTATTCCCCCCTGCGCCGCATCGGAGACTTCTCCCTGAACGTGGCCAATCCTTACAGCGCGGCCATCCTGAAGGAACAGGGGAATCTGGAACGCCTCACCATCTCCTATGACCTGAATGCCGGGCAGGTGGCGGACTTGCTCCGCAGCGCCCCGCCGGAATGGTTTGAGCTGACCCTGCACCAGCATATGCCCATGTTCCACATGGAGCATTGCGTATTCTGCACCTTCCTTTCCGGCGGCACTAGTTATAAGAATTGCGGCCGCCCCTGCGAGCAATACCGGGTGCAGCTGCGGGACCGCGTGGGGCAGCTCCATCCCCTGCTGGCGGATGCAGGCTGCCGGAATACGCTGTTCAACGGACGCGCCCAGACGGGAGCCGGCTTTTTCCGGGACTTCCGGCGCCAGGGCCTTTCCCGCTTCCGCGTGGAGCTGCTGGATGATTCCCCGGACAAGGCGCGCCTGCTGGTTTCCCGCTACCGGGGGCTTCTGGACGGCTCCTGCACGGCGGCGCGGCTCATCCGGGAACTGGACGTTGCGGAACAGCTGGGTACTACGGAAGGCACGCTCCGGCCCAGATGACGCGGGGAAGCGCCGGAAAAGGAGGCACGGGCAAAAATGCACCGCCCGCGCCTTGAAGCCGCGCAAAAACCGCTTTATTATGGCTTCAATGGGAATGGAAGAGACCTTTCCCGGAACTTCCGCAAGATGAATACCTCCCTGAAAGACCGCCTGATCCGTCACATGGAAGACGGACATTACGAACCCCAGAGCAAGTCTGAGCTGGCACGCTCCCTGAATGTAGATTCCCGGCAGAAACAGGACTTCCGCGCCCTGGTGGACCAGTTGGAAGAGGAAGGCAGGCTTGTGCGCCTGCAAAAAGGAAGGTACGCCCTGAAGCGGGAACCCCGGAACCTGGTGCACGGCATGATCCGCATCCTCCGCTCCGGGAAGATTCTTTTTATCCCCAAAAAGGAAGACCCCGCCGCCGCGGCCATGAGCTGGGACCTGGAGGCCATTCCGGAACTGGAACTGAAGCCCAACCATCTGGGAACCGCCCTGGACGGGGACCGGGTAGCCGTGCGTGTGGAACGCAAGGCGTCCAAGGCACGCCGGAACGACCGCCGGGACCGCTTTGCCAGGCCGGATACGGGCATGAAAGCCCGCGTGGAGGAAGTGACGGAACGCGCCCGCTCACGCTGGCTGGGGGTTTTCCGCGCCGGAAAGAATAAATTGGGCCGCGTGCTGGGGGACGGCATTGGCTCCCCGGAATATATTGAACTGGTGGAAAAACCCGCCATGGAGGTGCTCCCGGGCCAACTGGTTTCCGTGGAGCCTGTGTCCCGCGGAGAAGAAAAGAAGGCCCCGCGCGGAAAAATCGTGGAGGTGCTCGGTTACCCGGATGATCCCCATGTGGACATGGAATCCGTCATCAGGAAGTATGACCTGCCTGTGGAATTCCCCGCCGCCGTCCTCCGGGAACTGGAAAACCTCCCCAAAGACCCTTCTTCCGGGGAACTTGCCCGCCGGGAGGACTGGACGGACCGCACCGTCATCACCATTGACCCCGCGAGCGCCAAGGATTTTGATGACGCCATTTCCATCAAGGCCACTCCGCAGGGCTGGACGCTGGCCGTCCATATTGCGGATGTCTCCCACTTCGTGAAGCCCGGCAGCGCGCTGGATGAAGAAGCCCTGCGCCGCGGCAATTCCACTTACCTGCCGGACCGCGTTCTCCCCATGCTGCCTCCCCGCCTTTCCGACGATTTGTGCAGCCTGCGCCCGGACGTCGTCCGCCTGACGAAGGTGTGTGAAATGAAGTTTGATAAAAAGGGCAAGCTGCTCGGCGCCCGTTTTGCGGACGCCTACATCCGCAGCAAGGCGCGCCTGACCTACCAGGAGGCCTTCACCATGATGAAGGGGCATGACAAGGGGGAAATTCCCTCCATGGTCCGGGAAGCCTGGAAGCTCGCCTCCATCCTGCGCCGCAACCGTTATGCCAAGGGAGCCCTGGACCTGGACTTTCCGGAAGTGCGCGCCGTCATGGACAAGGACGGCCGCGTGACGGACATCATCACGGAAGAGTATGACGAGAGCCACCAGCTTATTGAAGAATGCATGCTGGCGGCCAATGGGGCCGTGGCCCTGACGCTGAAGAACAAGAACCGCCCCACCATCTACCGCGTCCATGAAGAGCCGGACTCCGCCAAGCTGTTTGAGTTCGGCCAGCTATGCAAACTTTACGGGCACCCCGTCCATGACATCAGCCAGCGGCAGTACCTGAATGAGCTGATGAAATCCATCAAGGGTTCTCCGGACGAACAGCTCCTCAAGCTGGCCCTGCTGAAAAGCCTGATGCGGGCCAGGTACGATACGGAACCCCTGGGCCATTACGGCCTGGCTACCCCCAATTACTGCCATTTCACCAGCCCCATCCGCCGTTATGCGGACCTGGTGGTGCACCGTTCCCTGGATCCCCTGCTGGCCAATCCCCCCAAGGGCGCCAAAGGCCCCGGCAGCGTGAGCAGGCTGGAGGAAGATGCAGAGCACATTTCCGAGACGGAGCGCACCTCAGCCAGTGCGGAAAAGGACGCCAACCGGATGAAACTCTTTGAATGGCTGGAAGGCCAGTGCTTCGCGGACCATCCGGAAGTGCACGAGGCCCTGATTACGGAAGCGCGCCACTTCGGCGTGATGCTGGAAATCCCCCGCCTCCAGATCAAGGGACTGATCAAGCCCGACCAGCTTCCCGGCGGCCGCTGGGTGTATGAGGCCTTTGCCAACCGCTGGAAGAATGATCACGGTTCCGTGCTGTGCGCGGGGCTGCGCGTTCCCGTCATCCCCGTGAAAGTGGACCGGGACCAGCAGTGGGCTGATTTCACCATCGCCTCCCGCGGTGAACGAGGGAAGCCGGAAAAGACGGCCGCCTCAGGCAAAAGGGAAAACCGCTCCACCGGGCGCAAGCGCCGCCCCCGCCAGACGCGCAAGGGAGATGCTGCGGAAACGCGCCGGAAAGGTCACTAACCGCGGTTCTCCTTGCAGGAGAATCATCTCCGGGCTTTTTTGCTAAAAATTTTCTTGAAGTAAATTGCCCTTTTCGTGTATAGACTGGTTGCTGTTTACTTGTGAAACCGACCCCACGCCTATGAAACCAGGACGTTGAACCCGTAAGTAAGCGCGATATGAATGCTGAATGCCAAGGTCCGCTCCCGGGTCTGGAGCGGGCCTTTTTCCCGGAAGCCTGTCATGACGGAAACGGCAGGGGGAAATGAGGGTGTCCAACCTGCATGACAGCAATCCAGCACATCCCCGAACGGACGCCTTTTACTTACGCGGACCTGATTGAATACCGCGAAGGGCAAATCACCAGCCTGGCCCTTGTGCGCTCCAAGGGCGTCAATATGACCATTCTGGCCTTTGACGACGAGCAGCTCCTTCCCACCCACCAGACGCCGGGCCCCGCCCTGGTGCAGGTGCTGGACGGCACCGCCTTTTTTACTGTGGGCAATGATTCCATGAACGTGCCGCAGGGCCAGACCCTGATGATCCCCGCAGGCGTGCCTCATTCCGTGATCGCCCAGGGACGGTTCAAGATGCTGGTCACATCCATCCTCCCGCTGGACTGACCCGGGACTTCCACCACTGTTACAGTTCCCTGACGGTAACGGATACGCGCTGTTCCAGATTCAGCTCCGGATGGCGCACGGTAATGACGTGCGCCCCCGGTTCCAGCAGGGCTGTAGCCTCATCCCCATACTGCACGATAGTCAGGGTGGGAGAGGACCAGACGGCCCCGGCCGGAAGATTGGAGCGCAGCTTAAGCCGCCGCCCCGTTCCCGGCATTTCCGGATCCAGGACCAGGCGTGAGCCATCCGCCGGAACCAGGATGCGCGGAGCTTCCCCGGACCAGGTCCCGGGAAGCAGGCAATAAGCGTCCCGCGCCGTGCAGGATGGACTGGTGAACCATTCCGTGTAACGGCTGTCCAGGAAGGCGCGGCCTGCCGCGTCATAATCCCCCGCTGTAGCCTCCTGCGGCATCGTCTCCGGTGAAGCCCATTCCTCCCGGGCATGGGCCTGCGGCACACGCAGCGCGCCTTCCCGCCTGCCCGTGCGGGCGTCAATGCGGATGCGGACCATGCCGGGAACGGCGCGGGGGAAGGAAGGAGGAAGACTCCGGTGCGCCAGCTTCATAACCCCGGCAAAAATGGGAGCGGCCCCGGCCATGCCCCCTACCTGCTTCATAGGAGAGGCGTCAAAGTTGCCTACCCACACGCCCACGGTAATTTCACGGGTGAAGCCTATGCACCAATTGTCCCGGAAATCAGAGGAAGTGCCCGTCTTGCAGGCATACCGGAAAGGCAGGTTCATCACCTCCGCATCGCTGAACGCAGCCAGCCGCGCCTCCCGGTCCGCCAGAATATCCGCTGTCAGGAAGCAGGCCTCCGGGGGAAGTACGGGCCGCTCCGGCACAGAAGGCCCCTGTTCCAGCTTCAGGGGTAAAAAGGCGCCTCCGCGGGCCAGGCACGCATACGCCCCCGTCAACTCCCGCAAAGAGACTTCCGCATTGCCGATGGCCAGCCCCAGGCCGTAATGCGAGGCGTCCCCCTGAATGCCCCGGATACCCAGATTGTTCAACAATTTCAGCAGCCGGGCAGCACCGCCGAACGTACCCAGCGCCCTCATGGCCGGAATGTTCTGGGAGCAAGCCAGCGCCTGCCTGATGGAAATGGGCCCCATGTAGGCCCTGTTATAATTCTGCGGCGCTTCCAGCCCGTGCGCGCTCCGGTATGTAGTGGGGACATCCGGCAACACCGTCCCCGGGTACGCCCCCAGGACAAACGCCTGGGCATACACGAAGGGTTTCAGGGCGGAGCCGGGGGAGCGCCGCAGCGTAGTGCCGTCCAGCAATCCCCCCGCCGGATGGCTCCTGTCGGCGGACCCAACCAGGCAGAGAATGTTTCCCGTAGCGTTTTCCGCCACGACCACGGCGGCCTGCGTCACATGGTGGCCTTTCAGACGCTCCAGCTCACGCTTCACGATCTCTAGGGCGCCGCGCTGCAGGGAGGCGTCCAGCGTGGTGCGCACCTCTCCTGTGCGGCCCGCATGCATCAGGGCGGCTGTCACGTGGGGGGCCAGCGGCCGGCGGTCTTCTTCCGCCCCCGCGCTGAACAGGGGTTCCAGCAGGGCGCGGTCCACCATGCCGTCGGTGGCCCAGCCTTCCTCCCTCATGCGCCGGAGCACCAGGTTCCGCCGTTGCAGCGCGCGTTCCGGATGCCGGAGGGGGTTCAGGAAGGAAGGCCCCTGCGGCAGCCCGGCCAGCAGGGCGCACTCCGCCAGGGACAGGCGTGACATTTCCCGGCCAAAGTAGAAACGCGCCGCCGCGGCGGGCCCCCGGCGCAGATTGCCGTAATCCAGGCGGTTGAAATAGGACTCCAGAATAGCCTCCTTGCTCATGCTCATCTCCATGCGCCGGGCCTGGAAAAATTCCCTGGCCTTGGCGGGGAGACTCCTGGGAACCGGAGGATTGGCATTCTTGGCGAGCTGCTGGGTGATGGTGGACGCGCCGGACACAACCTCCCCGCCCGCGGTATTCGCCGCCACAGCGCGGGCCAGAGCCAGGAAGTCCGCCCCGCCGTGGCTGAAAAAACGTTTGTCTTCCGCCGCCAGGGTGGCCTTCAGCAGCATGTCCGGCACCTCCTGTAGCCGGACGGGTTCCGTGTGGTAGTAATCCGGTCCCGGCAGCGTGGCGATCCTTGCGCCGTCCCTGTCCAGGACAAGGGCGCCCCGTTCTTCCGGATGAAGCAGCCCTTCCGGCAAGGGAAACAGCCAGGGAACCGCATACCATGCAAGCAGCCACGCCGCGGCCAGCCCTCCCGCAGCCCGGAGGAGGTTTTTCCGTTTGAAGAGTCCCTTGAGGAACGCCCTGGTCATGAATCTGCTCCGCATCGGAAAAAACGTAGTCACTGCCCCGGAGAGACGGTCAGCTTCTGGGGAATGCTCAGTCCGTAGGTTTCCGGCTTGTACATCAGTTCCGCCTTGGCAGAGGGGGCGATGACGGTGCCGGACTTGGTCACCCGCGCCAGATAACGCGCCGTAAAACGGCCCTCCCTCCAGGAATTGGCGAAGAAGCGCACCCGGTCCTTGAGGAATTCCCGGTGGGACACCCACCCGCTCCAGTAGAACCACCGGTTTCCCTCGTCCCCCGCCTTGCTCTCCCGGCCTCCCGGCATCTGGGAAAGCAGGGCCGGATTCAGGGCTTCAAAGGCAGAGGGCAGGTAATCTTCCATCACCACATACGTCAGCGGGTCCGGAGCCTTGTCCACCTGAAGGGTGATCCTAACCAGCTCCCCTACGGCGAACTCCGCCGCGGGCGTCCACGTCCCTTCCGGGGAAAGCTTTTCATAAATGCGTGAAACGGCAAAACCCCTGTTGACGGCGGCGCCGTCACGCTGCGTACTGCTGCGCCCGTGGGCCTCCGCCATGCCGTACACCCTGGTTCCGGCCTCCGGAAGGCTGAGCACGGCTTTCTCCCCCACTGCGGTGAGGAACCGGGCCGGAGAAGACACGGAGCATACGCCGTCAAGCGTGCGCCCGCCGCGCTCCACGCGGAAGGGGGCGGAAAGGGGCGCCGTCTGCAAGCCTTTCAGGTATTCCCCCAGCAGAAGGACATCCCAGCCGGAAGTCCAGGTGGAGTACGGAGCCCGCCCCCCGAAGGAGCCGGACATCCTGTCCACAACCAGGCGTTCCAGCCTTTCCCGGACCGCTTCGTCACCGGGAGCCAACGCCATCTCCGCCAGGGCCGCCAGAAGGCGGCAGCGGGGCTCTTTCATTTCCTCTGCGGAAACCTTCACCAGGTTCCGGGCCTGGGCTTTCGCCTCCGGACGGGGGGAAAGCGCCGCGGCCAGCGCCAGGTACAGGCGGTCTTCCGCTTTCAGCTCGCGGGCATGGTCCAGCAGGCGGTTGAGCAGGGAGGCGGGCATGTGCCCCGCGCGGGCCAGGGCCCAGGCCGCAAGGAGCCCCTCACGGGGATTTCCGGACAGCTGCCGCCCCAGATAGGCGTACAGCTTGTCAAGATCATGTTCCGGAACGTAAACTCCCTGCTCCCGCGCCAGGGTCAGCACCAGCGCGGCATACGGACAATATTCGCTCACCTCCGTGCCTCCCTGCCAGTAGGCCAGGCCGCCGGAGGAAAGCTGGTTCTTCATAATCTTGTACACGCCGCTCCGCAGGGCCCGCGAACGGTCCTCCAGAGATTTTCCCTTGAAGCCGGGAAGGAATTTGGCCAGAAGCGGCTCATAAATCCACGGGAGCGTGGAGGAGGAAAGCTGTTCCAGGCAACCGTACGGATAACGCAACAGATAATTCACGCTGCCATCCGCATACAGCAAGGGAGATGTGCCGAGCGTCACCCGGATGGGCGTTCCCTTCAGAAAAGGCGTAGTCACCAATTCCGGCAGATCAAGCGTCTTCCCGGAGGAAAGGGAGAAGCAGCGCAGCTCCCGCAGGTCCGGGAAGGGAGGCACCACCTCAAACGCATGCTCCACGGTATCCTTCAGCAGGGAGTAAACCCCGGAGGAATAAGGCGCGCCGCTGCCATCAGCGGCACGTATGTCCCAGGTCAGCCGCGCTTCTCCGGGCTGCGTGAATTTCACGTTGAACACCAGCGTTTTCGGCTGGTTCCCGTTCAAAGTCAGCGTCTGCACGGGCTGGGACACGGAGGCTACGGCGGAACCGGACTTCAGCGTGACCACCCACGGCCCTTTTCTGTCACCCGTCTGGCTCACCGTCACCGGAATATTCAGGGAATCACCCTCCGTTGCGGCGAAGGGGGGAGCGGGTTCCAGCATCACGGGCTTGTTGACCACATAGGCGCTTTCCCCGGTTCCAAAATCGGCAGCTCCCGCCAGGGCGACCGCCATCACCCGGTAGCGGGTCAGCGTATCCGGATTCCTGTATTCGGCCTTGAAACGGCCCTCCCCGTCCGTGCGGAGTGAAGCCAGCCACACGGCGCACGGGTTGAAATTCTTCCTTAAATCCAGGTTTTCCGGAGCTTTCCGGGAACCGTCTGAGGAATCCCCGCCGCCGATGAAAACGCCCTTGTTGTCCGTGGAGCGGCCGCCCCAGTCTTCATCCAGAATTTGTTCCAGCGTAGTCCACGTGCCCACGGACAGGGGGCGGTCCGCATAAAAATAACGGATGGGCCGGGGCGTTTTGTAACCGATGACCTGGAGGGTGCCTTCATCCTCCGCAAACAGGCACACCTCCGCATTCCGCACCGGCCTTCCGGAATAATCCGTCACCACGCCGCTGACCACGGCAAGGGAACCGGGCCGGGACATGCCGGCGGGGGGAGACACCGTCACATTCAAGGTGTGCCGGACGGGCTGCACCTTCAGGGCGGCGTATCCCAGCTTCAACTGGGGATTGCGGGCTTTACGCCCGCTCAAATCCGCCCCCTTCACCAGGAAAACGGAGACATAAACATTCGGAGCGTCCGCATCCTCCAGCGGCACCTCAATCACGGGATTGTCCAGCGTCAGCTTTCTGGCGAAACTCCGCAGCACCTTCTCCCGTTCCACCGTCACCATCACTTCCCCCTCAATGGGGGTCTGGACCAGGAGGCGGGCCGTTTCTCCCGGCTTGTACAATTGCTTGTCCGGGATAATCTTTACCTTCAGGCCGTCATGGTATTCCCACGGGGAAACGTCACTGCCGTAAACCCAGTACTTCACGGCGGTGCGGAATTCCCGCCCATCCGCGTCACGTCCGGAAAAAGCCACCTCGTAAATGCCATCCTGGGCGGTGGGGATGGAAACGGCCTTACCTCCCGTCCGTATATCGGCGGAATCCGCCGGAGTCACAGTCAGCGCCTCCTTCATCACCGTGCTCGTCACCTCGTCGTTGCGCACGGTCGTGGCGTCATCGCTTTCATACCGCACAGGCCGGAAGGCGGTGCGCGTCACTGTCATGTTCAGGTCCAGGCCATTTCCCGCATAGGGCTTGCCGTCCAGCCCCAGCGCAATCAGGCGCAAGTCCAGTGGCGTTCCCTGGCGGCAGATGGAAAAGCTGTTCTTCACCCCCACAAACACGGAAGCCGGATTCCAGACGGCGCTCCGGGAAGCCTTGACCAACTGCTCATTCCCGTTCACGACAGAGGCCTGGAGGGACAGCCGCCTGGCTCTGGGGAAGGACTGGCCGTCCAGGGAAAACTCCACCGTATTCCCGCCTTCTCCGTCCAGCACGGCGGACTGCTGCTTCATATGGGAAGAAGAACCGCCGCCGGAATAACCGTAATAGGCCTCCCAGTAGCCCGCGTCCTCATCCCGGTAATCCCCGAAACGGTAATCCCTGTATCCGGCAGGATAGAAATTGGACGGTACGCTGCGCAGGGACCAGTTTACCTTGCCGCCGGAAACGGGGGTTCCGGTGAAATTGGTGGCCTTCACGTCAGCCTTCAGGACAGCGGCGCCCGGCTTTAAGTCATGGATTCTCTCCTCCACTTCAAACTCATTCCGCTTGAACTCGGCCACCTCCACAGGATACCGGAATTCCCGGTTGCTCTTGTAGACCTCCTCCCGGTAATATTTTTTGTAATCATACCCGTCTTCAGAGGAACCATCTTCCTTCCCCGCCTGGGCGGAATCCCCTTTCAGCCGCAGGCCGGCGAGGACGGCGTAAGTTCCCGTCTCTTCATCAGGGAAGGTGAAATCCAGGTCAAACGTTCCCGTATCAGACAAATTCACCTGCTTGACGGCCACTTCCCGGTCCCGGCTGTCCCGGATAGTCAGTTTGACTTCCTCCACGGGAGCGAGGGTGAGACGGTTATCCAGCAGGGACCGCACGATTCCCTTCAGGTGCATCGTCTCTCCCGGACGGTAAAGGTTCCGGTCAGAGAACATGAACAGCCTGGTTTCCGCGGTAGAGGCCGGATTCAGCCCCAGGGCCTCCCACTCATAAGGCAGCGTCTTCACGTCAAAGGACCACGTGCTCACTTTCCCCGGCCAGTCTTTCAGGGGGCTCAGGTAGCTGTCCGCCCCGGACAGGACGCGCACGTAAGCGGCCTTTTTGTCCATTCCGGTCATGGGCAGCCGCACGGCGCCCTGCTCCACGGGAACGGAAGCCAGCACGGCGCCCCCGTCGTCCAGCAACTGGACCTGCGCCTTCTCCGCTGCTTTTCCGGTAGCCAGGGAATACACGTACACAAACATGTCGTCCGCCGTCTTCTTGTGAAGGACGCCCAGGTCCGTCACCTGGACGACGGCCTGCACGGCATAAGAGGCCTCATCCCTGCTGAAATCCCTTCTGCCCCCGTTCTCCGACGGCGCGCCAAACAGCCTGTACGCCTCCAGCACCGGATCACTGACGCGGCCTTCCACCTCAATGAAATACATGCCCGGCTCCACGGGGCCGCCGAACAGGCCGTCCAGGCTGACGGACGCTTCCGTTTTGTCACGGACGTCCAGGGCCAGCTCCCCTTTCTTATCCGCAGCAAGAAGCTCCGCAGGGAGGAAATGCCTCTGGTCGCGGTCCGTTACGGTACGGGCCAGCGGCGCCTCCCGGTCCCGCTCATAAATCTTCCTGTAAGCCGCCATCGTCTGGTGCTGGTAGCCATCCTTGATCCGGTAGCCGCGCACGGTCAGATCCTTCAAATTGCTGACGGAAGCCTTCAATTTGCGGGACCCGGCGTACATGACGCCGTTATTGCCCGCATCCAGGTACAGGGAGGGAGCCTCCGGCCTCACCTCCACGGAATCTTCCGCATTCTTCCGGGGCAATTCCTGGCCATCCACGGAATGGACGCCCTTCAGTTTCCATTTCAGTTTAAACACGGCGGCCTCTCCGCTCACCAGGAAAGGCAGGGAGGAATACCACTGGGGCCGGATATGCTTCATGTCCGCCAGCCGTTCCCTGTCCAGGCGGATCACTACGTTCCGGGCGGCCTCCCCTTCTTCTCCATCAAGGGATGCAACAAAGCCGCCCTCCTGTTCATTGTAAGCCATCGGCTTCTTATCGCCCTCCATGAACAACTCCACATGGTCCCGGCAGAATTGCTCCAAATCCCCAATCTGCACAGGGAGGGTCCATTCAAGGGTTAAACGGCCTCCGCTGCCGGAAAACGCATGATAATAGCCGGAGGCGGAAAAGCGGGGTACGGTACCCAGCTTGATCTCATCCCATCCGGTTTTTCTTTCCCGTCCGCGGGAGGACAGGAAGGAAGCATCCAAACTGACCAGGTAATAATCCCTGCCATACCGGAACATCCCTTCCGGCTGAATGACATACACGCCGGGAACGGCCATGCTCTCCGGACTGCCTCTGAATCTTCCCTCCCCTGCAATATTTCTCACGCGGTAGGATTTTGCATCTCTTATTTCCTTCAACGTGGCAGGTCTTAACCGGAATCCCATATTATTCTCCCCGGCGGCGGCCTTGAACTGCTCTTTAAAATCTGCGGACTTCAACTGATCTGCCTCCAAAACGCCGGCAAAACGGAGGTTCTTTTCCAATGCCTCCTTCCATGAGCAATAACCCGGAAGCATCAGGAACCCCTTGCCGTTGCCATACAAGCTGTTCGAGGAATTGCCCTTGTCCGGAACAGCGTCGGGAATTACCAGGAAAAAACTTTCCCACGGGTAAACTTCACTCCCTTGCCAGCCCCTGTCCATGGAAGACAGGAAGAAATTCCAGGTCATGCGTCCCGCCAGGCGCAGCGGAACGGACGGCACCGGGGACCCGTCCAGAAAACGGGCATTCTCCGCCGGTTTCCATAAATAGGAGGCCCGGAAGGGGACCTCCTCCAGCGGAACGCACTCCAGCACGTTGGGAGTAATCCATTTGGAAGAAAACTTCAAGGAAGGAAAAAGAACCGTCAGCCCTGCTTCCTCCAGTCCGGTCAGCCCGGCGCCCGGTACGGCGGACTTGTCCAATGCCAGTTCCAACGGTTTCTCCTCCGGGGAAAAGGACATAAGTTCCGGGGGAGCCGGTTTTCCCACCTCGGAAGCGGGCACCACGGCCTTGTCAAAGACCAGCTGAAACGGCTTCCCCTTTTCCAGATGGGAGGGGGAGGGGGGCGGATAAACCACCGTAGTGGCGGCAAGGGATGAACAAATACTGCAAATTCCTAAGAAGCAGCCAATAGCAAAAGAATAGGGTTTCATGGGAGGGGGGGTAATTCTATGTAACCATCTTCTCTCCCTTTTGAGTCTTCAACACAAGCAGAAAATCCGCAACCGGCAAAAAATAAAGAAAAAAGCCGTTACCTCTTGATGAAGTTTTTTGTGTCTTTGATAATGTTCTATAAAAATTCCTTTCTTGCACTCCCTAGGATGATAGGGCGCTCATGAATCCAATAGGCAATTTTTAAATGCAATAACTCCGGTGGAACGCGGGAAACTTGGTTCATCAGAAAAAAACTTCCTCCACCTTTTGCTAGTACTTCTCTTCCCGTCCGCTGTCTTTTACCGAGGCAATGGGTAAATTTTGAAAATATGGCAAAGAAATACATGCCACCAGAGAAGAATACTCTTCCTTTTCCTCCTCTGCTATCCGCCTCAAAAACTCGCCAAACATCATAACGTGCGCGGCGTGTTTACTTTGTTAGTTTTTGTTCTCAGGGTAGTCGCAACCATTGAACAAACCTGGTTTCATTTTCATGAATAACGCTTTCAACATCACGGCCATGGACACCGTCTGCCCCTTCATTCCCATGTACCCCAACGGGCAGCCGCAGGGCAACTTCTTCGTCAACGGTGTCACCGCTCCCGTCCTTATTACCAAACGCACAGCTTCTGCCAGCACCCGCCACGAATGGGCAGGATACTTCAAAGTCACCACTTCCACCACCTGTTTTCTTTCCCTTCACGCCCACTCTTCCATCTCCCTTTCCATTCCCGCCAAGGATTTGGAACTCGCCACGGAGCCGGGCTCTTCCACTCCTCTCCGTCGCCAACTTCATTTCGAACAGGGCTATTACTGGTGCCATATCGTCCATGAACACCAGCCCGCACCGGAGTCAGAAGCGGAGTTCTGCATTGCCCTGGTAAGTGACAAGGAAAGCGAGCCCGATCTGGACTATTACCTGCTGGCAGACACGGCTCCAGCCGACAAGCCAGGAGAAACAGTCCTGACCCTGGTCAACCTGTACCAGGAGATGGAAGAAGGAGACTCGTCGAGCAGTTCGGCATCAGGGGGAGGAGATTCGTTTGAGTTTGATCCCAAGTCAAGCAGCAGCTCCAGTTCTTCTAGCAGTTCCAGCTCTTCCTCCTCGTCGAGTTCATCAAGTTCTTCCAGCAGCAGTTCTTCGGCGTCCGAGCCTCCGGGGTCCAGTTCGTCGTCTTCCAGCAGTTCGAGTTCTTCCTCTTTCTCATCCAGCAGCTGGTCGTCTTCTAGTTACAGCAGTTCTTTGGTGCTCCAAGAGCCGGATTCCTCAAGTAGTGCTCCGTCTTGCAGTTCTTCCTCGTCCGGCTCAAGTTCCTCCTCGTCAAGCAGCTCATCTTCCAGCAGTTCGAGTTCTTCGTCGTCCAGCTCCTCCAGCTCATCTTCGAGTAGCAGCTCTTCGTCATCAAGCTCTTCGAGTTCCAGCTCATCTTCCAGCAGCAGTTCCAGTTCCCTCTCCTCCTCGTCCAGCGAGCCGGACTTGGAAGAGGAACCATGCCCTTGCGAATGCGAGTGTAATGAGGAGGGTGATGAAAACTGTGTCCAGACACAACCCACTCCGGGGGACCCCGATGGCGAACAGGACTGCCAGGGCAATGCCTGCATCAACCCTTCCTCTCCGGGAGGGTCCACTCCGCCGGCTCCTGCCCGGTTCATGCGGACGGCACGCTCTGCCACCACTAATTCCGCGGCTTTCAGCAGCTTCTCCATGCGCTACAACCACCCCATGGCCTGGAGCTCTTCCTTCTCGTCTGACGAACGCCGCGTCACCGTCAGGCGCCCTTCCGGAAGCCGCATCTATTTCAAGGCCCAGGAAGGGAATTGTGACGCTTCTCCCATCGGCGGTTCCAGAAAAAGCGACTACCGAGTAAGACTTCTCAATGAAGACCTAACTCCCAACACTCAGGGGACTCCCGCCTACATGGACATGGCCCTTCCCAGCGGCATGGTCCTGCGCTTCTCTTCCTCCACCGGAGAGGTGGTGTCGGTCACCAGCTCTTCGGGACATGTTATCTCTGCTGAGGAGTACGCCAACAAGGTCCAGGTCACTTACAACGAAAACGGCTCGCTTGCCAGTGTTTATTCCAAGGCACAAGGGCTGATGAAAAGCATTCCCGAGGGCAACAGGCTTACCCTGGAGTGGTATGCCCCCGACAAGACCGCCCCGGACGGGGAAGGCGGGATTACCGTTACCGGAGAGCCCTACAAGACGGCCGTCTACCAAACCTCCCTTGAAAATGGCGTGACGGTGACGCACATCACCAACCGGCGCGCCGGCCAGGAGCCTCATTTCATCGAACGCCGCGAGGAAGGCAACAAGGTGACCATCATCAAGGGGGAGGGAGAGGAGCGCATCGTTCGAACCATTGAGAAAAACGCCCTTCCGGACTCCAAGTGGGAGCGCATTGAAACGGTTCAGGGCATCAACGATGAAACGCCGTCCTCCTGCACTCGCACGGTGAAGAAGTACACCGACGGGGGCTGGCTGACCATCAGCCGGACCCAGGGATACAAGGCTCCTCTGGCCCAAACCACCCTCTATACCTACAACGACCAGTTCCGGGTGTCTCTGGAGATCAAGCCCGACGGCGGTTACACGCGCTACGAGTACGACGAGAGGGGACGGGTGGTGCTGCAAGCCTCTCCCTGGGCGGGAGGCGGGGAACGAGGAACGCGCACGACTTATGCCGACCTGCGCTTTAACGACTTTAGACCGGCGACAAAAAGCGGAGTGATCATCACCGAAGACGGAACGGAAATGGAACTCGGCAAGCGCACTTACACGTATAAAGACAGTCCGCTGGTGAATCGCACGACGGTGACGGAAACGGCCCTAGGTTCGGAAGAGGTACGCATCAGTGTCTCAGAAACCTATGGAGAAGGAGCTGAGTATCCCTATGCCCGGGGCAAGCAGAAGATGAGCCAGGGTATTGACGGCGTGCAAACTGTCTATGCTTATGAAGCCACAACAGAATGTGGCGCCCTCCACAAGGTAACGGCAACCGTCCAGGCGAACGGAAGCATTATTCCCGATCAAAGTACGCGAAACGTAGAGTACATTGCTGAAAACGGCACGACTTCCAGAAGTGAACAATACGTTCACACCGGAGAAGACTGGTCATTGATTGCCTCGGAGGACTACGAATATGATGACGAACAGAGGCTCGTCAAGACAACCAGGGGCAACGGCAGAATCAGCACGACGGAATGGATGTGTTGCGGCCCGCTCAGGGAAACTGACGAAGATGGCGTGGTGACCGGCTACGGCTACAACTCGGCCAAGCAGCTGGTGGAAACCATCCGTTCGGCGACAGAAACTACGCCTGAAACTATTACCTCCTATACGAAGGACGCGGCAGGCAGAACAATCGTCACGCGCTGCGACATAGGGGCCATGACTACGATGCAAAGTACAGAGTACGATGATCTGGGACGGGTGATTTCCTCCACGGACTTGCTGGGACGCATCACCCGAACCGAGTACAGCCACGATCAGCTTACGACAACCGTCACCAACCCAGTAGGCGCTACGCTGGTCACCCAAAAGTACTACGATGGCGTTGTCCTGTCCCAGGGTGGCACGGGGCAACGTGAGATGGAGACCCAGCTGGAACTGACCGAAGAAGGCATCCTGACCACGACCTTGTCCAAGGGAATTGTACTGTCGCGGATTCTGAAAAATGGCTTCGGTCAAATTATCCGGCAGGAACAGCCCAATACCAAGGGAGGGTTCATCGTCACCAGAAGCGTCTACAATGACAAGGGACAATCGGTTCGTTCTGAAACGGAGGATCTTGCTCCCACCATCACAGACTACAACGAACTGGGGCAGGCCGTGAAGCTGACCGTCCTGCTGGATGAACTTCATCCCAATGACACTACCAGAAACAGGATATCGGAAACCTCCACCTGCTACCGGCTCCGGGAGGACGGCGTCTACCAGGTACAGACTTCCACCACCTGCAATGCCGAGGGCCTTCCTCTCACTCAGACTACAGAAACCCTGGTCTCCCAGCTTGATCCCACACTAGAAAGCAAGACCATTTCCACGGACGTCTACGGGCAGCAGAGCGTACAATGGACGGAGTATACTGCACCAACCAAGCGCACTCAGTTCAGCCGGATTCCAACTTCGGATATTATAGCCGAGTCTCTTGCCGTAGACGGGTTTACCGTAAGCCAGACCGACCATGCAGGCATTCATTCTTCACAACGCCTCTCCTGCATCTCTACAGGGATGATTCTGGAAAAAACCGACGGTCGCGGCAACACCACTATTGAGGAAACGGATATTGCAGGACGCCCTGTCAAGACTACTGATCCTGCGGGCCATGTCACCACGACCAGCTACCTTCCCTGCGGTGATGCCGTAACCTGCATCACCGATGCTTTAGGAGGCACGACCTACTACTCCTATGATATCCGCGGCAGAAAGACGTCCGAATACGGCACCGCCACCCAGCCCGCATGCTTCTCCTATGATGAAGCCGACCGTATGGTCTCGCTGACTACCTTCCGGGTAGACGAAGAGAATATTACTTCTGATCCTTCCGCCCGAACCGATGGGGACACCACTACCTGGTTCTATGACGAGGCCACAGGGCTTGAACTTAAGAAGACCTACGCAGACGGCTCCTGCACCGTCAAGACCTACGACGCTCTTAACCGTCTGGAGATGCTGACCAAAGCCAGAGGTATCGTCACTACCTGCGCCTATGCTCCTCTCACCGGGGAACTCATCTCCGTCTCCCATAGTGACGGCACTCAGTCCTGGCTCTATTCCTACAACCATCTTGGACAGATGACCTCCGTCCGGGACGCCTCAGGAATCAGGGAATTTTCTTATGATGCCTATGGAAGAACGCAACAGGACACTTCCTTTGGAACCGTGGAAAGCTCTCTTCAGGAAGAGTTCGATGACTTGGGACGTTCCAACGGATATCGCCTGATGCTCGGCACGCGCACCGTGCAGCACTCCCATCTTGACTACGGCCATCAGGGTGGCATTATTGGGATGAATCTGGAAGGCATGGAGTCTCCCTTTACCTGGGAGTACGATCAAACCAGCGGCTTCCTCAATTACCTCAACTACCCCAACGGCATGGTCCGCACCAACACCTATCATCCCAGCCTCGACCTCCTGGCCTCCATCGGCTACAGGAAGGAAGCGGACGGCGAATCGGCGGTCCTCCATGAATATGACTATGATGTCCTGATGCGTCCCGTCCAGCGGCGGGATTACTGGGATATGGGAGCACCTGTCACAGTAAGGGATTTTACCTACAACACCCGTAGCGAACTGGTTGAAGACAGGGTCAGCCGGGGAGGAAGCTTCAGCTACCAATATGACAACATTGGCAACCGCAAAACTGCCCGGGAACTGGAGGAAGAAGTTTCCTACGAATCCAACCGGCTCAACCAGTACGCGGAGATTGCCGGAGGAGGAGAAGATTTTAGCCCCGCCTATGATGCCGACGGCAACCAGACCAGGATCAAGACTTCCACAGGTATCTGGGAGGTGGCCTACGATGCCAATGACCGCCCCGTCGTCTTCACCAGTCAAGATGACAGAAAGACCATCAAATGCGGCTACGACTATCAGGGGCGGCGCTTTGAAAAGAAGGTTACTGTCAATGGAAGCACTTCCAGCCATTCCTGGTTCCTGTACCGGGACTACCTGCAGATAGCCGAACTGGATTTGATGCATCCCGAGCCCGTGCTGGTGAAGAGCTACCTGTGGGATCCAACGAAACCGACGGCTACACGTATCCTGATGATGACATGCAGGAAAGACAACATCCCACAGCAGAAAGAGCATCTTTACTTTATGCATGATGCCATCAAGAACGTCACTTCCATCTTCGACAGTCACCAGACGAGAAGGGCTCGCTACGAGTATACTTCCTTCGGTGGCCTCCTCACTGCTGAGGGAGACATGGCTCAAGAAAATACATTCCGCTCCTCCTGCGAGCATGCAGACGACGAACTGGGGCTTGTGTATTACAATTACCGTCACCTCAATCCCGCAGACGGCAGGTGGATCAACAGAGATCCTATCGCTGAACAGGGTGGATGGAACCTTTACAGGATTGTAAAAAATGGAATTACTTATGACACTGATTGTTTAGGATTAGCAAGCTATATTGAAGGTGATGCGGATTTTATTCCAACTCCTGATGAAGGAGCAGGAAAATATAAAACGCAACCAGTTGAAATAAGAGATCAAATTATTAAGAAATACTTAATTAAAGATATCTTACCTCTTCTTAAATTTCCGATGCCTTTGGCCGCTAAGCACATGAAGCATTATCTACAAAACACAGGAACAAAAATGGCTTTAGACGTAGAATATTTATACAATAAAAAATATCCTAATTTCTTAGAAACTTTAGAGAAGGAAATAAAAGAAGCAAGAAATTTTTCAGATACTTTAAGTGAAGGCAGTCATCCTATTACTTCCACCCAATCTGTCACCGGTTATTTTGGTGATGATATTAAAGATTTATATTATGCTATAGGCGGCTATCGCGCGTGGGGAAAAGGAACGGTTGAAATTAAAAAAAATATAAGAATTTTAAAACTAAAATATACAGTAAATGATCGTTATAACTGGGATGTTGGTAAGACTGTGGATTTGAATTTTTCAAATCTAATAGGTAAATGGGCTTGGGAAAATCTGTTAATGATCATGGGGATGGCGATTGGCAAAACTGGGCCTATTCGTGTTGAAGGTCATAATCTAGTTATTGAAGACGAAGCTTTAGCACGTCTTCATCGTCAGGGAATTGCAAAAGAATTTGATATTAAAGGAAGTATGGAAATAGAATATTGTTGGGAAAAAGGCGATTCATCAGATAATATAATTAATAAAATTAAAATAGTATCTAAGAAAAAGAAATGAAAGTAATACTCGTTCCCCTGTTAGCCATAAGCACTTTTACAACTGCATGCAAAGAACAGTCTACAAATTCACCATCCAACTTAGAAGAACGTGCTAAACATACTCCTGAAACCGAGACCATGTTAAGCTGTCATCCAGAGCTTCATCATTTCCCAAATTCTTCCAAAATTCAGATTGACAAGGAATTAACATCTTTGGAAGAGAGCAATATAAGTTCACGACGATTAGGATATTCCATCCGGACCAAGCACCCTGAAATCAAAGAGAAAGTGAAAGGTGTTTTTGCACATTCTTTAGATCGCATTATTCCGTCCAAGAAAAATATTGAATTAAAAAAAGTTCAAAAAAATCACCATCTCGAAGAGAACATCAGCCACATTCTAAAAAGAATTAACTCTGTATATAAATCTCTGAATTATCCGGCTATTAATCCGAAAGATATAGAAGCTTGGTGGCAGGATACAGACTGGAAAGAAAAAGAAGGACTTCCCTATGATCATTATTACATCAATGCCCTCATTCTGAAGAATGGCCGTACGTTGTTTATTTTTGACCGACGGCCTGTACTGACTGAAGATGAAATTCGTTATTGGTGATCTTGAAAACCTATAGTAAAAATTTAAATAGATGAATTATTATTTAGGAAATTACTACGGCAACTCGTGCAAACCCAACATCAAGCCCATATAATCATAATCCATTCTAAATTAAAATCGTTTAATAATGTTGATGTAAACATAAGAAATGAAATATAAGACAACAAAAATATCCATATGACCTCACCAATTTTCAAAAGCCATAGTAGTCCGTCTTTGAAGTACTGTAATAAAGCAAAAATCCAAGGCATTGCATTTCATGCATACACAATCGCGTAACTCAGTTTTTCTTTGCTTCGGATATTTGTCTCCCTCAACAATATTTTGATTTTACTCTATCTCTTCTCCACGGGATAACCAATTGATCTGCTTGGAGCAAATAATATATTAAATTAGTTGAATGAAAGGAAAACTATAGGAACTCTATAATTTCCGTAGTGGCTAATTAAGTATAGATTTTCCTTTTTTAATGGGTAGATTTGTCTCCTTTCCTAATCTATAGCCTACATTAATGATGGTTTATATTATTTAATTGTTCCGCATTGAAACATGTTGATCCTTCCATTCACCAGAATGAAAGAGTTCTCTCGGTACAGAGACATTAAAAATGGAATGAGACTTCAAGCCTCCCAGAGCACAAGCTGTGAGGTGGATATTATTCCTGACTTCTCTCTTTTTCTTTTACGTCCAGCGCTTCAAAGCGGGCTAGAACCCAGCAGAGGTCGGAAAGGCGGTTCAGGAAGAGGGCCGTGTTCACGTTGCTCAGGGCATTGTCCAACCTCAGCGCCACCACCCGGCGTTCCGCACGGCGGCAGACGGACCGGGCCAGGTCCAGATAAGCGGAACCCAGTGATCCCTCCTTTCCGGGGCGTGCCCACCCCTTGAAACGGATGTCGCATTCCTTCTCCAGCAGGTGGGCCTGTTCCTCCAGCCAGGCCACGTCCTCCGCCGTAATGCGGGCATAGCCCTTTTCATCATACTTGGGAAGATCTTCCTCCAGCGTGGCCAGTTCCCCCATGGCGCCCACCAGGCGCGCCTGAACGCCGTCCAGCATCTCCACCGTCCGGGGGCTCACCCCGGAGTGGCGCACCACGCCGATCAGGGAATTCAGTTCATCCACCGTTCCGTAAGCTTCAATGCGCGGGGCCGTCTTTGGGCTCCGTTTGCCGAACATCAGGTCCGTTTCTCCGCTGTCTCCACGCTTGGTTATTACGCTCATACCCTGTACCCTACCACTCCTGCGCGGCCCTGCACGCAAAAAAGAAGGCATGTTCCGGAAGGAGCGACAGAGTATCCGGGTTCCGGCTGCCATCGGTTCGGGACCGTTTTCCTCTGCCGAATTTCCTTGACTATCAACGAAAAAGAGATCTATCTGAACAAGTGGAATACATTTCCCAGGCCCCTTAATCCCAACTCCTTCCCTGATGTTCCGCCATCTTCCCCTCCTTTTCTCATGCTGTGCCTGCCTTTTGTTTGGAACGTGTTCCAAAGAGGAACCTGCCTTATTGCCTGGAGAAATCGTCCTGAACGCTTCGGAACTGCCCGGTTCCGTCATGGAATGGAAAATGGAACCAGCCTCTGAACGGATACTGACGATCAATCTGGACAATCCTCTTCTTCCCTGGTCCTCTGTCCGCAAGGGGTTGCAAGAAGCTTACGAACGCGGCGTGAATGATATCCGCCTGCGCAAGGACGATGTTGTGGCGCCTGCGTTCGCCAATGTTCTTTGCTGTGACTATCCCAGAACTGCAATTACGCCTGAAAGTATTGACTTGGAATGTTTAAAAGACATTGATTCCACTATTCTGGGCCTTCCGGAAGGCCCCGTTATGGAACATCCTTGCCGGGAAAATGTCTCTATTTCTGTTAAAAAAGCTCCCTCTACGGAACCTTCCTATCCCTTCGTGGAATTTATCCAACCCTCTTGTTCGGGAAGAGGCCCCTACCCGCTCATTCACTGGCATATCCGTGACGAGGGCGACGATGAACGCCGGAAAAACGATGTTCAAGCCTTTGCCCGCATGGCAAATGCCGATATCCGCCAGCACAGGGCGTTCATTTTCCTCGTTGAGGATGAAACTCCCTGCGGAGAGGTGTTTGATTATCTGGACGCTATTGACGGAAGAGGCACCCTGCTTGGTGTAAGCTTTTCCTGTAAAGACAGATAATTTTTCAAAAAAGGAATCCGCGAAGCGCCTTTCCCCACTTCCCCCAGCGGCATGACACGTCAACCGTTTGAAACTTTTGCCGATGGCTGTACAACCCCTGCATGACCCGGACCAGAGATGAATTGGCGGCGGAAACCGCACCGCCCGTCAAAGTGCCTCTCTGGACGCGGGACTACATCCTGGCCTGCTGCGCCAACCTGATGATGGGACTGGCCTTTTTTGAACTGGTGCCCGTGCTCCCGCTGTATTTGACGGGTCAATTGCAGGTTTCCTCCGGCTGGCTGGGCTGGATCATGTCCATTTACGTGCTGGCCGCCATCATCTCCCGTCCCTGGTTCGCGCACCGGGTGGACACCGGAGACCGCAAGAAGATTTACATTACGGTTTACATCCTGCTGGCCCTGTCCTTTTCCGGGTATGCCGTAGCAGCCACTGCCCTGGCGATTTTTCTGACTCGCTTCGTGCAGGGCCTGATCTGGGGCGGCATGACCACCTCCGGCCCGACGATGGCGGTGGACATCATCCCCCCTTCCCGGCGCGGGGAGGGCCTGGGCTTTTTCGGCATGACGATGACGCTGGGCATGTGCCTGGGCCCCGTCATCGGCCTCCAGGTATACCAGGTATACGGCTTTTACGTAATTACGTGGAGCTCCCTGGTGCTGTGCCTGGCCGGGGCTGGAATCGCCTCCCTCATCCGCGCGCCCAGACGCCCCGTTCAGGAACCTGTGCAGGAAACGCCCAAAAAGGTGCTGGACCGCCTGGTGCTGCGCGTGGGCATTCCGCTGGCGGTGAACGTGATGATCGCTTCCTTTTCCTACGGGGTGGTGGCCGTTTACTCCGCCCTGTACGGGAAAATGTACGGCTTCAAGTACGCCGGGCTGTTTTACGCGCTGATGGGGCTGGGCATGCTGGTCTCCCGGTTCATGGTGGGCAGGCAAATCGACCGCGGGCGCGTAGCGGAGCTTTCCGTCATCTCCCTGAGCATCCTGACCGTCAGCTTCGGCGCGCTGGCGCTCGCTCCGCTGGAATGGGTTTACTACACGTCCGCCATCCTCATCGGCTTCGGCTTCGGCATCTTTATCCCCACCTTCCAGACCATGAAGCTGAACATGGCGGACCGCGGGCACCGGGGAGCCGTCAATTCCACGTTCTTCACGGCCTTTGACATCGGGGTAGGCACGGGCATGTTCTTCGGGGGCAAAATTTACGCGTACCTGAACCTGAACTGGGCCTTCGGCACGGGTGCGCTACTGAACCTGCTGGCGATCGTGTACTTCTACCGCATTTCCCTGGACCACTACCGGAAGAACAAGCTTGGCGTGGACTCCGATTGAGCCTCCTGCCGTCAACCCCGTTCCGGGATGGAAAAAACGTCAATCACCCGCCGGGCGGAAGGCCTCACGCGCAGCAGGCGCGGATTCCACGCCAACGAAATACTGCGGGACAGCCTGTCCAGCGCGGGATGGGTGACCTTGACGAATCCTCCGCCCAGCTCCGCCTCCGCCATGCAGGGGAGAACCGCCATGAACGCCCCGCTTTTCAGCATGCGCGCCGCAAAGGGGAAGGACTGCGTTTCACACTGCACCCGCAGACTGATGCCGAACTCCGCGCAATTCCGTTTCAGCGAGGCATGGAAGCCGGAACCGCTCCCCAGCGTAGCCAGGGGGAACATGCCCAGCAGGAGGGAAAAATCCTCATCCCTTCCCCGCACCTTTTTTCCGGCCAGGGCCGCAGGCACGTACAGCGCATAATCCATGGAGCAGATGGCCCGGCTTTCCAGCCCTTCCGCCGCCAGCGCGCTGGTGCGCACGATGCCGAAGTCCACATCCATGTTCTGAAGCTTGAGGGGAATTTCACTGTTGCGGAGGTTCTCCAGCGCGAACAGCCACGGCAGGCCGCGCCGCTGGATGTCCGCAAGCACGGGAGCAACCACCCACGCGTGCAGGCTGTCCCCGGCGCCGATGGTGAACCGGTAGGGCAGGTTCCGGCTCCGGCTTTTGAAATCATCCAGCAGGCACAGGCTTTCGCTGGCCAGGCGCACCAGCTCCCAGCCGGACCTGGTAAGCGCCAGCACTTTCCCGCGGCGGCCCGCCAGCTCCACGCCGAAGAATTCCTCCAATTCCTTGATCTGGCGGGAATACAGGCTTTGCCGCGCACTGTCCCCGCGCGCGGCGGCGGCAATACTCCCCGCCTTGGCCACTTCTATCAGGGTTTTCAGGCGGTCCAGGGACAGCCCCCGTTCTGCGAAAAGGTGCTCAAACATAACTTTAAAGTCATATTATATGAATACTTGCATAATGCAAGAGTCAGTAAATGCGCTATGGTAACGGAGTCACAGGGCGCAGCGCCGCTTTCCGCGGCCCCCGCCCTTCAACCAAAAGAAAATAAAACCATGATCACCATCGACGGAAAATACACGGAAGCCCGCGTGTTCACGGATGAACTGGAAGACCTGGCCCGCACCCAGATCAGGGACGTCTGCAACCACCCCGCCTTTGAAGGAAGCCGGGTGCGCATCATGCCGGACGTGCATGCCGGAGCCGGCTGCGTCATCGGCTTCACCGCTGAACTGAAAACGGACAAGGTGATTCCCAACCTGATCGGCGTGGACATCGGCTGCGGGGTGCTTACGGCCAGGCTGGCAGGCGTGCCGGATTTCTCCCGGTTTGACGCGCGGCTGCGCGAACGCATCCCGTCCGGCATGCACGCCCGCTCTTCCGTCCACCAAGCCCTGCTGGACGATCCGGAACTGGATGAAGAAATCTCCCGCATCTGCATGGATGTGCTGAGAACGGAGAAAGACAGGCACCGCCGCTCCGTGGGTTCCCTGGGCGGCGGCAACCACTTCATTGAAATAGCGCAGGGTACGGAACACGCCTTCCTGTGCATCCACTCCGGTTCCCGCAACTTCGGCCTGAAAATTGCGGAACGCTACCAGAAGATTGCCGTGGCCACTTGCCCGGACGCCTATCTCAAGGAACGCAAGAAAGGCCTCTGCTACCTGCAGGGAGAAGATACGCTGAACTACATGCGGGACATGAAGGTGGCCCAGCGCTTCGCCGCCCTGAACCGCCGCGTGATGCTGCATGAGCTGCTGGACGATGCCGCGGACCTTGAAATCTTCGACACCGTGCACAACTACATTGCGGAAGACAACGTCATCCGCAAGGGGGCCGTCCGGGCCGGACTTGGAGAAAAACTCATCGTTCCCCTGAACATGCGGGACGGCTCTGTCATCTGCATTGGCAGGGGGAATGAGGAATTCAATTCCTCCTCCCCGCACGGCGCAGGCCGCAGCATGTCCCGCAAAAAGGCCAAAGCCAACCTTTCCCTAGAGGAATTCGAAGCTTCCATGCAGGGCATTTTCTCCACCTGCGTCTCCCGCGCTACGCTGGATGAAGCGCCGATGGCCTACAAGGATGGAGAAAGCGTGCTGGGCAACATCCATGAAACGGCGGAAATCGTGGAACGCATCAGGCCCGTGTACAACTTCAAGGCGCCCGAATAACAGGACGCCCCAACGCCCGGCCCCTTCCGGAAAAGATTTTCCGGAAGGGGCTTTCGCTAATCTCCGGAACCAGGTCAGGAGCGCGTGGCGGAATAAATCAGCTTATAGGGTTCCGCAGTCTGAATCGGAATGGCGTACACCTTGGAGGTATCATTCCAATCCACGCCGGAAACGTCAAACTTCTGGCGGTCATAATAACCCACCACCTTTCCGTTGGTCACTACGCAGAAAGCGGCCGCATTTTCCCCATTCCGCACGATAATCATGCTGTCCTTTTTGGAGGCGCTCACGGACGGGCTGAGCTTCGCGTTCTGCTTGTATTTGGTCCAATACCCGTTGAGCTGGGAACCATGCAGGTTCTGTCCCCACAAATCGACCGTTTTCCCATGCTGGTGCAGGAAGGCGATACGGAATTTCGGCTTGGGGTACCGCCTGGCGGCGATCCGGGCCTTGGAGGCGCGAGCCATTTCCTCCGTCATCTTGAAGCTGTATTCCCCATACTGGTTCCCTTTGTGGTCAATCGGAACGAACCAATTGAAAATTTCAAAGTCATCAGTAAAGTCCGTCCTGCTGACATTGCAGATGCGTTCATACAGGGCCAGATGGGCCTCGGAAACCTCATACGCCTGCCTGGAAAGCGGCTTGCGGCGCAATGATTCAAACAGCGCAGGATAAAATTCCGGGTTGATGCCCAGCTTATGGAAATACAGGTAGAAGGAATATTGAGCAAAACCCCACTTGGCCCAGCCGTTCAGATCATGGAACGGCAGGCCCTTTACCGCCTCTGACAGCAGGTACTTGCACGGGTTTTCCATGTCGGAGGCCAGTTCATTGCCGTTAATGGGGTTGGTCACCTGGTCCAGGATCAACTGGGCGAAGAAGTTATTGGAGCTTTCAGACATGCTGCGCCAGTTGAACGGATGCTGGTAGCAGTGGCCGACTTCATGCCCGAATCCCCAGAGGCGGTTCCCCTGAAGGACGCCGGGGGAGATCACTTCATTTTTCAACGTATTTCCCTGATCTCCGACGCTGTAGCCGCAGTAATACCAAGTGGCGAACATATGGGCTCCGCCTTCCACGGAAACTCCAAGCTGCCGGTTGTTATGCGGCTGGGGATATTTGTCAAAGCCCATGATTTTCCACATGGCCCTGACGCTCTCATCCCACACCCTGACGGATTTCGCGATGGAATCCGGGCTGTAAGCCTTCAGATATTCCGTGTGAAGGATCATCATGGAATACCGCCCCACGATGTCGAACATGCTGTGGGGGGCCTTGCCGATCATACGCTTCCAGTCCTTGTCCGTGTGCCTCGCCACGTCAAAATACCCGTTCACCATCCCGCTGCCCACGGGGATGTGCACCGTCACAGGCTTTTTGGGCGTGCTGATATCAGTGTGGTACATCACATAAAGCAACCCCGAACGGTTGATTTTGATTTTGTTTACTCCTTCATTCAGGGGATAGGTGGAAGATTCGATTCCCGCCGGGGAAACGGAAGCCAGTCCAATATCCTCTCCATGGGTGGGGCCCACGAATACAAGAATTTCGTCTCCTTTCTCCGCAACAATTCCGGTGGGATTGTCAAATTTGTTCAGGGCATTGATATTTCTCACCTTGGCGGCAAACTCCGGATGGCTGTAAGCCTTGTAGGATGCAATGCGGAATTCCTTGTCTTCATAGGCGCCGGATTTCACTTTCCGCGCAATAAGCTGCAAAAACTCCGGAAGCGCCTTAAGGTCTGCCAGAGTGCACCGGGGATTGATGGAGGAACAGCTCGTGTCTCTGAACACCTTCAGCAATTGCCGGTTGAGCGTGGATTCCGCCTTTTTGTAAAAACTGATCTCCCGTACGGTAAACGCCGGGGAAGCTCCTTCAGGGTAATCAACCTCCACCTTGATTTTCTGAACTTTCTGAAGAGGGTTTTTAAATCTGATCATTTTGGAGCCGCCTATATCAAACTTTCCAAGGTTCTTCCACGATGAGCCGGACATGGCAGATAGGGAAACCTCATTGAAATTGGCTCCGGAAAAGGTGATGTAATGAATGGTGTCCGGCACTTCAAATACAAATTCCCCCTCCACATGCCGTGCTCCGGAAACATGCCAGTTAGCGGATTCCAGAGAACCGTCCACAGCCTGCTTTACGGAATGGCCTCCTGAGTAGGGGGACTGAGGGGAAGAAGCCTCCCTTACTTGAAGAGGGATGTCCTCCGGAACGTCCAGTGAAGGATATTTTTCCGCAAGGGACAAATTCGCGGCAAACATTAAAAAAATGAAAAATAAAAAAAACGGAGATAAAATCGGCTCTCTTTTCATAAATTGTACTGGGCCCTGATGATATTATACAGGATTTCCAACGTGCATTTTTCATGTTATCCCTGTGATGGCGCAAAATCCCCTGATGCAAGGACGGGATTTTTCCTCTGCTCCACGGTTCAATTCTTTCATGGACCCCCATGGAACATTATGTCATGTTATCCTTCATGAGCGGAAGACGGTCCCGTCAACAACCAGGAAACAAGCCGGGCAAATGGATTGCCGTCCTGGCCGTTCCCCTCTTTCTCCTGGGCACGGGACTGTTCTCCTTTTTGTGGAACGTTCCGCTGAATACGCTGAGAGCCGCTCATTCCGACACAGCGCCTCCCGCAATTCTTATCAGGAAAGCTTCTTCCCCGGAAAATCATCCCATGGCCCTGGACTCCTCCTTCCTGTCCGGCATCCAGCCTTTCCTGGAGCACTATGCGGGCTCCGTCAGTAATGCCGGGCGCCTTGACTTCACTACCCATGCCCCGCAGGAAGTGGAAATACGGATGGACGGACTTTCTATCGGGCTGAGTCCTTCCCTGGCGGTTTTCAATTTTGAGACCAGGTACGGGTTCCGCATGCAGACGAGCAGAAAACCGGACGCCGCCGACCGGGCGGTTTACCAGTGGCTGAAAAACACGATGCAGCTGGAAGAACCTGCGGAGACGGAGACGGCGTTGACACAACCATCGAACGGAACAGGCCCTGCATTGTCTAATCCTTCATCTTCCCTGAAAAGCTGTGGACCGGCAGGTTCTTCAGCCCGGGAGTCGGATGCTCCCTGACCGGAAGGCGACTCTATACAGCGTTTATGAAACGTATTTACCACGGACCATGGACCCTGGCCGGACTGGCATGCGCCATTCTGGCCGCAGCAGCTATGCTGGCCCTTTTTTCCTGCGGAGAAAGCGGCCGGGCAGCCAACAATAACAGACATCATATGGACAATAAGGATTTGAAGACGATTTATCTGGCAGGAGGCTGTTTCTGGGGGGTGGAGAAGTTTTTCTCCCTGATTCCCGGCGTCAAGGAAACGGAGGTGGGATATGCCAACGGCTCCACAGCCGCCCCCACGTATGAGGAAGTCTGTACCGGAGGCACGGGCCACGCGGAGACGGTAAAAGTGGTGTTTGACCCGGAAGAAGTCAGCCTTCCCTTCCTGCTGGAACAATATTACTCCATCATTGACCCCGTTTCCGTCAACAGGCAGGGGAATGACAGGGGCGTTCAATACCGCACGGGCATTTATTACACGGATGAGAAGGATAAGCCGGTGATAGAAGCGTCCCTGAAACGGCTTCAGGAGCAATTCAAGCAGCCCCTGGCTATTGAAGCCCAGCCCCTCCGCCAGTTTTCACGGGCAGAAAATTATCATCAGCGCTATCTGGACAACCACCCCGGCGGCTACTGCCACATTCCGCCCGCCAAGTTCCAGCAGGCCGCCCAGGCACGGGAAGCCGCGCCCGCCTACCGGAAAAAATCTGACGAAGAGCTGCGCCGCACCCTGACGCCGGAGCAATTTGCAGTCACGCGGAAGAATGCCACGGAGGCCCCCTTCCGCAATGAATACTTCAATAATGACAAGCCCGGCATTTATGTGGATATCACCACCGGGGAACCCCTTTTCCTTTCCACGGACAAGTTTGATTCCGGCTGCGGCTGGCCCAGCTTTTCCCGGCCCATCAAGGGAGAACTGATTCAGGAAAAGCAGGATCTTTCCCATGGCATGAGCCGTACGGAAGTCCGCAGCGCCACGGGGGACGCCCACCTGGGCCACGTCTTCACGGACGGGCCGAAGGACCGCGGCGGCCTGCGCTACTGCATTAACAGCGCCTCCCTGAAGTTCATTCCTGAACAGGACATGGAGGCACAGGGCTACGGAAAGTACCTCCCTCAACTGCGCAGGGAAGAAAAAGGCAGGTAGCCTGCGGGGAAAACCGCCAGTGCACCCCACCTGCCCCGCCCGCAACAGGGAAAGGGGCAGTATTATAAGATAAAGAGCCGGGCGGTTCACCATGGCCGGGGCGTCACACGCTGAACAGCAGCAGCGCATTCATGCCGCGGCCTTTCTGCGTACCAAAACGGCGCGCCCTCCGTCCATGCCGCTGCCGGGAGACGGAAACCGTTCAACCGGCAGCAGAACATGGAAGGTTTGGGTTGTTGGGGCAATACGACTTACGGGAATGGCCGTTCATCTTCGTGCCTTTCATGTGAGATAGCGGCAGCCAAACCCGTTTTGTGTAAAAAAATGAGTTTTTTATTTTAACGGTCCCATTCATCCATGAAATTTATTATATTAGACTTATAATAAAAATTATAATGGAGACACATAACATTTTTTCCTGACAGGATTTTCCGCACTTCCAAAAAGAATGTAGAAATTCCGCCATCCACCCGGAAATGCTCCGGGCGCCTCAGCCAGCCTCCGCGTCACGGCACAATCTTGACAGGCGTACCTACTTTAACGGTTTTAAAAAGCGGCACGCAGGAAGAGCGGGTCATGCGGATGCATCCGTGAGATTGCGGCGTCATGAAAACGGGGCCCACATGCATGCCGATGCCGCCATCCGTCAGACGCATGAAGTAGGGCATGGAGGCATCATACAAATTGGAAACGTGATGCACCGCCTTTTCCGTAATACGGAAATTCCCTACGGGAGTCCGGTGGGAAGGCATACCCAGGCAGACGGGGAAATCCATGGCCACTTCATCCCCCACCATGAGCTGCCCCCTCTGGCGGGCCCTGCTGATCACCACGCGCGTGTTGCCGGACGTGGCCTTTTTCATGATGTCCTGGTTCATCCACTCGTCATGAACTTCCGTATAATCCACTCCGGCCACCACCACCCTCGTACGGGGTCCGTAAGAGGTCATGGGCATCGTCGTAGATCCGGTTAAAGGCACCATCCGCAAATTTTCTTCCTGCGGTCCTGCACAGGAAGCCAGGGCCAACACCCCGGCCATGATTGACAAGGTTTTTTTCGCATTCATTATCTTTCATCCCTTTCACAGGATTGGACAATGCCGCGAACTTATTTTCAATGTTTCATGACGCATTCTCCATCCTTACGGCATGGGCGGAAGAGATGAAAAATAAAGAAAAAAACAACCTCTCACCCCAAGGGAATATTGCGTACCACGGTAAACAAAACAAGCACGGCCGCTCCCGCAACCAGCACCCTGGTGAACAGGGCTCTGTCCCGGATGAAGAACAGCGTTCCCAGCCAGGCGAGCGTGGGGACCAGCAGCACGTTGTACCGCAGGGAATCCAGCCAATGGCCGTGAAGCAGGGCGTACAGGGCCCTGGTGGAGCCGCAGCCGTAACAAAGAAACCCCGTCGTTTTATAAAAAAGGCACTCCGGCAACCAGCCGGACCGGGACGGGTCACCCGCCAGCAGGAGCACCGCGCACGCCGCAGCCAGCAGCGCCAGGTACAGGAGGAACAGTTTCATGCCATGAAAAAGGCCTGCGGACATTCTTTTCTCCGCAAGCCTTGAATTCACGAGACTGGTGAGGACTTTTAGCGGGCTACCACCGTCCCCGCTCCAATCAGCATCAGAACGACGCTGACGATTACGGCAATAAGGCTCATCGTCTTGCCGCTGCTCTTGTCCGGATATTTGTTGAGGCCGATGATGCCCAGAATAAGACCCACGAGGCTGCACAAAACGGCAAAAACGAGGGCCAAAATGGCAAGTGTATTGTTTGGTTACTGTGATTCATTCATATTTTCATTTCAGTTTGATGCGTATTGGGGGGTGCGAACAGACGGAACGCCTCACGTTATTCGTTCCTATCTAAGTAAAATCGCATGCCCGCACAAGTTTTTCCTGTCTCTTCCGGCAGTTAGGGCTCCCCTCACCGATAAAATGACGGAGAAGCACGGCTGCGGGCGGCAGGAAAAGGAATTCCCGATGCCGGCGCGAACGGGAAAAATCCGTCCCCGTCACACAGAGTCCTTGCCTTATCAGGCTTGAACTGTATAGTACCCGCGACTGCCAGGAGGGCAGCCGCCTGTTTACAGTTAACCCTCTATTCCGCATCATGACCAAGATTGCCAAGAGCACGTTCACCACGGGAGCCGGAACCCCGGGACAGTTTTACTCACTGCCAGCCCTGGCTGAAAACGGTTACTCCCGGCTGAACCGCCTCCCCGTTTCCATCCGGATTGTTCTGGAATCCCTGCTCCGCAACTGCGACGGCCTGAAGGTGACGGAAAAGGATGTGGACAATCTGGCCTCCTGGAACGCCAAAAACCCCGGCTCCTATGAAATCCCGTTCACCGTGGCCCGCATCGTCCTTCAGGACCTGACGGGCGTGCCCCTGCTGGTGGACCTGGCAGCCATGCGCTCCGCCGTGGCCGGACTGGGGAAGGACGCCTCCGTCATTGAACCGCTGGTCCCCGTGGACCTGGTGGTGGACCACTCCGTGCAGGTGGACTGGGCAGGCCGTACGGATGCCCTGGAAAAGAACCTGGACATTGAGTTCCAGCGCAATGCGGAACGTTACGAGTTTCTGAAATGGGGCCAGCAGGCTTTCCATACCTTTTCCGTAGTGCCGCCCTCCGTGGGCATTGTCCACCAGGTGAACCTGGAATACCTGGCGCAGGGCGTCATGGAAAAGGACGGCGTTTATTTCCCGGATACCCTGGTGGGGACGGATTCCCACACCACGATGATCAACGGCATCGGCGTGGTGGGCTGGGGCGTGGGCGGCATTGAGGCGGAAGCCGGCATGCTCGGCCAGCCCGTTACCTTCCTGGTGCCGGAAGTGGTGGGCGTCCACATGACGGGAGAACTCCGGGAAGGGGTGACCGCCACGGACCTGGCCCTGCACGTCACCCAGATGCTGCGTAACCACGGCGTGGTGGGCAAGTTTGTGGAGTTCTTCGGAGAAGGCGCCGCGGCCCTTCCGCTGGCGGACCGCGCCACCGTGGCGAACATGGCTCCGGAATACGGCGCCACCATGGGCTTCTTCCCCATGGACGAGCATTGCTCCGAGTACCTGCGCCAGACCGGCAGGAGCGAGGAAGCCATCACCACGTATGAAAACTACTTCAAGGCCCAGGGCCTGTGGGGAATGCCCCGCAACGGGGAACTGGACTACACGGACCAGCTGGAACTGGACCTGTCCGCCATAGACCCCGCTGTTTCCGGCCCCAAACGCCCGCAGGACCACATTCCCCTGACCTCCATCAGGGACAGCTTCCGCAAGCTGGTCAGCATGCCCGCGGCGGAAGGCGGCTACGGAAAGAAGGAATCCCCTTCCGTTAAGGTCGCCATGCATTCCCCGGCAGGCGTTCCCGTTCCGGTGGAAGGCTTCAGCCAGGAGGCGGAACTGAAAGACGGCAGCATCCTCATCGCGGCCATCACCTCCTGCACCAACACCTCCAATCCGGGCCTGATGCTGGCTGCCGGGCTACTGGCCAAAAAGGCGGTCGCCCTGGGGCTGCAAGTGCCGCCGCACGTCAAAACGTCCATCGCGCCAGGCTCCCGCATCGCCTCGGATTACTTTGCCGCCAACCAGCTCCAGGACTCCCTGGACGCCCTCGGCTTTGAAACAGTCGGCTACGGCTGCACCACCTGCATCGGCAACTCCGGTCCGCTGAATCCGGAACTGGAACAGGCCGTCAGGGACAATGACATCGTGGCCGCCTCCGTCCTGTCCGGCAACCGCAACTTTGAGGCCCGCATCCACGCCTCCATTAAAACCAACTTCCTGATGTCCCCCCCCCTGGTCGTCGCCTTCGCGCTGGCCGGCCGCGTGGACATTGACTTCCAGACGGAACCGCTGGGCACGGACCGCAGCGGAAACCCCGTCTTCCTGAAAGACATCTGGCCCAGCGCCGCGGAAATCGCGGAAGCCGTCGCCAAATCCCGCAATCCGGAAGCGTACCGGGAACTTTACACCATCACGCCGGAAAAAAATCCGCGCTGGGCGGCCGTGTACGCGCCGGAAGGCTCCGTCTTCCAGTGGAATGAAAACTCCACCTACATCCAGAACCCGCCCTTCTTCTGCGGCTTCAACAGCCAGCCCCGCACGCTGGCGGATATCCGGGACGCCCGGCCCCTGGGCATCTTCGGCGACTCCGTGACCACGGACCACATCTCCCCCGCCGGAGCCATCCGGGAAACCGGTCCCGCCGGGCTCTACCTGCAAGGCATGGGGATTGACAGAAAAGACTTCAACTCCTTCGGTTCCCGGCGCGGCAATGACCGCGTCATGACCCGCGGCACCTTCGCCAACGTCCGCATCAAGAACCTGATGGTGGACGGTACGGAAGGCGGCTACACGCTGTACTTCGGTAACCGGGCCATTCCGGCCCCGGACAAGAAGATAGCCGCAACCGCAGGAGCCCCCGCCTTCATTTACGATGCGGCCATGGCCTACGCGCAGGACGGCGTTCCCCTCATCGTCATCGGCGGGGAGGACTACGGCATGGGCTCCTCCCGGGATTGGGCGGCCAAGGGAACGAACCTGCTGGGCGTTAAAGCCGTCATCACCAAGAGCTTTGAACGCATCCACCGCTCCAACCTGATCGGCATGGGCGTGCTCCCCCTCAACTTCGCGGACAAGGCGGATTATGACCGCGTCGCCCCGCTGAAGGACGCCACGTTCTCCATCCTGGGCCTGGAAGGCGGCATCTCGCCGCGCCAGCAGGTCACCCTGCGCGTGCAGCCCGCAGGAGCGGAGGCGTTTGACGTGCCCGTCATCGTCCGCATTGATACGCCCATTGAAAAGGAATACTACCTGGCGGGCGGCATCCTGCAATACGTCCTCACCCAGATACTCAAATAAACGCGGGATGGCCGGACTTTTCCGGTGCCGCGTCCTTTCCAAACGGGCCGCCCTTCCCCTGAAGGCGCGGCCCGTTTGGCGTACTCCGCACAACGCACACTGGCAGAGCATGACACAGCTTGATTAGTTCAGTTGAACTAATTCCAAATTCTGCTTGCAATCCTTCCGGGCTGTTTCTAGAACAAACACATGGAATATAGATCTGTCTGGACGGGCTTTCTTGCCGTATTCGCCGCCCTGACGTTTTGCAGCTGCTCGCAGAACGATAAAATGAGACCGCCTGCCGTCTCCTTTAAAATTCAAAAAGCTCCCGTTGTCCCCCGCACGACCAGCCAGATGGGCCGTGAGGTAGGCATCCGCGTCTCCTACATGCCCAAAAACACGTACGCCCGCAGGCATGCGGCTTCCATGCAGCCCCGCTTCATCACCATCCACAGTACCGCCAACCCCAAGGGAGACGCCAACGCCCATTCCCGCTACCTGAACAGCGGCAAATCCCGCAGCCTGAACTGGCACTTCACGGTGGACCAGTTCGGCGCGTACCAGCACATTCCCACGACGGAAACGGGCCACCACGCGGACCACTCCGGGCCGGGAGACCAATACTCCGTAGCCATTGAAATGTGTGAATGCACCACGCACAACCCCGTGGTCATCTATAATAAAACAGCCAAGCTGGCGGCCCTGCTGATGCTGCGTTACAACGTTCCCCTGCGCAACGTGGTGCCCCACAACTACTGGTCCGGCAAGAACTGCCCGGCCCCGCTGATGACCAACGGCCGCCCCGGCTACAAATGGAGCTGGTTCATCTCCCGGGTGGACTATTACTACCGCTGCCTCCAGGCCGCGAAATAACCCCCTGCCGCCTTCCGCAGCACTGCCGCGCATGCCGCGTTCATGACAAGCCGCCCTCTTTACCGTTTCCGGCGGAGGGTGCTTCATGAAGGGTATGAAAACCATTACTTCCCCCGGAGATACCCAGCGGCTGAGCAACGGGCTTCCCATGCCCGTCATCGGTTACGGAACCTACCTGGCCCCGGATGACACGGCGGGCGCCAGAAGCATTCTGGACGCGCTGGAAGCGGGTTACCGCCTCATTGACACGGCCAGCGTGTACGGTAATGAAAAAACAGTGGGCCGCGCCGTCAGGGAAAGCTCCGTCCCGCGGGAGGAAATTTTCATCACCAGCAAGGTCTGGAACACGGACCAGGGCTATGACACTACGCTGGGGGCTTTTGACGCCTCCCTGAACCGTCTTGGAATGGATTACCTTGACCTGTACCTGATTCACTGGCCCATCCCCGCCGGCTATGAAGAAGACTACCGGAAACTCAACCGGGAAACCTGGAAAGCCATGGAGCGGCTATACAAGGAAGGCCAGGTAAAAGCCATTGGCGTCAGCAACTTCCTCCCCCACCATCTGGAAGCCCTGATGGAGGAAGCCGATATCATGCCCATGGTGAACCAGCTGGAGATCAATCCCAGGTACCACCAGACGGAAACGGTCGCCTTCTGCCGGGAACACGGAATTCTGGTGGAATCATGGGGCCCCCTGGCCCGCGGCGGAGTACTGGAGGAACCCGTTCTGCGCCGCATTGCGGACAAACATAAAAAATCCGTGGCCCAGATATGCCTGCGCTGGGAACTGCAGCGCGGCATCGTGCCCCTTCCCAAATCCATGCATGCGGACAGAATCCGTGCTAATTTAGACGTCTTTGACTTCTCCCTGGACGGGGAAGACATGGCCCTCATTGAAACGCTGGATGCCCCCGGCCACTACTCCATCCATCCGGACCATCTTTCCGAGGAGTAAGTTCAACAGGCCGCCAGACGCCGGAAGCGCAGGCCTATTCCCTCCGCTTTCTGGCGGACTCCACCAGGCGCTGACGGGCTTCCTGCCTGGCGCGTAACGCCCGCTCACGTTTTCTTTCCTCCGCCAGCGCCGCTTTCTTTTCTGAATCACGGAGTTTTCCGTAATGCAGGGGATCAAGGTCCGCCTCGGTCTCCGGGCCTTCATGGTGGTACACGGGCAGGCCGTCCGCGGCCAGCGCCACGTGATAGTAGTGACCGTCCTGCCCCTTGGAATCCCTGCCCTTTTTGTCCAGGCGGGAGAGAATCACGGCATATCCCAGTCCCGGAGCGTTCATCAGCTTCCGCTGGTCGTCAAACAGGGCGGCCACGCACATGTTGTCGTATTCCAGCTTGATGACGCCGCAGACCATTTTACCCTCCGTATTCCAGTACATGGCCAGTTTCTTTCTTCCCAAAGAGTTGGGTTTGCACGTCTCGTAAGCTCCCTTGACGGGGCGGGCCTCCATGACCAGGGAATAGTCCATGTTGCTGTAGGATTTCGCCTCCCTTGCGGCGATTTTTTCACCCGCAGGAAGCAGGGATGAAACGGGGCCGCGCATTTCCGTCCGTTCTTCGGGCATGTATGTTGAAGGGGCCAGCAAACCGGTTCCGGCATCGTAGTAAACGGAAAGGCTCCCCTGGTCCAGAACCATGTCAAAGCTTTTCTGGCCCCGTGCGCTTTCCGGCCGGTTCTGCGGACGGTAATATTCCTGGATGCGGAACGGAGGCCCCTTGATGGCGGAGAGAGAAGAGGTACAGGCCAGCCCGTCAATTTTCCTGTTTCCGGTCAAGGTTCCGCCGGGGTTTTTCCGGGCCGTTTCATTGTACCGGGGGGAGATGTCCTTTTCTACCGTCGTCCACGTTACCTTTTCCAGCTCTTTCATCAGAAACGGCCAGAGCGTCGCGGCCAGCTTGAGGTCCCGGCGCGCCGCCGTTCCCGTCAGGGAAGTTACCAGCGCCGCGTCTTCCTCATCCAGACGGTTCAACGGAATTTCCACACGCTTCCGGCCCGTTTTAAGAGCCAGTTTGCTTCCCGTGCAAGACTGGAAGCTGCCTTTTACCACGTCTCCAAGCTTGGAAATCCATTCCCGTTCACCCGGAAAGGCATATTCCTCCGCCGGCGCGCCTACAGCACCGCACCATACCAGCACAGCAATCAGAAGCAGTTTCATCATCAGGGACACAGGGTTGTGGTTGCACCCTAACATACGGGAACGCCTGGGAAAAAGCTTTTTCCCGGCCCTTCCCTGATCCCTTGACGGAAAGCCCCCCTCCCTTCTACGGCTGCCGGCATTCTTCCTCCGGCAGCTTTTGCGCACCGTTCCTACTGTTTGCGGGGCTTTTTGGGAGCGGCTCCGGTTTTGGCGTTCTTACCGGCGTCCTTGGCCGCAGTTGTTTTACCCGTGGCTTTGGCAGCGGCGGTTTTACCCGTTTTCACCGCCTTCTCCTTCTTGTCTTCCGCCTTTGAAGCGGTTTTTTTCGCGGGATATTTCTTCTCCCTCGGCGGGAATTCAAAGCCTATCTTGCCCGTTTTCGCGTTGAAAACCAGATAGGCGTCAAACGGGCGCTTGGTGCGCTGCGAGATGAAGCCCTTCAGCAGATCCGACTTGCCTTCCCCCAAAATCTTCAATACCTGGTCCAGCGGGATTTCACGGCCCAGAATGGTCCGGGATACGGAGACGGAGACACTTTCCTTCCCGATTGTCAGGGAGGGAACCTTCCAGGCCTTGGCCGTTTCCATCACATCGTGTTCCCCCAGGTCCGGAATGGTTACGGAGGCTACTTTCACGGCTTCCTCCGTTCCGGCGGCGTCCTCTTCCTCCCGTGCCGGGAAGTAGAGCGTGGCGCGGAATTTGTCATTGAGCTCCAGCCCCGCTTCAAAGGGCTTGCCGAACCGGGAGGTGAACCCGTGGAGGATTCCCGTCTTGCCGTCCACAATGAGGGTTTTCAGTTCTTCATCCGTCATGTCGCGGCCGGAGATGACCTTGCGGATGCTGAACTTGCAGGAACGGCAGGAGACGGCGTCCAGCGTGTTTTTCAGGCCGTGGGCGTGGCAGGACGGGCAGTCCAGTTCGATTTCCGGCAGTTCCACCTGCTGCTGGGCCTCCCGGAAGTCTTTCACTCTTTTCACGATTTCCCCGGTCAGCGTCTTGATGCCTTCCATGAAGGAATCCCGCTGCAGGGCGGCCTGCTCCATCTGCTTGAGCTTGTATTCCCATTCCCCGGTCAGGCTGGGGGAGGTGAGCGTTTTCAGCCCGATGCGTTCCAGCAGGCCGATGAGTTCAATCCCGCGGCGCGTCGCCAGAAGGTCCCGGCCGTCACGGACAATGTATTCCTGGGAGATCAGGCCTTCAATGATGGAGGCGCGCGTAGCGGGCGTGCCCAGGCCGCGCTCGCTCATGGCGGCGGCCAGTTCTTCGTCATGAACCAGTTTTCCGGCGCCTTCCATGGCCGCCAGCAGCGTGGCTTCATTGTACCGGGCGGGCGGCTTGGTCATGGCGTTGCGGATTTCAATTTCACGCACCGCGGCTTCCTCCCCGTCCTGCACGGGCACCAGTTCCTCCTTGCCGGAGGCTCCGGCCTTGCGGCCGTACACGGCCTGCCAGCCCGGCTCCACCAGCACGCGGCCCGTGGTCAGGAAGGCGTCCGTCACGCTGCCTCCGTGGGAGATGAGCGTGGTTCTCCGCGTGTCTTCAAAGACGGCGGCGGGGAAAAAGACGGCCAGGAAGCGGGCCATGACCATTTCAAAAAGTTTCTGGGCGTCTCCGGTCAGCTTTTCAATCTTGCCCGTCGGAATAATGGCGAAGTGGTCGCTCACCTTCTTGGTGTCAAACACGCGCCGATTGGGCTTGATGCGCTTGTTGTCCAGAATGTCCCTGGCAAAGAGGGCGAATTCCGGGTCCTGCTCCGCCACGGTGCCCACGATGCCGTATACCTTGCCCAGGTAGTCCTCCGGCAGGTAGCGGGAGTCCGTACGGGGATAGGTGAGCACCTTGTGCTTTTCATAGCATTCCTGGGCAAGCTGCAGCGTGCGCTTGGCGGAGAAGCCGTAGCGGTTGGCAGCTTCCCGCTGGAGGGAGGTCAGGTCATACAGCAGCGGGGCAATGGTGGTGACGGGTTTCTTTTCCTCCGTCACGGTACCGGATTTTCCACGGCAGCGGTCGCGGATGACGGTTGCTAGCTCGGAGTCCCAGATGCGTTCCGGGCGGGACTGCGCGTCATCGCTCTTTTTCCAGTCCCGGTCAATCCACCGTCCGGCGTAGGACCCCGCCTTCACGTCGAACTCCGCCCATACTTCCGAGTAAGGCACCGGTTCAAACGCCTGGATTTCCAGTTCCCGCTGCGTCAGAATGGCCAGCGTGGGGGTCTGGACGCGTCCGGCAGGGGTCACGTTGAACCCGCCGCGGGATTGCAGGATGGTGAGCGCCCTGGTGCTGTTCAGGCCCACCAGCCAGTCAGATTCGGAACGGCAGACGGCGGCATTCGTCAGAGGCTCCATATCGGCCTCGCTGCGCATGCTGTGCCACGCATTCAGGATGGCTTCATCCGTCATGGACTGCATCCAGAGGCGGCGCGTCGGCTTGGTCCATTTTCCGTACCGGACCATGTTGTGGAAAATCAGTTCCCCCTCGCGGCCCGCATCACATGCGTTGACGATTTCCGTGACGTCCTTGCTTTTGGCAAGCTGAAGCACCTTTTTCAGGCGGTCTTCAGACTGCTTGATCGGCTCCAGTTCAAAAGCGTTGGGGATGACGGGCAGGTAGTCGAACTTCCAGGGGAGCGACTTGCCGCCCTCCGTCATGGGTTTTTTCTGCTCCAGCAGGTGGCCCACGGCGGACGTGATGATCGCGCGGTCATTCTGGTAATACGCCCCGGACTTGTCCCGGGTGAATTTTCCAAGCTCCTTGCCAAGCACCCTCGCCAAATCAGTGGCGACGCTCGGCTTTTCTGCTATGATTAAAGTTTTGGACATATTGGCGGCTCGGAAAAATAAATGTGGTAAACAGTGGCTGCAGCACGATCCGCATCATGGCGGCGCGTTGCATTTGGAGGTGAATTCCTACTCCCCTACCCCCCATCCCTGTCAATAACCAATTATGTATTCACGGAAAAAGCATCCTTTTTTATGCCAGGATACGGGTTTTCCTCCCTTCTTTTGCCGAAAAAGCCGCGTTGCCCCCTTGTCAGCCGCACGGGGGCGTGCTATTCCATGGGATGATGAAAACGAGCCTTTCCCGCATCCTTGTCGCCGCCTGCGCCGCCCTGCTGGCGGCCTGCTCCCCCACCCCGTCCGACCGCATCGCGAAGAATATGCCGGCCTATGAACAATTGCCCCGGGAGCAGCAGGTCAAAGTGGCGCGCGGAGAGCTGGAAAAAGGCATGTCTCCCATGGCGGTGCTGCTGGCATGGGGGGAGCCTGAGCAGAAAATGACGGGCCGCATGGACGGCAGGAACACGGAACGGTGGATTTATACGAAGAGCGGTACGGGCTGGGCCGTGGGCCTGGGCGGGGGAGGCTTCCGCAGCCGGGATTCCGGCGTGGGAACGGGCATAGGCGTCACGATGCCCCTGGGCAGCCGCCCGCCCGTTTCCTATAATGTCCTGTTTGAGAACGGAAAGGTAGTCGGCTGGGAAGCCGTCAACGGCTTCTGACCCGGAGCATGCGGCATTGGAGGCTAAGCCCCCGTGGTTCCGTATTCCATTAACCGGGGTGCCTACCTCCTCCCGGCCTTGAGGATGGCTTCCACCAGGCCGTTGATGTCGTGCGTTTTCGCCGTAATCGCGGGAGCATGCCCCAATTCCTTCAGGGTATCCGTGGTCACGGGCCCGATGCTGGCGGCCTTGCAGCCGTCAGGCCAAGGCAGGTTGAGGCGGAAGAAGTTTTCCGCGGTGGAGGAGCTGGTAAATGTCACGATGTCCGCACCCCGCTCACGGAAAGCCGCCTGGGCGCCCGCCGGATCCTCCGTTTCCGCTTCCGTCTTGTAGGCAATGCATTCATCCACGATAGCCCCCAGGGAGGTGAGGCCGTCATAAATCACCCGGCGGGCTTCCTCTCCGCGGACCCACAGGAAGGTGCTGTGTTCAATGCCGCCGATTTCCTTGCGGGCGTCCTTGAAGGCTTTCACAAGGCCTTCCGCCACGTATTTTTTAGGCATTACGTCCACGGCCAGCCCGTATTCCCGGAGCTTGGCTTCTGTTCCCGGCCCGATGGCCGCAATCCTGGCCCCGCCGATGCTCCGGATGTCCTTGTACACGGCAAAGAAGGCCTGGAAGAAGCGCTCCACTCCGTTGGGGCTGGAGAATACCAGCCAGTCATAGGTGTGGGCGTGCACCACGCCTTCCGCAAATTCCCGCCTGTTGGTGGGGGGGGCAATGCGGATGGTGGGCATTTCCAGCACGTCCGCGCCCAGCCTGCGGAGGCGGGAACTCAGTTCCCCCGCCTGGGAGCGCGTGCGCGTCACCACGATGCGTTTTCCGAAGAGGGGAAGCCGTTCAAACCAGTCCAGCTGCTCCCGTTCCTTCACCACGTCTCCGATCACGACCACGGCAGGGGCCTCCAGGCCCGCTTTCAGAACCTTGGCGGGCAGGGTCTTCACCGTACCCGTGACCGTCCGCTGAAGCCCCGTGGTGGCCCACTGGATGGCCGCGGCGGGAGTGGACGCGTCCTGGCCGAATCCGACCAGGGCCTCACACACCTCCGCCAGCTTCCGCATGCCCATCAGCATGACCTTGGTGCCTTGCGCTCCGGCAATGCCCTTCAGGTCCAGGGAGGATTCCTTTTTATTCACGTCCTCATGGCCCGTGAACACGGTAAACTGCGTGCAGTGCCTGCGGTGCGTCACCGGAATGCCCGCGTAAGCCGGCCCCGCAATGGCGGAGGTAATGCCCGGAATGACCTCAAACGGCACGCCCGCTTCATGCAGGGCGTCCGCTTCCTCCCCTCCGCGTCCAAAGACGTAGGGGTCTCCACCCTTCAGGCGCACCACCCTTTTTCCGGCACTCCCCAACTTGACCAGCAGGGCGTTGATTTCCTCCTGCGGCAAAGCGTGGCGGGAAGCCCGCTTGCCCACAAAAATCCGTTCACATGCGGCAGGGGCCCAGTTCAGCATCTCCGCGGAACTCAGCGCATCATACACCAGCACTTCCGCCGTTTCCACCAGCTCACGGCCGCGGACGGTCATCAGGCCGGGGTCTCCGGGACCCGCTCCAAGCAAATAAACAATACCCTGTTGCATGCTGCCATTCAACTCCATCACCCTCTTTTTGGCGACAATAAACCCCGCCATGTCCGGATTCATTCCATTTATGGCTAAATTGTCACAGAGCATCCGCAAAAGTTTCTTGGTTTTTGAATAAATATAATTATTACGTATTTATGAATATTTCACGTATACTTACGACCACTCTTGCCGCCGCGTTCGCTCTCCCGGCTTTAGCGGATATTCCGGCTTCCAGCGTTCCCGCCCCCGTGAAGGAGCAGGTGCAGAAGCAATACCCGAACGCCGGGGCTATCGAATGGGATTTCGACAATGACGAGGATATTTATGAAGCGGAATTCCGCCTCAACGGCCTGGAATACGAGGTAAAGCTTTATCCTGACGGCACTGTCTGCCTGGTTAAGGCGGACATGCGCCTTCAGGATCTTCCCGCCCCCGTTACGGCGGCTATCGCCCGCGATTTCCCGGGGTACGCTCCCCGCCGCGCCAAGCAGATCACCGCCAGGGGCGCCATGAAGTACCGGGTGGACTGCCGGTCCGAGTCCGCCGCCGTCCGCAAACTGGAGCTTTATTATGCCCCGGACGGCAAGCTTCTCTCCCGGAAGGCGGACGATTGAATTCGCCGTTCTTCCGCATGTTTCCGTATGACAGAAGCCGGGGGGCCATCCCCCGGAGGCTGACACGGCATCCTCTGGATTCAACAAAGCCTTATGATATAAGGTCAAACTTGCAATGATTGAATTATTCAATATAGACCTCCTTTCCTACACGGCCCAGGCGGCGGAAAACGCCCCGCAGCATTCCTACACCATTTACTGGATGATTCTGCTGGGCTCCATGCTTCTGAGCTGGCTGGTCAGCGCCCGCATGAAGAGCCGTTTCAGCGAATATTCCCAGATTCCCATTCCGGTGACCGGGCGGGAAGTGGCGGAGCAAATGCTGAAGGACAACCATATTACGGACGTGAAGGTGATTTCCACGCCCGGCCACCTGACGGACCATTACAATCCGGCGGACAAGACCGTCAACCTGAGCGAATCCGTCTACAATTCCAACAGCATCGCCGCCGCGGCCGTGGCAGCCCATGAAGTGGGGCATGCCGTGCAGCATGCCCAGGCCTACCACTGGCTGGGCCTGCGGTCCGCGCTGGTTCCCATCGTCCAGTTCTCCTCCAACATGGTAAGCTTTGTGCTGATCATCGGCATTGTACTGCTGGCCATGGGCGGTTCACCGTGGGTGCTGGGGCTGGGCATCGGCCTGTTTGCCATCACTACCATCTTCGCGTTCATCACGCTTCCGGTAGAGTTTGACGCTTCCGCCAGGGCCCTGAAGTGGCTGGACCGCTCCCACCTGATGAATTACTTTGACCACGGAAAGGCCAAGAGCGCCCTGTTCTGGGCGGCCATGACCTACGTGGTGGGCGCGCTTTCCTCCCTGGCCATGCTGCTGTATTACGTGTTCATCTTCCTGAACGCCCGCGGCAGGGAATAACCCGGGGCACGGGCGCAGCGGTATACGGGGTTCCAGCCGATGCGGATGACAGGACTTTTTCCCGAAAAAAGGGGAGCACGTTTCCGTGCTCCCCTTTTTTAACGCATCAGGCGCGGGCAGCGGCCCCGCATGGGGTTCCGTCTTCCCGCGCCTTTTCGCGGCGGCCATTCCGGCCGCTTTTTTGCAATCGTGCTGCCTTATGCTTCTTCCGGGTGGTTCGGTTTCCTCTTTCCCGCCGTCAGGCGGAAGAAGAGGGGAACCAGGAAGATCGCCAGCAGCGTGGCCGTAATGATGCCGCCCAGCACTCCCGTGCCTACGGCGCGCTGGGCGCCCGCCGCCGCCCCGTGGGCGAAGGCCAGCGGAACCACCCCGGCGCCAAACGCCAGGGAGGTCATCAGGATGGGCCTCAGGCGCAGTTTGGCGGCGGTCACGGTGGCTTCCATCACGCCCATTCCCTCCCGGTAGAATTCCTTGGCCACTTCCACAATGAGGATGGCATTCTTGGCGGAAAGGCCGATGGTCGTGATCAGGCCCACCTTGAAGTAGATGTCATTGGGCATGTCGCGCAGGAAAACGGCCAGAAGGGCCCCGAGCAGCCCCAGAGGCACCACCAGGATGACGGCCAGCGGAATGGACCAGCTTTCATAGAGCGCCGCCAGCACCAGGAAGACAATCAGGATGGACAGGGAGAACAGGAGGGTGGCCTGGGAGCCTGCCAGCTGTTCTTCATAAGACTGCCCCGTCCATTCAAAGCCCACGCCCTGCGGCAGGGTGGCGGTAATCTGTTCCAGGGCTTTCATAGCGTCCCCGCTGCTTTTGCCTGGCGCGGCGGAGCCGTTAATCGTGAAGGAGGGATAATTGTTGTAGCGCGTGAGCTGGGGAGGGCCCGCCGTCCAGTCCAGCCGGACGAAGGAGGAGAGGGGCAGCAGCTTCCCCTGGTCATTGCGCACATGCAGGTCTTCGATGTCATTGCCGTTCAGACGGCTTTTTCCGTCCGCCTGGATAATGATGCGGCGCACCTGGCTGTCGTGCATGAAGTCCCCCACGTAGCTGGAGCCGAACATGACGGCCAGCGAGTTGCTGATTTCCGTGATGGGCACCCCCATGGAGAAGGCTTTTTCCCGGTCAATGGAGACGTGCAGGCGCGGCGTATCCGCCTGGCCGGAGAAGTAAACGCCCGCCAGATTGGGGTCCGCATTGGCGCGGGCCAGAAGTTCGTCACGGGCTTCCACCAGCCGGTCATAGCCCAGGCCGCCCCTGTCCTGAAGACGGAAGTCAAACCCGGAGGTGTTGCCCAGTTCCGGCAGCGCGGGCATGTTCAGGGCCATGACGAGCATCTGGCGGTCCCCGGCAAAGCGCATGTTGACACGGTCAATGATTTCCTGGGCGGAGTTGCCCGGCCCGGTGCGTTCATCCCATTTTTTCAGGCCGATGAACAGGATGCCCATGTTGGTGCCGGAGCCCATGAAGCTGAAGCCTCCCACGGAGTAGGCATATTCCACGGGTTCATGCTTCATCAGGTATTCCTCCACCTCGCGCAGGCGGGTGCTCGTTTCCTCCTGGAGCGTTCCGGCAGGAAGGGCCACCATCGTCATGAAGTTGCCCTGGTCTTCCTCCGGAAGGAAGGAGGTGGGAAGCGTCATGTACAGGTACCCGGCTCCCGCAATGATGAGCACATACAGGAACAGGGAGCGCACGGGGCGCTTGATAATTCCGGTCACGGCGCTGCCGTACCGGTCCGTGGACCGGTGGATTGTCCTGTTGAACCATCCGAAGAATCCCTTTTTCTCCTGATGCTCCACGGAGGAAGCCTTCAACATGGCGGCGCAGAGCGCCGGAGTCAGGGAAAGGGCCAGGAATGCGGAGAAGGAGATGGAGACAATGAGCGTTACGGCAAACTGCCGGTAAATGTTGCCCACCGCCCCGCTGAAAAACGCCATGGGAATGAAGACCGCCACCAGCACGGTGGTGATGCCCACGATGGCGCCGCCGATCTGCTTCATGGCCTTGACCGTGGCGCGGCGCGCATCCAGCCCTTCCTCCATCATGATGCGTTCCACGTTTTCCACCACCACAATGGCGTCATCCACCAGAATGCCGATGCTGAGCACCATGCCGAACATGGTAAGCATGTTGATGGAGAAGCCGGAGAGCCACATCACGGCAAAGGTTCCCAGCAGGGCTACGGGAACAACGAGCGTCGGGATGAGGGTGGCCCGGAAGTTCTGGAGGAACAGGAACATGACCAGGAACACCAGGACAATGGCTTCCACCAGGGTGGAGATGACCTTCTGGATGGAGATTTCCACGAAATGGGTCGTTTCATACGGAATCTGGTAGGTAACGCCGGCCGGAAAGTCCCGGGCCAGTTCATCCATCTTGGCCTTGAGCAGGCCCATGGTTTCCACGGCGTTGGACCCCGGAGCCATCTTGATGGCCATGCCGGTGGCGGTCTGCCCGTTGCAGCGGGAGAAGAAGGCGTAGCTGTTGGCGCCCAGCTCCACCCGCGCCACGTCCCCCAGCTTGACGGAAGAACCGTCTGAAAGCGTTCTCAGGGCAATGGAGGCGAATTCCTCCGGCGTGCGGAAGGCTTCCTCCGCCACCACGGTGGCATTGATGGGGGCGGAGTCGGAAACGGCGGCTCCGCCGATGTCGCCGATGATGATGCGCTCGCTCTGGGCGGCTACGGCGTTTACAATGTCCGTGGGTGTGAGCCCCAGCGCCTCCAGCTTTTCCGGATCAGGCCAGATGCGCATGGACGTTTCAGCGCCGAACTGCTCCACGCGCCCGACGCCCTTCACGCGCTTCAGCTCCGGGATGATGCGGGCGGAAGCCCATTCCCCCAGCTCCGTATCATTCAGGGCCCCCGTGGAGGAAAGGGAGATCATCGCCTGAATGTTGTTGGAGGATTTTTCCACGAACACCCCTTCCCTCCGGACGGATTCCGGCAGGCGTGATTCCACGATTTTCAGGCGGTTCTGGACTTCCACGGCGGCAATGTCCGGGTCCGTACCCTGCTCAAAGGTGGCGATGATTTCCACCATGCCGCTGGAGCTGCTGCTGGCGGACATGTACAGGAGCCCCGGCGCGCCATTGATTTCCCTTTCAATGACGGCGGTGACGGCTTCTTCCGTGTCCTGGGCGGAGGCCCCCGGATACGTGGTGCGCAGGGAGATGACCGGCGGCGCGATGTCCGGATACTGGGCAATCGGCAGGCTGGGAATAGCCAGCAGCCCGATCAGGGAAATCAGCAGGGCTACTACCCACGCGAAAATGGGGCGGCGTATAAAGAAGTCAGGCATGACGGTTTATTGCTGGGAGTTGGATTGCGGCTGGGGCGCGGCGGTGCGGACCTGCATGCCGGGCCTGAGGGACATGATGTGGCTGACCACCACCTTGTCCCCGTCCTTGAGGCCTTCGGAAACCAGCCATTCCCGGCCATTCAGCGTATCCGCCTTGACGGGGCGCATTTCCAGCGCGCCGTCCCGGCCCACCACAAAGACGGAGGCGCCCTGCGCGGTGCGGATGACGGCGTCACGGGGGATGGCGAACACGTTGTCGCGCACCGCCTTGTCAAATACCACGCGCACATAGGCTCCGGGAAGAAGCTCATAGTCCGGGTTGGGGAACTGGGCGCGCATTTCAATGGTATCCGTATTCGGATCCACCGCCATGTCGGAGAAGATGATCTTGCCGGAATGGGGGTATTCCTCCCCGTTGGAGAGCAGCAGGCGCACCTTGATGTCCTCCAGCGGCACCCCCTTCCACAGGCCGGACACCACGGCCCGGCGCAGGCTGCTGTACTGGGAGGCCGGCTGGCTGAACCGCACGTAAATGGGGTCTATCTGCTCAATGGTGGTCAGGTGCGTGAATTCATTCTGGTTGGCAAACGCCCCTTCCGTCACCAGCGCGCGGCGCACGCGGCCGGAGATGGGAGCCTCCACCCGGGTGTACTCCAGATTCAGGCGAGCCTGCTCCAGGGATGCGGCGGCGGCGGCGTACTCCGCCCTGGCGCGGTCTTCCTCCGCCCTGGCCTGCTTGTGCTCGCGCACGCTGACGGCCCCCTTGGCGACAAGGGAGGAATAGCGCGCGGCCTTGTCCTCCGCGTCCGCCAGCACCGCCTTGGCGCGGGCCACCGTTGCCTTGCATTCATCCAGAACGGCCTGAAGGGGCGCGGGGTCTATTTTGAAGAGAAGATCGCCGGGCCGGACCGTCTGCCCTTCCTGATAGCAGCGTTCCTGGATGATTCCGGTCACGCGGGCGCGGACTTCCGCCTGCAGGTAGGCCTCCATGCGGCCGGGAAGATTGGCGGTTACGGGGACCTGCGTGCCGTGAGCCGTCAGCACGGCTACTTCCGGCACCATGCCTGCGGGAGGTCCGGCGGCCTGGTTTTCATCCTCCTGACGGCAGGAGGGCAGAACCGCCAGAAGAGAGAAGCAGAGAAAGAGAAGACAAGTCGTTTTCATAAGTAATAATACTGTAATTAAGCCTCAAGAGATCCCGGAACCGCACTTCCGACAAGACCGGAGATTTTTCAATTGCCATATGATGTAAAGTATCCCATAATGGGAGAGTCAAGAGGTAATGAAAAGATTAAGAGGGACGGCTTTTTATCATTTGTTGTAAGCCATTGACAGAAAAATTTAAATGAAGACGCAGAGATTTCGTCTTCATAAAGATTTCTTTTACATGTAGAAGCGGTTCCCGCCGGGAATGCTCCTGAAGAAGGAAATCCGTTTCCCTCCAACCGCGATACAGGATGGACAAGCAGAATTTACTCACCATCGGCAGCCTGTCCAAACAGACCGGCGTGCATATCAAATCCCTCCGGTATTACGAACAGCTGGGCATTCTGCGCCCGGCCCATACGGACCCGGATACCGGGTACCGTTACTACACCCTTTCCCAGATTCCCGTGGTGGACGCCATCCGCGCCTGCATCTTTCTGGATATTCCCCTGAAGGAGTTCACCACCTTTCTGACCAAGGACCAGCAGAGAATCCACTACAAAAAGCTTATTTCCCACGGCACCATGCTGGCGCACCAGAAAATCAGGGACATTCAGGAGAAACTGCGCCTGCTGGAAAAATTCCAGAAGCAGATGGACCGGATGGAAGGCTTCCAGCACAGCGAGGGGCAGACCGTCCACGCACTGCCGGAAAAATATTGCTGGGCGGTGCCCTATGCCGGGAAACAGCACAGCCCGGATTACAATATCCTCATTACCCGCATGTTTGAAGACATCAGCCGCAATAACCTGCGTCTGGGCGCGGAAGCCGGGCTCCTTTCCTTCCACCGGAGCGCAGGAACGGAACAGTTCCTGTACGTGGAGGTGGAGGCGAGAAAGAAAGACGCCCGGCAGCTGAAAGAAATCATGCGCCTGCCTGCCGCCTCCTTCCTCTGCGCCATCACGCAGGAAAGCGGCATCGGAAAAGCCCCTCTCGTCTTTCCGGAACTTTTCGCACTGGGGTATGATAAAATCATCATGGAAACGGAGTTGTTTTCCGGAGATTACGATGTGGTCCACCCCAAATTCGAACTGAGATGCTCCCTCCCCCCGGAAGAGAAGTGAAACGGAAAGATTTTTCCGGAACAGTCAACGGGTGAAGGGGATGTAAAAAGCGCCCTTGGCGTCCCGGGGTCCCCGGTCCGCGCTCCCGCCGCCCTGCGGGGCAGCCGGAACGCCCGTCCAGGCCCACAGGCACGGAGTCTCCGGAAGTTTCATGAAATGGCATTGCATTTCCCCATTCAGCATATAAAATAATGGGGTGGCACATTGCGACACTAAACAACCGGACCTGAAGGAAAGCGCCGTCAAGGCTTACAAGGCCATGTTGCTGGCGCGGGCTTTTGACACGAAAATTTCCAGCCTGTATAAAGCGGGTAAAATCACGGGCGGCGTTTACCTGGGCCGCGGCCATGAAGCGATTGCCGCCTGCGGCGGCGTTTTCCTGACTGCCGGGCATGATGTGATCGCCCCCTTCATCCGGGAACAGGCGGCGCGCATCGCCTGGGGGGAACCGATTATTGAAGCGGCGCGCTCCTACCTGGGCTCCGCCCTGGGCTACATGAAGGGGCGGGACGGGAACGTGCACCGCGGGCTCCCGGCGGAAGGGTACATGGCCCCCATCAGCCATTTGGGCAGCACGGTTGCCTTCGTCATCGGCTGCCTGTTTGCCAAGCGGCTGGACGGCAAGCTGCCCGGCCCCGTGGGCGTGGCCTTCTGCGGAGACGGCACCACCTCCACCGGGGCCTTCCATGAAGCGGCCAACATGGCGAACGTGGAACATCTGCCGCTGGTGCTCGTGGTGACCAACAATCAATTTGCCTATTCCACGCCCAATGTCCGGGAATTCGGGGAAGCCTCCCTGGCGGACAGGGGCCGCGGCTACGGCTTCACCGTGCATGAAACGGACGGCACGGATTTCTTGTCCACGCTGGAAACGTTCCGCACCGCCGTCAGCAACGCGAGGGAGGGCCTGGGCCCCCAGTGGGTGCTTGCCAAGACCCTGCGCATGTGCGGCCACGGCGAACATGACGACGCCTCCTACATCCCCAGGGAACTGAAGGAGGAGTATAACAAAAAAGACCCCGTGCTCGTCGCGGAGCGCCAGCTTCTGGAAGCCGGATGGCTGACGCCGGAAGAAGTGGCGGACCTGAAAAAGCAGTATGCCGATGAAGTGCAGCTGGCCGTGGCTACCGCCCAGCGGGAACCGGAGCCGGACCCCTTCCGGGAAGACTGGAACGCCACGGTATGGAGACCTTATTAAGCCTGCAAACGGAATATTCCCATGAGCGTAACATACATTGATGCCATTCACGACGCCCAGAAAGACCTGCTGACGGAAGACAAGGACGTTTTCCTGTACGGGCAGGACATAGGCGTTTTCGGCGGCGCTTTTAAAGCGACCAAGGGCCTCAAGGAGCTCTTCCCGGACCGGGTGATTGACGCCCCCATCAGTGAGGACGCCATGGCCGGCATGGTCACCGGGGCCGCCGTCATGGGCAAGAAGCCCATCATGGAAGTCCAGTTTGCGGACTTCAGCACCATCGCCTTCAACCAGATCGTCAACATGGCGGCCACCCATTACTACCGCACGGGCATTCCGGCCAATATCACGGTGCGCCTGCCCTGCGGCGGAACGCCCGGCACGGGCCCCTTCCACAGCCAGAGCCTGGAAGCCCTGTTTGCCCATTATCCGGGCCTGCACGTGATGACCCCGGCCACGGTGGCCGACGCCTACTGGATGCTGCGCCAGGCCGTGGAAGTGCCTGATCCCGTGATCTTCCTGGAACACAAGTTCCTGTACCGCTGGCTGAAGGCGGAGGACAACTACCGGGAAGCCCCGGTCGTCCCCTTCGGCATGGCCCGCATCGCCCGCACCGGAAAGCACGCCACCGTGGTGGCTTACAGCGCCATGGTGCCGGAAGCCGTGCGTGCGGCGGACCTGCTCGCCAAGGAGAGCGGTTATGAAGTGGAAGTAGTGGACCTCCGCACGGTGCGCCCGCTGGACATGGATACCGTCATCGCCTCCGTAGCGCGCACCGGACGCGTCCTGGTCATCGGGGAAGACTTCCCGTGGGGAGGCGTCACGGCGGAAGTGGTTTCCCGCATTGTAGCGGAGGGGTTCCATCTGCTGGACGCCCCGCCCCAGCGGCTCAACGCCAGGGACACCCCCATTCCCCAGCATCCCAACCTCTGGAAGGCCCACCGCCCCACGATGGAATCCATCGCGGCCTCCATCCGTCACCTTTTATCCATCTGATCCAACCCAGTTTCCACCATGCCTAAAGTACCCATTCTGATGCCCCAGCTCGGGGATTCCATTGCGGAAGCCACCGTGCTGCGCCTGCTGGCGGCCCAGGGCGATACCGTAGAAGCCGACCAGGAAATCTTTGAGGTAGAGACCAACAAGGCCACCATGGGCGTTACCACCATGTGCGGCGGCGTCCTGAGCGATGTGTTTATCAAGGAAGGGGAATCCGTCGTGGTCGGCGCCTGCATGGCCATGATTGATGCCACGGAGGAGGAGATTGAGCGTTCCGGGGCTACTCCCGCCGGCGAATCGCCTTCCCTTCCGGCCAGTCCGGAATCCGTGCCCCAGCCCGTGCCCGCCCCAGCCAGCCAGGAGGACAAGCCCGCCGGGGTGCACTTCGGCGTGACGGGGGAATCCTACCAGGAAAACGGCACGGACCTGAAAGTCCAGCCCAGCGTGCGCGGCCTCCCGGTGCCTGCCGGCATGAAGGGAGCGCACTACATGTCCCCGCGCATGAAGGCGCGCATGGATGAACTGGGCATGAGCGCCTCAGACATCGCCTTCATCTCCGGTTCCGGAGCCGGAGGACGCGTCACCATTGACGATTTGGAAGAATTCCTGGAATACGTGAGCCAGTGGCCGCACCGCAAGGCCTCATCCATGCGGCTGGCCGTGGCGGACGCCATGCGCCGGAGCTGGACGCGCCCCCTGGCTTCCGCCGGGCGCCCGGTCTTCATGGACCCCCTGATCAAGCACAGGCAGCATTCTCCGCTGCGGCCCGGCATCACCCTGTACTTTGCCCGCGCCCTGGCCCTGGCCCTGGCGGAAAGCCCGGAATGCGCCGGCTACCTGGTGGGGGAAAACATCCTTTCCCCCAAGACCATTGACATCGGCATCGCCGCGCAGGTGGCGGACGGCGTCATGGTTCCCGTACTCCGCCGCGTGAACGAACGGACGATGGAAGAACTTCTGGAAGACTACAACCGGCTGATCGCCCAGGCGCGCCGCCGCAGGCTGGCCCCGGAAGACAGCACGGGAGGCATCGCCACGGTCACCAACTTCGGCGGCTTCGGCCTCACCTTTGCTGCGCCCATGCCCATGCCCAGCGAATCCCTCATCCTGGGGGTGGGCGCCGTTACCAAGACTCCGGTCTGGAGCGACGAGGTGGAGGCGTTCATTCCCATTTCCAAGGCCAACATCGTGGCTACGGGGGACCACCGCGTGGTGGACGGCGCGGACATCGGCCGCCTGCTCAAGCGCGTGGCGGAACTTCTCCAGCGCCCGGAATACCTGTAACCAGCCCCACGTTCCCGCACGCTTCACGCCGCATGACGACAGACCCGCCCGTATTAGGCCTGGTAGCCGGAGACGGCCTCTACCCGGAATACATTGTCCGGGGCGCGCGCCGCCGGACGCCGGAGCTGCGCATTGTGGCCGTGGGCTTCAAGGGGGAGACCAATCCCGCCGTCATCCCCCTGTGCGATGTCTACAAGGAGTTCAGCGTGGGGCAGCTCAGCAAGCCGTTCTCCTTCCTGAAAAAGAACGGCGTGCAGAACGTCATCATGGCCGGAGGCATCAACCCGAAGAATATTCTTTCCCTCCGTCCGGACCTGCGCGCCCTTTCCGTACTGATGCGCATGCCGGAGAAAAACGCGGATTCCCTGCTGGGGGCCGTCATCACGGAGGCGGAAAAGGAAGGCTTCACCATCCTGCCCGCCTTCACGTACATGGAAGAGCACATGCCGCAGCCGGGCCACATCGCCGGACCGCGGCCCACGCCCGAACAATGGGAGGACGCCGTCTTCGGCATGCAGATGGCCAAGGAAATCACGCGCCTCCACATCGGGCAGTCCGTCATTGTGCACCACGGCACCGTGGTGGCCGTGGAAGCCATTGAAGGCACCAACAACTGCATCCGCCGCGGCGGCGAGCTGGGCAACGGCAAACCCGCTACGCTGGCCAAAGTGGCCCGCCTGGGGCATGACATGCGCTTTGACATTCCCACCATCGGCCCCGTCACCATCCAGACGTGCGCGGAATGCGGCATCAGGCAAATCGCCCTGGAAGCGGGAAAAACCATCCTGCTGGAACGTGACAGGGTGGAGCAGCTCTGCAAAAAGCACAAGATCAGCCTGCACGCCCTCCAGCTCCCGGAACAGGGCGGCCCTTGCCCGGCAGACCGGCCTGCATAAAAATCCCCTCGCCCGGAAACCCGGACAAGGGGAAATCATTCCGCATACGGGATGCGGAATAAAAAACGGCTTATTCAACCGCCGGAATTAAGCGTTTTTGTCCTTGTCCATCATGGACTTGGCCTTGTCGCTTACCCCGGAAGCCATATCCTTGACGCCTTCCTTGCCTTTTTCGTAGGCGTCTTTCATTGCTTTCTTGCCTTCTTCCATCTTTCCGGAAGCGGCATCTTTCGAGCATCCACAGCCTTCATGCATATGGTTCATATGATCTTTGGAGTCACACATAATAATTAAATGGTTTGTTTTTTAATTGTTTGAATTAACCGTTTTTCGCAGCGTCGCCGATGGCTTCGGCCTTATCGGCAGCCCTGTCCGCCGCATGGTCTACGGCTTCCTTGCTGTCCTGGTAAGTATCCTTCACGGCTTCCTTGCTCTTTTCGTAAGCGTCCTTCACCGCTTCCTTGCCTTCCTTCATTTTTTCAGAAGCGGCGTCCTTGGCGGCTTTGGCACCCTTTTTCATGTGGTCCTTGGCTTCGGCCATGTCCTTGTCACCCTTGGTGCAGGAATCGCTGTTACAGGCGCTCTGGGCCAGGGCCACGACGGGAACTGCAACGGCTACCGCTGCTATAGCATATATCAATTTTTTCATGACGTTGTTCTATTTGGATTCATTCCAATAGACTCTTTCTTCATGAAAAACTATGAATACAGTCGTGTCATTCTGCGTTCACTCCTGCAAATCAAAAGCCATAAACGCCGCTGAGGCAACGCAGTCCCGGCACGGAACGCAGCCTTCTTTTTTCAGCTCCCTGCAATGGGAATAACCCAGCTTTTCCACAAACCGCCGCTTCAGCTCCTCCCTTGACTGCACGGGCGTGCACAGGAGCGCTCCATATAAGGCGCCGCATACTCCGTCAGGCGCTCTTCCGGTGCCGCACGCGGAGACGGCTTCCAGCAAATCCTCCCTTCCCAGGGCCGCGCAAACGGCCTGGGCGCAGTTGTGGCGCCAGGGTTCCGTGCGGAAAGTGGACAGCGCCTTTTCTTCAATGTTCATGCCCCCACTGTAGGCCCGGCCCCCTTCCGGGTCAAGAGCCCCGTCCTGCCTTCCCACCCGCAAGCTACGCCGCCGTATTCCGGACGGATTCCGGGTGCGGAAAACATAAGCCGTCCGGGAAACCGCCGGCAGCGGCGCTCACTTTCCGGCAAGCCGGCGGCTGGTCTCCAGGCGCGCGGCCAGTTCCTCAAAAGGAACGGCGCCGTCCAGACAGAGGCTTACCCAGTTTTTCTTATTCATGTGGTAGGCCGGAAAACGGCTGCGATGGTCCACAAGGCCGTCAAGCTCGCCGGGGCAAACCCGCAAATTCAGCACCTCCACCCTTTCCTTGGAACTGCCGCCCAGTTTCAACCGCGGCACGGCCAGGAAAACGGCATACCATTTTTCCGTGTCCTTCCGGCGTACGATGGCGCTCCCCGGCGACTTGCGCCACAGGAATTCCAGTTCGTCCCCGTAAACCTCCCGGACATGGGTGATGAGGCTCCGGGCGGGACCTCCCTTGAAGAAATCGGGCTCAAAGCAGCATTCCGCCACATGCCACAGCTCTTCCTCATATTCTCTGCGCAGCGCCCTTTCCTGCAACCTGTCCGCCGCCTGAGCTGATTGCAGGATGTCCTTCCCGTCCGCATCATGCATCACCACACTGACGGAACCGTCCGCGTGTATTTCAAATTCCATGCGGCGCCGGCCATTCAGCAGTTTTGCCCGGTATGTAAAACCATTTTCCCCGCGAACGCAGCCGAAGGGAAGCAGCTTTTCCACACACAGCCTCCTGTCCCTGAAAACGCGTTCCACGGCTTTTTCATACCAGGTTTTCCGGGAAATGCGGCGAAAGAACATAGGAGAAATAAAGTTAAAGGCGGGTAGGAAGTGGGAACCGTCACCCGCATCCCTTGCGGACGTGCAGGACCAGGAGAAACCATGATAAAACCGCACAAGAACGGTGCAAGGCCAAAATAACCTGCGCCCCATCTCCGGGGCACGCACCGGGAAAAGGCCTTACCTCCCCGTCAGCACGTACCACACGAACAGGCTGTTATGCTTCACGTAACGCTTGAGCAGCCTCCCCGGCTCCCGGTAAATGCGGTACAGCCATTCCAGGCCGTTCCTCTGCATCCACCGGGGAGCGCGTTTCACCGTTCCGGCATGAAAAGCAAATGCGGCCCCTACCCCCACATAAACCGCCGGGGGCAGCAGCTCCTTCTGTTCCGCCATCCACCGTTCCTGCTTGGGGCAGCCCAGGCCCACCCAGACCACATTGGCCCCGCTTGAGGCGATGGCCTCCCTCATGGCCCTCCGGTCTTCCTCCGTCCAGGAATGGAAGGGAGGGGAATAGGCGCCGGCCAGATGGAAAGCGGGGTGCTTCTCCTTCAATACGGAGCCCAGAACCTCCAGCATTTCTTCATCCCCGCCCAGCAGAAAATGGCGCAGTTCCGGATAGGCGGCATTCGCCCTGACCAGGGCTTCCATCAAATCCGGCCCGCTTACGCGTTCAGCGGCCCTTTCCCCGGCGGAAAGCCCCTGGTTCAGCTTCCACACCACGGGCATGCCGTCCGGGCAAACCACGTCCATCTTTTCCAGCACGGCTCCGTAATCCGGATCATGCACGCCGAGGGTCATCACGTGCACATCCGCGGCGGCTACCAGGCACGGGGCCTGCGCTTCCGGCGCATGCTCCGCCAGGGCGCGGCTCAATTCCTCCACGGAACTGACGGCCACGGGAAAGCCGAACACCTTCCTGGTCTGGCATGGAATCCGTGCGCCGGGCTGGTCAGGATCGTTTGGAGCAGTCATGGCCTGGTGGGAATGAAGGAAGGAAATTACGGCAGGGACAGCCTCAGGCCGTCGTAGGCCGGAATGACATTTTCCGGCAGTTTGCCGGAAAGAATATGGTAATCCATGTCATGGGACATGTGGGTCAGCACGGCACGCCGGGGCCGGATGGCGGCAATGGCGGCCAGGGATTCCTCCAGGCACAGATGCGTGGGGTGCAAATGATAACGCAAGCCGTCAATGATCAGCAGGTCAACCCCTTTCATGGCCTCCAGGGAGGCCTCCGGAATGCTTTTCACATCCGGCATGTATGCCAGCCGCTGCCCTTCCGCCTCCAGCACGTAGGCATAAGTCTCCACCCCGGCATGCATTACGGGAAGAGGCGTCACCAGCACGCTCCCTACGCGGAACGGCTCCGTCACCACGTGAGGTTCCGGCCTGACGTAGCCGCTCCGGGCCGTTTTCGGTTCAAACGCCCAGCCGTACATGGTCCGCAGGGCCTCCATTGTCTGCGGGGAAGCGTACAGGGGCAGGCCGCCGGACCTGCGCCAGCAGAAGGCGCGCAGATCGTCAAACCCGCCCACATGGTCCACATGGGCGTGCGTGTACAGCACAGCGTCCACGTCCGTGATGTTTTCCCGCAGGGCCTGCTGACGCAGGTCCGGGGAGGAATCCAGCAGAATGCGGGTGCCCGCGGCTTCCACGTAAATCGAAGAACGCAACCGCTTGTTCCTGGGATCCGGCGATGTGCAGACCGCACAGGAGCAACCTATCTGGGGAACTCCGGTGGACGTCCCGGTACCCAGAAAGAGAATGTTCATCACAGAGGTCATGATTGCGTTTAGAGCAAATGATGCCATAATGCATTCAAAATCCAAAGCCCGAATGCTTACATTGCTGAAAATTAGAAACCTGGCCCTTGTGGACCAGCTACTCTGGGAACCCAGCTCCGGCTTCATCTGCATCACGGGGGAAACGGGCGCGGGGAAATCCGTCATCATCGGCGCCATACGACTGGCGCTGGGAGAACGCGCGGACAAAACGCTCATCCGGTCCGGAGAACAGCAATGCAGCGTAGAGGCCGTGTTCCACCTGCCGGACTCCTCCCCGGTGCACGCCATTCTGAATGAACACGGCGTGCCGCCCTGCGAAGACGGCAACCTGATCATCAAGCGCATTATTTCCTCCACGGCCAACCGCCAGTTCCTGAATGACAGCCCGTGCACCCTGAACCTGCTGCGGGAGGCGGGCGCCTGCCTGGTGGACATGCACGGCCCCAGCGACCACCGCTCCCTGATCTCCCAGGAAAGGCAGCTTTCCCTGCTGGACGCCTTCGGCGAACACGCCCCCCTGATGCACGCCTACGCGGACGCGTGGCGGCAGTGGCAGGACGCGCGCCGGGCGTATGACGACCTGGAGCATGCGGAAGCGGCCACGGCGCGGGAAATAGAACTGCTGCGCCACCAGGTGGACGAGATAGACGCCGCCGCCTTCACGCCGGAGGAAGTGCTCACGCTGGAGGAACGCTGGCAGCGCGCCCGCAACGGCACCAGGCTTCAGGAACAGGTTTCCAGAATGCTTGCCATGCTGGAGGAAACGGATGTTCCCGGCCTGGGTTCCCAGTTGAGGGAACTGACCCGGGCGGCCCATGAACTGGAGCGCATGGACGCCTCCACCGCCGGGTGGCTGGCTCCGCTGGCGGAAGTGAATCTGGAGCTCAAGGAGATTGAGGGACGCCTGGCAGATTATTCCTCCGAGCTGGATTCCGATCCACGGGAACTTTTCCAGCTGGAAGAGCGCATCAACCTGCTGGAATCCCTGAAAATGAAATACGGCCCTTCCTTTGAAGACGTCTGCGCCCGGAGGGAGGAGGCGGCCCACCGCCTGGACCGCATCGAGCACCGCACGGAACGCCTGGAAGAGCTGCGGGCCTCCATGGCCGTCCTGCGCAAGCAGGTGGACGCCGCCGGACAGGCCCTGACCAAAGCGCGGCAGGCATCCGCGCCCAAACTGGCTTCCTCCATCGTCAGGCATTCCCGGGAACTGGGCTTCCGCCAGGCCGTCTTTGAAGTGGGCCTGTCCCCCCTCCACGAACCTGGCTCCCAGGGAATGGAAACGGTGGAATTCCTGTTCGGCCCCAATCCGGGGGAACCCTCCAAGCCTCTCCGGCTGATCGCTTCCAGCGGGGAGCTGGCCCGCATCATGCTGGCGATTAAAAGCGCGCTGGCCCACAAGGATTCCACCCCCCTGCTGGTATTTGATGAAATAGACGCCAACGTGGGCGGGGAAGTGGCGCGGGCCGTAGGCTTCAAGATGCAGCAGCTGGGGAACCGGCACCAGGTCATCTCCATCACGCACTTCCCGCAGGTGGCCGCGCTGGCGTCCCACCACTATCTGGTCCAGAAAGCTTCCGCGGGCAACCGCACCATCTCCTGCCTGCGGGAGGTGAGCCATGAAGACCGGATAGACGAGCTGGTCCGCATGCTGGGCGGCGGAGGCGACCACGCGCGCACGCTGGCCCAAGCCCTGCTTCAGCCCTCCTGAACGGACGCGTTAAAAGAGAGACAAGACCCTCTTATTTTTCCAGACGGGGCTTGAAGCCGCGCAACCGCAGGGAATTGAACACCACGCACAGGGAGCTCAGGCTCATGGCTCCGGCGGCAATCATGGGATTCAGCGTAAGGCCGAAGGCGGGATACAGGCACCCGGCGGCCAGCGGAATGCCGATGATGTTGTAAAAGAAGGCCCAGAAGAGGTTCTGCCTGATGATGTGCAGGGTGGTGCGGCCCAATTGAAGGGCTTCCGCCACGCCCACGGGATTGCTTTTCATCAGCACAATGTCGGAAGACTCCATCGCCAGCTCCGTTCCGGATTTCATGGAAATGCCCACCCGGGCGCAGGCGAGCGCGGGGGCGTCATTCACGCCGTCACCCACCATCGCCACCTTGTCCCCCCGTTCCTCCATCTTCATCACATGGGAGGCCTTTTCATCCGGCAGAACGTCGGAAATCACTTCATCTATGTGGAGTTCTCCCGCCATGTGCCGCGCCGTGGCGGCGTTGTCCCCCGTCAGCATGACCACGCGCAGGTTCATCCGCTTCAGATTGTCCACGGCCGCGCGGCTGTCCGGTTTCAGGGAATCCGCCACCATGATCACTCCGGCGGGACGGTCTTCCCTGCCCACATAAAGCGGCGAGGCGCCCTGGCGCATGAACTCCCGGAGGCGCGCTTCCTCCTCCTTCCATGAAATCCCCCTGTCTTTCATGAAGCTGAGATTGCCCACCACGTAAGGCGCTCCGTCCACCGTACCGGAAATGCCGCGGCCGGGGACAATGGACAAACCAGCCACCGCGCGGATGGGGAGCTCCAGCAGCCGGGCATGGTCATAAATGGCCTTCCCCACCGGATGTTCCGAGCCCTGCTCCAGGGCTGCCGCCATTTCCACCAGTTCATCCGCATTCATGTGCTGTTCCGGCAGAACGGCCACCACCCGGGGCTCCCCTTCCGTGAGGGTGCCCGTCTTGTCGAAGACGACGGTATCCACGCGGCTCAGGGCCTCCAGGGCGCTGGCGGATTTGCACAGGATGCCCAGGCGCGCCCCCCTCCCCGTCCCCACCATGATGGCGATCGGGGTGGCGAGGCCCAGGACGCAGGGGCAGGAAATCACCAGAACGGCAATCGCCCTGGCAAGAGCGAAGGAAAAGCCCTCCCCGGCCATCAGCCATGCGGCAAACGCAACCAGCGCAATGGCAATCACCGCGGGAACAAAGAAATAACATACCCGGTCCGCCAGCCGTGCAATGGGAGCCCTGGACTGGCTGGCCTGCTCCACCAGGCGGATCATGCGGGCCAGCGTGGAATCCCTGCCCACGCGCTCCGCACGGATTTTAAGATACCCGGCGCGGTTAAATGTCCCGCTGATTACCCGGTCCCCGGCGGTCTTGTCCACGGGCATGCTTTCTCCCGTCAGGTCGGATTCATCCAGGGCGGCCTGCCCCTCCTCAATGATGCCATCCACCGGAACCCGCTGCCCGGTCTTTACCACCACCAGGTCCCCGGCCTGGAGTTCATCCAGAGGAACGGCCCGTTCCGCGCCGTCATGCCACACCAGGGCTTCCTGGGGAACCAGCTTCACCAGCCCCTTCACGGCGGCGTTTGTCTTCCGGTAGGAGCGGCGTTCCAGATACTTTCCCAGGGAGATCAGGGTGACGATCATGGCCGCGGACTCAAAATACAGCTCCATTCCGTCCACTCCGGCTCCCTGCCACAGCCCCGCAATCAGCAGATACAGCCCGTACAGGAAGGCGGAACCGGAACCGATGGCGATCAGGGAATCCATATTGGGAGACAGCGCGGCAAGCTGCCGCACTCCGTTGATTAAATAATGCCGGTTCAGCCACAGAATCGCGGCTGCCAGAATGCACTGCGCCCACAAATTCATCCAGAGCCCCCAGACTCCTCCCGGAACGGGCCAGTGCCACATGGGGCCCATGGACAGGTACATCAGCGGAACAAGCAGCAAAACGGACCAGACAAGGCGGGACCCGCTGTTTTCCTCCTCCCGGGCCTCTTCCTCCGCGCCGGAAAGCGGCGTCTCCTGCCAGTCCGCCAGGTGGAAGCCGGCTTTCTCCACCACCTTCGCCAGCCGGTCCCTGGCCGGGGAATCATGCTCCCGGAACACAACAGTCATGCGCCCCGTCAATAAATTCAGCTCCACGCGTTCCACACCCTCCAATTCCTCCACGGCGTGCTCCACCTTGGCCGCACAACCCGCACAGTGCATGCCGGAAACCAGATAATTCCTTTCTTCCATCATCATTAAAATCGGGGGGTATGTTACGGAACCCAACAAAGGCCCCATGTTGTTAGAGAACACTAACACATCAATCCGGTTTCTCAAGCCGCTTTCGCGGCTTCACCTTTTTCCAATAAAAAATGACAAAAAAACACCCGTGCCAGCGTATCAAGAAAAACACCTTCATTCTTTCCATATGAGCTCTCCCTCCTTCTTCCGGATTCTGGCCTGTACGGCTCTCCTTGCCTCCCCTCTGCACGCCCAGCTTTACACCCTCCACGGGGACGGCGTCAAAAAGACTGACCGGGTGGTGGAAAAAGCGGATTATTCCGACTATGAGCTCGTCTGGCACGACGAGTTTGACAAGGACGGTCGCCCGGACCCTGCCAAATGGAATTACGAGCACGGTTTTGTCCGCAACAAGGAAGCGCAGTGGTACCAGCCGGAAAACGCCGAATGCAAGGACGGGATGCTGATTATTGAGGGCAGGAAGGAAAAGCATGCCAACCCCCATTACGATCCGGAAGGAAAGAACTGGCAGACCACGCGGAAGGAAGCGGACTATACCTCCGCCTCCCTGACTACGCGCGGCAAATTCTCCTGGCTGTACGGCCGCTTTGAAATCCGCGCCAAATTCAGCCCGCGGGAAGGGATGTGGCCCGCCTTCTGGACCCTGGGAGTCAAGGAAGGCTGGCCCATGTGCGGAGAAATAGATATCATGGAGTACTACCAGTCCACCTACCTGGCCAACCTCTGCTGGGGCTCTTCCAAAAAACACGTGGGGAAATGGAGCTCCACCTATACGCCGCTGAAATGGCTTCTGGAGAAACACGCAGACTGGGCGGACAGCTTCCATGTCTTCCGCATGGACTGGGATGAAAAGGAAGTGCGCCTGTATGCGGACGACATTCTGCTGAACAGGACTTCCCTGGACAATACCATCAACGCCGTTTACAAGGAAATCGCCAACCCCTTCCGGCAGCCCCACTTCATCATCCTGAACCTGGCGATGGGGTCTACCGGCGGCGACCTGAACAAACTGCCCCTGCCCCAGAAATATGAAATAGACTACGTCCGGATTTACCAGAAAAAGGATTCCCCCCACAAGGGGACCATCCCGGCCCAGCCGGAAAAGAAACAGCAGGCCTCCCGCTAACCGTTCCGTTTTAAGACAGGGACGTACGGGATGGACGGAAGGGGCAAAGTAAAAAGGAATTCCAGCGCCCCTGCGCCCGTAAGTCCCCTTTACCCCCTGTCTTCTCCTGTAAAAAGCCTCCGCCTCCGGGAACGGGGGCAGGCCGTTATTCCAGGGACTTTCCCTTGAGAACCAGGAGAATGTGCTCTGCCATGAGGGCGTGCCCTTCCGCATTGGGATGCACGCCGTCCACCAGCAGGCTGCCCTTGTCCTTCATCACCTTGTTGAGGTCGATCACTCTGGATTTGGTGCTCTTGGCTGCCTGCCGGATAAGGGGAATGATTTCCTTCTCAATGCATTCCCTGCTGATTCCCCCTTCCCTGGCCTCCTGGGAGGGGATGGGCAGCAGGCAGTAAACCTTCAGTTTGGGATTCTGCTTGCGGAACTCCGCGATGATCTCCTTGTAATCATCCACAAAATCATCCTTGTGGATCCAATTTACCTTTTTGCTGTCATTGGTGCCCAGGCCGATCAACAGCATGTCAGGCTTGAATGCCAGCGCATCCTGATAAGCCTTCTCCCGCGTGATGGGGCGGTCTCCCTTGAACAGCAGGCACCGGGCGGAAACGCCGAAGTTCCCTACTTCCGCCTTCTTGTCCAGTGCCTTCGCAATCCGGGACGCCCAGCAGTCTTCCTTCCTGACCCCCATCCCGGCCGTGATGCTGTCCCCCAGACAGGCCAGTTTCACAGCAGCGGCGCAATCCACAGGCAGAAAAGCGGCCAGCAGGCCTATCCACAACAAGACAATAAACTTTTTCATGGAATAAAATATTGCCATGAAAATGGCTTACTGGAAACGGCTCCGAATGTAAAGCACGTACCCCGGCCCGTTTTCTGGTCTTTTTCCACGCGGCCCCGGGCATGAAAAAGCCCCGGCCGGGAAAACCGGCGGGGCCTCTTGAATGCTGAGAAAAGGGAACGTTTCAGTTCACGCGGCCCAGGTAGGAACCGTCTTCCGTCTTCACGGAAATCTTTTCACCGGGCTTGATGAAGAGGGGCACCTGCACCACCAGTCCGGTGGTCATTGTGGCGGACTTGTAGACGTTGTTCGCGCTGTCGCCCTTGACGCCTTCCGGAGCTTCCGCCACTTCCATGGTGATGGCGGCGGGAAGTTCCACGGAGACAACCGTTTCATCCGTAAAAAGGAGGATGTAGATATTGCCTTCCATCAGGTAGTCCTTCACGGGTTCCACGATGTCCGGAGACACGGTGATGTCTTCGTACGTATCGGGATTCATGAAGTGGTAGCCCATGCCGTCAATGTAGCTGAACTCATATTCCTCACGGGCGAGGTTCACGCCTTCCAGGGATTCATTGGAAGTGAGGCGAAGGTTGTACACCTTCTTGGTGGAAATGCTGCGGATGCTCATTTGCACATAGGAAGCCATGCGGGGGGGGCACTTGTGCTCCATGCTGACTACGACGCAAACGTCATTGTTATGATTAACCGCGTGTCCCTTGCGAAGATTGATTACGGGTACTTTTGCCATGCGGCCCGTACCATACCATGTTTTTCCCTCCCGTCAAGCTGAAAAAACGCGCCAAACCCTTGATGCGCTTGGAGAAAACGCCTTTTGCACGGCAGCGAAAACAAGCGGAAAAACACCGTTCTTACCGGCTGATATCCTGCTGGAACAGGACCTTGATGCCGCTGGAATTCAGCACGGTGCGCCCGAAGTTGAGGTCATCCACATGGAGGGCCACCAGGGAACCCCGCGCCGCACAGGGCAGGAGCGGATACAGGAAGTTGACGTTCATTTCCGCGGCATACAGCACGTCCAGGCATTTCTTGAGGTCCGCGGGACCGTGGCGGAGGACGGCCACCAGCACTTCAGATTCCGTGTAGCAAATGCCCTTTTCCAGAAAGATTTCCGACGTCCGCTCCGGGTCGCTGACGATCAGGCGCGCAATAGTAGCCTCATGGCAGTCATGCATGCTGAAGCCCAGGCAGAAGATGCCGTGCATGTCCAGCAGGCCGAGGAGGGCGGACAACGCCCCCACCCGGTTCTGGAGCATGATGGAATATTGCTTTATCGCATTGCCGGGGGCTTTGATGGATTCTTCCTTCATGACAATAAAGCAGGGGGTGGTGCTATTTAACGTATGTCTTAAGCACGCGCCTGATGATGGCAAGCGCCTGCTGGACTTCTTCTTCACTTACGTTCAGGGGAGGCAGGAGACGTACGGTTTCCGGCCCAGCGGGAACGGAAAGCAGGCCCTCCTGCCGCAGGGCTTCCACTACCACAGAGGCAATCGTCTTGCCTTCCGGCGCGTCCACCATCTCCGGGTTGAGGCCGATGCCCAGCAGAAGGCCCAGGCCGCGCACGCCCTGAACCACGGGCAGGTTCCAGGATTCTATTTCCGCGCGGATTTCCGCGCCCAGGCGCTGTGCCCGTTCCGGGAGGCCCTGGGAAACTATTTCCCTCAGCACGGCCAGGCCCACGGCAGTGCCTAGCGGATTGCCGCCGTACGTGGAACCATGGGAGCCGGGGTCCATGATGGAGGCAAGCTCCGTGCCCTGTTCGTCAATGGCGCGGTCGGAAATCCAGAAGCCGCCGATGGGAAAACCGCCGCCAAGAGCCTTGGCCCAGGAAACGCCGTCCGGCTCCACATCCGGAGCCACGGCGCGCCATCCCATGATGTCGCCGCAGCGGCCAAAGCCGCACTGCACTTCATCCATCAGCAGCAGAAGATCGTGCTCTTTGCACAACTGGGCCAGGCCGCGCAGGAATTCCGGAGTCACGCAGTTGACGCCGCCTTCCCCCTGGATGGTTTCCAGCATGAAGGCTACCGTTTCCGGCCCGATGGCTTCGCGGGCCGTTTCCAGGTCATTGAAAGGCAGGTGGCGGAAGCCCGGCAGCATGGGGTCAAAGCCTATCTTGATTTTATCCTGCCCCGTGGCGGACATGCTGCCCAGCGTTCTTCCGTGGAAGGATTTGTTGAACGTAAGCACTTCATAACGGGGCTTGCCGTCCGCCTGGGGCTTCCGGTGGCCGTAGCGGCGGGCCACCTTGATCAAGCCGTCATTGGATTCCGCGCCGCTGTTGGAGAAAAAGACCTTCCCGGGACGCTCCACGCACTTGGTCACGATGAATTCCGCCAGATCCGCCTGCTGGGGAATCTGGTACAGGTTGGAGCAGTGCACCAGCGTGGCCGCCTGCTTCTGCAGGGCCTGCGTTACCGCGGGATGGCAGTGCCCCAGCACGCAGGTGGCGATGCCGGCACAGAAGTCCAGATAGCACTTCCCGGAGCTGTCCCACAGGCGGGAGCCTTCCCCGCGGACGGCAGCCATGGGATAACGGCCATAGGAATGAAGTACGTACTGGTTGAGTTTTTCTTCTGTGTTCATAAGCTAAGGTAATACGTGTGTAGTTTGCGCTTCTGGCTTCGTCTGTAAATGATTTTCTTGGGAGCCACGTCATGATTCTCACATTTTGCCGGGAACGGTGGTCATACTTCTGTTCCGGAGGGAGAAGTTCATTTTTCTTTTCTTTTATTCTTTTGCCTTCAGAATGCAATAAATCATCAACACCAATTCATCATGGCCCGCTTTTTCAACGTCAAAGGATTTCTGGAGGAATTCAAGGCATTCGCCCTGAAAGGCAACGTGATTGACCTGGCCGTGGCCGTCGTCATCGGCGCCGCGTTCAACAAGATTGTTTCCGTCTTCGTCTCCAGCATCATCACCCCCATCATCGGTTACCTCACTTCCGGCGTGAACCTGGCCTACCTGACCTTGAAACTGGGGGATGTGGAACTGAAATACGGGGAACTGCTCCAGGCGACCATTGACTTCGTGATCATTGCCTTCTCCGTCTTTGTGGCGATCAAGCTGATCGGCACGATGAGGCGGAAAAGCGAAGAAACGCCTGCGGCCCCCGCGCCCAAGCCGGATGACGTCGTCCTGCTGGAACAGATCCGGGACATCCTGCAAAAACAGGCGGACGCCAAATAACCGCCCCAGGCTTCCCGTGCCCGTTCCGCGCGGATCCGGCACATTTTTCCTCTTTACTTGTTCCCGCACGGGCGGGAAAGTGGCAGCATGATTTCCCTGCTGCGTCCCTTGGCCTGTGTCCTGCTGCTCGTCCCTTCCCTGCTCACGGCGGGGGAAGCGCAACGCTTCGTTCTGGAACATCCCTACCAGGTAACGGAAATCCGGGAGCCGGACCGGAACGTTCCCGTGACCAGCGTCATCCTGATGATCGGGGACGGCATGGGCATCCACCACCTTTCCGCCGCGTGGGCGGCCAACCGCGGACGCCTGTTCATTGAAAACTGCCCGGTCACGGGCATTTCCAAAACATGGTGCGCGGACAAGCTGGTGACGGATTCCGCCGCCGCGGGAACCGCCATGGCCACGGGAACCAAGACGCTGTACAAGAGGGTGGCCGTGTGCCCCAGGGGCGGCAAGCTGGATTCCCTGGTGGACAAGGCGGCGGACATGGGCAAATCCACCGGAGTGGTCGCCACCTGCGAGCTGAATGACGCCACACCAGCCGCCTTCTGCGCCAATAATGAAAAAAGGTCGGACTCCTACGGCATCATCGGGGATTATCCCCATTCCCGCGCCGACTTCATTTTTGGCGGCGGGAGCAAGTATTTCACGCAAAGACCGGACGGAAGGGACATTTTCAAGGAGATGGAGGCGCAGGGCTACCGCGTTGCCCGCACCTGGGAGGATGCCGCCGCACTGCCGCCCGGAAAAACGCTGGCCGTCACCGCCCCCGGCAACCTCCCCCCTCCCTCCAGACGGGGAGACGTTCTGCGCCGGGCCACGCTGAAGGCGCTGGATACCCTATCCCGTAATCCCGAGGGATTTTTCCTGATGGTGGAAGGCTCCAACATTGACAAGGCCGCGCACAGCAACAAGCTGGAGGAAATGATGGAGGAGCTCCTGGATTTTGACCGGACAGCCGGGGCCGTGCTGGACTGGGCTTCAAAACACCCCGGTACCCTGGTCGTCATCACGGCGGACCATAACACGGGCGCGTTCGCCCTCACGGGAGGCAACCGGGAAAAAGGGGAAATAACAGCCCGGTTCGGCTCCGGCAGCCATGACGGCATGGCCGTTCCGGTATACGCCTTCGGCGCGGGAAGCGGCGCGTTCACCGGCATTTACGAAAATACGGACATCTTCCGCAAGATCATGGAGGCCTTCAAAAAAGGGGCGGTCAAACCCGCACCCGGGCGTTAGGCCTTCCGTCAGGCTCCGTTCCGCCGCGGCCCGTCCATGTGCCGGGCCACCAGCCCGGCCCCGGCGGTAGCCAGCCCGCCGATCAGGAACACCGCCTGCGGACCGCCCGTGTTCATCCAGATCACGCCGCCCAGCACGCCGTAGGTGATGGAGGCCACATGGTTGATGGCCAGCCCGGTGTAAATGCTGGGCGTGATGTCCTGCGGCTTCTCGCAGATGCGGGCCACATAAGTGCTGCGGGCCATGCCCAGGGCGAACAGCAGGTTATCCAGTACAAAACAGGCGGTCACTACCCCCACGGCCCAGTGCAGGGGCAGCAGCTCCGGGGCAAAGGCGTACGCCAGGCACAGGAGGGACAGCGCAATGCTGTCGAAAATCGTCACCTTCCGTTCCCCGTACCGCTTGATGCTCCAGCCGATGAGGGGCTGCGTGACCAGCCCGATGATGCCGGCAATGAGCAGGGTTTTCCCGATGTATCCGGGCGGCTGGCCCAGCGTGCTGACCATCAGCCAGAAGCCGAAAGTCAGATAAAGCTGCTTGCGGATGCCGTGCAGGATTTCCAGCCCGTAATAAACGGCATACCTGCGTTTGAAGACGAAGCATTGCCGCCACCCGCGCCGCTGCGGGAATACCGGCGTTTTCACACGGCTCAGGAACAGGAACGCCAGCAGGCACACGCCGCCCGTGACGAAAAAGTCCACGGCAAAAGACTGGTTGAATTTCCACTTGATCCACACGCACAGCGCGCCCAGCAGCGCGGCCGCCGTCCCCAGCGCCTTCATCTGGCCGAGCCGCAGGCTGCGGTTCTCCGGCCTCGCCGTGTGGATGACGATGGTATCAATCATGCCCATCAGGATATGCTGCCCCAGGCTCACCGTCAGAATCCACGCGGACAGCGCCCACAGGCTGGTTCCGGCGCCGCAGAAGGCAAGCGCGTACATGCCGCCGAACATCAGCAGGCACGCCACCCCGGCCATGCGCACCTCATTAAACATGAACAGCAGGCTGACCACAAACAGGGACAGGATGCCGGGCAACTCCCGGGGGAGTTCAATGAACCCGCGCATCTCCACGTCCAGATGCTGGGCGTCACGGAGGAAGTTGCTGAAAATGAGGTCATACACGCCGCTCCCGAACTGGCCCAGAAAAAGCGCCAGCAGTACAAACACCATCGTCTTCCTGATAGGCGGGGAAGCGGGATTACTCATAGGGCCGGGATACTCTCACAGGAACCCGGGCGCGGCAACCGCTATTTTTACGCGGAGGCTTTTCTGCCCATGGAGGGAAAAAGACGCCGCAGGGAAGAATTTTTTTGGGAAATGCAGCGTACTTAAGCTATGGTTTCCAGACATCTTTTCCCTGCCATGGCTTTCAGCTTATCCTCGTTCTGCTGGGGCGCCGCGTCCGCCCCGGTTCAGGAAACGCCACATATCATTCCGCTGCCCGCGGCCCTGCAGGTTAAAACCAGGGAACCCGGCTTCTCCCTAAAAGAAGGCGTCAAGCTGCCGGAGGGGCATCCCCTCTCCACCCGGGCAGAACGGATTTTCCGTGATAACGGCATCAAAACGTCGCTGGCCAAATCCGGAGCGGACATCCTCTTTACGGAAGACTCAGCCCTGGGCAGGGAAGGCTACCGCATTGCCGTAACGCCGGATTCCATTTCCATTGCCTCCGGGGGTCCGAACGGCGCCCTGTACGCTCTTCAGAGCCTCATGCAGAGCATCGCCACGGACGGGAACGGAGCCCCCGCCCTTCCCCGCATGGACGTGAAGGACCAGCCCCGCTTTGCGTGGCGCGGCCTGATGATGGACAGCTGCCGCCACATGATGCCCGTACGGGACATTAAAAAGATCCTGGACCTGATGGAGAGGTACAAATTCAATACCCTGCACTGGCACCTGACGGACGACCAGGGGTGGAGGCTCCCCATAGCCAAATACCCCAGGCTCACGGCTGCCGGAGCCGTCCGCGCGCAATCCCCCGTCATCGGCAACCGCAACAAGCCGGACGGCACCCCTTACTCCGGCCACTACACCGCGGACGAAATCCGGGAGGTGGTTCAATACGCCAAAGACCGGGGCATCACCGTCATCCCGGAGGTGGAACTGCCGGGCCACGCTTCCGCCGCCATCACCGCGTATCCGGAACTGGGCAACACGGACATTCCGGGCTTTGCGCCCAAAGTGCAGGAAACCTGGGGCGTCCACCCCTATACGTTCTCCCCCACGGAAAAAACCTTCCGGTTTCTGGAGGACGTAATTGACGAAGTGTGCCTCCTGTTCCCGGACAGCCCCTATATCCACATCGGCGGGGATGAAGCGCCCAAGGACCAGTGGAAGCAGTCCCCCGCGGCGCAGCAGGTCATGAAGGACAATGGCCTTGCCAACGAGAACGAACTCCAGAGCTATTTCATCCGCCGCGTGGAAAAAATGATCAACAAGCACGGCAAGAGGCTCATCGGCTGGGATGAAATCCAGGAGGGCGGCCTCTCCCCCACCGCCACCATGATGGTTTGGCGAAGCTGGATGCCCAACAGCGCCCGGCACGCCCTGGCACAGGGCAACGACGTGGTGATGACGCCCAACAGCCACCTGTACTTTGACTATGACCAGGGCCCCGGCAAGCCGTCCGCCCCGGAATATGAAACCATCAACAACGACAACATGACCTGGCAGCGCGTGTACTCTCTGGAACCCATTCCGCAGGGTACGCCGAAGGAACAGGAAAAACAGGTGCTGGGCTGCCAGGCGAACGTCTGGACGGAATACATTCCCAACCTGCCGAAATGGGAATACCACGTCTTTCCCCGCGCCCTGGCCCTGGCGGAGGTCGCCTGGACGCCGCGGGAACTGAAGAATGAGAAGGACTTTAAAAAACGCCTTGACCGCGAGCTCCCGTTCCTGGACGCCCGGCGCGTCAACTACAAGCGTCCGGACAACGGGGCTCCTGCGCAGCCGGATGCCGTCATTACCCGGGAACGCCGGTAAAAACGGGAGGAACGCCCCTGCCGGGCCTCCTTCCGGAGGCCGCATTATGGACTAGCCAACCTTCACGAAAACCAGTACATTGGCGGCATTATGAATTTGGAACTGCTTCGTCAGGTTTGCGTAACTCCGGGCGCTCCGGGGTTTGAAGACAAAATCCGTGATTTCATCATCCAGGAAGTGGCCCCGCTGGTGGATGCCGTGCGCGTGGACAATCTGGGCAGCGTCATTGCCATCGTGGAAGGCAAGGACACGGAAAAAACCATGATGGCCGCCGCCCACATGGATGAAATCGGCTTCATGGTCCGTCACATTGACGACAAGGGGTTCATCAAATTCCTCCCCCTGGGCGGTTTTGACGCCAAGACGCTGACGGCCCAGCGCGTCATCGTCCACGGCAAAAAAGACCTCATCGGCGTCATGGGCGTGAAGCCCATCCACGTGATGTCCCCGGCGGAACGCACCAAGCTGCCGGAAGTGACCGATTTCTTCATTGACCTGGGCATGAGCAAGGAGGAAGTGGAAAAATACGTCTCCGTGGGCGACTCCGTCACCCGCGAACGCGACCTGGTGGAAATGGGGGACTGCGTGAACGTGAAATCCCTGGACAACCGCGCCGGGTGCTACGTGCTCATTGAAGCCCTCCGCGCCATCAAGGCTTCCAAAAAGAAGCCCTCCTGCAACTTCGTGGCCGCCTTCACCGTACAGGAGGAAGTGGGGCTGAGAGGCGCCCAGGCCGGCACGCTGGACATCCAGCCGGACTTCTCCATCGCCCTGGACGTCACCATCGCCTGTGACATTCCCGGTACCCCGGCTCACGACCAGGTCTCCCATCTGGGGGCGGGGGCCGCCATCAAGCTGTATGACGGCTCCGTGATTGCGGACCGCCGCATGGTGAAGTTCATGAAGGCCATGGCGGACGCCAACAAGATCAAATGGCAGGTGGAAATGCTGCCCGCAGGCGGCACGGACGCAGGCGCCATGCAGAAATTCGTACCGGGCGGCTCCATTGCCGGGGCCATCTCCGTTCCCACCCGCAACGTTCACCAGGTTATTGAAATGGCGCATAAGGATGACCTGGACGCTTCCGTAGCGCTCCTGACCGCCTGTGCCATGAACGTGGACAAATGGGACTGGTCCTGGAACTCCGTCAATGAATGCCCTGTGGAAAAACCCGCCAAGGCATCCAAAACGGCAGCCAAACCCGCCAAAGCCGCCGCCAAGAAGAAAAAGGCCAAGTAACGCGCCTTGCCGCTGATTCATCACCCCCCGGCAGGCCGCCCCGGAAACGGAGGCGGCCTGCCTTGTTTTTAGACATCTTTCCACGTTTCCAAGCATCCCCGCAGGCCGCCGTACCCGTGGTCTTGCCCCGTTCAAACGAGAAGCCGCCCCATAAAAAATCCTCCGGCATCCACAGATACCGGAGGAGAATCAATCCTGGAAAAGAAAGTTACTTGGCAGCGGGAGCGGGAGCTTCCTTGGCAGCAGGAGCGGGGGCCGGAGCGGCATCCACTTCCACTTCTTCCTCCTCTACTTCCACGCCTTCTTCCGGGCCGGAGGCTCCGGTCTGCTTCATGGCGTCTTTCAACGCCTGGCTGCCGAAGAAGTCAGCCTGCTGCAAACGCTGCATGTCGGTCATCATGCCCATGAAAATGGGCAGGAGTTCGGCCTGGCGCGCCTGCATGGCGGCATCCATTTCAGCCTGGACCTTCTGGGCGCTCTTGGAAAGAGCTTCACCCTTTTCATTGATTTTGGCCATCTTTTCAGCGGCCGCGTCTGCGGTGGCCTTGTCCTTCACCGTGCTGAGCGTGGCGGACATTTCCTTCATCAAAGCCAGCATCTGGTCAGCGGCTTCCTTCGCTTCCTTGGAAACTTCAGCGGCCGGCGCGGTGGGCGCGGCAGGGGTTTCAGCGGCCGGGGCGGGTGCCGGAGCCGGGGCGTCCTGAGCGGAGGCCATACCTGCAAATGCCAGGGCACATGCCGAACTAATTGTTACAATGCTCTTCATAACGTTTCCGTTGTACAGGTTCACCATGCACCCGTCAATGACTCATTGTGTAACATCTCCCCGTGATGCCGCAGAAAGAGGAATTTGCATTTTTTCCGCACTAAAAGGATTTTTTCAGTTGCATCTTTTTAGAATTATTATAAATTCATTCCCGATGACTAAAACCATAGAAAACCTGAAAGCCGCCATTACGGGAGAAAGCACAGCCTCCGCCACTTACGCAGCCTATGCCGCCAAAGCCGGACAGGAAGGGCAGCCCCTCATTCAACGGCTGTTTGAAGCCGCTTCCAAGGCCGAGTCCGTACATGCCGCCAACCACAACAAGGTTTTGGAAAAACTGGGCGCTGCCATGGACCCCATCGACATCCAGATTCACGTAGGAACCACCGCGGAAAACCTGAAGGCCGCCATTGCCGGGGAAACCCATGAATTTGAAAGCATGTACCCCGAATTCATTGCCGTGGCGGAAGAGGAAGGCCAGAAAGCCGCCGTCCGTTCCTTCACATGGGCCACGGAAGCGGAAAAGGAACACGCAGATTTTTATGCCGCCGCCCTCAAGGCCCTGGAAAACGGAGACACCAGCGCCCTTCCCAGGCAGTACTGGATCTGCCTGGTCTGCGGAGACACCTTCAAGTCCCTGGAAGGCGTGGAAGCCTGCCCTCTCTGCGGCACCAAGGCTGAAAAATTCCTCGTCATCGGATAAGCTCCGCCTGAGCACCGGAGGCCATCCATGGCACAAGAAACCCGCCCGGAACATTCCGGACGGGTTTCATTTGTGGGAAACGCAGCAACCATAACCCCACGGAAGCTCAATTGTTAAAAGAGCGCAGCACATCAGAATTAGCTTGACGAACCTGCTTATAAGCTTTCATAACCGTCCACCCTTGAACAGGCCAGTACCAGCGCGCGCACAGCCTTGTCTTTATATCTAAGTAGAGAGCCGACCCGAATTACCTCTCTTATCAACGGCATTTTTCAAAAATTATCTTCTCACTTTTAATGTGAACAATGCCGGTCGAGACCTGTTTAATCTCAATTTCTCTGCTGCTATTTTCATCAATCAGGGAAACGTCACAGTCCACCCGGCAATCTTCGACTTTATTTGTGAGTTTGAATGTTGTATTTTCAGGAACGTAAATATATGTATGGTCGCAGGTCGATTGCTGAAAAATGATTTTATCAAATTTGATCGCATGAAGTTTAAAAAATCTACAGGTGGATATCTGATTGATTTCAATGATTCCCGCGCAAACACCAAAATACGCTTTTGCACAAGTAGAAATTGAAATAAGGACCCGATTGGACATTGTGGTTCTAATCGCGTCCTTTTCTTTAATATCACCATTTTCATCGGCTCCCGCGCATACCAAGGCCGCAGTCCTGATGTAGATATTGATATCTCCCCCGGTCTCTATATTCTTAAGTTCCAAATCCGTATTGCTATCCACCTGAATATCAAGCTTAAATTGATTAGATACCTCAAAATTGGTTACCTTCCCATGTCCGTTTAACTGATGGATGAGCGTATCGCAAAAACTTCCGTCATCGTCTGATTCGCGTTCACTGTTTTTGCCATTTGGAATTTCAATTCTTCCATACACATTTTTCCCTTTCCCTATTAAATGGTGAAGTCCTGCTGCCTGACAAAACACATCAGAACCATTCTGATTGAAGGCCATCCGGGCGATATCCTGCAAAGACAAGACCGTTCCCTCTGGCAAATTCAGAGAATTTGCATAGTCCAAAATTCCAGAAACGCAACATTTCGTAACCAGACTATAAAGAGCCACCGCCTCCGGAACGGAATAATGTTTAGTTAAATCCACCCCCCGTTCCAACAATCCCTTTTTCAATGTTTTGAAAACACTACCATCGATTCCATTCAATTTTATTATATTCATTTTTTGATTCATATTCCGATATAAAAACTAGAACAGACTTCATTCTCCATCATGCAATATTCCATATTTAATTTCAATAAAATAAATATTGCATATTTTCAGTATTTCGCTTTTTCTCTGTGTTATTTGTTCCCAAGAGGAAAGAGTGGGATTGCTTTCATCTGTTTCAATATAGGGATAATCCCATATCTTTAACGATTGGCTCTTATGCTGCAAACGAATATTAATGGAACCCGGCCAGCGCCACTATTATGAGGATAAAAAGGCTTAACCTATTTCCGCCAACCGGGCAGCTTACAAGCATTCGTGCTCTCAAAACGCCGGAACAATAAGGAAGAGGCCCACAAATGGACGGGCCCTGCCTGCGCTATCGTTATCTTCCCGCTTTCTAAACGATTTGCGTACTTCTACGCAGGCCTCTCCCATTTCTCCATGGAACGTCTCCCCCCACATTCTGCTTGAGGATCACCATGAAACCCTTACAATGGTCCACCCCTTCAAGCAGGAAGAATACTTTATCCTTTCTTTGCGATGACCCCTCCCCATGCATCCACCCGTTCCGCAGAACGGTACGCGGACCAGCCAGGCGTTCTTTCCGCCGTCTTCCAGGCTCTTCGCGCCGCGTTCTTTCCGCGCCGCATGCGCTGCCTGTGGGCGGCCGGCCTTGCCGCGGCCCTGGTGGTGAATCCGTATGTATTGAACGACGGACAAAGCGTGCTGATGAGCTGCATGGGCATTGCCTGTTCCGCCTCCCTGCTCTGCGGCATTATCCTTCTTTGCCTGAAATACCGCTTCACCGCGTACGTTGTCCTTCCTGCCGTCATCCTGTTCAACGCCGGCCTGTACATGATGCAGATGCGGTACGGGCTGACCCTGAACCTCTCCGTCCTTTCCAGCATGGCGGAGACCAATTTCCGGGAGGCCTGCGCTTTCTGCACTGCCGCCTCCGTCACCGGAGCCCTGCTGCTGGCGGGTTTCATCTACCTGGCCATTTACTGGAGCCGCCGCTCCCTGCGCCAGAAGGCCACGTGGGGCGCGCTGGCCTGCATCTGGAGCCTGTACGGAATCTTTCTGCTGCTGGGCATTCCGGCCACCTCCTACAGCTCCGAGCCCCTCTATCTTTATTACACCTCTGACAAGGCCAAGGGCTGGCCCCTCGTGGACTTCGTGATGGCGTACAAGCTGGCGGACGAATACGTCACCCAGGACGCAAGCCGCTTCAATGAACTCCGGAACCTGCCGTCCTGCGCGGAACCCCTCTCCGGGTGCGACGCGCCGGACGATCTTGCCGTGGTATTCCACATGGGCGAGAGCGTGCGCGCGGACCACCTTTCCCTCAACGGCTACCACCGGAACACGATGCCCCTTCTTTCCCGGGAACCCAACGTCGTTTCCTTCCCCCACGCCACCTCCTTCGGCATCGTGACCAGGATTTCCGCCATCGGCATGTTTACGGATGCGGAACTGTCCCGCCGCCGTCCCGCCCATTCCTCCTTCATTGACCTGTTCAACAAGCACGGTTTCCGCACCGTCCGGATCATGGACCTGTGCGGAGACTCCATCCATGACTATTCCCTGGGCATCCTGACCCGGAACTGCCGGGAACGGAAGCAGACGCCGCCCCTGCACCAGACGCCCGGAATGATGCAGGAACGCACCTCCCTGGTGATGGAGGAAGCCCTGAAACAGCATGGGAAGAGCAAGCAGTTTTACGTCATTTACAACAACGGCAGCCACATGGCGTTCAGTTATCCCGCACAGGCGGAACGCTTTACCCCGGCGTCCTGCAACATGGACGACCCCAAGGCCCGTCTGGAAGAAACCGTCAATGCGTATGATAATTCCATCGTGGACCTGGACGCTTCCGTCCACCGCATGATTGCCCGGTTAAAGGACAGGCCTGCCATTTATTTTTACTGTTCCGACCACGGCGTAGCGCTGGGAGAAGAGGGAAAAATGTTCCAGGGGCACGTACTGCCGCCGGTTTACCGCCCCGCGATGTTCGTCTGGTATTCGGACGCCTTCGCCTCACGCTATCCGGAGATGGTGCGCGCGCTGAAGGCCAACCGCCTGAAAGCCGTTTCCCACGACCACATTTTCCACACCCTCCTTTCCCTGGCCTCCATCCGCTCGGAAGTCGTCAGGAACGGCCTGAACCTGGCCTCTCCGGATGCCCGGGAAACCCCGGCGCCCTTTCAGCCGGAAGTGCTGGCGGAGTGGCAGGCCGCTCCCGCACCGCCGCAGCCGCTTCCGTAAAAAAGCGGTAGCGCCGTCATCCTCTGCGGGGAGCGGCAGGATATAGCGACTCTACCGTACCCGGACTTGCAGGGGATGCCTGACGCACTCCCGGACGCGGCGCGCCTCCGCCTCCCAGGCGGCAGAGGATTTGATAGTAGAAGCCTTGTCCCAAACCGCCCCCATGAACCACTCAAAGGGCTTTCCGTTAACCGCCTCCGTAACCCAGTAGGTACAGCCTTCCGGATCCGCTGCCCCGCCTTCCGGAAGCCATGGCACGATCACGGCGGTTCCCAGGCATCCGTCATTCTTCCGGGGCCTGCTCCACGCGGTAATCAAGCCGCCGCCTTTCCGGTCCTTCGTAACCGTTTCATAAGCATTCCTGCCCTTTCCGGTATCCATTCCCACGCCGGCCTTCACCGTTTCAGCCCCCTGGATGGCCAAGGTGCTGCGGACTTTGGAAAAACGGCTTCCGGCATCCAGAGTCACCCTCCGCGTCTCCGCCACGCGTACGCCGCCGCCCACGTCCCATGGCGCATAACCCACTTCAAAGGCGGTCTGGACCGGACCGTTGTACAGAGTCCTGGCACTGGACCAGTTGCCGGACACATGCGGTTTCCCATCCCTGAACGCGGCGATGCCTCCGCAACCGCGGCCCGGTCCCACATTGTACATGTCCAGGCCGCTGCCATGGTCCCGGTGATAATCGCCCTTCTTGTAAAATTCATTGATGACAGGCACTCCCGGATACTTGCTCCACACATCCGTTCCGCTGGAAACCAGGCCCTCCCCCGCCGGGGCGGGCCTGGCAACGGCAGGCCCGTAAATCCGGTGCGCCGTCACATCGTTTTCCCAGGCAAAATCATCCAGTCGTTCCGGCACCGCACGGCTGAAACAGACATCCGCGGAAGGAGCCGCCTTCAGGGAGGAATCATTCAGAATCCAGAAATCACGGACTGTTCCGGGCCGGAAATTACCTTGGAACAAAAGGGTATCCTTCCTGCCGTCTTCATCCGTATCCGCCAGTTGGTGCGGGATAACGCGCCCATGGCGGACGTCAAACACGCGAAGGGCGGCGGTATTCCCGGAAACTCCGGACGGCCACGGCACCGATACGGTCTCACCTGGGCGGAACGTATTCAGGGGGTTCGTGACGGTCACGGTCTTTTTCTGCGGATGGCTCCGGCCAATGACGTATTTGCGCAGTTCGGTCCCGGCCATCAGGTAGGCGCCCGCGCCATATGCTTCCGTATCCTCCCCGGAATAATGGCCCGGCTTGTCCGCAATGGGCTGCACCCAGCCCAGCGCGCCTTCCGCGCTGACGGAATCACAGGCGGCCTTCCACGCCCTGCGGATGACGGGAAGGTACTCATCCGCATCCAGATACCCCTGGTTCACCCCCCACAGCATCCCGTACATGATAAAGAGGGTGCCGCTCATCTCCTTCAAGGGGGGCTCTTCCGGGTCCAGCAGGCTGGCGTGCCAGGAACCGTCGGGCGACTGGCATTTTTTCAGGGCCGCCGCCAGGCGCTTGAGCAGATCCACGTAAAAAGGGCGGGAGGGCCAGTCCGCGGGCATGTCCTGAAGAATAAGCGGCAGTCCGGCAATCACCCAGCCGTTGCCCCGGCTCCAGAACATCTTTTTCCCATTAGCCGCCGGGATGGTGAAATAACGGGAATCACGGAAAAACAGGCCTTCCTTCCGGTCAAAAAGATAGCCGCAGGTGAGCTTGTATTCCCTGTCCATGAATTCCAGATACCGGGGGTCCCCGGTATAGGCCGCCAGCTTCACGAACACGGGAGGTGACATGAACAAGGCATCCGACCAGCTCCAGCGGTCCTGGCAGTCGGGAGTCCCGAACTGGAGGGAAGCGGAGGATGGCCGGTTCATCACCCCGTCCAGCACGGCGCGTATTTTCTCCGCCGCGGCGGGATTGCCATCCTCCATCGCCATTTCCATCCAGGCATGTCCCACGGCGTGATCGTCCGCATGGTAATGCCGTTTCAGGGTTTTCCATTGCTGCCCTTCCCCAACTTTCCGCAGCAGCGGCAGCCCCGGTCCTTCCGGAACGGCCAGGCCATACTGCGCCAGGCCGGAATAAAAGGCGCCGCAGGCCCAATGCAGCGGCGAGCGTTTTTTGGGATGCTCCGCCTGCCATTTCGCCACCAGGCGGAGATTGTCCCGGATAGTCTTTTCATTCCAGTCCGCGGAAGCGCCGGAAGCAGGATTCCCTGTAGACAGAAGGGGAAGAGCCACCAGCAGGAGGGGTTTCCGCCAGCCGTTTTTTGTAAAGGGAAAGAAACGCATTTGATTGATACGGAAAAAGCCGCGCCGGAATTTCTCCGTAAGGGATGATTTTCCCCTTTCCTCCGGACGGGAAAGGGCAGGCAAGGGCATATATGGTGCCATGACGGAAAGGAATGCCGCGTTATCAATCATTCCGCATCCGGAACATACAATATGATGTATACTAACAAATATTTGATACATCATTTATACATTTTCCTTGCGGGGGTTCTCTTTCTGTGGTTCATTGCGTTTCAGCGCAGGTAACGGAAGACGGTGAAAATCCGTCGCGGACGCGCCGCTGTAACCGGTAGACGATGGACCGGACACTGACTGCCAGCAGTCGGGAAGTCCCCATCACATGTCGCACCGGAAGCCAGAAGACGACCTGATGCCCCCGTATCCCATCCCGCGGACAGGATGAACATACGCACAGGTCCTCATCGTGCCCCTTGTTACAGTAATGCACGCATGCAGCGGCCCCTGCCTATGATTTTTCCAGGCTTTTGCCCAGGCTCGCGGATGAGCGGTCATCATCCCTTCCAAGCGAGACACCCACCATGGCAACAAGCATCATCAAGCGTTCCGGAAAAAAGGAACAATACCAGGGCTACAAAATTGAGGAAGCCATCAAGAACGCGTTCCACAGCTCCGGCACCGCCTACAATCGTTCCATTTATGAAGAAGTGGAAGCCAAGCTGAGCCATCAGGACAGCGCGCATGTGGAAGAAATCCAGGACATGATAGAACGCGCCCTGTTCCGCTGCGGATACTTTGACACGGCCAAGACTTTCATCACCTACCGTTTCCTGCACAAAATGCAGCGCGAACAGCTCGGGGGCCTCTATTCCGGCAATACGTACGTGGACTGCAAGCAGACGGTGGAGGAATACATCGGCCAGAGCGACTGGCGCATCGCCGCCAACTCCAACACCACATATTCCAACGCCGGGCTGATCAACAACACGGCGGGCAAGGTGATTGCCAACTACTGGCTGGACCAGGTTTATTCCGCACGGGAGGGGGCCGCCCACCGGGAAGGAGACTACCACATCCATGACCTGGACTGCCTGACCGGGTACTGCGCCGGGTGGAGCCTGCGCAACCTGCTCAACGAAGGCTTCAACGGCGTGCGCAGCCGCGTGAACAGCAGGCCGCCGCGCCACTTCCGGGAAGCCCTGGGCCAGATGGCCAACTTCCTGGGCATTCTGCAAAGCGAATGGGCCGGAGCCCAGGCCTTCAGCTCCTTTGACACCTTCCTGGCTCCCTACGCCTTCAAGGACCAGGCGGATTTCACGCGCATCAAGAAGGATATCCGCAGCTTCGTCTACAACCTGAACGTGCCCTCCCGCTGGGGGCAGTCCCCCTTCACCAACGTCACGATTGACTGGACCGTGCCGCGTGACCTGCGGGACCAGGCCCCCTTCAGCGGCGGGGAGCACCTCTTTGAAGGGGTGGAGGACCCGGCCCTGATCGCCCTGGCGCGGGAACGCGGCGCGGACAATCTGACGGAACTGACCTACAAGCACTTTCAAAAGGAAATGAACCTGATCAACAAGGCCTTTTACGAGGTGCTCACGGAAGGGGACAGTACGGGACAGCCCTTCACCTTCCCCATCCCCACCGTCAACATCACGGAAGACTTTGACTGGGAAGGGGAAAACGTCCCCCTCCTGTTTGAAAACGCCGCCAAGATCGGCTCCTCCTACTTCCAGAACTTCATCGGCAGCCAGTACACCGTGAATGAACACGGGGAACGCGTGCCGGACGAACGGGCCTACAAGCCGGACGCCGTGCGCTCCATGTGCTGCCGCCTCCAGCTGGACCTGCGGGAGCTGCTCAAGCGCGGCGGCGGCCTCTTCGGCTCCGCGGAGATGACCGGCTCCATCGGCGTGGTGACCATCAACCTGGCCCGGCTGGGCTACCTGTTCAAGCAGAACCGGGAAGCCCTGTTCGCCCGGCTGGGGGAACTGCTGGACCTGGCCAAATCCTGCCTGGAAAAGAAAAGGGCCTTCGTCCAGGAAATGTATGACCGCGGCCTGTACCCTTACACCAGGCGCTACCTTCCCACCTTCCGCAACCACTTTTCCACCATCGGGGTCAACGGCATGAACGAGCTGCTGCGCAACTTCTCCAATGATACGATGGACATCACCTCCGAGGAAGGCAGGACCTTTGCGGCGGAAATCCTGGAATTCATCCGCCTGCGCATGCAGGAGTACCAGGAGGAAACCGGCAACCTGTACAACCTGGAAGCCACGCCCGCGGAGGGCACCACCCACCGCTTCGCCCGGGAGGACCAGAAGCGCTATCCGGACATCCTCCAGGCCGGGCCCGTGGGGCAGCGTTATTACACGAACAGCTCCCAGCTCCCCGTGGACCATACGAGCGACCTGTTCCGGGCGCTCCAGCTCCAGGACGAACTCCAGTGCTGCTACACGGGGGGAACCGTCTTCCACATGTACATGAATGAAGCCATCAGCTCCCCGGAGGCCTGCCGGGACATCGTCCGCAAGGTGCTGACCCGCTTCCGCATGCCGTACCTGACGGTCACCCCGCTCTTCTCCGTCTGCGACAAGCACGGCTACCTGCGCGGGGAGCATGAATACTGCCCCTTCTGCGATGAAGAGCTGCTCCACATTCACAGGCACGAATAACCCTTTTCAACCAGCCGCCTCGTTTCAAAACCCAGCCATCAATACGACAATGACCAAACAGGAAATATTAAGCAAATACGCACAGGACCGGACCCGCTGCACCGTTTATACGCGCGTCATGGGCTATCACCGCCCTGTGGAAACCTTCAACGCCGGCAAACAGGGCGAGTTCCATGACCGCGTCCACTTTGTGGAACCGGGCCGTCCCTGCTCCTGCTCCGCCCAAACGGAACAGCCGCGGTAATTTTCCCAATAACATATGCGAAGTCAATGGGAACGGGCCGGGGCATAGCGGACATCACGCCGCTCACCTTGCTGGATTTTCCAAACAAGGTGGCCTGCATCTTCTGGCTGAGAGGCTGTAACTTGTTTTGTCAGTACTGTTACAACGTCTCCCTGGTCAGAGGAACGGGCTCTCCTGCCGGAGACCGGACGGACTACCTTGATTTCCTCAGAGATCGGGTGGGATTTCTGGACGGGGTAGTCCTGTCCGGCGGCGAATGCACGCTGTGTCCCGACCTTATCCCCATCTGCCGCGAGATACGGCAGCTAGGCTTCGCGATTAAAATAGACACCAACGGCACCAGGCCCGCCGTGGTGAAAGCGCTGGTGGAGGAGGGGCTTTGCGACTACATCGCCCTGGACTACAAGGCTCCCCCGGAACAATACGGCGCCGTCACCGGCAGGCCGGACCTCTTCCCCTCCTTTTCCGAAACGCTGGACTACCTGATCGCCTCTGAAACCGCTTTTGAAGTCAGAACCACCGTCCATCCCGATTTATTGACGGAAGATCACGTCAACAACATCATACGCGACTTGACAAAGCGCGGGTATGGGGGCAACTACTTCGTGCAAAATTTCTACCTGACCAAACAAACACTCAACTCTCTCCCCGCGCCAAGCCGGTTGTTTGACCGGACCCGGCTGGAGGCCGCCTCCATCCCCGTCCGTTTCCGCAACTTTGAGTTCGCCCCGGGAGAAGACTGACCCAGCCGACCATGTTCGACATCCTGCTCAACCACAACACCCTGGTTCTCTTCGGAATCATCTTCTTCGGCATCGCCCTTGGCAGCATTAAAATATACGGCCTGAACCTCGGCCTCTCCGGCGTCCTCTTCGTCGCCCTCGCCGCCGGGCACTACCGCCTGGCCATCCCCAACGGCGTAGGGCAGCTGGGCCTGGCGCTTTTCGTTTACTGTGTGGGCCTCAGCGCGGGCAACCGCTTCTTCTCCGCCATTGCCAAGCAGGGCAGCAAGCTGGCGGTCATGTCCGTGGTGATTGTAGGCGTTTCCGCCCTCTTCACCTGCCTCTTCGGCATCTGGTTCAATGTTCCCGCGGGGATTTCCTCCGGCATCTTCGCTGGCGCGTGCACCAGCACTCCGGCCCTGGCGGCGGCCACGGAAAGCCTGCCGGGAGCCTCCGGCAGCGGCGTCAGCATCGGCTACGGCATCGCCTACCCGTTCGGCGTGGTGGGCGTGGTCCTCTTCGTCCAGCTTCTCCCGCGCCTGCTGCACTTTGACCTGAACAAGGAAGCCAAGGCCATGCACTCCAAGCAGGAGGCCAGCATCATTTCACGCCTGGTCCGCGTCACGCAGCCCAACCTGATCGGACAGAACATTGCGGACTGCAAGCTGCTGGACGGCCTGCACTGCATGGTCACCCGCGTGGTGCGCAACGACAGGCTGATGCCCCTGACGCCGGAAGATACGTTCCGGGAGGGAACGGAAGTCCTCATCGTGGGCAATAGCGATACGATGCCGCACGACGTCGCCTTTCTGGGGGAAGTATGCGACAACCCCTACCCCATGGACTCCCAGAAGGAGCGCCGCAAGCTGATCCTGACCAACAAGAACTACGCCGGGCGCAAGCTCCGCGATCTGAAAACCCTGCGCACGGACGGCGTGATCATCTCCCGCATCTCCCGCCTGGGCTTCACCTTCGTCCCCACGGGGGACACCACGCTGGAACGCAATGACGTGCTGACTGTGGTGGGTTCCCCGGAAAACCTCACCAAATACGGGGACAAAATCGGCCACCGCAGCCAGGACATGAACCAGACGGACCTTCTTTCCCTCGGGTTCGGCCTCTCGCTCGGCATCATTCTGGGGCTGGTCAACTTCAGCCTGGGCAACGGCCTGGGCATCTCCCTGGGGATTGCCGGCGGTCCGCTGATTGTGGCCCTGCTGCTCGGCCACTTCGGCCGCCTGGGCCCCATCGTGGGCTACATCCCGCGCCCCACCCGCCTTCTTTTGCAGGACCTGGGCCTGGTCTTCTTCCTGGCTGACGCCGGCATCAAGGGCGGCGCGGACCTGGTCACCACCGTAGCCACGCACGGCGCGGCCGTCTTCATCATGGGCGTCATCGTCACCTGCTCCGGCATGTTCGCCGGGTACTTTGTGGGCATGAAGGTCTTCAAGATGAACATCCTGGAATGCCTGGGCGGCATCTGCGGAGGCATGACCTCCACCCCGGCCCTGGGCGCCATCGCCAGCAAGACGGACTCCCAGGCCCCCGTGGTCAGCTACGCCACCGCCTACCCCGTGGCCCTCATCCTGATGACCATCATCGCCAAGGTCATCATCCAGACCATCGGCGGCGTGGTGGGCGTTTAGCCCAAGGCGCAAACTTCACCAGCCGGATGTTTAAGCCTCCGTTTCCGTCACCTCCATGCAAACGGACTGGAAGGTAGTTTTCCAGTTGATGCGGATTCCGGCGTCCATCAGGAAATCGCCGCCCAGCACCCGTTTATGGGCGTTGGTCAGGGAGCCGCTCTCATCCAGGTTGATTTCCCGGACCAGGTATCTGGCGGCAGGATTCAAGCCTTTCAGGCGCAGGGGCGGCGGGAAATCCGCCAGCCATTTGTCCATCAGCCAGGCGAAGACAACGGCCCGTTTTTCATGGACGTACATCAGGGAGGCCACCCGGCTTTCATACGGGGAGGACAGGCGGTACAGGTCCCCGAATTGGACCACGGGGCGGATGCGCTTGTATTCCGCCAGCGCCCGTTTGGAAAATTCCACTTCCTCCTTCGTCATGTCGCAGGGCTGGAGCTCAAAGCCCAGACGGCCCGACATGGCAACATCAAAGCGGAATTTCAGCGGCGTAACGCGCTTCGTCTGATGGTTGGGGGAGGCCGTCACATGGGCGGCCATGGAGATGGCCGGGAACAAATGGCCTATGCCCCACTGCATGAACACGCGTTCACAGGCGTCCGTATTGTCGGAGGTCCAGAATTCATGATGCCTCCGCATGGTTCCATAGTCCGCGCGGCCTCCGCCGGAGGAACAGGCCTGGAAGGTCACGTCCGGGAACTGGGCCGCCAGCGTATCAAGAATGGCTTCATAGCCGCGCACGTAATCAATGGACAGGTTTCCCTGATGGCAGGCGTCCAGCCGGGGGGAGCCGGGATCGGAGATTTTGCGGTTGCAGTCCCATTTGACGTAGGAAATGCCCGGATGTTCTCCCAACAGTTTCCGCATGGCTTCAAGAATGTAGGCGCGCACGTCCGGATTGCTCAAGTCCAACAGATACTGGCTGCGTTCCAGCCTGTTTTCCCGGTGCGGGAGGCCGATCACCCATTCCGGATGCTTCCGGTAGAGTTCCGACCGGGGATTCACCATTTCCGGCTCCACCCAGATGCCGAAGCGCATCCCCAGCTTTTCCGCCTGGTGGATCAGGCCTTCCAGCCCATGGGGCAATTTGTCCCGGTTCACCTGCCAGTCCCCCAGCCCGGCCCGGGCGTCATTGCGCGGGAATTTATTGCCAAACCAGCCGTCATCCAGCACAAAGAGCTCCATGCCCAGCTCCGCCGCACGCTTCATCATGCCGTGCAGCACTTTTTCCGTAAAGGAGAAGTACACTCCCTCCCATGAGTTCAGCAAGACAAGCCGTTCCGTGCCGCCTCCGCGCAGGCCGTAGCGGCGCGCCCAGCGGTGAATGCGCCGGGAGGCTTCCCCCTTCCCGCTTCCACTGTGCACCAGAATGAGGGGAGGCGTTTCAAACACTCCGCCGCCATCCAGCAGATAGGGAGCGGGGGCCACGTCCAGCCCCGCCCCGGCAAAGAGGTAGTGATACGGACTGTGCCGGAACCATATCCGGTAGTTGCCGGGCCACGCCAGCGCCCCCAGAACCACTTCCCCCGCATCCTCCCGCGCCGGACCGTCCAGGGAGATGATGAAGCCGGGGCTTCCCTCCTGGGCGGCGCGGGTCCCGGTGCCGGAAACCAGGGAAAGTTCATGGCCCCGGGCCACTTCCTCCTCGCTCATCAGGGATTCCCCGCCCCATGTGCCGCGGAAGCTGGTGATGAAGTACCGTTCCGCACGCAGATTCAGTTGTGCGGACGCAGCGCGGTGCAGGCGTATGCCTTCCCTCCCCTCGTTCCGTATCACCGCCCATTGAAGGAAGGCGTCCGATTCCCGGTGGGAGCGCACGTGAATTTCCACCCGTACGGGGTAGGAAGGGTCTTTCCCGTAAAAGACGGCTTCTTCCCGGTCGTCATCCAGTTCCAGAACTTCCCACCCCTGGCATTCCAGGCGCAGGGAAAGAGTTCCGTCCGCCTGGGTTACGCAAACGGAGTATTCCTCCGACGCATTGGGAAGCCCTGTCACGGAATCCCCCAGGGCGGAGTACAGAAGGGGGGCCTCCGCGGCGTTTGCCAGGGCATCCCCCGGTTCACGCAGCCGCGGCCCGTAATAGGCGCGGCGCACGCGGCCCTGTTCATCCCTGAACAGGGTCATCTGGGAGGAACGGGTCAGCAAATGAACGGAGTCCGGCGTCATGGTCAGCAAAGGGGTCAAGGATCAGTCTTTTTTCCAGACAGGCGCACGGGGCGCCTGCCTTATCCATTAATCCCTGTGGCGGACAAGTAAGTCAATGGCAAAATGGAATGGAAACCGGCTCCCGCGCCCTTACTTTTCCCACAGGCGGGAGGAAGGCCGGAATTTCATGGTGCTTGATTCATGCACAAACAGCTTGCTGCCGTTTTCCGGATGGCGCACCACCCGCGCACGGCGATGTTTGACGGCGAACGACCCGAAGCCGCGGAATTTGACCAGCGACCGCCTCCGTACCGACTTCGCAATCGTGTCCAGCACGGCGTTCAGCGCGTGTTCCGCCTGCCGGGGAGTTACGCCTTCCCCCAGTTCCCGCTGCAATTCCCGAATGAATTCTGTTTTATTCATAAGGCGCCCAGAATGGGATGCCCCCTTCTTCCCGTAAAGTAGAGACGGAGAACGCTCATTCCTGCCACCGGGTTCCCCCTGCCCTTCATTCCGGTCCGCAAGTTTCACCCTTGCCTTCCCATCCCGGCCCCATTAAGGTTCAGGGAGAGATGCCTTGTCCAACTCCTGATGCCCCCTCTCCGGAAAGAGCCTTCAACGTGACTGCGCTGAAATGGCACAGCTGCGCGTGGCTTCTGCTGCCCGTGCTGATCTTCATGGCCGGATGGATGCACTGGTACATCGCTTTTCCCCTGGCTCTTCTGCTGGCCGCAGGCCTGATGATCCCCGGACGGAAGAAATCCCCGGAAAAGCCTCCCCTTCCCGCCTTTCCCCTGTTCACCCGCTCTTCCTTTCCGGCCCTGGCCGCGTTCATCGCCCTGATGGTGCTGTCCGGATGGGGGGAATGGGTCAACCAGCACCCGGACCATATTGTCAGAAATGCCTGCCTGAGTGAATTGGTCACCAGCCCCTGGCCTGTCGTTTTCCCGGACGGAGACGTTTTGATTTACAATACGGGATTCTGGCTTGTTCCGGCCCTGGCCGGCAAATTGGCCGGGCTGGACGCCGCCCGGGCGCTCCTGGTGCTGTGGGGGGCATGGGGGCTTTTCCTTTCGTGGCTGTGGCTCTGCGTCTTCTCGGGACGCCGTTCCCTCATGCTCGCCCTGCTGATGGTGATGTTCGGCTCCCTGTTGAATTTCCAATGCTGGCTGGGGCTGGACCTGTTCCGCCTGCATTACTTCGGCACGGCGGAACAGGTCATGTGCAGCGCAAACGCATCCATTCCCGTGATGCTTTTTTTCATTTTCCTGGCTTCCGGGCGCATGCCCGTGAACTGGCTTCCCCTTCTGTTCGCGGCCACGGCTTTTTATTCCCCCCTTGCCGCTATCGGGGGGCTGCCCCTGGCGGTCTGCCAGTGGCTCCGGCAGTGGAAGGACAACCGCTTTTCGCGGCGCATCCTGCTCCATCCATCCTTTTCAGCGGCGGTTATCCTGGGGATGTGCTTCCTTCTTTATTATATGGCGGTAAACGCGCCTTCCTCCCAGATGGGAATCCGGGGCTTTTACACGCGCCCGGGGGATTTTCTGCTCGTGGGAACCTCCTTTCTTCTGTACGCCCTGTTCTGCTGGCGGGACTTCCGGCGCAACCCCCTCTTCATCTGCACGCTGGCCACCGGGCTGGCCCTGCCGTTCTTTTACATTAACGGAGACGCCAATGACCTGCTTTGCAAGGGATGCGTCCCGGTCATGTCCTGCATGCTCGCCTTTCTGGCGGCCACCTGGATATGGCATCCCGGCCGCAGAATCTGGATAGGCCTTGTGCTGGCGCTCGGCCTGGCGCCCATTCTCAACATTCCCTATTATTGCTGTTCTTTCAGTTCCTTCCAGACGTACCTGACGCCGCCCGACCCCGATAAAAAACCTCCCTCCCTGCTACTCCGGGAATGGCGGCAGCTCACCTATGCGCCGCAGGCGCGCCACCAGGATGAATGGGGTCAGACCATGCACCACCCCGGACACCGCTGGTACCCCTATTATTCCGGCACGCCGCGCCCCTGGCTGCGGTTTATCTATCGGTTTTAACGGAAAGGGGGCTGAACGCTCACACGCTCTTTTTTTCGTTCTCCCGGAATTTCTTCCAGCTATCTTCAATAACCGCGGGCAGGGATTTGCCTTCCTTGTCCATATCCCCCTGGCTTACCATTTTTTTGATCACTTTTCCGGAAACGGGGTCCAGGATGATGACGGCGGGAGGCCCGAATACCAGGTAAGGAGCCTTGGAACCTATGCATCCCACTACTTTGCCCGCTTCCTCCGGAACGAACTGGAAGGTAAAGGAACCCGGCGTCCTTCCCGGCGCCTGCCTGGTATCCACCATCCAGAAGATGAATTTTTTGCCGGAGGCCCTTTTAAAAGCACGCTCCTTGATATGCTTGTCCGTAAATATGTTGCAATACACGCACCAGGAAGACCCCGTCAGACAGATGACCAGGGGAACCTTTTTGGCGATGGCTTCATCACGCAGCTTGTCAAAAACGGGACTGCCCGATTCCTTGACGGCGGGAACGGGCATTTGCTGCGCCAGGGCAGAAGCGGGAGCCAGCATACCAGCCATGGCGGCACAAAGCACGGGAACGGCCAACTTGATCATATTCCCATGAAAATAAGCCTCTCTGCAAAGAAGTCAAACTTCAAGATTCCGCCATTGCCTTCATTTGCAGTTCAAGGTATATACATTCGCCATGCGCCATTCCAACCCCTATAACCGCAGGCACCCTTCACGGAATAAATGGCGCCTTATTTTCTGGCTGTCCATGGCGCTCCTGGTCCTGTGCGGCGCCCTGGTTTATTTCCACCCCGCGGAAGACTGGAAAACCGCGGACCGCAGCAGCAGCGGCCTGGCTCCACTGCCGGAAGAAGAGCCGGAAGCCGTTGTCCAGGTGTATTCTGCCCGCGCCTTTGGCTGGCGCAAGTATTTCGGCGTACACACCTGGATAGCCGTAAAGGATAAAAACGCAGGCTCTTACACCGTTTACCAGGTGATGGGCTACCAGCTTCCTGCCAGGGGAACCAGCGTTTCCATCTCCAGGGATATTCCGGACCGCAAGTGGTTCGGCGCGGAACCGGACCTGATTCAGGAATTGCGCGGAAAAGCGGCGGAAAGAGCCATTCCCGCCATCAGCCGCACGGCGGAGGAATACCCGGAGGCGGATACGTACCGGCTCATTCCCGGCCCCAACAGCAATACCTTCACCGCCGCGCTGATGAGGGAAGTACCGGAACTGACGGTGGAACTTCCGCCCCACGCCGTGGGAAAGGATTACCTGCCCGGCGGCATTGCCGGACGGACGGAGAGCGGCACGGGCATCCGCATCAATTTATGGGGCCTCGGAGGAGTCAGCCTGGGCCTGGCGGAAGGGGTTGAAGTCAGCCTGCTGGGCCTGGATGCGGGCTTTGACCTGCTGCGTCCCGCCCTCAAGCTTCCCATGATAGGCCGCGTAGGACTGCCGGACGCCCCGGTAGGCTGGGACTGGTGGAACATCATGCTGCTGCTCCTGGCGGGCACGTTCATTTTCTTCCGCATGCTCCGCCACATGCGCCAAAAACGCAGGCAGGCGCACCGCATTCCCCACTTCCGCCATCCGCGGACAAAAACAAGCGAGCGCATTTGAGCCGCATAGTGCGGAAGCCTTTTTCCTTATCCCGTTCTCCCATGTACGGGAAGAAGGGGAATAAAGCGGAAATTCGATTGCCAAGCGGGAATGAAGCTGTAAGAATCCGCGCCATGAACAAGCTCCTGATCCGCTCCTGTCTGCTTGCCGGGCTGGCCTGCGCCGCTTCCTGCGCCTCCAACAAGGAAACGGCCCCTCAGGAACCCGCCCCCGCTCCGGCTGTCCAGCCGGAACCGGCCGCCGCGGCAGAGCGCCCGGCCCCCTGGGCTCCCGCACCGGTGAAATCCGCCATTCTTCCGGAGGAAGACGGGGAGGAGTCCGCACCGGGTCCCGCCGTTCTTCCGGGCGACTTCCGCCCCGGGTTGCGCGCCCCCCAGCTTCCAGACACCCTGCTGTACGACCTGGACGGCAAACTGAATACTCCCACCGCCCCGTAACACGTTCCCCCATCATCATGACCGCGACCATTCCCAAAGGCTTCCACCCGGAACCTTTTTCCTACCACCAGGAGCTTGAACTGGATATTGACGCCCTTTCCAATGCGGGCGACGGCATCGGCCGCGTGGACGGCTGGGTGGTTTTCGTCCCCTTCGCCCTGCCGGGAGACCGCGTGAAGGCCCGCGTGTGGCGCAATGACAAGAATTATTCCTCCGCAGACCTGGTGGAAGTGCTTCACCCCAGCCCGGACCGCGTGGAACCCGGCTGCCGCCTGTTCGGCACCTGCGGCGGCTGCCAGTACCAGCATTTTTCCTACGACCGCCAGCTTCTCTGGAAAACCCGGCAGGTGGCGGACCTGCTCCGCTTGCAGGCAGGGCTGGAACTGCCCGTCAATCCGGCCATTGCCTCCCCCCGCCAATACAACTACCGTTCCAAGATTACGCCCCATTTTGACAAGCCCAGGGAAGGAGGCAAGCCGGCCATCGGCTTCCTGAAGGCGGGGTCCAGAAGAGAAGTGGTGGACGTGCCGCAGTGCCCGATTGCCATGGAGTGCATCAACGAGGTGCTGCCCCTGGCCCGCAAAAGCGTTTACCAGGCCGCGGCGCGGTTCAAGCGCGGCGCCACCATCCTGCTCCGCGCCTCGGAAGGGGGCGTCATCACCAATAACAACGCCGTAGCCTGCGAGCGCGTGGGCGATCTGGAATTCCACTTCCTGGCGGGAGATTTTTTCCAGAACAATCCCTTCATTCTTCCGCTGTTTACGGACTACGTGGCCCAACAGGCGAGCATGGACGGGGAGGAGTTCCTGGTGGACGCCTATTGCGGTTCCGGCCTGTTCGCCCTGAGCCTGGCGAATAAGTTCAAGAAGGTGCTGGGCGTGGAGGTCAGCGAGACTTCCGCGGACTGGGCGCGCAGCAATGCCCGCAGCAACGGGATTGAACATGCGGAGTTCCTGGCGGCGGACGCCGGAGCCATTTTCGCCCAGGTGGATTTCCCCGCGGAAAAGACCGCCGTGGTAATCGACCCGCCCCGCAAGGGATGCAGTATGGAGTTCCTGACCCAGTTGTTCGCCTTCAGCCCCGGAAAAGTGGTGTACGTTTCCTGCAATCCCGCTACGCAGATTAGGGACCTGGCGGAGTTTGACAAAGCCGGGTATTCTGTCACCGCCGTCCAGCCCTTTGACCTGTTTCCCCAGACCAAGCATCTGGAATGCGTGGTCACCCTGAAAAAGAACATCTGATTTTCTCCATGCCCACGCTTTACATTAAAACCTACGGCTGCCAGATGAACGAGCGGGACTCCGAGCAGGTGGCCCGCATGTTCGTGCAGAAGGGTTATACCCTGACGGACCGCGAGGATGAGGCGGACGTGATCCTGTTCAATTCCTGTTCCATCCGGGAACAGGCGGAACAGAAGGCGCTGGGTAAAATGGGCCTGCTGGCCAAGCAGCAGCGGCACCGCCCGCACGTGGTGTACGGCATGATGGGCTGCATGGCCCAGAGCAAGAAGGATGAATTATTCAAGGAACTGCCGCGCCTGGACCTGGTGATAGGCACACAGAAGTATCACCGCGTGTTTGAGCATGTGGACGGCATTCTGCGCGCGCGCCAGGAACGCCGCATGGATGAGCTGCAAAGTGCTTTTTCTGGCACCCACGTGTGCGACGTGGCGGAAGAGGCGGACTCCCAGAACCGGATCAGGGACCACCTGAATCCCGGCGCGCGCTCCACGGCTTACGTCTCCATCATGCAGGGGTGTGAAATGAAGTGCGCCTACTGCATCGTCCCCTACACCCGGGGCACGGAACGCAGCCGCCCCATACGGGACGTGGTGGACGAGGTGAAGATGCTGGTGGACGCCGGCGTGAAGGAAGTCACCCTGCTGGGCCAGATCGTCAACCGGTACGGCAGGCAGATGGAAACGGCGGACGGCAAGGGCGGCTTCGTCCAATTGCTGGAAGCCGTGCATGAGGTGGAAGGCCTCCGGCGCATCCGCTTCGTTTCCCCCCATCCCATCGGCTTCCGGCAGGACCTGGTGCAGGCCTTCACCTACCTTCCCAAGCTGTGCAGCCACATCCATTTCCCGATGCAGAGCGGCAGTGACCGCATCCTGAAAATGATGCGCCGCCCATACAGGAATGAAACCTTCCTGGACCTCTGCGCCCGGATGAAGCAGGCGCGGCCGGATTTATCCATCACCACGGACATCATCGTGGGCTTTCCCGGAGAAACGGAGGAAGACTACCTGCTGACCCGGCAGGCCGTGGAACAGGTCCAGTTTGACAACGCCTTCATTTTCCGCTACTCCCCGCGCCGCGGCACGCCAGCCGCCGCCATGGAGGGCCAGATTCCGGAGGAAGTGAAGGAAGCGCGCAACCAGGACCTGCTGGCCGTGGTCAATGAAATAGCCATCCGGAAAAACCGGGAACTGGTCGGCACCGTTCAGGAGGTCCTTCTGGAAGGGCCGTCCAAAACGAATGAAGCGCGCCTCTCCGGACGCACCTCTCAGAACAAGCCCGTGATGGTGGATGCCGCCCCGGACCTGGCGGGAGAGCTTCTGCCCATCCGGATTGAGGAAAGCACGGGCTTTACCCTGTACGGCGTTCCGTGCCCTTCCAGGGCGTAACGCGCACGCCATCCTCCGCCAGCCGCAGATACAGGGTTCCGGTTTCCCGCAAACGGTACACATCCACACCTTCCGGTACCGGACACGTGTATTCCGTAGTAAATACAACCGTCCGGGCTCCCGTGGCCTTTATCCACGCGGCGCTGCAGACGGGGTCGCGCGGGTGGCGCCCTATCACCAGCACATCCGCACGCGGCACTTCTTCCGCACGGCCCAGAGAGGAAAATCCGGCATTCCCGATGATCAGGACACACCGCCCCCGGCACGTCCATGCCAGCACCCTGCACCGGTCCTGATGAATTCCGGTAGCCAAAGGCTCCGGCAAATCCGCCACGGCTAGTTCATTTCCCTGCCGGAACCTCCACTTCCGGGGGGAATCTCCGGCCCCGGCTTCTCCCCAGTTCCGGACGCCGGGGTATTCCTTCAGCAGGGTTTCCATTCCCGCGCGCTCCGCTTTGCCCTTTCTGGTCGCCACCACCCCGGCAGGCTGGATGCCGCGCGCCTTCAGCACGGGAATCAGGGCGTAGCACGCCATGCCTTCCGTTCCCGAATCCACCACCAGCGCCGGATTGGAAACCGCCATGGACCAGGCATCTTTCTGCAAAGGAACGATAACGGCCTCATTCTCCGCGGCGTGCGGCTGGGAGGGAAGATAACTGCACGGCAGGGAGGCTACGCCTCCGGTTACCGCCAGCATGACTGAAGCCAGGGAAGCCGCCGCCGCATTGCAAACGGACAGGGCCCACGGGCACCAGGCGAGCATCAGCCCGGCCAGGGACACGCCCATCAGCGGAAAGACCAGCACGCTCAAGCAGATGTTGGTCAGGGGCGCGTACAGGTTCCAGGTGCCGAAGTGCCAGGCCGTCAGCGGGATGGAGACCAGCCACGCCCCCACGGAGACGAGCAGCGCGCCGCGGCACGCTTTTTCCAGATGCACCAGGCCTTTTTCCCGCGCATTGTAAATCCGGGAAGGAATAAACGGGTCGGGAGCCCACAGGGGCCTTTCCCGCCTGCTCCATGCCGCCAGGCAGACAATCACGGCAAAGACGCAGAAGGAGAGCTGAAACCCCGGCTGGAAAACCTGGAGCGGGTCCAGCAGGCAAAGGAGGATGAAAGCCAGGGCCAGGATATTGGCCGGATGCCCCTTCCGGCGCAGCACGGACGCCAACAGCCAGACCGCCGCCATGATGAAGGCCCGCAGGGCGGAGGCGGACATCCCGGTCACAAACACGTACACCGCCAGCAACGGAATGCAGGCCAGCCGCGCCGCACGGGGGCGCACGTACAACAGCCTCAGCATTCCCAGAACCAGCATGGCCGCCACCCCCACATGCATGCCGCTGACGGCGAACACGTGCATGCAGCCGCTCATCAGGAACTTCGCCATCGTTTCCGGGCTGGCGTCCGTCTTGTCCCCCAGCACGGCGGAGACCATCACCTGCCGCGCTTCATCACCGGGCGGAGCTCCCTCCCTCAGCAGCTCCCCCGCCTCTTCGCGAAACCCCAGGGAAACCGCCTGGACACGGCTGCGCCAGTCGCCTTCCCCCAAATTGAAGGATTGGTCCAGCCGCACTCCGGCGGCAATGCCGCGCAGGTATCCCCACCGCTCCCGGTCAAAAATGCCGGGGCCGCACGGGGCCTGGAGCAGGTATGTCTCTCCCTCTACCCGGTAACGCCGTCCTATAACCAGGGGACAAGCTCCGTCCCGGGCGGAGACGGTATAAAACCACCGGGAACCGTCAGGACGAAACAGCGCGGACCTGCCGGATGCGGAATAAACGGCCCCCGCCGCCGTAAAACGCTGGCCCGCTTCCACGGGGATGGCCCGGTATTCCCGGTCATAAGCCAGCAAAGACGCCCCGGCCCATACGGCGAGCGCAAGAGCCAGCAGGCTCATGCCCGGAGCACGGAACAGGCAAGGCAACGCCACCAGGCACAGGCAGGGAACCCAGAGCCATGGAGAAACGTCCACCGCCGCGCATGCGCTAAGCATGGAGAGAGCGGGAGCCAGCAGGGGAGCCGCGGCCATGGTCCGTTCCAGCCACGGCCGCCGCAGGTGCCGCTCCTGTTCCATCCGGGGAAAAACTTACTGCATGGCGTCCGCGCCGTCCCGTTCCAGGGGAAGAACGGAAGGCAGCGGAAGAACGACGTTGGCAGGCAGGGGGGCCTTGCGCTGGAGCACCTTGGGGGCCAGCGCCTCGCTCGTCTCATAGGCGCCGCGGAACATCTCCAGCTTGGCGTCCAGATTGTCAATGTAATGCAGGGCCACCGCCTCCGGGGTCTTGGGGAACACGGGAGAGCCAAAGGCCAGTTCCCCGTGGTGGGAGGCGATCAGGTGCAGCAGGTGCATGCGCACATCCGGGGAGGCGGGGTCCAGCGTCTTCCAGGATTCTGCTTCCGGAAGGGCCATGATGCGCTTCCACAGATTGTTGACCAGTTCAATGCCCAGCGGAATGTGGCCCAGCAGTTCCCCGGCTTCCGAATAGGGCATCGTGAAATCCTCCTTCGGGTAGCAGTTTTCCCACAGCTTCCCGCAGTCGTGAAACAGGCATCCGGCCAGCAGGAGGTCGCGGTTCAGCTCCGGATTCGCCTGGCAGACGGCAGAGGCCGTGCGCATCATTCCCGCCACATGCTCCACCAGTCCGCCGCGGCGGGCGTGATGGTAAGTGCGGGCGGCGGCGGCGCGCTGGAGGCGTTCCCCGAACTGTTCGATGAATTCAATGCACAGGGCGCGAATGCGCGGATCATTCATGCCCTTGATGAGCACGCAAATCTCCTTCAGGTCCGCCTCCTGCTTCTTCTTCAAGGTTCCGGACCCGGCCAGGAAGCTTTCCTTCTCCTGTTCGTCCAGCAGCCGCACATCCAGATCGGCCGCTTCCATGCCGAAGCCCCCCTTGGTCCACTGGCCGCGCAGGCTCACGAAACTGCGGAGAGGCAGGGAGGCCAGCGTCCGGAACCAGGGCTTGTCCTCCCACACCTTCAGTCCCATCGTCCCTTCCGCATCGGCAAAAGACACGTCCAGATACGGCTTGTTGCTCTTGGTCATCTTCTGCGCGCACTGGGCGATCTGGGCAAAAACTTCCGCTTCCACCTGGCCCTCCGCGGCCAGCTTGCCCAACTCCATGAGACTGACTTGTTCCATGCGGGCCATCTTGCCCCGCTTCCCTCCATCCGTCAAGAAAACGCCGGAGGACTGCGATGATAAAAAAAGGAAACCGCTTATTTTTCCAATACTCCCAACTCGGCAACGGCAACATGGCTGCCTTCCACTACCCGCTTGCCTACAAAACGCAGGTAACGGGCTTTCACGGGCGTCTCCAGGTCAATCCGCTGCGGAACGGGATTGGCGCGGATATTGGAAAACTCCCCCTCCGCGGCGGGAGCTCCCCAATCGTTTCCGTCCGCACTCAGGTAGACGGCGTAGCGGTCAACCGTCCCCTTTGCGGAATCCTTGCGGGGCGTGTAGATGACGGCGGCAACGTTGACCGGACGCCCCATGTCGATTTCCAGCGCCTGCGGAGGAGCTATTTCCCCCTGGGCGGCATGCGTATGCCAGAGGGTGGAGGGGTTGCCGTCAATGGCCAGCTCCGGAGCGGCGGCGCTTCTTTCCCCGGCCGCCACCTTCCAGTCCCGCGTAGGGACGGGGATGATCTGCGCGGTTACGGAAGACCTTCTGCCGCGGTATTCGCTTACCGCCTTCACCGTCCCCCCGGCAGGGAGCAGGAAAGGCTCCCTGTACACGGCGGACTGCGGGCCGGGGTCCGTTCCGTCCGTGGTGTACCTGGTCACCACGCCCTCCGCGGATGCCAGGGTCACCCGGCCATCGCGGTCGTAATTCACTGCCGGAGCATTCAGGATAACAGGGTACTTCCACAGGGAAACCTCGCACAAGGCCGGAACGGCCCGGGACTCTTCCAGCACCACGCGCACTTCATCCGCCGTCACGGGCCTGCCCTTCAAAAGAACCCTGGCTCCTATGCTGGAACCTTCCGTCCATTTGCTCCAGCGGCCGTTTTCACGCACCTCCACGCGGAACTTGCGCACCCTCTGCCCCAGTTGGACGGGTTCCGCCAGCCGGATGACGTCAAACGCCGCAGGTTCCGGCAATTTCAACGCCAGGCAGGGATTTTTATCTTCCGGAGCGGCCGCCCAGTACGTCGCCCGCTTCCGGTCCAGAACCTGTTCCGGGCCGTGCCCCTTCCATGAGGAGGAGGAATCCGCCCGTGCCCCGGAAGCGAAGTTGCGGGAATACAGTTCATTCAGCAGCGCACGGAAACCCGCCAGGGACTTTTTATCCTCTTCATGAATGCGGCCGCGGCGGTCCGGCGGCACGTTCAGATTCAGGTTGGCCCCTCTGCCTACGCTGTCAAAGTACAGCTTCAGCAGATTCTCCGGCGTCCGGACGCGGGAATTCTCATGCTCATGCCAGAACCAGCCGGGGCGGATGGAAACATCCACTTCCGCGGGAATCCAGTACTTGCCGTCCACGGTGCCTTCCGTGCCCAACTGGTAGCGCACGGTGCCGGGCGCGGGTTCCGTCCCGGCTTGCAGCGGAACGGGGGTGTACGTGGCCCAGCAGGGATAGCCCGCATAACCGCTTTCGTTCCCCACCCAGCGGGCGCCCGGCCCCACGTCGGAAAAAATCACCGCTCCGGGCTGCCGTTTCTTCAGTTCCCCCCACGTCTTCTTCCAGTCGTAATACGTGCTCCGGTCAATGGAGCGCTTCTCCCGCGCTCCACCGTAATAGCCGTCCCCTCCGTTCGCTCCGTCAAACCACGCCAGGAAAACGGGGCCGTATCCCGTGGACAATTCCTTCAACTGCTCACGGTACATTTTGATATATTCCGGGGTGCCGTAGGAGGAAGCGTTGCGGTCCCACGGAGACAGGTAAATGCCGAACCTGACGCCGTACTTTTTGCACGCTCGGGAAATTTCCTTCACCACATCGCCCTTCCCCTGCTTCCACGGGGAGGCCGCCACGCTGTGCCGGGTGGTCTTCGTGGGCCACAGGCAGAAGCCGTCATGGTGCTTGCAGGTCAGCACCACTCCCTTGAACCCGGCGTCCGCCAGCGTCTTTACAATTTCGTCCGCATTGAAATCGGAAGGATTGAACAGCTCCGGCTTTTCGTCGCCATAACCCCATTCCTTCCCGGTAAAGGTATTGATGGTGAAATGGATGAAGGCATACATCTCCATATCGTGCCATGCCAGTTGAGCCGGAGAAGGAACAGGCTTCAACGGGGAAACCCCATTCTTCACTCCCGCTTCCGCCAACCCGGCGGCCAGCATGCAGGTTCCCATAAGGACAGGGGCCAACTGATTCAATCTTCTCATCAAATGCATAACTAACGTTCGGAACTATGTACGCTCCGGGCATCCCGTTCTTTCAGACAACTCTACGAGTTAAAGCCGTACCGCCCGCTGAAGATGGCCTGTTTCCCGCAATCGCGGGAGAAACGGGGCGCCTGCGCTTTTTTCCTTTTCCGCCCATCAGGGATTATGGAGCAATCAATATATTGAACACGTATCCGGACAGAATGATAAACGCCGTCACTGTTCCGAAGAAAATCCAGATCAGCTTCCAGGTCATCACCTTCTTCAGAAGGGCCGCCTCCGGCACGGAAAGCCCTACCGTCGCCATCATGAACGCTATCGCCGTGCCGATCGGAACGCCTTTCGCCACAAACACCTGGATCACCGGAACTATCGCCGCCGCATTCGCGTACATCGGAACCGCGCAAATCACAGCAACCGGCACCGCCCACCAACGCTCCCGGCTCATGGACGCTTCAAAAAATCCCTCCGGCACATAGCCGTGCACCGCCGCTCCCATGGCGATGCCGATCACCACATACAGGGCCACTCCCTTTACGATTTCCCACGCATCATGCATGATGACGGCCCATCTCTTCCGGAACGGCGTCCCCTTCCGCTCCCACGCGCCGCTTTCCTCCCCGGACTGGACAAGCAGCCCCCGTATCCAGGGGGACAGATAGCGTTCCAGCCTGAACCTCTCCAGAACAGCTCCTCCCATCATCCCCAGCAAAATGCCGGAGACCGCATAAATCACCGTAATCTTGAATCCGAACGCCCCCAGGAACAGGGCGATGGCAACCTCATTCACCAGAGGCGATGTGATCAGGAAGGCAAACGTCACGCCCAGCGGAATCCCTCCTTTCACAAAGCCGATGAACAGGGGAATGGAGGAACATGAACAAAACGGCGTGACCGCCCCGAACAGGGCGGCGAAAAAATACTGAAACCCGTAGAGCTTCTTTGTCGTCAAAAACACGCGGATGCGTTCCACCGGGAAATAGGCGTTCACCACGCCCATGAAAAGACTGATCGCGTACAGCAGGAAGAGGATCTTCACCGTGTCGTACACGAAGAAGTTGACCGCCTCCCCCAGACGGGTATGGGGTGTGAACTCCAACACCCCGTAAACCAGCCAGTCAGCAAAATCCTGAATCATAACCGGGAAGAATTCTCCTACCGCTCTGCGGAAACAGCCGGGCGGGGAGGTTCCCCGCCCCCGGAACGTTCCCGGTGATTCATCATCTTAACCACCGCCAGCAGAATGAGCAGCGCCGCAGCCCAGACGGCAGCCCTTTTCCATCCGCCCTTTCGCCTGGAGGAAGCGCTGCCGCAGCAGCCCCCTCCTCCGCACCCGCAGGAAACTGCCTCCGGATGGGGAACATTCCCCTTTACTGCCCTTGAATCCTCCGGCCTTCCGCTACAGCAACCCTTCTCCGGAGAATCCGCTTGAAGCGCTTTTTGGAGCATCCTCCTGATTTCATCCCGGGAGGGTACCGTGCCGGAAACAAGAATCCTGCCGTCCACCTCAAGAGCCGGGGTTTCCAGCACTCCGGCGGCGGCAAGTTGCGCGGCATCCGTCACCTTTTCCGGAAGCAGTTTCAGACAGAGTTCCCGCATGACCTGCTCCGTCACCTGCGCCAATGCCGTACATTTGGCGCACCCCGGTCCGTAAATTACTATCTTCTTCATGTAATTATTGATTTATATTTTTAAGAATATCAAAATGTATGAATAAAAAATACTGAACAAACTGAATACCAATACCATTACCCCTTTAACGCCGGGCTTTCCTGCAAACACGACAGCACGCTGCTGAGGCAGGGGCAGCACAGGGAATAATACACATTTTTCCCCCGCTGTTCACAGGACACGATCCGGCTGTTCTTCAACACGTTCAAATGGCTGGAAACGGTAGACATGTCACGTCCGGAATCCTTCTGCAGTTCGCAGACGCAGCGTTCTCCATCCAGAAGCATCTCCACAATCATGAGGCGCACGGGATGCCCCAGCGCCTTGAAAACACCGGCAAGAGGTTCCAGCTCCTTGACGGAGTGAACCGGACGGGATGAAGAAGTGCAGGAGCAATCGGACATAAGCAATGGATTTATTATTTTTAAAATCGTAAAAATGTCAATCTGTTTTCCCGCCACGGCCATGACACACCACGCAGGCACAACGCACAGAGGCAGCCGCTTGAAATCACCCCCCATGCTGGACACGGCAATTCCCTTCCGATATGCTCGTTTACACACCTTTACCGCCATGCTGTACATCGGATGCCACCTCTCCTCCGCAAAAGGTTACGAAGCCATGGGCAGGGTTGCCCTTTCCATCGGCGCCAACACCTTCCAGTTCTTCTCCCGCAATCCGCGCGGAAGCAAGGCCAAGGCCATTGACGAACCGGACATTGCCCGTTTTCTGAAGCTGGCGGAAGACAACGGCTTCGGCACGCTGCTGGCGCACGCCCCTTATACGCTGAACCCCTGCTCCGCTGACCCCAAAGTCACCCGCTTTGCGGCCCAGGTGCTGAGGGAAGACCTGGAGCTCATGGAGTATCTGCCGGGCAACCTTTACAACTTCCATCCCGGCAGCCACGTGGGACAGGGAGTGGAAAAAGGCATTGAACTGGTGGCGGACCAACTGAACGGCGTGCTTGCTCCGGACCAAAAAACCACCGTTCTGCTGGAAACCATGTCCGGCAAGGGAAGCGAGCTCGGCAAGACCTTTGAAGAACTGGCCGCCATCATTGAGCGCGTGGACCTGAAAGAAAAGCTGGGCGTCTGCCTGGACACCTGCCACGTTTATTCCGCCGGGTACGACATCGTCAACAACCTGGACGCCGTGCTGGAACAGTTCGACTCCGTGCTGGGCCTGGAACGCCTGCACGCCATCCACCTGAACGACAGCATGACGCCTTTCTCCTCCTTCAAGGACCGCCATGAAACCATCGGCAAGGGGAGCCTGGGAGAACAGGCCTTCATCAACATCATCAACCATCCTTCCCTCCGGGAAGTGCCCTTTTTCCTGGAAACGCCCCGGGACGACGCCGGGCACGGCGAGGAAATAGCCTGGCTGAAAGAACATTACCGCGGCTGAGCTTGATTTCCGGATCAACCGGGTTGCCTGTGATGGAGAAAAAGCTTGCATGCGCTCCGGATACGGGATACATAGGGCCCGTAAATTAGTTTAAACTAATTTCAATATCTGCTTTTCAAGGCAGAACCCATCCGGCTTTTATGAAAGAAATGCGCATCGCAAAAATAACAGGGCGTGAAATTCTGGATTCACGCGGCAACCCCACCATTGAGGCGGACGTTTATCTGGAAGGCGGAGCCACAGGCACGGCGGGCGTCCCCAGCGGAGCTTCCACCGGGGAACATGAAGCCTGGGAACTCAGGGACGGCGACACGACCCGCTACCAGGGCAAAGGCGTCACCAAAGCCGTGGACAATATCCGCAACGTCATCGCCCCGGCCCTGATCGGCCTGGAAGCGACGGAACAAACCACGGCGGACGCCCTCATGAGCTCTCTGGACGGCACCTTCAACAAGGCCAAACTGGGAGCCAACGCCATTCTGGGCGTTTCCCTGGCGCTTGCCAAGGCGGCGGCGGCCCAGCTGCAACAGCCCCTGTACCGCTACCTGGGAGGCCCGAACGCCAAGGTTCTGCCCATCCCCATGATGAACATCATCAACGGCGGCGCCCACTCCGACGCGCCCATCGACTTCCAGGAATTCATGATTGTTCCGTCCGGCGCGCCTACTTTCCGGGAAGCCCTGCGCTATGGCGCGGAAGTCTTTCATGCCCTGAAATCCGTCCTGCACAGCCGCGGCCTTTCCACCGCCGTGGGTGATGAAGGCGGCTTCGCCCCCAGGCTGAACTCCGCGGAAGATGCGCTGGACTGCATCGCCCAGGCCGTGGACAAGGCCGGCTACCGGTTCGGGGAGGACATTTCCATTGCCCTGGACGTGGCTTCCTCCGAATTCTACGATCCGGAATCCGGACTGTACGTTTTCAAGAAGTCCGACGGCAGCCGCAGAACCGCCGCGGAACTGACGGATTACTACGTGGAACTGAAGAAGAAATACCCCATCGTCTCCATTGAGGACGGCTGTGCGGAAAACGACTGGGACGGCTGGAAAATCCTGACGGAAAAACTGGGCAAAAGCACCCAGCTCGTCGGGGACGACCTCTTCGTCACCAACGTTGAATTCCTCAGAAAAGGCATTCATCTGGGCGTGGGCAACTCCATTCTGGTAAAGGTAAACCAGATCGGCTCCCTGACGGAGACGCTGGATGCCGTGGAGCTGGCCATGGGCAACCGCTACACCGCCGTTATTTCCCACCGCTCCGGGGAAACGGAAGACGCCACCATCGCGGACATCGCCGTGGGGACCAACGCCGGCCAGATCAAGACCGGCTCCCTGAGCCGTTCCGACCGCATGGCCAAATACAACCGCCTTCTCCGGATTGAGGAGGAACTGGGGGAATCCGCCCGCTACGGCAACGGATTCGGCCTGTTCTGACCCCTTTTGCCGGAACTGGTATAAAGCAACCCAAATCCCCGGTCGTCGTGAGGCGGCGCGGGGATTTTTCATTCTCCGGGGTAATTGCATCCTTTTCTTTGGGACAAAATATGCAATGCTGGGCTTTCGGATTCCGCATTGCCAAAAAGCCCCATCTCCGTTCCGCGCCATGTCTCCCAGCCTTTCCCTGCCCACACGCCCCCTGCTGTGCGCGGCACTGGCGTACCTGGCGCTTCCTCTGGGCCTCTTTCTGTGGGGATGGCTGCATCCCGCCTTCTCCGTTCCGCTTTGCGCCGCACTGGCGTATGGATTGTACGCCTGCACCCGGAATCTTCCGGAACAGCGGCTTCCTCTGAAAGCCCGCGGACTGGCCGTGCTGGGCTTTCTGTCCGCCTTCTGCCTGCTGCTGGTGCTGCTGTGCGGCTTCACGGGCCATTGCCAGCAGCACGCGGACTTTGCGGTCCGCAACGCCGTTTACGAACAGCTCGCGGCAGGCTCCTGGCCCCTCGTCATGGCGGACGGGCGCCACTTCATCTACTATCTGGGCCATTGGCTGCCTCCCGCGCTGGCCGCCTCCTGCTGTCCGGATGCATGGGCTCCCTGGCTGCTGGCCCTGTGGACCTTCCTGGGGCTGGAACTGGCGTTGCTGGTGGCTGCCTCCCGCTGGGGCGTCCGTCAAACGGCCTGGTGGACGCTGGTTCTCTTCTGCCTGGGATCTCCGGCAGCGGCGCTGGACTGCCTGGGAATGCCCCTCCCCTCCCTGTTCGCGGAATACAATGCCCAGATGGTGCTGTTCATCGGCATGCCCGCTCAACTCTTCAACACGTTCAACCATGCCGTTCCGGCGCTGTTGTGCGCCGTGCTTATTCTGACCCGCTCCCTGCCTGCCGCGGGATATTATTTCATGGGGGCATTGCTGCTGCCGTCCTCCCCGCTGGGCGCTCTTCTGCTCCTTCCGTACATAGTGTATGAAACCCTGTTCCGCCGCCCAACGGAGCAGGCTCCTCCTTCCCGGCTCCGGTCCCTCCTGCTCCAGCCGGCTTTCTGGGTTGCCTTCCTGTGCGCGGCGGTCATGGCCGTCTTTTATGCCCATCTGGACGGTGGGGGGCAGTTTTCCTGCCTTTTTGCCGGGAAGTATGCGGAAATCTACCACTACGGCCAGCAGCGGCTGCTGCTCTATCCCGGCTCCGTCAAATACGCCAGTTTCCTGCTGGCTCTGGCCCTGGGCGTTCTGCTGCCGGGTGCGCTGCTCTTCCAAGCATGCCGGAGGAATCCGCTGTATTACATCACGCTGGGGATGATGGCAGGCAGCCTCTTTTTCCGCACGGGCATCATGAACAATGAACTTCTCTTTAAAGCCCCGGCGGTCCTCTATCCCTTCCTCTCCCTGCTCTTTCTCCATGCCTTCCGCCAGGGGGGCACGAAATACCGGACCCTCCTGATTCTTTACCTGGCCTGCACGGCCCTTCCGTCCCTGCAATACATGATGGAAAAAGCGGGTACGTTCTCCACCCGGGAAAGCACTATGCAGGAGCATCAGCTGACGGCGCACGGCGGCATGCTTGACCGCCGGAAAGACCCCGTCTGCCGCCAATTCGTCAAAAAGGACGGCCATCCCCTCCCCGCCTGGCTGTTCAAGACCGGAACAAGGCCATGACGTCACGGCGGCGGGAATCAATCCAGCCTGATGCCGAACATGTCCGACAGGGACCCGGCATCCTTGTCCAGCGCGTCTTCTCCGCCGGGAACGGCTTCCGGAGCCTTCGGAATCAGGGCGGAGGCGTCCATCCCGCGCAGGGTGAACAGCAGTTCCGGCTGTTCGTCCAGCATCACGCCGAAGGCATACAGGACCGCGGACGCATGCTTGCACAAATCCGCCCAGTCCGGGCAGGAACAGGAAAAACGCCACTCTTCCGGCGCGGGGAACAGGCCGCCCTCCGGATCGCACAGGATTTCCAGCAGCTCCGGGGAGAGGTTCCCCTTCAGCAAGTCAATCCAGGAACCGATATGCCCGGCGCACCGCGTACGCAGCCGGGCAAGCGCCTCTTCATCCGGAGGGGCGGCATGCACGCGGACCTCATACAAATGCTCCCCCATCACCAGCGCGTCAATGCGGCCGGGAACCGCTTTCACGTCCAGAACGCAGCCATAGCGCAAATAAGTACGCCCGGGGGCCAGCCGCATGCCGTACACCTCGCACGCGGCCAGGCTTTTCATCCATTCCTTTCCCCAGAACTTTTTCGCCAGATTTCGCCCGGAAGCCGTCACGGGATGCAGCTCCATCCCCTCCGCGGCCAGTTCCGCCGCCTTCTCCTCCGCGCGTTTCCGCAAATCCGCCCGTTTCAGGGGCTTTTCATCATCCATGCACACGGAGCCATGGTAACATATGCGGCCCTCTTGCCACAGGCAAAAGGCAGCCATGCGCCGTTTCCCTTTTTCTTCCGGCCTCATTCCGGTTTTCCAGGCACACGGATTTTCTCCCGTTCCGCGGAATCTGCCTCCATTACCCATTTCAGGCTTTTAAAACGGAAGCTCCTGGGGCACAACATGTGGGTCATGTGGAAAGGCAGATTTTCTAAACCCACCGCTGATCTGGTTCAACGCTACGGCGAATCCGTCTCCTACGACTGGAGGCTCTTCCGCCAGGACATTGCCGGATCCATCGCCCATGCGCGGGCACAGCTCAAGGCAGGCCTGCTTTCGCAGGAGGAATTCAGCGCCATTGAATCCGGCCTGAAGGACATTCTGAAGGACATTGAGGCAGGCAGCTTCACGTGGAGCCGTGAGCTGGAAGACGTGCACATGAACATTGAAAGCGAGCTGACCCGCCGCATCGGCGCGCCGGGCGCCAAGCTGCATACCGCACGCTCCCGCAACGACCAGGTGGCTACGGACACACGGCTTTACTGCCGGGCGGAGATTGATGAAATCCTGGAAAAAGTGCGCCATTTGCAGCGCGCGCTGGTTATGAAGGCGAAGGAGTACGCGGACGCCATGATGCCGGGCTATACCCACCTGCAGCGCGCCCAGCCCGTCACGATGGGCCACCATTTGCTGGCTTACGTGGAAATGCTGAACCGGGACGCGGACCGCCTCACGGACTGCCGGAGGCGCCTGAACGTTTCCCCGCTGGGTTCCGGAGCTATTGCCGGCTCCACCATCTGCCTGGACCGCCGCGGAATTGCCGCAGAACTGGGCTTTGACGCCGTGACGGAGAATTCCATGGATGCCATTGCCGACCGGGATTACATCATGGAAACCCTCTTTGACCTGGCCGTGATCGGCGCCCACCTCTCCCGCATGAGCGAGGACGTCATCCTGTGGTGCACGGCGGAATTCGGCTTCGCCACCCTGTCGGACGCCCATACCACGGGCTCCTCCCTGATGCCCCAGAAGAAAAATCCGGACGTCGCCGAACTTACCCGCGGCAAGACGGGACGCCTGTACGGCAACCTTACCGCCGTGATGGTGGCCGTCAAGGGGCTGCCCCTGACCTACAACCGCGATCTCCAGGAAGACAAGGAACCCCTGTTCGATTCCATTGACACGATCAAGCTGGCCCTGGACGTCAACGCGGAGATGATGGCCGCCATGACGGTCAACACGGCCCGGGCCCTGGAAGCGGCTTCCGATCCCATGCTGCTGGCTACGGACCTGGCGGATTACCTGGTGCGCCGCGGCGTTCCCTTCCGGAAGGCTCACGAACTGGTCGGAAAAGCCGTCGCCATGAGCATTTCCACGGGTACGCCCCTCAACCAGTTGAGCGACGAACAGTTCGCCTCCATTTCAGACGCATACGGAACCGACGCGCGCGACGTATTTGAATTGACAAAAGCCTTCGCCCAGCGTACCAACCCGGGGGCTCCCAATTCCGAGAATACCCGCCGCCGCATCGCCTACTGGGAAGACATTCTTTCCAAATAACACTGCCTGCGGGGAGCGGACGGAACAGGGAACCTGCCGTCCGTCTCCGCGGCGCGCCTCCGGGTGCAGGAAGGGGACGGTTTACACCCCTCCGGCGGCGGCATTCCACCGCAGCCGGCCAACATCCCGGCAGCCATGTTCAGACCTGCTCTCCTTTCCTCTCTCAAGACCTATACCAAGCAAACTTTTCTGGCGGACCTCTTCGCAGGGCTCACCGTAGGCGTGGTAGCCATTCCGCTGGCGATGGCCTTTGCGATTGCATGCGGACTCTCTCCCACCCAGGGCCTCGTCACCGCCATCGTGGCCGGCTTCCTCATTTCCCTGTTCAGCGGAAGCAAGTACCAGATAGGCGGCCCCACCGGCGCCTTCGTCATCATCATCATGGGCGTGCTGGAACAGTACCACGTGTCCGGACTGCTGGTCTGCACGCTGATGGCGGGCCTCTTCCTCATTATCCTGGGCTTCTGCCGCATGGGGGCGCTCATCCGCTTCATCCCGTTCCCCGTCACCACGGGCTTTACCTCCGGCATTGCCGTGGTGATTTTCTCCACGCAGATCAAGGACATCTTCGGCCTCACCATCACGGAAAAAATCCCCGGCGACTTCATTGAAAAATGGGCTTGCTACTTCAACTACTTCCACACCATCAACTGGGCGGCGCTGGCGCTGACCGTCGGCACCGTCGCCATCACCCTGCTGAGCCGCCGCTTCTGGCCCAGGGTGCCGGCCATGCTGGTGGGCATGCTGGGCATGACCGCCGTTTCCGTAGCCTTCTCCCTGCCCGTGACCACCATCGGGCAGGCCTTCGGCAGCCTTCCGAACACGCTTCCCCTCCCTTCACTGCCCCACATTGAATGGCACAACCTGGGGGCGCTAACGGCCCCGGCCTTCACGATCGCCCTGCTGGCGGCGATTGAATCCCTGTTGAGTGCCTCCGTAGCGGACGGCATGACCGGAGGCCGCCACAAGCCCAACATGGAGCTGATCGCCCAGGGCATCGGCAACATCGGGTCCGCCCTGTTCGGCGGCATTCCGGCCACCGGAGCCATCGCCCGCACCGCCACCAACATCAAGGCGGGGGCCAAAAGCCCGGTTTCCGGCATGATTCACGCGGTGACCCTCCTTGCCATCCTGATGGCCTTTGCCCAGTACGCGCAGCAGATTCCCCTGGCCGTGCTGGCGGGCATCCTGACGGTGGTGTGCTACAACATGAGTGAAATGCACACGTTCAGCCGCCTGCTGAAAGGGCCGCGGCAGGATGCGGCGGTGCTGGTGATCACCTTCCTGCTGACCGTCTTTGTGGACCTTGTCGTAGCCGTGGAGGTGGGCGTGGTGCTTGCCGCCCTGCTCTTCATGGGCCGCATGGCCCAGATCAGCGACGTTTCCGCCATTAAAAACGAGCTGCTGGACAATGACGAGGAAGACGACGGCAACCGTTCCGCCGCCAAACTCAACATCCCGGAAGGCGTGGAAGTTTTTGACGTGAAAGGCCCCTTTTTCTTCGGCGCCGTGGAACAGTTCAAGGACCAGGTGCTGGAAACGCTGGAGCACGATACCAAGGTAGTCATTCTGCGCATGCGCCTGGTTCCCGCGCTGGACGCCACCGGACTGAATGTTCTTTCCGACTTCTGCCACCAGTGCCGGGAGCACGGTTCCACCCTGCTGGTCTGCGGCGTGCAGCCGCAGCCGCTGGATGTCATCCGCCACGCGCCCTTTTACCGGGAACTGAAACGCTACAACATTTGCGAGAATATTGACGCCGCCCTGACCCGCGCCCGCAAGATCATCAACGGTCCCGCGCCAAAACACCTGTAACGGCGGCTATTCCCCCCGTGCGGCCAGGTAGGCCGCACCCCATTCATTCATGGCTTCCAGTACGGGCAGCACGCTCCTGCCGAAGGCCGTCAGGGAATATTCCACCTTGGGCGGAATGACGGGATATACCTTGCGTTCCACTAATCCGTCCGCCTCCAGTTCCCGGAGCTGCTGGGTGAACATCTTGGTGGTGGCCTCCGGGATCAGGCGGTGCAGCTCGTTAAACCTCACGGGAGCCTTCTGGTAAAGGTGCCAGAGGATGACAATCTTGTACTTCCCGCCGATCAGGGAAAGCGTGACGCCGCAGGGGCAACAGTAGGAGGATGAAGGCTTTTTCATCGTTGCAGTATCTTTTTTGACACTATATTACAAAATAGTGCCTACTTGTCAAAAACTCCCTGCCTTCTTATGCTGGCGGGAACTCCAGTACATACAAACATGAAACTGACCATTGACCAGGACAAGTGCATCCACTGCCATTTATGTGAAAAAGCCTGCTTCCTCACCCGCTTTTGCGGCTTTGATTCCCTGGAAGGGGCGGCGGAACAATACTGCATTGATTGCGGCCATTGCGTAGCCGTCTGCCCGCGGCAGGCCATTACCCACTCCGGAGTAAAAAGCACGGAACCCATAGGTCCCGTTCCGGGCGAAGCGGAAGCGCTGAACCTGCTGATGAAAACCAGGAGCGTGCGGCACTTCAAACCGGGCCCCGTCAGCCGGGAAACGTGGAACGTCCTGCGCCGCGCGGCGGAATACTCCCAGTCCGGCCTGAACGCCCAGAGTATCGGCCTGACGGCGGTGGAAGACCCGGATACCCTTTCCAGCGTCAGAAAAGCCCTCCTGCGCATGTACGACAAGCTGGAAAGGATGGCCGGTTCCCCGGTCACCCGCTTTCTGGGCCGCCTCTTCATGGCCACGCAGGATTACGAGGCCGTACTTTCTGAAAGCTCCACGCAGCCTCTGCGCAGACGGGCGGCGGAGCGGGGGGAAGACCCCGTTCTGTATGGAGCTCCGGCCCTGCTCCTGCTGACCGGCCCGGCGTCACAAACCGCGCGGGAAGACGCTACGATCCTCTCCCAGAATGTCATGCTGGCCCTGACCGCGCGGGGGCTGGGGAGCTGCTACATGGGCGGCCTGGTCCTGGGATGCAGGGTTTTCAAGTACAAGCCGCTTCTCCGCGCCCTGGATTTGCCGAAAGGCCAGGCGGTCCATCAGGCCCTTGTACTGGGCACGCCAACCGTACAGCTCAAGCGCATGCCGGAACGGAAGCAGCGTGAAATCAGGTTCCTGTAAGCCTTCCCGTCAATGGTTCCTTTCCTGCTCCTCATAGCGGGAAAGGAGGAAATCAAGGTCTTCCAGCAGGGTCTGGCAGGAACGGTCCCACCGCTTCCTGCCCTGGAGCGCCATCACGCATTCCTTCCTTCCGGTAAAGCAGTATTTGGTAATGCCGTGCCCCTGCAATTCCTCCACCTGCTTTTTCAGCTCACAGGCGAAAAACAGCCAGAACGGCACGCTGCGGGCAATCTCCGCCACGCTGACCGTCATGGGCGGCGTCTCCTCCTTCAGCTCCCTTGCCAGATGCGCCAGCCCCACCTCCGTGAGCATGCGGCGCAGACGTTCATACAGCTCAGACACCCGCATGACGGACAGGTCGCACTCATGCTCCAGATAATAGCGCACGGAGGCCAGCAGGTCATCCTTGAACGGCAGGGTGGTTCCGGCGCGCCGGGCGGCATGTTCCAGGGCATCGGCCAACCACTGTTCCCCGTACTCGGTGATCAGGCAATCACCAAGCTTGAGCAGCGGTCTGTTGTTTCTGAAGCCGATCATGAAAAGGTAAGGAACTTAAAGGATGGGAAGCTTGCGCTGGAGGGGGTCTATCAGCGTCTGGTGGCGCATCTGCGTGATCTCCTGGATGAACTCCTCCACATTGGAGAACTGGCGATACACGGACACGTAGCGGATGTAGGCGACGGGATCGATGGCGTACAGTTTTTCAATCACCTTTTTGCCGATCTCGCTGGAGGGGACTTCGCGCAAATGGTCGCGGTGCAATTCGGAAATGATTTCTTCCACGGCGCGGTCCAGGCGGTCCATGCTCACGGGCCTCTTTTCACAGGCTTTCACCAGGCCGCGCAAAATCTTTTCGCGGTTCAGGGCTTCCCGCAGGTTATCCCTCTTCACCACGCGCAGCTCCGTGCGTTCGATCTGCTCATAGGTCGTGTAGCGGTAATCGCATCTCAGGCACACGCGGCGGCGGCGGATGGTCGTCCCGTCCTTGGACATACGGGAGTCAATGACCTTATCCTCCAAATGACCGCACTGAACGCATCTCATGACACGACCATACTACCACATAACGCATCCATAAAGGAAAAAGTACGCCAAATATAGTACAGAGGCCTTAATGGTCAGCATTTCCCAACCAAGGCTTCCTGTGAATAAACCGGGGATAAAAACACTCCCGTCCGCATTTCCTCACGGGTTGACGGAGATGCCGGAATTGTGAATAAGAGGCAGGCAGGCTTCCATAGCCTCCGGGTGTGAAGACACATTTTTCCTGCCTCCCGAACGGAAAAGAGCTGCCAGGGAGAAAGAGCCGCACAGGGCTTCTTATGCCCGCCCGTTACGGATTCACCGTACCGCCCTGGTTGACGACACTGCCCGCAGGCAGTTTAACGCCATTCAGATTTAGAACAGCGCCGTCCTTGACGAGTATTCTGCCCGGATTCAAAGCCTGTCCCTTCATCTCCTCCAGGGACATTTCCACCTTTCCGGACAACGTCCAGGAACATTTCAGGGAGGCGGCCTGCACCCTCTTTAACACGACGCGGGCCACTCCCGCCGCTTCCGGTCCGCCTTCCACACGGACTACCTGCACTTCTGCTTGTCCGGACAAGCGGACGGGGAGGGCTTTGTCCTGAACCGGCGAGGGCTTGAGCTCCACGGTAGAGCCTCCCGGAATATTCCAGGCCTGACGGCCCGCAAGCTGTACATTTGTCTCCAACTGCAAATTCTTCCCCTCCGCCAGGCGGATGCCTCCCGGCCCAAGAGCCAAACGGTCGCCGGAGCCCCCTCCTTTGCTCTGAATAATCACGGTATTAACGGCGGGGTCCTCCACACGGATGCCGAACAGCTTCACCATGCCCGATACAATGCTGGGTTTTACGGAAGAAGCTAAGTTCCACACGCCCACGTTTTTCCCCGGCATTTTCCGGTTCATCCAGGCATCCGGAGAACCGAGAGGAGCCTCATAGCGGCCGCTGCGGACGGAGCCGGTATCCTTCCCGGCCAGACGGGCGGCTTCATAGGCAAAGCGCGCGCCAATGCTGATCTGGGACTGGCCGTTGTAATGCACCCCCATCTGGTCGCCGGCAGTCAGCTTGGGAAGGTCCCTGGTAGGGGCATAGCCCAGAGACGGACGGGAGGCGGCCAGCTCCTTCATCACCTGGTGGGTCGTTTTTCCCTGAACTTCGGTATCGCGCCCTTCCAGGCCGCCGGTGACATTGCCCGTCTCCGGATCGCTTTCATTCTTTCCGGCCCAGTTGGCATTCTCGCCAATGACAGCTCTCTGTGCGGCCAGGGCGGACGTGTCCCCGTACGGTTTCAAGTCCGCCGCCAGATTGCCCAGAAGCTCCAGAAAACGGGAAGCGCTTTCCGGAACGGAAGCGCCGATATTGCTTTCCCCCTGCAAATACAGCAACCCGGCAAACTCCACTTTGGAGTGCTTGGACTTGTCTACCGCGGCACAGGCGTTTTTGACGGCCTGCACCAGCGCCTTGTAAGCCTGGCCGTTCTTTTGCCAGTGGGAATTGTCGCCGCCGTCCCTGGAAGCCTTCACGACCGCCACGTCCGCATCCCTGAACCATCCGTTCTTTTCCAGCGTAAAGGCAAACCCGTACTCCGGCCCCATGCACAAACTGCCGTTATACCGCGGCATGGCGGGCCGTACCTGCTCCCAGGACGTGGAAGCTCCGGGGAATACCCCTTCCCTCTGGCCGAAGTTCTCATGCCAGTAGAGCGTATTCTCCGGCTCATACTTCTTCAACAACTCCAGAGAAGCGGGACTGCCCTTCACGGCTCCCAGGGAATTGGATTGGCCCGTCAGCAAAAATATCTTCAATTCTTTTGCGGAGCATACCGAAACAAGGCACAGGAACAGGAAGGACAGCAGATAGGTCATTTGAGTTACAATTGCGGGAACACCACTATAACTGCCGGAATTTTCCTTTTCAATCGTCAACTGCCGGATATGGAAGCAGGAAGGAGGAGGAAAAGGAAAAGACCAGTTCTGCTTCCATGCTCCCGATGGACAGCATACGACGGCTCCGACAGAAGGCATGTACTAAATGTTCCACTTAGCCTGAGGCTAGATTCAAGGAGACAAGAAAACGAACAGGCCCCAACAGTGATGGGACTGTTGGGGCCTGATGAAAAA